>Ga0116127_1001200_pt1 | contig 16871 bp, 14 predicted proteins | sample June2015DPH_16_1_FD_89731 | JGI IMG/M metagenome (GOLD analysis project Ga0116127, IMG submission 89731) | Peatland microbial communities from SPRUCE experiment site at the Marcell Experimental Forest, Minnesota, USA - June2015DPH_16_100 | ecosystem: Environmental > Terrestrial > Soil > Wetlands... | reverse complement strand
TCGCTGAAGCCGGCTTCTTCAAAGCCAAGGCGTATCTGCTCGACCCGAAAGGCTGGCAGCATTGGCCCGATGGCCAGGACGTCGGCATCAGTGTTCATCCCAATTTTGCCCGCACCGCCAATATAATTTATTGCGCCTTCACCCGGCTTTTTGGTGCGACGAAAAATTTGTCATCCCCGCGCGACAAAAAACTCGAAGTTCAACTCCAGCAGCTCGATGAAAAAAACTTCACCGTCATTCCACCCTCCGGCAAGCTCCGCGATCTGGCCCGCCAGTTGCCGCACATCGTCCAAACGCTTGGTTGCCGTATCATCCATTTGCTGCCGATTCATCCCACGCCCACAACTTTCGCGCGCTTTGGGCGTTTTGGCAGCCCGTATGCCGCGCTGGACCTGACCGCGATTGATCCGGCACTCGTCGAATTCGACAAACGCACCACCGGGGTGGATCAATTTTGCGAATTCACCCATGCCGCGCACTCGCTCGGCGCACGGGTGTTCCTTGATATCGTCATCAACCACACCGGTTGGGGCGCGGCCTTGCAGGAAAATCATCCCGAATTTTTTCTGCGAAACTCCGACGGCACATTCGCCAGCCCCGGCGCGTGGGGAACAACCTGGGAAGACCTCGTCGAATTGAAACAGGATGATGTCGCGCTGTGGGATAAAATCGCCGACGCGCTTTTAATCTGGTGCCGTCGCGGCGTGGATGGTTTTCGTTGTGACGCCGGCTACAAAATTCCCGTACCCGCCTGGCAATACATCATCGCCCGGGTGCGGGACGAATTTCCCGAAATCATCTTCCTGCTTGAAGGCCTCGGCGGCTCGTGGGCAGCCACCGAAAATTTGCTCACCGACGGCGAAATGCAATGGGCTTACTCCGAACTTTTCCAAAATTACTCGGGCCGACAGATCGCCGACTATCTTGACTACGCAAATCGCCAGAGTTCGCGCGTCGGCACCTACGTTCATTACAGCGAAACCCACGACAACGACCGCCTGGCTGCCCGCGGGCGCGCGTGGTCGCTGTTGCGAAACCGTCTTTGCGCGCTGACCAGTGCGAGCGGCGGTTTTGGTTTCACCGGGGGTGTCGAATGGCTCGCTGCAGAAAAAATCGGCGTCCACGGCTGTAGCGGCCTCGCGTGGGACAACCCTGACAACATCGTTTCCGAACTCGCGCAACTCAACCGCCTGCTCGCCGACCACCCGTGCTTTTTCGACGGTGCAAAACTCACGCGACTCAGCACGCCCGACTCGCCGGTTTATGCGCTGCTTCGCGAATCCGCCGAAGGCAAAGATTCTGTCCTGGTGCTTGTTAACACGGATGCTGAAAAGGAAAATCCATCCGCAATTTCAAAATCCGAAATCCGAAATCCGAAATCCGAAATTGATTTGCTGGGCCAGCCGTTTCCGAAATTTTCCATCGAGAAGGACAAAATCGTTTTCAAGCTCGCTCCCGGCGCGTGCCATTGCCTCGCCCCCACGGCAGAGCCGCAAGGTTTAAGCGGCGACGCTTACCGTCGCGCCCGCGCGCAAGCCGCTTGGGCGCTCGAAGCGTTGTATAAGATCATGCCGGTCGAAGCGATTGACGGCCTCGACTGGCGCTGGCTCGCCGGACAAGTCGAGTGTTCGCCGGCCAATTTTCTTGCCGCCGCCAGTGAATTCGCCACGCGTGGCTCAAAATCTTCCTTGGTCGAGCTGTTACGTGACGCGGAACAACAAAAAATTTTCCCGCGCGTCATCATCTGGACCTTGCTCGACCGCCGCCGCGTGACGCCGATCCCGCCCGGCCATTGGCTGCTCATCCAGGACAGCGCTCCCTTCGGGGCCACACTGCAAATGCAGAATGCAGAATGCAGAATGCAGAATGAAAACGGGCGCGCGATTCATGTCCAATCCATCGCTGTTGGCGACGGTCAGATCGCCTGTTTTCAGCCGCGCGAAACTGCGACAGACGCTGAATTGATTTTGGAACGTTATGCCGCTGCATCGCAGCACATTGCCGCTGCAATTCGTTTTCTGCCGGCCAATCCGAAATCCGAAATCCGAAATCCGAAATCCGGCGATTTGGTTTTGCTCACGAACGGCATCGGCGGCATGGCGCGGCTCTGCGTGGACCTGGGCCGCGTGAATTCCAAATACGACTGTGTGCTCGGCGCAAACCTGAACTCCAGCGTCCCGGTGGATCGTCATGTCTTTGTCAAACGCCTCCGGGCATGGGTCAATGCCAACGGCTTCCTTTCACCGCTCAACGTAAAAAATCTCGCGTCGTTTGCCGCCGGTCCGCCAGCCGTCTGGCAGTTTGTCGCCAATGCCGGCGACGGGCGGACGGTCGAAATCGAACTCCGGGCTGAAATGTCCGAAGGCAAAAATACAACGGTTTTTCATTTCAGCCGACCGACTGCCGAGCATGCAGCCGGCAAGCAATTGCCTGCCAACGCCGATGTGCGGTTGACCGTGAGGTTCGACATTGAAGACCGGAATTTTCATTCGGAAACCAAACGCACCGGCGGCGCGGATTATCATTTTTCCACAAACATGCACGAACTCCAGACCCAAGATCCGAAATCCGGGATCCAAACTGGCTTCGCCTTTACGCCTGCGCCGGACCGGCAATTGCGAGTGTTTGCGAACAGCGGCGAGTACCATCTGCAGCCGGAGTGGTGCGAAAACATTCCCCACCCGGTCGAGCAAAGCCGCGGACAAACCGGCAGTGGCGACGCTTACAGTCCCGGCTGGTTTGAATTGCCGTTGCCCAAGGGCGCGAGCGTCATGCTTGTCGTGACGGCGGAAACGGATGCGGCTGCATTTGGCATCCCGTCCCGCAAAGAGCAACGTGGCCCGGACCCGTTGAAGCCCGAACACCAAACTTTCGAGGAACAATTGGCCCAAGCCGCCCGCGCCTTCGTCGTCCGGCGTGACGAGGGCAAGACTGTTATTGCCGGGTATCCCTGGTTTCTGGATTGGGGGCGCGACTCGTTGATTTGTGCGCGGGGGCTTCTGGCGGCGGGCATGGCCGCAGAAGTGAAACACGCGCTGCTCATGTTTGCACGATTCGAGGAAAACGGCACGATGCCCAATACGATTCATGGTGACGACGCGTCGAATCGCGATACCTCCGACGCCCCGTTATGGTTCGGGGTGGCCTGCGAAGAGACGGCGGCTTGGGACAAAAAAACGGAAGCGAAATTCTATGATACGACCGTCGACCAAAGCGGTCGCACCCTCCGCGACGTGCTTCGCAGCATCGCGACAAATTACATGAAAGGCACACCGAACGGCATCCGCATGGATGCGGACTCGGCGCTGATTTGGAGTCCGGGTCATTTCACCTGGATGGACACGAACCATCCCGCCAGCACGCCGCGCGAGGGTTATCCGGTTGAAATCCAGGTTTTGTGGATTCGCCTTCTGCAACAGCTTGAGAAAATCAGCGAGCGCGCTGAACGCAAAAAATGGAGTGATCTTGCCGCGCGCGCAATCGCTTCACTGGAAAAACTTTTTTGGCTTGAAGAACGCGGCTATTACGCCGATTTGTTGATCGCAAAAAATGGCCAATCTGCCGCCGAGGCAAAGGTGGATGACGCGCTGCGCAGCAATGGTCTGTTCGCCGTGAGCCTTGGCCTGGTCACCGGTGACCGCGCGAAACGCTGTGTCGAGGCCGCGCAAAAATATCTGGTGGTGCCCGGCGCGTTGCGGTCACTCGCGCCCTTGCCGGTTTCGGTCCCGTTGCCGATCTGGCGCGATGGCCGGCTTTTGAACAATCCCGTCGAGCCATACTGGCCGCATTACGAAGGCGACGAGGAAACGCACCGCAAGCCGGCCTATCACAATGGCACGGCGTGGACGTGGACGTTTCCTGTTTTTTGCGAGGCGCTGGCGCGAGCGTGGGATTTTTCACCAGAAGCGGTGGCGGCAGCGAAAGCGTATTTGGGCAGCATGGAGCAATTGCTGAACGAAGGCTGCATTGGTCAGATTCCGGAAATTCTGGATGGCGACGCGCCACACGCACAACGTGGTTGTGACGCACAGGCGTGGGGTGTGACCGAGGCGCTGCGCGTGTGGAGATTGTTAGCGGGCAAGTAGGAGACGACGTGAGGAGTCTCTAACTGAAACCAAAACCGAAAGGAGTCTCGTGCCCTCGACTTCTACGAACGCTAAATCATTGCCAAGCGGCGGCGGGTGAATGAAAATTGCGGCGTGAACTTCCGTGAGAAAATCATTGCGTGGGACAAATTGCCAAAGTGGCGGGCGGCCATGCGCGTCAGTGGCCGGAAACTGGTCGTCACCAACGGCTGTTTTGACATTCTGCATCTGGGCCATGTGATCTACCTCGAAACCGCGCGCAATTTCGGCGATGCTCTGCTGGTGGGCGTCAACGGCGATGAAGCCACGCGGCAGTTGAAAGGCGCGGGCCGGCCGGTAAATGCCGAATCCGACCGCGCCGCCGTGCTGGCGGCGCTGGCGAGCGTGGACGGTGTCTGCGTTTTTGCGGAAAAGACCGCCACGAGGTTTCTTTCGGCAGCCCAGCCTGATGTTTACGTCAAAGGCGGCGATTACACCCTAGACACGTTGAACCAAGACGAACGGCGCGCGGTGGAGTCGGCGGGCGGGAAAATCGTGATCATTCCATTTGTGTTGGGCAAGTCCACGACAGCGTTGCTGGAAAAAATTTCGCGGCTGTGAAAATTCTGGTCATTTCCATGGCGGGCATCGGCGACACGCTGATTGTTACGCCGCTGATCCACGAGCTGCGCGCGAATTTTCCAGATGCCACGATTGACGCGCTGGTAATGTGGGCCGGCTCGAAGGATTTGCTGGAGAACAACCCGCACGTGAACCGGGTCTTTCAAAAAAACCTCATCCATCGCGGCCGGCTGGAGGGGTTGCGGTTTCTCTGGTCGCTGCGGCGCAACCGGTACGATGTTTCCATCAACACGCATCCGCAAAGCCGCAGGCATTATCGCATCGCCGCGCGCATCGCCGGCGCCACATTGCGCATCAGCCACGAATACGAGTGTTTTGGCTGGATGGACCGCCGGCTGGTGAATCAAACCCTGCCGCAGGACTACACGCGGCACTCGATTGAAAACAATTTTGACGTGCTGCCGCTGCTCGGCGCGAAGAAAATGCTGCCGGCGCACGGGATGGAATTGTTCCTGACGCCGGATGAGGAAAAGCAGGCGGATGATTTTCTGATCGGGCACAAGCTGGCCGGACAGAAAATTCTGGGCGTCCACGTCGGTTCCGGCGGCACGAAAAACCTGCCGCTCAAGCGCTGGCCGTTGAAACATTACGCCGGGCTGGTCCGGCGGTTGAACCAGGAGCGTCCGAACATCCGCGTGCTGCTGTTCGGCGGGCCGGAGGAAACCAAGGATCACGAGGTCGTGCTCGCGCAGTCAAATCGCGACCTAGTGCTGGAGGCAAAGACGCAAAACCTGAGGCAGACGGCGGCGTTGATGAAACGTTGCAGCGCATTTTTGAGTGTGGACACAGCTTTGATGCACATCGCTGCCGCCGTGAAAGCGCCGAACCAGATCGTCATTGAAGCGCCGACGTTGAACGCGACCAACCTGCCCTATGGCCATCCGTTTACACTGGTGAAAAATCCCGTCGTGAACGGGCGCGGACTGGATTACTACCGTTACGACGGGGGCGACATCAAAGGCACACGCGAAGAATTGCTGGCGTGCATGGCTTCGGTGAAAGTCGAAGATGTCTTTGCAACCGTGACGAGACTGATTTGAAGGCCGGCACGCCGGTTCAGGCACGAACTGTGGCGGTGTTTCCGCCGGTCTTTTTGACCCGGATGCCGATGTTGTAGGACCACCGACCATAGCCGACAAAATAGTCCCAATCCGACAATTTCCAGAGCGGACGCAACAACCGTCCGGCAATATCGGGTCCGACCAAGAGAGATAATCCTTCAAACAGGTTGCTCGTCACCGCGTAGCAAAAAAGTCCGCCGCGAAACACGCGCTCCACCTCGTAGTGGCGCTGGAAGGCGGAGTTCTCCAACAACCCCACCAAATCATCCAAATCGTAATGCCGGTGTTTGGACTCGTATCCAACCTTGGGGGACGGATCCCGGCCATGTTTCATGCGGAAGAGCCGGCGATACAGGCGCGGGAATCTGGTCCGCAAATGCCATGCGTAGTTGTCCGAATCCATGAAGGCAAACAAACCCTTGTGCGGCGTGGTGATGATGAGACACCCGCCCGGTTTCAACACCCGGAATAATTCATTGAGCGTGGCCTGTTCGTCAGCGACATGTTCCAAAACGTCGGTCAATATCACCGCATCAAAACTCTCCGCATCGTAAGGCGTCTTTTCCAATGGACAGGTCTCGAAAGAAATGGCGGGATAACTTTCTTTCGCTCGGACGATAAGTTCCGGATTCGGGTCGCAACCGCAAACCTGGCCGGCCTTGGCGGTCAGCGGCGCGGTGCCGTAACCAAACGCGCATCCGCCATCCAACACACGTTGACAACCCGCGGGCAGCCAGTCGAAAGCCAGTTTGTGCCGGTCGCGAAGTTGGGGTTCAACCATTGGGGGCATGGATCAAGCCTGATTTATCGTCAGCATGGGTTGGTGGCTACGCCGGGCAGCTCACATCTCAGAGCGAAAACCCGGCGGCCTTCGCGTCGGCGGCGAACGTTTTCACGGTGTCCAACGACAAATCCTTCAAGCCCATTCCGACCATTTTCATCGCCTTGGCCAGGATGTCGTGCGGCACGGTCACAATGGCGCAACCGCAATCATTGGCCTGAAAAATGTTCAGCACTTCGCGGACGCTCGCCCAGAGCAATTCCGCCCGGGGCAGTCCGGCCAGGATTATTTTGCTCTCCCGCATCTGCGGCATCGGGTCAACGCCGGTGTCCGCAATACGGCCGGCGAACACGGACACCACTGCCGGCACTTTGGAATTCAATGCCTTGGCCACACCTGCAACCTGCTCCAGGGCAAGGATGGCCGTAACGTTGAGCTTCACGCCTTCGAGCGCCAGCTCGCGCACGAGCGGCAATGAAGATTCGCCGCGGGTGTTGGTGATGGGAATTTTGACGTAAACGTTCTTTGCCCAGTTGTTGATTTTGAGCGCCTGCCGCCGCATTTCCGGAAATTCATCGGAAAACACCTCGAACGAAATCGGTTTCTCCGTGATGTGCTGCAAAATTTCGTGCGCGAACGCCTCGTAATCATGCAACCCGGCTTTGCGCATCAGGGTCGGATTTGTCGTCATGCCTTTGATGAGCGGATTGGCATTCAATTGGAGCATCCCCGCCTTGTCCGCGCCATCGGCAAAAAGTTTTATCTTCAAATCTTTCAACGTACTCATGATTCAAAATAATTCGCAAATGTCAGTAATTCTACGATTCACGCAAGATAATGTCCGCAGCCTGGGCCAAATTGCCAGCCGAAAAGTGCGGTTTTTGCCTGAGTTCCTCCGCGTAACCGCGATTGATGAAAATCGTCCGGCAGCCGGCGGCGTGCCCGCAGTCAATGTCCCGCCAGCGGTCGCCGACCATCCAGCTTTGGGGAAGGGCAATGCCCAGTTCGCGTGCGGCGCGCAGCAACATGCCCGGCTTCGGCTTCCGGCAATCGCAGTCAGACCGGTCTTTGCCGGAGTGATAACAGACCTCCACCCGGTCAATCGGAAGCCGCCGGCACATTTCGGCGTGAATCGCCTCGACGGTTTCCTGCTGGAGCGTGCCGCGGCCCACGTCGGGCTGGTTCGTCACCACCACGAGCAAAAAGCCCGCCTGTTTCAAACGGCGACACGCCTCCGGTACTTCGGAAAAAATTTGAAATTCGGCCAAACTTGTCGGCGGATACGGCAGCCCATCGCGCTCCAACGCACGGCTGATGACCCCGTCGCGGTCGAGGAAAACGGCTGGAATGAGTTTGTTGGAAATGGCAGGCACGGGTCTGGATAAAATGACTAATGACTAAATCCTAATGACGAAAGAATGACGAATTCCCAATGTCAAATGGGCCGAGCGCAGTTTCATGACTTCCTCCAAATGGCAGCAAAGATGAGATGCAATTCCTTCGCTTCATGCCAGAGTTTGCGGGCTTGAGTTTTTAATCCAGGTTCGGCAGCGGCAATCATGCGCAGCCAAAGCTTGGTTTCGCGAGCTTCCTTGCGGCAAGTGCCAATCTTGTTCTTAAAATCCTTTTTGGAAACCGCATCGTCCGCCTCGCAATAATTTGCCCCCACGCTCGTTCCCGCGCGGACCAACTGGTTGATGAGCGGCGTGGTGACAGGGTTTTTTGCAATCGCTCGCGCAAAATGAATCACCGCTTCACCGAATTGCGCCGTTCGCTCTTCCAAATCAAAAGCGTGCCCATTTCGCGGTCTTTGATTGTCGGTACCCATTCGGATTTGGGGATTATTTAGTCATTATGGTCTAGGTTTTCGTCATTTCGTCGCTTCCCACTTGGTCTGGCCGACTTTGAGTTTGGGATGCGACACGAACAAATGCCAGATCACCGCCTGAAACGCTTCGCTGTGCGGCGTGACGTGAGTCGGGTTGACCGTCGGCACGATGACGCACGCCGTCGCTTCCTTCGCGGTGTAACCGCCGTCGCGTCCAACGATGCCGACAACCGAGGCGCCAACCTGCCTGGCGAGTTGAATCGCGCTGACCAGATTGGGGCTGACGTTTTTCTCCAGATTACCGCCGCCGACGGAGAAAATGAGCAGCCCATCCTTCGCGTTCAGCCGGCTGCCTTTGAGCCACTCGGCGAAAATCGTGGCCCAGCCTTCGTCATTGGTGCGGGCGGTGAGCTCGGAAACATTGTCCGTGGGTGCATACGCCTCGAAACCGCAGATTTTGCGGAAATCATTCACCGCATGGCTGGCATTGGCTGCGCTGCCGCCAACGCCCAGGATGAACAGCCGTCCGCCGCGCTCGCGCACGCGGGCCAGTTCAGCCACGGCCTTTTCGATGGCATCGGTGTTGAGCGCAGAGACAAGTTTTTGGACTTCGTCGAGGAATTGTTTGGCAAAGCTCATGTTGATTTTGATTGTAGCAATGTTTCCAATTCGGCCAAGCCTGCAGGTGAACCGATTTCATAAAAGCGTTCGCGCACTTCGTAACCGGCGAGTTGTTTTTCGCGAACCAGTTTTCCCATGACTTCGGCCAGGTCGAACGGCCGGTCAGTGGCATAGGATTCAAACACCGGTGCTTTGAACAGGCTTAATCCGTAATCAATATGCCGCATTTCCGGCGGGCGGTTGTTTTTGTCATAAACCGCGATTTCACCGTCGTGAAAAACGACGTTGCTGGTGTCGTAACGCCCCTCGTTGCGATAGACCGTCATGCAGCCGAGCTTGCCGCTATGCCGGAAAAATTCCGCGATGGGACGGTATTCAACCGGCAAATACGAATCACCGTAGAGCACAAAAAAAACATCGCCGAGCAGCGGCAGCGCACATTTGATTGCGCCACCCGTGCCAAGCGGTTTCGGGCCATCGAACGAATAATCGAGCCGCAAGCCGAACGCGTTACCATCGCCAAATTCGCGCTGAATCATTTCGCCGAGATAACCGACGCAGAGCACGGCGCGGCGAATGCCGCGCGAATGGAGCAATTCGATTTGATGCGCCAAAAACGGTTTGCCCGCGACGGGCACGAGCGATTTGGGGATTTTTTCCGTGATGGGCCGCAACCGCGTGGCGAGTCCGCCCGCAAGAATGGCGACGGGCATGTCGAGCGGCGCGCTCACGAGGTGACCAGTTTCGTGCCTTCGAAATCGAAACGAAAGCGGACTTCCTTGAGCCCGGCCTGCCGCATGGCGTGGCGGAGCCTGGCCTTGTCATCGGCATAAAACATCAGGAAGCCGCCGCCGCCCGCACCGATGAGTTTGCCGCCGAGCGCGCCGCTGGCCATCGCGAGGTCATACCACTCGTTAATCTTCGGATTGCTCATGCCGCCGCTGCGCTGTTTTTTGCGCTGCCAGTGCACGTCCATGAGCCGCGCAAACTCGCGCAAATCCCCGGCTTCCAACGCACGCTGGCTTTGCAGGCCGAGGTCCTTGACGAAATGCAGGTTTTCAATCATTCCCGTATCAGCTTGTTTCGATTTCTGGTCCTGCTCTTTCAGAATCGCCGACGCCGAACGCGAATAACCGGTGAAAAAGAGGAGCAAATTGTCTTCGAGACTGTCGCGCGTTTCATCGGCAAGCTTCAATGGCCACGCTTCAACTTTGCCATCGGGAAGAAATTTGAAACAAGTGATGCCGCCGTAAGCCGCGATGTATTGATCCTGTTTGCCGATGGGTTCCTTGAGGCGCCCCAGTTCGATTTCACACGCCTGCGCGGCGAGTTCGGCGGGATGCACCAGGTCTTTTTTGTGGGCGTGCAGCGCCTTGAGCAGCGCGATGGTGAAACTGCCGGACGAACCCAGCCCGGTGCCCGCCGGAATGTCGGCCATCGAGGCCAATTCGAGCCCGCAGCCGTTCATGCCGAGCAGGGCAAACGCTTCGCGGATTATCGGGTGTTCGAGTTTGCCGGCCTCGCTCACGCGCTCCAGGCGCGAGTATTTCACGATCAAGTCGGGCGTGAAATTCTCGTGCAGCGTGATGTAAACATACCGGTCAATCGCCGCGGCGATGAGAAATCCGCCGAACTTTTCGTAATACGACGGCAAATCCGTTCCGCCGCCGCCGAGTGTGAGGCGAAGTGGAGAACGCGCGATGATCATAAATTCGACATTCTGCCTTTCTGGTAAATGGCTTCGACAATTTGAAGGGCGGCACGGGCTTCCGCAAGACCAGCGTCAGGCTTGCGTTTCAATTGAGTGTCCTTCTCAAATTCCGTCATCTCGATTCGCCACGATTCATCCGGTCCGGGAAATTCATAAAGCTTTGTGTCTGGCGGCCCCATTTCCGGCTTCATCTGGTAGTGATAAAGTTTCTCGACCCCGTAACTGCCGCCGAAACCTTCGATGTGCAGCTTGGCCTTGCGCCCATAAATTTCAAACGAGAAAAGATTCTTCCATTCCGTGCAACTGACGTGCAGCCAAGCCGTCCGGCCTTTGGCCGTGCGCAAATCCAAAAAGGCATTGTCGTCCACCGGCATGTTCCAAAAAAAGGTTGCCGCATGACCGTTGACCTTTGTGAAGCGGCCAAGAAACCAACTGGCAAGGTTAATCAAGTGAACCCCTTGATCAATCAGTTCGCCGCCGCCGGAAAGTTTCGGGTCGGCGCGCCATTCCTGGTCGTAGCCCACGCGTCCACCGTGGCCGTATCGGGCGCGGATAAACATCAACTCGCCCATCACACCGGACTCAAAAATCTCCCGCGCCTTGAGGAACGCGGGATGGTAACGATGATTGAAACCGGCCCGGACACAAACACCGTGCTCGCCGGCGAGCGCAATCAACCCGTCAATCTGGCGAACGGAAACCCCCGCCGGTTTTTCCACCAGCACGTGTTTGCCCGCGCGAATCGCCGCGGCGGAAACTTCCGCCAGCGCCGCGTTGACGGTGGCCACAATCACCGCGTTCACTTGCGGATCGACGACGGCTTGCCGGTAATCGGCAACCGCACGTCCGGTCCCGGCCAGCTTCACGAGTTCCCCGGCGCGGGCCAGGTTTGTGTCGCAGGCAACAACGAGTTTTGAACCGGCGGGCAAACCGGCCAGCCGCTTTTTCCCAATCAGTCCGCAACCGATGATCGCGTAATTCATTTGTCTCCCCATGCCTTTCCGCGATCCTGGGGCACGATGCGGCGCAGCGTGTAGATGTCGCTGTTCAGGTCCTTCTTGAATTTGTGAAGTTTTTCCCACGGGTCCCAAATCGCGCTGATGAGCCTGCCGGTGATGCCGTCGCTGCGTGACGACAAAAGGAACTCAATCAGCCCAAGGACTTTTTTGAGTTGCGCGGCGTTCTCGCGCGGCTGCTTCGACGCCTGCTCAAATTCCTTTTTGCCCGCCACCGCCGCACCGCGCGCCAAAACCTGCTCGGTCATGCGGGTGAAAATCGCGCCGGGCGCGACGGCGTTGATGTCGAGTGGCTGACCCTGCCATTCAACGGCAAGCGTTTCCACCAGCCGCACGACGCCGGTCTTGGACACGCCATAAGCCGCGAAGTTCGGACGCGGACTTGTCGAACCGCCGCCGGAAAAACAGATTATTTTCGCCCGCCGCCGCGACCGGCAAAGCAAAGAATGAAAGGCGCGGATGGAGAAAAACGTGCCGTCGAGATTCACCGCCAGCGTTGAGCGCCAGGCTGCCGGATCAATTTCCATCGTCGGGCCGATGGGTTCTTGAACTCCGGCGCAACAAATCAGCCCGTCAACATTGTTCCAGCGTTTGGAGATTTTTTCGGCGCAGTTTTGCAGCGCGGCCCAATCGGAAACGTCACAGGGAATGGCGAAACCATCCTGCGGCGAGCGCGCAATACGGCAGACCGAGTGTCCCTTCGCCGTGAGCGAATCCGCGAGGAATTTGCCGATGCCGCTGCTGCTGCCTGTGAGGACGAGGTTCATCGGCGTTGGAGCACCCACTGGTTTTGCTGGAGCCATTGAAGCGTGCGGATGATGGATTGCTCAATGGTGAGCGTGGTTTTCCAGCCGGTGGCGCGGATTTTTTTGGTGTCGAGAAAAATAAACGGGTTGTCGCCGACCCAACCTTTATTGCCGCCGGAGTATTCCAATTGGGGCTTGAGCCCGAGCGCGCGACAAATGAAACGAATGGAGTCATTGACCTGAACGTATTCGTTCGTGCCGAGGTTGTAGGTTTCGACACCATGTTTGGCTTGTTTGGCCGTGGCGCGGGTTACAACGTGCAGCATCGCGTCCAGGCAGTCACCGATGTAGAGATAGGATTTCCGCTGCGTGCCATCACCCAAAACTTTCAAGCAGCCGGGGTGGGCGGACAGTTGTTTGTAAAAATCCAACACGTGACCGTGCGTGTAGCGTTCGCCAAGAATCGAGACAAACCGGAAAATGTAACCTTCAAATCCGTAGCCCTCGCAGCAAGCGTGAATGAATCCTTCGCCGGCGACTTTGGACGCGGCGTAAAAGGAGGTCTGGATCGGGAACGGATGATTTTCCGGCGTCGGGATGATTTCCGCCTCGCCATAGACGCTGCCGGTGGAGCTGAAGGCGATGCCTTTGATGCCGTTGGCGCGCATGGCTTCCAGCACGTTGAAAGTAGCAACGGTGTTTTGCTGCAAATCCTTGTGCGGGTGATCGAGGCCGAAACGGACGTCTGCATTCGCGGCCAGATGAAAAACGAAATCGCATCCCGCCATCGCACGGATCAACACAGACAAATCCAGACAATCGCCTTCGATGAGTTTAAATTTGGGATCGGTTGACGCCGATTTCAGAAATTCACGCTGGCCGGTGGAGAAATTATCCCAGCCCACGACGTGTTTGCCATCGGCAAGCAGGCGATCAACGAGACTGCTGCCGATGAAACCGGCAGCGCCTGTCACAAAAACTTTTTCCATGATCGAGCGCGGAGTTTAGTGCGGGTGGGCGGGGCCCGCCAGCACTTTTAGAGGAGTCTGGCAGGCGCGGGAGGTAATGTGATGATAGGGACGCCGCCATGCTGCAAGACATCGTAAATTACCTTTGCCTGCACTTGCCGGTTGCGGCAAACTTTTGCACTCGTTCTCATGAATCCGGTCACGAAAATTCTGGGCGCCCTGCGTGCCATTGCTCGTCATCCGGTAAATCACCGCCGCAAGTTAATGGCGGTGTTGGAGTATGGTTTTATCCAGACTGCTGCGCGCCTGGTCCCCGGAGACATTTGCGTCGAGTTCCCCAATCACACCCGCCTGCTCGTATCGCCCCGGATGAAAGGCGCCGCGCATTATATCGCGCCCCGATTGTGCGAATTTGAAGAGATGGCGTTCGTCATGCATTTTCTGCGACCCGGCGAACTGTTCGTGGACGTGGGTGCGAATGTGGGTGCTTTCACGGTCCTGGCGGCAGGGGTGGCCGGGGCCGAGGTAAGGGCGTTTGAGCCGAATCCCGGCACGTTTGAAATGCTCGAGCGCAACATCCGTCTCAATGGGCTTCAGGAACGGGTAAACCCTGTCCGCGCGGCGGCCGGGCAAAGCGAAGGAACAATACAACTGACCACCGACCTTGGGACGGAAAACTACGTGACGACCGGCGCGCCGGCTAAAAATTCAGTAACCGTGAAGATGATCGCATTGGACAAAGAGTTGTCTGAGGCTGCGCCCGATTTGCTGAAAGTGGACACGGAAGGTTTCGAAACCGAGGTGTTCTCGGGCGCGACGAACCTGTTGAGGCGGCCGCGATTGCGGGCAATGATTGTCGAACGGGGCAACAGCGGGGTGCGTTATGGCTTCGATGAAGCGGCCTTACACCGGCAAATCCGCCAATGCGGCTTTATTCCGTGTCACTATGATCCATTTGCCCGCCGACTATCCCGGGTTGAAAACGAAGCGTTGGGAAACATCATTTACGTGCGGGACATTCCCGGCACTGACGCGGTTTTGCGTGCCGCTCCGGCATTTAAACTCGACGACCTGAGTGTCTGATGTCCCAAGTGTGACACGTGCCAAGTGTTGCTGATTTGAATTTGACAACGTTGTTTATTAAACTTACGTCCTGTCGTTAGATTTGGACAACTCCCGGCAATTGCCGGGCGTCAGTTTCATTCTCCCGACATTGAACATCAAGGCGTTGCCGGCAGGCTATCGCGTGTTCAACGTTGCGTTAGGGTAACTTTGCAAGTAATTTTCAAGGCAAATTGGTCCCGCCGCGCAAAATCCTCTTGCGCCCCAAGCCCACTCCTGTGGAAGCTGGTTTCGTCCCGCGCGAAACGGTCGAATGGGGCAAATGATTTCCCCCGGTATCGCCGCGCGGCGGTCTATCTTGTGAACACTGTAATTATAACCGGCGCGGCCGGCTTGATTGGCTCGGAGAGCGTCAAGCGCTTCGCCCGCGAAGGCTTCAAAGTGGTGGGCATTGACAACGATCTCCGCCAGTGGTTTTTCGGCAAGGAGGCGTCCACCCTGGCCAACCGGCAACGCCTCATCGAAACCGTGCCGAATTATCAACACCACGACTTCGACATCCGCGACCGGCAGGCTGTCGAAAATCTGCTCCGCCAACTCGGCAAGGACATCACCCTGATCATCCACGCGGCGGCGCAACCCTCACACGATTGGGCCGCGCGCGATCCGCACGCGGACTTCAGCGTCAACGCCACCGCGACACTCAATTTGCTGGAGGCGACGCGACAATTTTGTCCGGAGGCCGTTTTCATCTTCACCTCCACGAACAAAGTTTACGGCGACGCGCCCAATTACCTGCCGTTGGTCGAATTGGAAAAGCGCTGGGAAATAAAATCCGGTCACGCCTGCCAACCTGGCATTCCGGAAACGATGAGCATTGATCAGACCAAACATTCGTTGTTCGGCGCGTCGAAAGTCGCGGCGGACGTGCTGGTGCAGGAATACGGGCGTTATTTTGGAATGAAGACCGCGTGTTTCCGTGGCGGATGTCTGACTGGCCCGGCCCATGCCGGCACGGAATTGCACGGTTTCCTTGCTTACTTGATGCGTTGCACCGTGACCGGCACGCCCTATCGGGTGTTCGGCTACAAAGGCAAGCAGGTGCGCGACAACATTCACAGCCACGATTTGGTGGAAGCCTTCTGGCAATTTTTCCTCAAGCCGCGCTCGGGCGAGGTTTACAACATCGGCGGCAGCCGCCATTCAAATTGTTCCATGCTCGAAGCGATTGACCTGTGCGAACAAATCAGCAGTCGCAAATTGAAATGGACTTACGAGGAAAACAACCGCATCGGCGACCATGTTTGGTGGATCAGCGACGTGCGGAAATTCCAAAGTCACTATCCCGCCTGGAAATTTCAATACACCCTGGGGCGGATTCTCGAAGAAATCCATCACGCCTGCCTGGCCAGTTGAATCATGCCTGCCTTTCCAGAAAGCATTTTGATCACCGGCGGCGCGGGCTTTGTCGGCGGCAATCTCGCCGTGTTCCTGAAGCGACGCCACTCTTCAACTCGCGTCATCGCCATGGACAACTTGCACCGGCCCGGTTCCGAATTAAATCTTCCCCGACTGCGTGAAGCCGGAGTTGAATTCGTCAAGGGCGATATCCGATTCGCCAACGAATTCCCCACCGGACCGTTTGAGGCCATTATTGAATGCTCGGCTGAACCTTCCGTGCTCGCTGGTTACGCCGGTGCGCCGGACTATCTCATGGAAACAAATTTTCTGGGCACCTACCGCTGTCTCGAAAAAGCCCGGCAATGGCAAAGTGATTTTTTGTTTCTTTCCACCAGCCGTGTTTATCCCATTGCGCCGCTGGAAGCGCATCCCTGGCGCGAAAGCGAAACGCGTTTTGAGTGGCTGGACGTCGCCGGAGCACCGATTTCGTCGCAGGGTGTGCGGGAAGAATGTGCATCACAAGGTGCTCGCTCGCTTTATGGGCTGACCAAGTATGCCAGCGAAGGACTGATTGAGGAATATCGCGCCGGGTTCGGACTTCGCACGACCATCAACCGTTGCGGCGTCATAGCCGGACCCTGGCAAATGGGGAAGGTGGATCAGGGCGTCGTGTCGTTGTGGGTGCTGCGTCACTTTTTCGGCAAACCGCTTGCCTACATCGGCTACGGCGGCGCCGGCAAACAGGTTCGCGACGTGTTGCACGTGGACGACCTCTGCGAACTGGTTGAGGAACAACTGGCAAACTTCACCGCTTGGGATGGCTGGCTCGGAAACGTCGGCGGCGGGTTGGGCAATTCCATTTCACTGCGGGAATTAACGGTTATTTGCCGGCAAACCATCGGAAGCCACACAACCATCGGCAAAGAAACAACCAACCGCCAGGCCGACTTGCGATTGTTCATAGCGGATT
>Ga0116127_1001198_pt1 | contig 16881 bp, 13 predicted proteins | sample June2015DPH_16_1_FD_89731 | JGI IMG/M metagenome (GOLD analysis project Ga0116127, IMG submission 89731) | Peatland microbial communities from SPRUCE experiment site at the Marcell Experimental Forest, Minnesota, USA - June2015DPH_16_100 | ecosystem: Environmental > Terrestrial > Soil > Wetlands... | reverse complement strand
GCTCATCGAACAACGGCTGCTGCCGCATGAGTTCAAAATCGTCGCCACGAAAAATTTCCGCGAAACCGCCGGAGCCGTCCACGACATGATTGTGCGTGGCGCGCCAGCCATCGCCGCCACCGCCGCTTATGGCCTGGCGCAGGGCGCACTCGCCTTTCGCGGGCGCGACCGGCGAAAATTTTCCCGGCACATCGAAACCGTTTATCAAACGCTCAAGGCTGCGCGCCCCACGGCGGTAGATCCGGTCAATGCGATGAACGGCGTCCGCGCCGTGATGCGCACCGGTAAAACCGTTGCCGAGCAGCAATCACTCGCGCTTGCCGCCGCCGAGGAATTTGCCAGCGAAGACGTGTGGCATTGCGAGGAAATCGGGCGGCACGGCGCCAGGTTGATTCGCAGCGGCATGAACATTTTGACCCATTGTAATGCCGGCTGGCTGGCGTGCGTGGACATCGGAACGGCCACCGCGCCGATGTATGCCGCGCAGGCGCAAGGCAAGAAATTCCACGTGTTCTGCGATGAAACGCGGCCGCGTTCGCAGGGCGCGACCCTTACCGCGTGGGAACTCGCGCAGCAGAAAATTTCCCATCAGGTCATCGCCGACAACGCCGCCGGCCATTTGATGCAACGCGGTGAAATTGATTTGGTCATTGTCGGCAGCGACCGCACGCTGGGCCGCACCGGCGAGGTCGCGAATAAAATCGGCACCTATACCAATGCGGTTTTGGCGAAACGCCACGGCATTCCATTTTACGTGGCGATTCCGCTTTCAACGATTGACTGGAATTTGAAACGCGGCTTCGACATTCCGATTGAAGAACGCTGTGAATCTGAAGTCCTCGGCTCGTGGGGCACAATAACAAATCCGCAATCCGCAATCCGCAATCCGCAATTGAATCGGCGGGCTTATGTCCGGGTGGCCAATCCGACGAGTGGCGCGCGGAATCCGGGATTCGACGTGACCCCGCCGGAATTGATCACGGGCATCATCACGCCGGCGGGAATTTTCAAACCGAAGGAGCTTTGGCCGCAACGGCGCAAGTTGGGTTTCGCCAGTTGAAACGGTTTGCGGGCGAAACTTGAACTTGCTTCGGGCGTGAAACAAAATTAGTCTGATAATTCTGTGTGGCGGGGTAGCCAAGTGGTAAGGCAGGGCTCTGCAAAAGCCTCATTCGTCGGTTCGATTCCGACCTCCGCCTCCAGTCTTTTTGTTGGGATTTGTGAGGAAAAAGAGCGAAAATTGGCCGAGTTTCAGTGAAAGTTTCAGTAGCGAGATTACTCCGCTACAACTCAAAACGAACTCGCCCACTACTCGCTAACGGTGGCAAATCGAGTTGGTTCATAGTCATAAAATGAAAAATGACATGAAACAACGATACAGTGTGTTCCTTCGCCCGTGGGGTGTTTATTATTATCAGGACAACACCAACGGCAAACAAGAAACCCTCAAGACCCGCGACAAGGACGAAGCCTTTCGCCTCGTCGCGGCCAAGAACGAAAACGAGGAAGCCCCGGCATTCAGCCGCCATCTGGCGCGGGTGTATTGGAAGGCGGGCGACCCCACCGGAGCCACGCGGACATGGCAGCACGTCATGGACGAAATCCCCAAACTCAAAACCGGCGAAACCCGCCACCGCTGGCTTACCGCCATCAAGGACAAGGCGTTTGATTCCATCCGCAACATGGTGGTGCTGGAAACCCAAGCCGAGCATTTTATGAAGGTGCTGGAAAGCGGTTCCGTCTCCACGAACATTTATTTGCGCCGGGTTTCCAACTTCGCTTTGGACATGAACTGGCTGCCGTGGCCGGTGCTGCCCAAGAAACGCTGGCCGGCCTTCAAGTTCAAGGAAAAGCGCGGCATCACCTTGAAGGAGCATCAAGCCATCGTTGCCCGCGAGTTGAATCTTGAACGCCGGGCGTTCTATCAACTGGCCTGGCACCTGGGCGCGTCGCAATCCGATCTGGCGTTTATCGAAGCGGAAAATGTGGATTGGGAGAGCCACGTCATCAGCTACAAGCGCATGAAAACCGGCACGATTGCCATTATGCGTATGGACGAAGACATGGAGGAAATCTTGCGGGACTTGCCGGGCAACGGCCCGCTATTCCCCTACCTGCGAAGCGTCCGCGCGGGCGACCGCGCCACCGAGTTCAAGCAACGCTGCGTCGGGCTTGGCATCAAAGGCGTGTCATTGCACAGCTACCGCTACGCATGGGCGGAACGGGCAAAGACCGCCGGTTATCCCGAACGGTTCGCACAGGAAGCCCTTGGCCACAACAGCAAGGCCGTTCATCGCGCCTATTCGCGCAAGGCCAAGGTGGAATTGCCCTCGCTGGGCGAATACGAACGGCAGCGGAAACTGTTTGCCAATGGCAACCGCGTTGAGCCAGCGGCACAAATTGTCACGGCATAAGGAGGCCACCATGCAATCTTGGCAAAATAAAGCACTCGAATTGGAAGCGTCGGGATTAAAACACCTTGATGGCTTCATTCACGAACACACCCTTGGCTTTCTTATCGGAGTCATCGGTCTCTTGCTGGCTTTGTTGGCGTGGGTATTGAGCGGCGCATTGCGGCGTAAAGGAGAAAAATTCATGTCCTGCGTCCGGCCAGCGATTATCATTCGCTTGTCGGGACCGCCGCCGCCCCCGGACACGTTCGACTCGTTTCCACCGCCGCACCATCCGGTGTATGACGATCATCGTGATGATTATGAGGAATGATCTCGATGCCGCCGTATAAACGGCAAGGCGCGGGCGGATGATTTTCCGTCCGCGCCATTTATTTTATCCCCATCAATCTTCCGAACCTGCGTTTTGGGTTTGCAGTCGGGACGGTTGCCGTTTGTCCGTCGGGTCTTGCTTCCGGGCATTTTTGCTCCGCCAGTATTCCTGAAGCGCGTCGGATACCTTGCCGTGCCATTTTTCGTCACGTCTCAAGTCATCCAGTGTCGCCGTTAAAAAATGTTTGGGGCCATTGGGTGCTGGATGTCCCAACGGCTTCAACAATCCTCTGGCTACCAGAATGGGAATTTCATGCGGAGAAAGACCGAGCCTGCCCGCCGCCTCTTCTGCCGTCAGCCGTTGCGGAGGATTTCTTAAATTCAAAAGACGTTCGATGTCTTCATTCATACGTCCTCCTTAAATGCTCATGCCCCGGTTGTGGCCTTGCTTGTGGGAATTTGAATCGTCCACCGATGGCGTCTGCGAAATCGTTTCCTCATCCGAGACCGCCAACCGGCAACGCTCCGAAATCGCCGCCACCAAACGCGCCGGGCGATGCTCTTGAAATTGTCCCCAAATCACCCGCTGCGCCGTGGCGACCTCATTGCTCGCCATAAATTCCAGCGTGTGTCTGGCATTGGCATTGAATGCCGCCGCCAGTTCGAGCGGATCATTTCTTTCCAGCAAAATCTCCGCGATGCCGTTGGCTTTGGCGTAAGGCACGTTGGCGCGGAATCGTTCAATCGCCGCGAAGTCATTTTGCTTCTGGCAAAGCAAAATGTTGCTTGGGCCGAGGTTTAACAAAGTTGAACGCACCTGCCAAACACCGAGCTTTGAAGTGCAAATTTCCTTTTCGGGCGAGGCCGCGACCGACGACGGTTTTTCCAACTGCTTTCGCAATACACCCAATGATTCAAATTCGGGGGCGATGACGCTGAAAGCGGCACGATAGCCTCTCATTTCGGAATCGGTGAAACGCCGAAAATCGCCCGGCACATTGTATTCCTGACGTTCACCAGCGCGCATCAATCCGCCACCTAAAGATTCTCGTTTGATGCCCAAGCGGGCGTCAGACAAAACCGTTTCCGGTTTGTCTGGTGGAATGGCCAGTGAATAAATTGACAGTTTTGAGAGCCGTTCCAGTTCGCTGATGGGAATGGCCATTTCACCCGTCCACAGCCTTGCGGCGATGATGTCGCCCGCTTGGACACGCGAGAGCAGGCTGAACTCGTGAATGCCCAAGGCAGACGCGCTTTTGCCAATCGTCAGCGCGTCAGACTCCGATACGTCGTTTTTTATTTGCATAGTTTTCCTTTGGTTTTTTAGACCAAGTTTAGCCGGAACCGGAAATGAAGGTTGTAATGAATTCATTACAACTTTCGATTTCTTTTCATGGCCAGCGGGACGCCTCCTGCCGTCAGGCGGCGTCAGCCGTTGCCTGCAATTTATTTCCACGCGCAACCGTGTCAACTGGCATTTGCTTCCCGGCAGAGAAGCCCCATGTGTCAGACAGCATGATGGCAGATTTATTCGAGCGAATTGCACCATCCTGGGCGCAATCGGAAATGACGATGACGCTTTCATCCGGCGAGTCTGACAGAAAAAGCGGCGGGGTTTGCGCAATGATTGCACAAAATGAATTTTCTTTTGGGTTATTCTGAATGATTTTCAAATGGCGGGATTTGTAAAATCGCCGCGACCAACGCGCGTTCCGCTGCGGCTTCACGCGCGCTCGTCGCGGACGGAAATGGAAAAACGCAGCCGCGTTGTGCTTCCGTCAGCGGCACGGCGGCGGTCGTTACGTTCCGGCTCCGTTCCAGCCGTCTCTCCGCCTGCACTTCACTTTACCGCCCGCCGAACCGCTGACCGAAGCAGTCGGTTATTTTTCACCATGAAGCCAGGCGACGGAAACTTTCAAACATTTGGCAATCGCCGCCACTTCGTAATCCATCAAATAACGTTCCTGCCGCTCAATTCGGGAAACTGCGGTTTGATCCAAAATAATGCCTTTGGCGGCCAGTCGTCCGGCCAAATCATCTTGTGAAACTGGCGGTTTGCTTTTCAGCCGCGCCTCACGAATGCGGCGGCCAATCACGTTTCTGGACGGTAATTGATGGGTTTTTTTCACAGGTATGCGAAATGCGGAATCCACATACTTGACATTTAACGGAAAACCTGTTTTTAATTATGTGAACTTCACATAACACAATGAACGGGATGGAAAACAGCCGAAGGCCAAAAGCGAAAATTCTGGTGGTGGACGACCAAATGGCCGTGTTGACGATGCTGCGATTTCTGCTAACACGGGCCGGTTGCGAAACGGAAGGGGCTTTGGATGCCGAGAAAGCCTTGCGGCTGGCTCAAGCTGAAGCATTCGACTTGATCACCCTTGACGTAGAATTGCCCGGAGCCAACGGCTTCGTCATTTACCAGCGGTTGCGGAAAATCCCTCATGTAAAGGACACGCCGATTTGTTTTGTGTCTGGCCGTCCCACGATGGAAAACATTCAGCGCGCTTTTGAATTAGGCGCGGCGGACTTCATTGAAAAACCATTTGAGACGCAAGATTTTCTTTCCCGCATTCTTTCACTGGTCGAAGAACCCGCACTGACATGAAACACCAGCCACGATGCCAAGCTGATAGCGTTCATTCCGTATCAGGCGAAAGCCGCTGGAGTAAATCTTCGGGCAGTCGGGAGACTTTATCACTCGACGGGCATCAACCGTTTGTAGGGGCAATCCAATGCCAGTTGAATTCTGAAAGCCGTGGTCAGCAGGACATTGATTTCCCCCGCCTCAATCTTTTGCAGATTGCGTGTTGCAATCTCGGCACCTTCTGCCAGTTCGTCCTGCGTCATGCCCCGGCGAACCCGCTCCCGGCGCACGTTTGCGCCAAAGACCTTGATTCGCTTCCATTCTTTTTTGGAAAGTGCCACGACACATTACATCGCTTTTGTGCCATTGATTTGAACGATACATATATCGTGAAAAAAAGCGGGATTATCCTTGCGCCGCCCCTAGCTTTTGGAAATCTTCGTAGCGCGCCGCATTCCAAATGCCTCAAACTCTTTTTTGTTTTTGCGAAGGCAAAATCGGTCGCGAACCGCTGCGAGAATAATCTTGGCAATTTCAAACGGCGGGCGAAAATTAGAAAATGTTAGGCTTGCGGGCTTTCTTTGGATTCGGGAAAAGCCGGAGCAAAAATGAAAATGAAAAAAATCAGAATAATTGTTTTAGCGGCGGGCATGGTTTTATCGCCATATTTGCTCAACGCACAAACCCTCACAATCAGCGGCCTTAACAACGATGCCACGCCCGATTCCATCGTCCAGATAGCGGCGGAATCTCAAGGGTTGACACAGATTTCGCCAACGGACTTGCCGATTGTAGGCGGAACCTACTGGTGGGTGATGCCGGGTGGATTTGCTGTTCCTGCACCGTGCCTGCCGCTGGATTCAAGTGTCGTCTATCAGGTTGCCGACGGGCAATTTCTTGTGGATGATACTGGCGGACAAATTGCAGTGAACACACGCCAATTCGGGTCACAAGCGCAAGCCTCAAGCAGCACAATTGCTTCCGCGCTGGCAGCGCAAGCAGACGCGGTCGTAAATCTGATTACGCAAATTCAGACAACGGCGGCAAACCAGCAAACGCGAATGATGGCGCGTGCGATGGGCATGGATGTTCCCTCGCTGGGCGATGGCGGAGATTCTGGTGGTGGCGGTGATTATTCGCCGATGTATAGCGGCGGCACGCCGATAGACACCAATGCGCTTTGGCTGGAAATCACGAATGTCTCAAACGGCTGGTCATACCTGAACCTGCACAACGCAACCAACCAAGTCTATGCCATCTGGAGCACGACCAATCTGGCGCTGCCGTTCGCCAGCGGACAGGTGGAAATGGAGTTGTGGCCGACGGGAGGTCAAACGAACGTGCTGCCCTTTGCGGTGCAGAACTTTGACCGGCAGATTTTGTTTTTCCGCGCGGAAGACTGGACGGGCGTGGATAGCGACAGCGATGGCATCCCGGATTGGTGGGCATGGAAATACTTTGGCACCGTCAATGTGACGGCCACCAATCTGGACAATTATTTTCGGCCCTTGCTCTATGATTACCAGCATGGCCAAAATCCCGACCAGATGGGCTTTAGTCAGGTTTTGGCTTGGGGCGACAATTCGTTCGGCCAATGCAACGTGCCATCAAATCTGACAAATGCGGTCGCCGTTGCGGGTAACGGTGACGCCTATCTTACCATCACGCTCGAATACACATATATTGACGGGGTGTTAACTTTATGGCCATTCGTAAGCGCCACCCCGACCGGGGTTTTCAGCATGGCGTTGAAAGCGGATGGCGGAATGGTTGCTTGGGGCGATAACGCCTATGGCCAGACCAATATCCCAAGCAATTTGACCAACATCGTGGCGATTGCTGCCGGAAGTTGCCACGGCTTGGCGCTTGATCTCAATGGGAATGTCCACGCTTGGGGGAGTTGGGATTCTGCCTACGAATACGGTGTCAATGTCATCACCAACAGCGCGGTGGTTCCCGGTGGAATTTCCAATGTGGTCGCCATCGCCGCCGGTCGGAATCATGATGTCGCCCTGCGTGCCGACGGCACGGTTCTGGCGTGGGGCTATTTCACAAATGCAGCCTGGGTGCTGGTGCCAACCAACCTGCCTCCGGCCAAGGCCGTTGCCGCCGGGTGGAACTATTCGGCGGCATTGCTGGCCAATGGAACGGTCGCCGTTTGGGCGGGGTCTTTAAGCGCCCCAACGAATTCCAGCACTTGGTATGTTCCCGCCAGCCTGACCAATGCGGTGGCCATTGCGGGTGGCCCGTTTGACTTGTTGGTGCTCACGACCGATGGTAGTATCATTGATTTGCCGGGGGACAGTGAAAATGATTTTGCTCAAATCACCAATGCCGTTTCAGTGGCCAACGGTTATATGCCCGGACTGGCTTTGGATGGCAGCGGAAACGCATCAATCTTAATCAATTCAATTGCCTCACCCAACTACCCCTTGTCCCATATGCTTGCCATAGCCGCCGGTTGGAATCACGCCCTTGCCATTCGTGGCGGGTTGCTGACATCGTTGATCGTGGGGCAACCGGCCAGCCAATTCGTCGCCACCGGAACCAACCTCACCTTGAGCGTGCAGACCTTGGATTATTCACCCCCAAGCTACCAATGGCAATTTGACGGTGTGAACCTGACGGGAGCCACCAATGCCGCGCTGACGCTGGCCAATGTGCAGACATACGACACTGGCAGTTATTGCTGCGTCGTGGCCAACAACTTTGGAGCAGTCGTCAGTTCCAATGCGCTGATTACGGTCGTGACACCGCCGGTCATTACCTACCAATCGCAACCGACGAACATTATTTGCGAATACGGCAATTATATTGGCTTTTCGGCGGTGGCCAACGCGCCGGGGCAGACCAACGGCTTTCCGCTTTCCTACCGCTGGCAATGGAATGGAACCAACATTGCGGGAGCAACGACGAACAATTACAGTTTCACCGTCAATGACACCAACGGCGGCACTTACACCTTTATCGCCAGCAACGCGGCGGGCACGGCGAGCGCGACTTGGCTGGTGACGGTGACGAACGCCATCAACGTGACCAATGATTTGTTGCTTATTTACAATACCAACTCGACGGGTAGCGCGGCGGTGCTGAATTATTATCTAGCCCATCGCCCCGGTGTGAGTGGAGCAAATGTTTTAGGAATTGGCTGCGCAACAAATGAAACAATTTTGAGCGCAGATTTTACGAACCAAATTCTTACGCCTTATTTGAACTGGCTGACCAACAATCCCGCCAAACATCCGCAATACCTCGTTTTATTTATGGACATTCCGTCCATTGTTCAAGATTCAGCTTCAAGCGTGCAATATCAGCTTTATACGGCAACCGCCAATGGCAGACCCTTCGTAACCAGCATCAACATGAATGGAAGTGGAGGCACAAATGACTGCATTGCCTACATTAACAAGCTGGCAACGATTGGCGTCCTTGTTTCCAGCAACAGCCCAATTTTAAGCGCAAGCGCGAACGGCTATGGAAACACAAATTATGTAGTTGACGATGTAAACAATGGTTATTGTGGTGATCCGTGGGTGCCAGCGACCACAAATGGACTAATAGCGGCAGGTGTTACAACAGGGGCAATTGACTTCATAACCGGTTGCGAGACTCCTACAAGTTTTCTACCACACATTACCAATGCAGTAAATGTTTCAGGCTATATCTGTTGGGGATGGCACAGTAATTGGGGAACTCACCTAGGCGATGGTGCTTATCCTATAGATGGAGACGTGCAGTGGTCTGGAAACAGTAGCTGGTGGTTGATTAGAACTGAAGAATCATACAATGGACAGCGTTCAGGACAATTTTTAGAATGGTTTGCCAGTAATGCCTTTGGCGGTTCAAGTTATTCAAACACGCCAATCGGCGGCCCGACATATGTAGAGGAACCGCTTGCTCCCGCTACCGATAATGCAATTCTTTTTGGTTTGTGGGCTGAAGGCAAGAATCTTGCAATTTGTTGTTGGGTCGCAAGAAATCCCGGAACGCCACCTTATTTACAAGTTGTTGGAGACCCTTTCGTAGTAAGATAACTGATTAAAATACAAATCGTATGAAAACTAACTTCAATAAAATCATCATAACTGTATGCTTTGCGTTTCTCGCACAGGCAGGGAATTCGCAAGGTTTTATAAACCTTAATTTTGAATCCGCAAACCTAACTGGATATTCTCAAGGCAACACTATTCCGGCTGCAAACGCATTCCCCGGATGGACTGTCAATGCACAATATATCACTTACGATGCCCCGTCATTAAGCGGTGCTTCCATTAGCATTATGGACATAAACGGCTATCCGCCCGGTCCGATTCAAGGGAATTATTGGGCGTTTTTAGCCACTGGGCTAGTTCCCCAAACAGATGTTACCATTTCGCTTAGCCAAAACGGGACAATTCCCGCAGGAACAGAATCTATGACGTTTTGGGGCAACCTCGGCGGCTTACAAATCTCGTTCGGTGGTCAAGCAATTGCATTTAGCGAAACTGGTAGCACGGCCAATTACAACATTTATTCTGCGGATGTTTCCGCATTGGCCGGTCAATCGGGGCAACTCCTTTTTTCCCTGCCAGCTTATACTAGCAATGCGACATTGGATAACATCCAATTTTCATCTTCGCCCGTTCCCGAACCAAGCACACTTGGCCTTGCGGCTTTGGGCGGTGCAGTCCTTGCTTGGCGTCGCTGGCGGAAATCGTCCTAAAATTTATCCCATCCCCCCCCGGACGGGCTTTGGCTGCCATGTGCGCCAAAGCCCGTTTTTTATGCGGACGGCCCAACGACGCCGCCATTTCCGATAAGTCCAATCATATTTTTCGCAGCATCCAAAATTAGAGAAAACAACGCAAGCGTTTCATTCAAAAAAAACAACCGTCGTTTTGGTGTCTTTATATTCCTATTCCTCTGGACTGCGCTTGACGGATATTCTGCTCGTGCAAGCGTTCACGCTTTTCTGAAATTTCCCTTTCGGCATTTTTGACTGCCACCGATTGCGACGGTGTTTCTGCCGAACCATTGACCGATTCGGAAATTTCCTTTTTCACCAAATCCGTGGCCGAAGGCCGGTGCGAGGATTTGCGGACGGCCTCAAGCAACTGGTGCTTGTCATCGGTGTAAATCGTCAGGGCTTCCTTGAACCGGCTGGCGGAAACATAAAATTGCTCGCGGTCGGCGGCGCGGAACGAGTCGGAGCTTTCGGCCACAAACACGCAATCCACGCCCTTGCTCTGCGAACTATAGGACGTGAGGCAATAGCCATGCGTCAGATTGCCATAATCTTTTGAAACCACCCACCCGTTGGCCAGTCTGATGTCCCCGTCCTTGGTGAAGCCCTTCACCTGTTTCAAATCGCCATTGTTCAGCCGTTGTTTTTCCTTGGTAAAGCCGTTCTGCGTAATCCGAAGCCAGTCACCGGCAGCCAAAGTGATTTTTCTGGCTTCATAAACTTGGAAGCGCGCCGCCGCGTCCATCGGGAGCGAGGCCGTCCCGCCATTCTGTCGTTCGACCGTGACGCCGCTGGCATCGTGCGATTTTACCGCAACCTGTTCGCCCCGCCGGAAACCGGCGACGTTTTGATGGAACTGGACGACCTGCCCGGCCTGATAATTGCGGCCATCGGCGCGTTGCGCTTCCGTCCATTGCAGGTTTTTGAGTTGGATAAACTCGCGCTCATCATCGGCGAGCTTCCGCGCAGCCTTCAGTTTAGCCCGGATTTCCCGCGTCACCCGCTCGCCTTCCGCGTGCGTCGGGGAAATGACCAAGGCCGACTTGCCTTCGCTGACGGCCGCAGCGTAGTCCGTTGCCAACGCCTCATGCCGCTTGTCGGCGTCCATTTCCCGCAACATTCCGAACTTGTCCAATCGCTTGAATGCGTTTTCCAAATTGCCCGCCCGCAGATCAGCGACCACGGCTTTATGCGCGTCGGCCTTTTGCCGCCAGATTTTTTTCAATTCAGCAGCGGGCAGACTGGCATGTTTTTCCAAGAGGCGCAGCGCGTCGCCCCGCTCGACGGCGCGATGTTGCGCCGTATCACCGGACAGGATAATCCGGCAGTTTTCTTTTTCGGCGAGATCCGCCACCCGCGCCAGCGTGCGGACGCTCAAAAGCCCGGCCTCATCAATCCAAATCACCTGCCCGCGAACCTGCGCTTGCAGTTTTGGATTTTGCAGCAACGCCTCGACTGTCTCGGCATTGGCAAACCCGGCATCCGACCGCAGCACCCCGCGCGAGGCTTCCGCCGACGGCGCGAAGGTAAAAACCTTCGCGCCACCGGATTCAATCGCGGTCACAGCCTCCTTCATCATCGTGGTCTTGCCCGTGCCCGCCCCGCCGCGAATGGCCGTCACCCGTTCCGTGCTTTGCAGGACGTGCCGGACGGCGTTGCGTTGCTCCTCGGACAGTTTCTGGTTTTGAAACTGATATTTGACCGACCCGAACGGCTTGAATTTCCCTTTGCCGTCCGCGACGAAATCAATCAGCCGTTTTTCTTCCGCCAGCACATCCTTGGTCGTGAGCCATTGCCGACCATCCACGTTTTCCTTTATCAGTTCATCCCGCAAAAGCTGGCGTTTGGTTTGCGCCACGTCCACATCGCCCATGCCGAAGCGCAGCGCGTGCCGGAGCAGTTCCTTGTCCGTCACGATGGAGGCCCGTTCGTAACAATGCTGCATGGCAAAATCCATCGCCTTCATTTCGGAAATCTTTGGGGCGGCAGATACTTCGTTGCGGAGGTTGTTTTGAATGCTCGCCCGTTCATCCGCCGAAACCCGCGCATTCCACATTCGTCTTAATTCCGGCTTGGACAGCTCCTTTTGCTTTCGTTCGCGTGTCATTGCCGCCAGCCCGTCTTTTCCTTTCGCCGACGTGATGCCCAATTCCTTCGCCTTTTGCTCGACCTGCTCCGTGCGCTTGGAAAACTCATCCAGCACCCGTTGCGGCACCCCGGCCAGTTCCCATCCTTTGGCCGTCCGTTCGATGCGATAACCCATTTCCGCCAGTTGCTTGGAAAACCGGGCATGGAAGGCCGCTTCAAAATACGGCGCATCGGCTTTCAAATCCCGGAACTGCCCCGCCTTCCATTTCTTTTCCTCATCGTCCCAGGTCGTGTTGAAAGTGTAGCAATGCGCGTGCAAATGCGGATCAGGTATGCCGTTGACTGGTCTCGCGGTGAAATGGACGAACTCCGCCCAAATCATGTTGCCCGTCGTCCGGTTCTCATCCGCCCCATTTTTCCGAACCCGCGTTTTGATTTCGGATTCAATTTCCCGCATGGTCTGGTTCACGGACATTTTGAACGCCCCTAAAATCCGTTCATCCTGTGTGAACTCATAAGCGACCGATACGGACTTTGGACAATGGAAATTGAAATCGTAGCCGACTGTCCGATTGCTTTTATTCCGTTGCGTCAGCCGTTCTTTTGTCCCCGGCTTTTCGTTGTCGCACAGGGATTCAAAAGCAGCCGTTGTTACCGCTCCTGAAAGTCCCAAGCGTTCAGCGGCAATCCCGTTCCAATCGCCGCTGACTTCCTGCCCTTCACTGTAATAATCTTCACGCTTCAAAGATTCAGCGAAGTATTCTTTGGCATTCCGACTCGCTATGACTCTTAACATGAGGCCACTGTAACCGGATTTTTCGTCTCGTCATCCCCTTGAAACCACTATTCGAGCTTACTCCAAACCAACTCTCCCACTACTCGGTAACGGTATCCAATTCAACCACCGTATCGTAATGACAACGATGCACACAGCTATGAAGCCAGTGTTAAAAGCCAATAATTCCGTCAGACATCTTCCCTTAGCACAGCTAGAGGGACTCGCCGCCCGGCGCGGCGTTGCGCAACTGTTACGCAACAGTTGCGCAAACGTCTGACGGAATTATTGGGGCAGAAAAAACCGGAACAAATATGAATTTGCAATCAGCAGCCGAAAACGAAAGCCCGCGCAAAACGCGCAGCAAATTGGAAGCGCACCGCGAAGCCATCTTTGCGTTGCGCCGCAAACACTGGACATACCGCCAGATTGCCAAGTGGCTAAACGAGCATGGCGTGTTGGTCACATTCCCATCCGTCTATCGTTTTTGCGAGCGGGCAATCGCCCGCAGGCCACGCAGCGGCAGTCCACTTGAAGTTGAACAGGCAGCACCCATTTTCACTCAAACACCGCAAACAACAACAAACAAAACAACGAACCAATATCGGTTCAACCTCGAAATATGAAAACAAACAAACATCGCCTGATACTGCCCATTCAGGCCAAAGGAAACGTGGGCAAGAGCATCGAAGCCGCCGCCCGCGCGTGCTGGCTAAACCAACGTGGCATCCCGTGGCAGGGTTTTGATCTGGACGGCGACAACCGCACCTTGTCCCGATTATTCCCCGGCCAGGTGAAGCTGACGCCCTTGAGCGGCCAAGCCGAAGACTTGGACGAACTCATTTTGATTCTGCGGAAAACGACCGCCAAGCCCGTCACCCTGATTGACCCACGGGCGCATCTGGACGCGCAACTGATGAAGGCACTTGCCGCCACGCATTTCTTTGACATCGCCAGCGCCCAAAACATCGGCGTCACGCTCATGGTGTTCCCCTTCGATGACATGGACGTGATGACCAACCTCGATGCCGTCTGCCAGTTCTGCGGCAAACAGGTGGATTACGTCGTCGTCCGCAACCCGGCGCGGGCATCCCGCAACCGGATGTTTGACAACAGCCCCTTGGAAAAAGAATTGCTCGATTGCGGCGCAGTCACCATCACCGTGCCGGTGCTGTCCGAGTTTGTGAAACTCCGGTTGGCAAAACTTGAGGCCGAGCAGCAGCGCGGCATCCCGTTCAATGAAGCCATCGGCAGCGATGCCCTTGGCTTGGACATCATGGCGCGGGGCGTGTTGCAGGACTGGCTGGCGACCATGTTCAATCAATACGACCAGATTGCCGGAAAACTTTTGCCAGCCGTCGAAGCGGCGGGTATAAAACCCAAGATGATGCCGCCCATTGGCGAACCGTTTGCCGCCAAGCGCGGCGCAAAAGTGAATCTCACCAACTAAAAAGGAGACGTTATGGCCGAACCAGATTTATTTGAAGAAATGCTCGCCACCTATCCCGCTGAAAAGCGGGAGCTGGCGCGGAAGGTTTATCAGCGGTTTGCCGACGGCGACAGCACGCAGTTTTTTACCCAACTGTTGCTGGTGCTGGACGTGTATGCCCGTTATGTGGAGCGCATCCCAAAGGCCGCAGTTCAGGCCAATCAGGAGTCGTTTGCCATCTTGGAGGATATGCGCGAGGAAATCGCCATGATTGCCAAGACGATTGAAGCCCGCGACGTGAACATCACCAATCACGCCGCCAAGACGGACGAACTTTGCAAAATCACGCAGGCCAAGTGCGACGAGACGATTGCCAGCGTTGAATTGATGGTGAAAAATCTTGGCGCACAGATGGACACCAAGGCCATCGTGCAGGGGATTAAAGCCGCCTTGGACAAAGGCATCAAAGATGAAATCATTTCGCCGTTCGTCCAGCATTCCAAGGAATTGGGCGAGCAGGTGCTACCGGCATTGAAACAGATCAAGGAAGTGTCCACCGAAGCGCATACGCTCTGGATGAAACATATCTGGAAAACTGCTTGGGCGGGTTCATTCATGGTGACATTCCTGCTTTTTGGTCTGGGGTTATTTGGCCTCTACGAGTGGTTCGACACCTATGCCGAGCGCGAAGCCGCCGGGAAAATCGCCGAGGTTGAACGGGTGATGAATTACAATCAGGATGCGTTCCGGCAACTGGCCATCGCCCAGGTGCCGATTAAGATTGAACGGACTGAATACAATGGAGTTGTCAATCCACAGAATTTCGCCTTGGTCGTCGAAGGCGCGGATTCGGCGGAAATGCGTCATCAAGAGGGACACGACAATGGCTGCGTCTTTTTCACCAGCCATCTTTCGGAGGAACAAATTCAGTCGTTGCAAAGGGAAATTGCCAAGCAGATGCAAGCCAATAACGGCAGGGCAAAATAATTTGCCCCGTCATCTTCCCCGCGCGAAACCAAAACGCCGCCAGAAAAACTCTGGCGGCGTTTTCGTCTCGCGCCCCCAAAAGGCGGGTTAGGTTGTGTGTCTTCGCCTTTTTTCACGCCCGCCATCACCCCACCGTTTGCTGCTCGCTCGTCCGACACCAAGCCGAGATTGGAGGCGAGATCAAAAACCGCGCCAGCGGCTCCCTCTTGCCCTTCCGCCGCTGTCACGGTTTTAGCTTTCGCCGGTTATTTGATGCGCTGTCGCGCGCGGCTTGCTGTCTCCCTAATCAGTGAAGCGAGCAGCAAACGGCAGGGTGACGGACAGCGGTTTCAAAAAAAAGCTATGAACACAACAAATCTCAAAAATGAAGCGGCAGCACCGGCGAATGTCCGGCCATCGTCGGTTTCAAAAACCCGCGCTTTTGCCGCGCACCGCGCCAACCGTGAGTTGTCCACGCAGACCGTCTTGGACTTGCTTAAAGCCCAACTGCCCACCCAATACGAACTGGTTGAAATCGTTGGCCGTTGGATTTGGCTGGATTTTCCCGCCCGCACCCATCGCGCCGCCGCCAATGCCCTCTGGCGTCTTGGCTTTCACTGGAATCAACGCCGTTGCGTCTGGCAGCACCCTTGCGGGGCTTGCGCTCCTTACAACGTCCATTCCGGCGACCCGCGCAGCAAATACGGTTCGCGCCCCGCCGCCACCTTCAACGCCTGAAATGATTATGAACACGACCCCGCTTTTCCCCGGCATGGAACCGCTGGTTAAACCGTTCAAGTTTCCGGCCAGCCCCTACGAATACAAGGTGACGCCCTTACGCGAATGTCCCACGCCCGAATCCTTGCAGCAGTGCGAGACGCCCGGCAAAGCCGCCGAGTATTGGAAATTGCACATCGCCACCCATCCGCATTTCAACCCGGAGTGTGAATGTTTGGCCGTCCTGATCTTGAACGCCCGCCGCCGCATCAAAGGCCACCAGCTTGTTTCCATCGGCACACAGGACACCCTTTTAGTTCATAGTCGTGAGGTTTTCCGGCTGGCAGTTTTGACCGCCGCCCATGCCCTGATTCTCATGCACTGTCACCCATCGGGCGAAAGCAGCCCGTCCCAAGCTGACATCAAAGTGACCCGCGATTTAATCCGCGCCGGGCAGATTTTGAAAATTGAAGTCCTCGACCATGTAATAGTCGGCCACGGCAATTTTTCATCCTTGAAAGCTCTTGGTTACTTTTTCGCCTAAACGCCATGACCACCTTGATTTTGCTTGGACAACTCGCACTGAAACCTTCAGTAAAAGTTTCAGTAGAACCTTCAGTAAGGGGGTATGTAATGAGTTCGTTCGGAAAGGTCAAGAGTAGTGAAAAAACCCTTGCATTTATTGGTGAAAAATCATATATTTATGCCTGAAAAGTGACGGTAAATAGACGGTGAACTGACCGATTCCGACCCTCGCCTCCATACGCAAGTGGCTGGAAGAGGAGACGTTGTGGAAGTTGGGATGCCCAACTGTGTATGAAACTGTGTATAAAACCACCAGTGATACACAAGGCAGTCAAAAGG
>Ga0116127_1001187_pt1 | contig 16944 bp, 19 predicted proteins | sample June2015DPH_16_1_FD_89731 | JGI IMG/M metagenome (GOLD analysis project Ga0116127, IMG submission 89731) | Peatland microbial communities from SPRUCE experiment site at the Marcell Experimental Forest, Minnesota, USA - June2015DPH_16_100 | ecosystem: Environmental > Terrestrial > Soil > Wetlands... | reverse complement strand
TTTTCATCCGCATATCTCCTTAATTCGGCTTCTCAGCATGCCGATATGCCGTTTTCCAACGTTAGGCCCCGCCCGGTGCGGGGCCTTTCGCGGTCGAAATGACGCCCGGCTGCGGTTACGGCGTCGTCGGGCCGTGCGAGGCCATGATTAAAGAGCACCGGAGTTGTCTGGGTTATGGCGCCTTCTACATCGAGGAAAAGGCGCCCGGCTAACGAGAAGACGCTCGCACCGGTCCGGCCGAACGTTGGGATTGAGATCGCCTATCAGCGGAAGCTCGAAAAGCTGATTGATGAAATGGCGGCGTCTGTCTCCTATTTCGTCAAAGCGGCGTACCGGGCGAATGAGCCAGAGATTGCCCAGGACGCGAGCCCGGCGGCCGAAATTCTTCGCACTATTCGTGGGCTCAGAAAGCGATGGCTGGCGCGGTTCGATACGGCGTCGAAGGAACTGGCCGATTATTTCGCCACGGCGGTCTCTGATCGGTCTGACGCGGCCCTGCGCTCGATCCTGAAGCGTGGCGGGTTTAGCGTCGAGTTCCACATGACGCGGGCTCAAAACGATATATTGCAAGCCACGATTGGCGAGAATGTTGCTCTGATTAAATCGATCCCGGAGCAATATCTGACGCAGGTCGAAGGCTACGTCATGCGGTCAGTGACAACTGGACGCGATCTCGGGCAGTTGGCGAAAGACCTTCAGGAGCAGTTTGGCGTCACGCGGCGCCGGGCAGCTCTGATAAGCCGCGATCAGAACAACAAAGCTACGGCGGCTCTCACGAGGGCGAGATATCTCGAAATTGGCGGTGGCGAAGCCGAGGCAGTATGGATTCATTCTGGCGGCGGGAAAACACAGCGCCCGACCCACGTTCAAGCCGGGCGCGATAAGCAGAGATATAAAATTAGCCAAGGTTGGTATGATCCAGCGGTGAAAAAGTTCATTCATCCCGGAGAATTAATAAATTGTTTGCCTGGGAATTCAATAATAACCTTTGCGGCAGGATGTAAAAAGCTTTGGCGTCATAGGTACGCAGGTGATTTGACCCAGATCATTACGGCCTCTGGAAAAACGATCGAAGCGACTCCTAATCACCCAATACTCACCAAGAGGGGATGGGTTCCTATTCAAGCGGTTCGCCTCGGCGAGGACATATTCAAAGTTTCCAGTGAAATCAAACACGTCATTGATCCATACGTAGAGGGAAATAATACCTCTATCGCGGAGATATTCGACGCGACCTCGTTTTACTGCCGCCCAGATATTGCCAATGGTCGAGGTTGGTTCCACGGCGACATTGCCTATGGCGAAATCGACGTTATAGATATCGACGGCTTTCTGCCACGTGAAATCAACGCACTGGCGTGTAAGGAATTCCTTGAATTCCTGTTCGCCGAATCCAATCATCTTGCAATATGGCGCGCTTTCAAGATTGAGCGCTCTCTTAATTCTGCCTTCGCGCGGTTGTTTGGCGCCCCTAACGGCATTGTTGGCGGATTGGGCTCGTTGTTGTCGTTGCTCAAAGGTCGATCTGGATGCACTGATGATGTTGGCCTCGGATTGATTGCGGATATGAACACCGCCCTTCAAAAGGCGGCGACGGATAACGCCTCGGTCCACGCCATATTTTCGAGCAGTCTCAAGCTCGCTCATACCGGACTTGTAATCGGCGATAACGAGATCGTCAGGGAGGTTTTTGGTATTGCCGGGCGGGCTTCTGTGCTTTGGAATGGCGCATCCCCTAGCGCGGATGTGCTTAGACAAAACGTCAGCACAGACGCCAACCTTTATGGCAGCGTCTTTGAGTGTGAATCCTTCGTTAAGAAGCTGGATAGCGTGGTCGATAAGCGCAGCGTTAGTTATTATGGTCATGTGTTCAACCTCGAAACGTTCTCTGGGTATTATAGCGCAAACTCCTGCATAACACAAAATTGTCGCTGTGTAGCTGGGTTGGTCGTAAAGGGATTCTCGTGAAAACCTCCTCTCTTGGCTATACAATCGCGGAAAACGTCTGTGCAAAATCACATCATCAAAACGATTTGCCGGGATCTTCGTGTCGTCATTGAAGAGATCAAGCACAGCAATGACGCCTGGGCTGTCAAAGGCCTAAGCGAAACGGGTGATCACGAGAAAGCCGAGTTCCACGGCCCGCGCGCCAAGATCCGCGCGATTGAATACGCGATGTTCAAATACCGTCCGAAATAAAGGCGAAACGAACCGATGCCGCCAGTATCAGAAGCTCAACGTAAAGCTATGTGGGCTGCGGCTAATGGTCATTCCACTCTCGGAATCCCGCGCAAGGTTGGTGAAGAATTCGTCGGTAAAGATGCCAAGGGCCATGCGGCCGGAATCTTGTTCGTGGCACCTGACGGCGATGTCCTGGTTTTGCGGCGGTCGTCGGCGGAAGCGAATTTTGCCGGTCATTGGGCGTTGCCTGGCGGCGGCAGTGAAGACGGCGAGACGCATGAACAGACGGCGGCGCGCGAAGCCAAAGAAGAAATGGGCGAATGCCCGGAAGGCAAACGTAGACTTCTCGACAGCCGCGTGACCCCAACTGGGATGGCCTTCCACACATTTACGCAGCCGGTTGATGAGAAGTTCGTTCCGAAGCTGAACGAAGAGCACTCAGGATATGCGTGGGCACCTCTCGACAGACTGCCGCAGCCGATGCACCCCGGCGTCACCGCGACGTTGAAAGATCGCCTTGCGTTGGCCGAAGACATGACGCCAGAGGATTGGACGGGGTTGCGCGAAGGTTTTGCGAAATGGACGCGCGAGGAAGAGCGAGAATCAGAACATAAGGTGCAAGCCCGTGATGCCATCGCGCTTGACCGCGCGCCGGAAAACCGCCGTGTCGATCGCGACGGCCACCTTCACGTCAATGAAAGCGTAATGACCCGCGCGACGGTCGATCCCTATAAGGGCTCTGAGATTCCAAATTGCGAAGTTCTCGGCCTCGATCCGCAGCGTGTCTATCATCTGTTCCGTGATCCGAAAGCTCTAAAGGCAGGGACTCCGAGTCTCCAGGGCAAGCCGCTCCTGCTCATTCACAAGCCCGTCGATGCCAACGATCATCCCTCTGAGATCGTCGCGGGCGCCATCATCAACCCGGTTTTCGCGGACGATGAGATCCGGGCCGAACTCGTTGTCTGGCCCGGCGAGGCGATCAAGGTCGTCGACGACAAGTCACAGAGTGACCTGTCCTGCGGCTACCACTATGTGCCGGTGATGACGCCAGGAACGTTTGAGGGCGTACCATACGATGGCGTCATGACGGACATCGAATTCAATCACGTCGCTCTCGTCGTCGAGGGGCGGGTAAAAGGCGCCGTCGTCGGCGACAGCATGGAGAACCTGAATATGTCAAAAGTTGTATTGAGCCGCAAGGCCGCCCTGACTCAGGGTGTTTTGTCCGCATATCTTCGCCCGAAATTAGCGGCCGATGCGCGAATTGATCTGACGCCCGTCGTGGCAAAGGTCACCACGGCAAACTATCTCGCGATCAAGCCGACGCTTGTTGCCGATATTCGCCGCTTGACCACGGGGAAGCTGGCCAAGGACGCGAAGCTCGACGACATGCACGATTTCCTGGATTCCCTCGACAAAGAAAACCCCGTCGAGGATGCGGAACTCGAAGCTAACAGCGGTCTCCCCGCCGTTGGCGGCAAGAAGGAAGATAAGGGTGCCAAGGACGAAGATCCCAAGTCCAAGATCAAGGAATTCCTCAAGGACAAGCTCAGCGCCGAAGACATGAAGGCCTGCGACGAGATGTGGGACGACCAGGAGGCCATGGACGAATCCGAGGAAGAAAAGAAAGCCCGCGAGGCCAAGGAAAAGGACGATGCGGAGAAAGCCAAAACCGCGAAGGATGCCGAAATGAAAGATATGGTCACTAAGGGCGCGATGGACGCCGCGATTGCCGATGCGGTCAAACGCGCCGCTCCCGCGATCGCCAAGACGGCCCACGACGCCGCGATGAAGTCACAACGCGAAATCCGTGAAGCCGAGGACGCCGTTCGTCCCTATGTCGGCAAACTCGCGATGGCTCATGATAGCGCCGATGATGTGTATCGCACGGCCCTAACCGTTCTTGGCCGCAAAGTCGATGGCGTTCATCCCTCGGCTTTCCGTGCCATTCTCGAAGCTCTTCCGGTCCCCGGCGCCAATCCCCGGCCGGTCAAGATTGCTCAGGATTCGGCGGGTGCCAAGTCCTTCGCTGAAATGTTCCCCAACGCCCGCCCGGTCCAGATCCTTTAATCATCGGCCGGATACATCAACGCGCCGGCCAACCCGGCACTGAACAAGGAAATCAACAATGTCTGGATTGAATGGCGGCCTTGGGCAGTCCCAGGTCTATTATCAACCCGTGCCGGGAATCGCCGGTGATTTTGCATCGGCGAACACGAACCGGTTCACCGTTCTTGCCGGTCCCGGCGGTCTCGTGGCGGGACCGAGCGGTGTTTCCGTTGGCCTTTTCGCGTGGACTCTTGCCAATTATCTCGATACGGATGGCTCGCCCGAAATCGTCAACAATTATGGTAGCGGTCTGGTTGCCGGATTCGTGCATCGCGAACAGCAAGGTCTCATCACCTTCTATTTGCAAGACACAACGATGGTGGTTCCTCCCGGTTTTCCCGTCACGCTATTTGATAGCGGCGATTTCTGGGTCTTGAACAATGGCGCGACTCAGGCCATTCCCGGTCAAAAAGCTTATGCCAATTTCACGACTGGCCAAGTGACGTTTGCGGCCACGGGCGCTCCGACGACGGCAAGCGCGACGGCATCAACCATTGCCGCCGGAACCGCCGCGACCTTCTCCGGCTCAATCGCCGGGAATGTGCTGACGACTTCGGGTGCGGTCACCAATACGATCTATCCCGGCGCTGTTCTTTCGGGGGGCACCGTTGCGTCCGGTACCACCATCGTTTCGCAACTTTCGGGGACGACAGGTGGTGCAGGCACCTATGCGGTCAGCATCGCGGAACAAACGGTTGCATCGGCTTCGTTGACGGCAACCCCCTATGTTCTGGATACGACGGGCGGTTCGGTGACGGGAACTATCGTTCTCGGGTCTACCGTGCAGTCCGCGGCGGGAACGCCAACCGGAACCGTTGTCGGTGCCGGGGTCACGGTCCTCAATACGCCCGCGACCGGCAAATATATCGTTTCGACCGGCGGCGCAACCGTCACGTCCGGCACCATCGTTCTCGCCTCGAATGTCGAGACGAAATGGTATGCGCGATCAAGCGGCCTTCCGGGCGAAGTCGTCAAAATGAGTTCGACGCCTCTCGGTTAAATCCAGGAATCAATCCCATCCATCAGAATCGACCGCATGCGAAGGCAACGGCGGCTTAGGAGAATGACATGAATTTTCAATCACACGCGGAAGCAGCCGCCGCATGGCAGGCGCATAAGGCGACGTTCGAAAGCGCGGGGATCTTTCTGCCCGACGTAAAGAGCTATGCCCTCGATGAATACAAGACGGATTACCGTCTTGCCATGGATGCGCTGCCGTCCTTGTCGACCGATCCAAACTCGGCCGTCCCGGCCATGTTGACGACCATGATCGACCCGGCTGTTTATCGCGTGCTCTTCGCGCCCTTGCGCGGCGCCGTCATCTTCGGCGAAGCCCGCAAGGGAACGTGGATCGACGAGACTGCGATGTTCCCGATCGTCGAAGCAACCGGTGAAGTCTCCAGCTATGGCGACTTCAACGAAAATGGGCGCGCCGGCGCCAATACCAACTGGCCCCAACGTCAGTCCTATCTCTTCCAGACGATTCCCGAATATGGGGAACGCGAGATCGAGCGCGCTGGCCTTGGCCGGATCAATTGGGTTGGCGAAGTCGATGGCTCGGCAATTCAGGTGCTCAGCCGGTTCATGAACACGACCTACTTCTACGGCGTCCAGGGCTTGCAGAACTATGGTATTTTGAATGATCCCGGCCTTTCCGCCGCGATCACGCCCGCGACCAAAGCCTATGGCGGTGTCAAGTGGGTAAACAACGGCCAAATCGTTGCGACCGCGAATGAGGTCTATGCCGATATCCAAGCGCTCTATCTTCAGCTCGTCAATCAGACAGACGGCTTGGTCGAGCAGGATACCAAAATGGTGCTTGCTTTGGGGACGGCTTCGCAAGTTGCCCTGACGGCGACGAATTCGTTCAATGTCAACGTCAGCGATCTTCTCAAGAAGAACTTCCCGAATATCCGGATCGAATCCGCCGTGCAATATAATGCACTGACGGCATCCAATCCGCAGGGCATCGCGGCCGGCAACGAAGTCCAGATGATCGCCGAGGAAGTCGAGGGTCAGAAGACTGGCTATATGGCCTATAACGAAAAGCTGCGGGCTCATCCGATCATTCGTGCATTGTCGTCTTGGAAAAAGAAGATGACCGCCGGAACTTGGGGAGCTATCGTCCGGCAACCCCAAAACATCGCTCAGATGGTCGGCGTCTAACCGATACATTCCGCGCGGCCAATGCTATTTGGCCGCTCTTTCCCCAATCTGGAGAATTTGAAATGCCAGGTACTGTTACCGTCGCCTGCAAAATGCCACATGGAATCATCTGCCGCCTATTTAAGATGGTCGATGCCGAGGAGCCATTGCCTGGCGGCGGCACTAAGGCCGTCAAGCGCGCGGAGCCAACTGGCAGCACGATCAAATTGAACGGCTATTTGAAGCCCGCCCAGGGTGACGAGCCTGCCCCTCCGGCTATGCCGGGTTCTTATGCTCTGACCCACGGCGTCGACAAAGATTTGTTCGACGAATGGTTGAAGCAGAACCAAGATCTCGATATGGTCAAAAACAAGCTGATCTTCGCTGCCGAAAAAACGGATTACGTCCAGCATAAAGCCAAGGACCAAAATCCCCATTTCAAATGCGGTTTGGAGCCGATTGATCGCAACAAGCTGCCGCGCGGGATCAAATCCGGCTCTGCCGTTGAAGCGGCCTAACCGGCCATGGGCATTCAAGTCACATTCGATCCCGTGGCGTTCGTCGCACTGTTTCCACAGTTTGCCTCGATCACCTCGGATCAATTGACGACGCTCATTTTACCTCTCGCGGAACAGTATTGCCGCAATGATGGCGGCGGTCCTGTTTCGACTGCCGCGACACAAACCAATCTTTTAAATCTGATGGTTGCTCATATCTGCCAATTGTTTTTTGGCTCGAATGGGCAGACACCATCTCCCTTGGTTGGGCGTATCAGCAATGCAGCGGAGGGGTCGGTTTCTGTTGGGACCGATTTCCCTACAACGCCCAATAATGCGTGGTACGTTCAAACGCCTTTCGGGGCGGCATTTTGGGCGGCGACCGCACCATATCGGACGATGCGTTATATTCCAGGACCGCGCCGCGTCTTCAATCCTTGGCTCAATCAGTGATGGTTGAGATCTCTGGAGGGGACAAGCTTCAAGCTCGCTTGGCCGAAATCGCGAAGAATGCGAATAAAGCCGCATCGGTCGATGTAGGCTTTCTTGAGGGCGCGACTTATCCAGATGGCACGTCCGTGCCTCTCGTGGCTGCCATTCAAGAATTCGGAGCGCCCTCCCGGAACATTCCGCCGCGTCCTTTTTTTAGGAATATGGTCGCCGACAAAAGCGGGGAATGGCCGGACGCCGTTGCGGGTCTTTTGAAAGACAACGATTACGATGCAACCAAAACGCTCGAATTGACCGGTGCCGCGATCAAGGGTCAGTTGCAGGAAGCAATCACGACGTTTGTGGGGACGCCTTTGGCACCCGCGACGATTGCTAAAAAGGGAAGTTCGAAAGAACTCGTAGACACCGGCCACATGCTGGCATCCGTCGATTTTATCGTAAAATAAGGAATCCGCTATGTCCGGCACGACCACGCTTTTTTCGTCCAAGACGGGCGATATCAACTTCCCGATGACCCCCACAAGCATTGACGGGATGACGATTGGATCCACGACACCGGAGCCCGGCGCGTTCACGAATTTGGCGGCGTCAGGAGCGGTCAGCGGTGCCGGTTTCGCCGCCGCGTTCCTGGCTTGGTTCCAAACCAATACAGGTACGTTCACGGCGAACGGCGCGAGCGCCGTTACGGTCGCGGCAGCCAGCGTCACGGCGGGATCTCAAATCCTGATCACGCTGAAAACAGTCGGCGGCACGGTTGGGGCGATTCCTCATATCGAGACCATCACTCCCGGTACCGGGTTTACCATCGTCGGCACCGCGCTTGATACCAGCGTCTACAATTACACCGTGATCGGTTAAGGCCTCTGACGTGAACCTCCACGGAATTATCAGTGGCGCGATAGGAACAATCAATCCCTTTGTGTCCGCGACGGTCAAGCGATCATCTGGATACTCATTGGCTCCTGGGGGCATCCAGACGCCAGCTTACACGACATTCTCGATATCGTGTCAGGTCCAGGCCCTGTCTTATACGGACATTACCCAGCTGGATGGGCTGAGCATCCAGGGTGTCCGTCGCAAAATTTACTTGACCGGAAATGTCGAAGGCATCGTGCGCGCGGATCGACGCGGCGGCGATCTTATCATCTTTCCGAATGGAACCTTGCCCGAAGGCAATACGTGGCTCGCCGCGCTTGCACTCGAATCCTGGCCGGACTGGGTTTCTATCGCCATAACCTTACAGACAGGGAACTGACATGGATGCCGTGAGATTTGTCCCACTCGGTTTTCAGCAAATCGTTGCCGCAACCCTTGCAGAGGCAACGTCTCTCGCCGTCCCGGCTGGCGCCAATGTTGCGTTGATCAGTGCCGACACTGCGCCGGTCCGCTGGCGTGATGATGGAGCCGCGCCGACCACATCCGTGGGTATGTCGCTTGTGAATGGCGTGGCGCCCTTTCAATATTCCGGGACGCTCGCGAACTTGCAGTTTATCGCGGAATCCGGGTCGCCCATCTTAAACGTGTCCTATTACCGCATCGCCGGGTAAAACGTGTCTTTCGTCCCGGCGCCGAACCAGTCGTCAATCCAGACGGCGCTTTGGAATTTTCTGACCAATATTCTTCCGTCTGGCACCGAGGTCATTCTTGGTCAGCAAAATCGCGTACCAGAGCCAGAAGGTGGCGACTTCGTGATTTTCACTCCAATTCGCCGGGATCGAATCTCGACCAACATTGATGTCTATGCCGATTGCGCTTTCACGGCATCGATTGCGGGAAATGTTCTTGATGTCTCGGCGATTCAATTCGGGGTCGTCGGAATCGGTAACACGCTTTTCGGCGTCAACATCGCGAGCGGGATAACGATCCTCAATCAATTGACCGGCCCAATAGGCGGAGCGGGAACCTATACACTCAGCGCCTCGCAAACGGTCTCTTCCGAGGTTATGGCTTGTGGGATCGAGAATATTCTTCAACCGACGCGAGTTGTCATTCAGATCGATGTGCATGGCCCGAACTCAGCGGATAATGCCCAAACGATCTCCACATTGTTCCGAGATGATTACGGTGTCCAGCAGTTCGCATCTTCGGGTTTCGATGTGATCCCGCTCTACGCGGATGACCCGAAGCAGGTGCCGTTCGTCAACGCGGAACAGCAATACGAAACCCGATGGATCGTCGAAGCGGCGATGCAGGCCAACCAAACAATTAGCGGCCTTCCCCAACAATTTGCGGGTGAGCTGACTTTCAATCCGCCCGTCAACGTGACTGTGACGTATCCAACTTAATGTTCATCGAAAACAAATATTACCTCTGGTATTTGTCGATTACCAACGTGGATGATGATTGCGCCTATGTTGAGAAGCATCACCGCATCCCAAAATCGCTAGGCGGGTCCAACGATAAGGCCAACATCGTCAGGTTGTCCTTCCGCAAGCATTTTCTAGCGCATTGGCTTTTGACGAAATGCACCGTCGGACTCGACAAGCAGAAAATGTGCTTGGCGTTTGCGTGCATGACCACGAACCGTGATGGCGTGCATATTTCGTCTTGGCAATACGTGATGGCTAAGGAAGCCAGAAAACATCGCGCCCCGCCAATGCTCGGAAAGCGCCATAGCGCAGAATCTAAAGAGAAAATACGCGTCGCCAAACTGAGTACGCCAACAAGCCAAGAGACCAGACAGAAATTAAGCGTGGCCGGCAAGGGAAACAAGTCGAAACTTGGCCAGATCCTTAGCACAGCTACGCGCCAAAAGATGAGCCTGTCGAGAATAGGCAATCAAAACAGGCTGGGAACTTTCCCTACAGAAGAAACTCGCAGGAAGCTTAGCGAATCACAGCGCGCAGCATGGGCGCGCCGCAAGTCGGCTTCCTTTTCTATGAATCAATTAGGAGGTTAATTTGTCGACTATACCTGCGAGCTTCTATGTCAATGTCATTCCCGGCGTTTTGAACGCGGGAGGGAACGCGCTCGTTCTCAATGGCATTGCCGTGACCGAAAACACGCGCGTTCCCATCGGAACCGTTTTGTCTTTCCCGTCTTCTACCGCCGTATCGTCCTATTTCGGCGCTGCGGCAAACGAGACGAATAGCGCGGATGTCTATTTCGCAGGCTATGAGAATTCGACCCAAAAGCCGGGATCGATGCTATTCGCCCAATACCCCCAAGGTGCCGTGTCCGCATATCTTCGCGGAGGGAACATCTCGGGTCTCACCATCCAGCAGTTGGCGGCCCTAAGTGGATCTCTGACCGTGATCATGGATGGCTACACATTCGCCGACGCATCGCTGAATCTTTCTGGCGCGACGAGCTTTTCGGCGGCGGCGGCTTTGATCCAATCCGGGCTCAACGGTACGTTACCGACCGAAGCTTCCGTCACCGGTTCGATCGCGGCGGAAACAGCCTCCGTTACGGCGTCGATTTCCGGGTATGTGATGTACGTGACCAATATCGGTTCTGGCACGCTTGTACCTGGGGCGGTACTAGCCGGAGCGAACGTTTCGGCCGGAACCGAAATCACATCTCAACTTTCGGGCACGGCCGGGGGTGTTGGAACTTACGCGGTTTCAATCAAGCAAAATGTTCTCTCGACGACGGTTACCGCGTCTTATGGATTGCTGACGGTCACGGTCGTCGCCTTCGGAACGCTTTCGGTTGGGCAGACTATCAGCGGCGCTGGAATTACGGTCGGAACGATTCTGACCGCACTTGGAACTGGTGAAGGATTGGACGGAACCTATTACGTCAATCTTTCACAGACCGTCGCGAGCGAAAGCGCCATTCTTGGCAAGCCCACGGCATTGACGGTTACATTCGATTCTGTCTCGGGGGGATTTGTCATTACCTCTGGAATTACCGGGGCTTCCTCGGGTGCCGCTTTCGCGACGGGAACGCTTGCCCCATTGCTCCTTCTCACATCTGCCACGGGCGCGGTTCTGTCTCCTGGTTCGGATGCGATGACGCCGGCCGCTTTCATGGCGTCCTTGACGTCACTGACACAGAATTGGGCAAGCTTTTATACCACATTTGACCCCGATAATAATTCTGGGGTCAATGTGCAAAAGCTGGCATTCGCGGCGTGGACGAATACCACGAACAATCGTTATGCTTATATTTGTTGGGATACAGATATAACCCCCACAGAGAGCGCGACGGCTTCTTCCAGCCTGGGATATATCCTTAAGCAGGGTAATTATTCCGGCACCTGCATGATTTATCAGCCGGGCGATCTCTACCTTGCTGCTTTCATTTCGGGCGCTATCGCCTCGATCGATTTCAATGCGGTCAATGGGCGCATTACGTTCGATTACAAATCGCAGACTGGCCTTATCGCAAGCGTGACGACCGAAACCGCCGCCGCCAACCTGATCGCCAACGGCTACAATTATTACGGAGCCGTCGCCACGGCAAATCAGGGTTTCCTCTTTTTTGATGAGGGTTCCGTCTCAGGTCCATTCGAATGGCTGGATAGCTATGTCAATCAGATCGCCCTGAACGCGGCATTCCAGCTCGCGTTCCTTGAGCTCCTGACACAGATTACTTCGATCCCTTACACCACGGCGGGATATGGACTGATCGAGGCGGCGGCTCAAGACCCGATTCAGCAGTTTCTCAACTTTGGCGCCTTCCGGCCCGGAGTCCCGCTTTCGAATGCCCAGGTCGCCGAAATCAACAATGCGGCCGGGCTTAACATTGCTCCGGTTTTGCAACAACAGGGATGGTATTTCCAAGTCATTCCCGCCACGCCGCAACAGCGTCAAGCCCGTCAATCGCCCGGATGCACGTTTTGGTATGCGGATGGTGAAGCCGTGCAACGTCTGACCATCAACTCGATAGATGTGCAATAACAGATAGATAGGAAATTAATTGACAATCTTCTGATTTGGTATCAATATACCAAGTCTAAGGAGATTGAAGATGGATATTTTCTACGTCTATGAACATTGGCGTCCCGATACGAACGCCTGTTTTTATGTCGGAAAGGGTAAGGGGCGCCGCGCTTATAATTTTAAGCGCAGCCATCACTACAATAACGTCGTCAATAAGCTTTCCGGATTAGGAATGTGCGTTGAGGTGAAGATGATAGAGAGCGGACTATCTGAATCATCTGCGCACAACCTAGAAATGGCCCTGATCGCCCAATGGCGAGGTGCCGGCGTCAAGCTGGTAAACCAAACACTCGGCGGCGAGGGGGTTTCTGGATATGTATTTTCGCGAGACATTGTTGAGCGACTTGCGGCTCAGAAGCGCGGCAAGAATCTTACCCCAGAGCATCGCGCCAAAATAAGCGCCGGGAATCTCGGAAAGACGCTATCTGGCGACACCCGCGCCAAAATAAGCGCGGCTCACACCGGAAAGATACAAGGCCCGCATTCTCCAGAGCATCGCGCTAAAATTGCAGCGGCCGGAATTGGGCGTGCGCATTCAGACGAGACGAAGGCAAAGCTAAGTGCCGCGCATCTTGGCAAGATAATTTCAGATGAGACAAAAGCCAAAATCGCATCGAACATTATCGAGAAGTGGAAAGACGAAGAATATCGGGCACGATTGATCTCTTCACATAAGGGTAAGAAAGCTTCAGAAGAAGCACGGGCAGCCATGTGTAAGGCGCAAGCAGCCAGGGGAAGTACCCGTCCCAAAGAACACAAGGCGCGGATTAGCGAGAGTATCAAGGCTTGGCATGCCGCACGCCGTGCGGCGAAAGATCCCGCGGAATAGCTAACTTACACGCCAAAACGATCATATAGCCTCGCTTTGCCGGGGCTTTTTTCTTGCCAAGAATTAGGAGATCACCTCAATGGCCTCGATTACCTCGGCGAATGCCGTGCTTATTATCACGATCCGTTCGCTATATCCAACGCCGCAGCAAATCCAAGGGTTTTCAGCCGACGATATTTACGATGTCGACGCACTGGAAATCGGCGAAACCATGATGGGCGTCGATGGGGTTCTTTCCGCTGGTTGGGTCAATGTGTCCGTCAAACAGGGAATCTCCCTTCAGGCCGATTCTGTTTCGAATGTTGTGTTCGATACGTGGTACACGACGGAACAGCAATTGCAGGACAAGCTTGTGGCTTCCGCAAGCATCACCTTGACCAGCATCGGCAAAAAATACAATATGGGTCAAGGTTACTTGACAACCTATAAGCCCATCGCAGACGGAAAGAAGGTCTTGCAGCCTCGCAAGCATATTTTGACGTGGCAAAGCATTATCCCCGCTCCGATCACAACCGCCTGAGGTCGCCCGTGGCACGTAAAAGCGAAACAATTACGATTGCGCAAGAAGGGCGGGATTACGGGAAGGTTTTTCTTCTTACCGAAATGCCCGCCGCTCAAGCCGAAAAGTGGGCAACAAAGGCTCTTCTTGCTTTGGCGAAATCGGGAGCCGATCTTCCTCAAGATGTCGAGGGAACGGGAATGGCGGGCGTGGCCGTCATGGGTGTGAAGGCCTTTGCGGGCGTGACCTTCTCGGATGCAGAACCTTTGATGGACGAGATGTTCAAGTGCATCAAGTTCGTCCCAGAGCCGTCGAAGCCGCAAATTGTCCGCGCGCTCGTCATGGACGGCATTTCCGACGATATCGAGGAAGTCTCGACCATTATCCGCCTTCGTATGGAGGTGCTTCAGTTGCATGTGGGTTTTTCAATCTCCGGCGCCCTATCGAAATTGAAGGCGAAGGCGTCGGCAGCCATCGGCTGAAGGATTACCAAAACGTGTCTAAGGTCATCGGAGCCGTGATTTCGAGCGGCCTGGCGACATTGCACGAGCTGGATGAAGTCTATTCCTTGGAAGACGCCTATGATCTTCTAGAGGTCGCCCGGATCGATATCCATAATCAAAACGTCATGCGTGAAGCGAAGAAATAGGAGGGTTTGTTTAAATGGCGACATTAATAGACTCTCTTATTATTTCACTGTCGCTCGATCCATCCAATTTCACGAAGGGTCAAAAGGAAGTCGCCGCGACCTTTGCGAAGACAAAGGACGCGATTAAAAAATCCGGCGGCGAGATTGAGGAATCGGCCAAAAAATCGACCGTTTCCATGGACGGCCTTCGCGGCATGGTCCTTGAGTTGTTTGCTGCCTTTACGGCCGGACGTGGACTCAAGGATTTTATCGCGGATGTCACCGTAGCCGATGCCGAAACCGGACGCCTGGCTAAAACGCTGGATACCTCGACGGAAAGCCTATCCTCATGGCAGGGCGCCGCGAAACTCGTTGGTGGTTCGGCGCAAGGTGTTACCGGATCGATTCAAAATCTGGTCACGCAGTTCCAGCAATTTCGGCTTACCGGCGAATCCTCGATCATCCCCTACATGAACGTGCTCGGCGTCTCAATGACCGATGCGCGCGGTCAAATGCGGGACATGGGCGATGTACTGCTAGAGCTTGCCGATAAATTCAAGGCAATGGACCCGGCTCGCGCCGCCGCTTTTGGCAAGGCCCTGGGCTTCGATCAAGGCACCATCAATCTCCTAATTCAGGGCCGGAAGGCCGTGGAGGAGATGCTGGCCCGGCAGAAAGAGCTTGGCGTCATTACGAAAGATGATGCCAAAGCCGGGGCCGATTTGGTATCGGCCTGGGGAGAATTAATCCAGGCGTCCACGTCCATGGGGAGGACGCTTCTGACATGGCTGACGCCTGCCATGGTTGCTCTCAATAAAGCATTGACTGAACTTGCAATATGGGCGCGCCAGCATGGACCATTTTTGCAGGCGCTTTTCATCGGGCTCTCCGCGGTTGCGACCGGGTTCGCGGTTGCTTTGTTGGTGCCTGTTGCCGAGTTGATAGCGCTAACAGCGGCTCTCACTGCGGCTGTCATCGGGATCGCGCTGCTTTATGACGATTGGAAAACATGGACCGAGGGCGGGAAAGCCGAATTCGGATCATTCTATCAGTACGTCGCCGATAAATGGGCTGCAATCGAGCCCATCGTGGCGCCAGTCATAAAATCCATTGGGGATTTGATCGTTGGCTTTGCTGCCCTCGTCAAAGACGAGATGGATATTGTCTCAAGCTTATTTTCAGGAAGCGCGCAAGATATCCGCAAAGCCTGGGGAAGCTTATTCGGCGATATTCATGCCGAGTTCGAGAACTTTATCGATTTCGTCAAAAAGCTTGGGCCTGTTATTCTCGATGCGTTCAAAATCGCATTTACGGATGCTTTCGATTGGCTAAAAAGCCGGTTTAATACGATTTGGGAAGCCGCGTTCGGTCATAAGCTGTTCGAGGATGGGGCCGGGGAGGATGCCTCTCCCAGCGTTGCTCCGCCGCAAGCGGATCATCGCACTTGGTATGAGCGCCATGCGCCTAAATGGTTGGGCGGTAAAGATGCCCCAGGAATCGCCGGATCAGGGACACAGGCGCCCGCTCCAGGTAAAGCCGGAACTTATCGTCCTGTCTACAATCTTGGGGCATCCGATCTCGATCCGCGCGTGATAAACACAATCGCGGGAGAAGCGCAAAAAAATGGGCAAAGCGTCGATGCTGTAATCAACAACATGATGAATCGTGTTGGGACACGGACTTACGGTCCAAGCGGAGATTTGCTTCAAGTCTCCCGCGCTCCCGGACAATATACAGGTTACGGGAACCCGACCCCGGAGCATGCGGAATTTATCCGAAGCAGGATCAGGGCAATTGCTTCTGGAGGGGTTCCCGACAATACGAACGGGTCAAACGAATATCGAGCATCGTCCTATGGTGGTCCTTGGTATCGAAATCATGCCGATGCTCCCGTAATCGGGGGGAACCGATTTGCCTATAACCCCGCCGGAGGGCGGGGGCCTTATGCTCCCTATACAAATCCGCGATTTCCAGATGGGAACGGTTTTGTCCTGAGCCCATCGGATTCGGCGCGCGCCCATGCGCTGTTTAACGGTTCGCAGAATTCCGGTCTCTATGCTCAGACCAATTCTTTCGCGTCCTCTCTCGCAAGCCGCAACAATTCGATCTCGCATTCGAGCGAAGTCAATATCGAAAACGTCCATGTCAACACCCAGGCCAATGATGCCGAGGGAATCGCCAAGGACATTAAGCCTGCCTTGGGCCGGTCGCTTCTCACGTCTCAGGCAAATTATGGGCTGAACTGACATGGCCTCGATCGTCAATGTCCCGAACGTTCCCGGCGTTCCGGCCGTTCTATTCGCCCCATCTTCGGGAAATTCAATTAGCCTCCTTTCCTCGGATGGAGCTGATATTCCTTCGATCTTTGCCAATCCGCAATGGGGGATTTATCTTAACGGCGCTCCCGTCGTCGTCGCCGATTCGGTCGTTTCCTTGGAGTTCAAGCAGGAATTTGCGCTCTCTGATTATATGGTTGAGCAAGGTGGCTTCGATACCTACGACAAGGTTTATATCCCTTTCAGCGCGCGGGTAAAATTCACCGCCGGATCTGAATCGTCGAGAACCGCGCTCCTGACCTCGATTTCCGCCGTGATCGGGGATTTGAATTTCTACGATGTCGTTATGCCGGAAGCCATTTATCCGAGCGTCAACTTCAAACACCAGGATTTCAAGCGGACAGCCACAAGCGGCCTTGGATTGCTCTCCGTAGAAGTATG
>Ga0116127_1001171_pt1 | contig 17129 bp, 12 predicted proteins | sample June2015DPH_16_1_FD_89731 | JGI IMG/M metagenome (GOLD analysis project Ga0116127, IMG submission 89731) | Peatland microbial communities from SPRUCE experiment site at the Marcell Experimental Forest, Minnesota, USA - June2015DPH_16_100 | ecosystem: Environmental > Terrestrial > Soil > Wetlands... | reverse complement strand
CGAAATCCGGGAACCAAGAACCGAAGTAAACCGCTCATTCCCGCTCACCCGCCGTGCTCGCGCCCGTCGCGGCAGGTCAGCGTTGATGGTCATTTCCACAAAAGGAAACGAAGGGAACAAAGATTGGAAAACAGCCCGCCGCGTGAAACGAAGTTTTTTACGCGGTTCAGATTGCAGCCGATAGTCGACAGACGATCAGGTTACCAACTGGCATAATGTCGCCGTTATGTCGCAGCAAGAACCTCCAACCGACACCTTGACTCATCGTCCGTGGACGAATCGGTCGTCAATCGCTTCAATTTGACCCGGATGAAACTCATTTCATTTCTGAAACTCGGCGAGAATCGCAACAGCCCGCGTCTTTGGATTGAATCGCGGCGACTCAACTCGTTGGGTTTTACACCGGGAGTTGGGTTCACTATCGAACCACGGTTGAACGGGGTGCGTCTTCGCCCTGCATTGTTGGCTGACAATCACGTATCCAAGCGTATCTCAGCCCGGCAAGAACGACCGATTATTGATATCGCGAATCGGTTGTTGCTCTCACCCTTGGACGGGTTTTCAGAAATCAAAGTCACGGGTGCTTTTAGACAGATTGACGTGGTGCCATCGGCGCGGGGGTTCCACATTCAACGCGGTCTCACAGCCAAGCCACCTTTCAAGACGATTGAAGTTTTCTGTGGCGGCGGGACGTTATCCGCTGCCATTGCCAGCAGTACTGATTTTGCTCTGGTCGCAGGCGTTGAAGTAGAGCCGAAGTATGCCGATGTTTGGCAACAGGCACATCCGCGAGCGTTTTTGTATCAGGCTGACATTCGACGCATTCACGCTAGTGAATTGCCTGCACACGATGTTCTGGTTGCATCAATCCCCTGTACCAGCCACTCAACGCTGGGGCGAGCCAAGAAGTCTTTGGCTGGAAAACCGGAACTGGGCGACACTGGCGACCTGTTCCTCAGCGTTGCACACATCGTGGCGCATCATTTGCCGTCGGCATGCGTATTTGAAAACGTGCCCGCGTTCGGAAATTCATTGGCGTGCTTGAGCCTCGCGCAACATCTACAAAAAACCGGCTACTCCCTCACAGAATCCGTCATCGACCCGCTGAATGAGTGGAACGAGCCGCAGGATCGAAAGCGATGGATTATGGTTGCCACGTTGAAACCGGACTTTCAAATCCGCTCACCGCGAATTCCTTTCACCGGAACGGTTGGCGAGTATCTGGACGCCCCGGCAGATTCGGACCGACTTGAGGTTGAGCGGATTGTCAAAAGCATTGAGGCATTGCGTCGACACAACCAGCGCCACGCAAAACTCGGCCACGGATTTGGTTTCACCACGATTAACCCGGAATCAGTAAGAGTGCCGACGATTGTTCGCTCATACCACAAAATCAACACCGGCCCATTCGTGAAAACTGCTTACGGGCTGCGGTTGCTCCACAAAGAAGAAGTTGAACGACTGATGGGCTGCAAGATTGATTGCGACCACTATGCCACCGCTATCGAAATTCTCGGTCAAGGTGTTCAGACAAGAATCTTCCAAGAAATTCTTCGTCAATTGGCAGCTTTCCTAAAGCGCGCCGAGGCTTAGCCCAGTTGAATGATTTGAGTTCAATGCGCCGCGGAAGAAGCATTTTTCACGTGGTAACCGTTTCTCCTGGTCAAACTCGCTTCGGTTAGCCATAACACCAACACGGCAGTGCATGAAAGTTGATGATATTATAGCCTACAGTGACCTCGTGGCCGAGGAGCGCATCAATCTCCAAAAAGGCATGAACTTCGGCGTAGGGAACGGTTATTCTATTTTCTTGATGTCTGTTCGCAAGGGAGCGCCATACGCGGACGCGCTCGATGAAAGAACCGGAACGCTGATATACGAGGGCCACGACCAACCTCGTTTACAAAACAGCCTGGACCCTAAAACCGTTGATCAGCCGCTTCAGACGCCAAACGGTACATGGACTGAAAATGGTAAGTTTTTTCGTGCGGCGGTTGACTACAAGAGCGGCCTGCGCAAGAAGCCGGAGTTGATAAAAGTGTACGAGAAGATTTCTCGCGGTATCTGGTGCTACAAAGGGTTTTTCGAATTGGTCGATGCTGAAGCTGTTTCCGACGGCAGTCGTAAGGTGTTCAAGTTCCATCTCAAACCCGTGGAGAAAAAGGTTTTTGGGCGTGTGACCGAGTTGCCTCACAATCGGCTCATTCCGACGCACGTGAAAATCGAGGTGTGGCGACGTGATGGTGGGCGCTGTGTGCAATGCGGCTCGGACAAAAATCTTCACTACGACCACGACATACCCTTCTCAAAAGGTGGTAGCAGTTTAACAGCTGCGAATGTCCGCTTGCTCTGCGCGAAGCACAACCTTGAAAAGTCCAACAAAATTATGTCCGTCCTACCGTGGTTTTCCATCGGCACAGAAACAGCTATTCATTTCCACCGTAATTAACGCAGATTTACTCGCATCTTTTCTTTCAAATTTATAATCTTACGGCATGTGGCAATCCCTTCTTCTGTGGGCAGGCTGTATTCCCGTAGGTGTTCTTCTGGTGGTCGTTGTCTTTGAACGCTGGCGACGAAAACGCGCTGGAGAGCGTCCGCCGCTTTCCGAAAAATTGCTCCGCCCCGCCGGTTACAGCTTGCAGCGCAAGCTCGAAGATTTGGATGATGCCTTTAACTTTTGGTTCATCGGCACATTTCTGTGCTCGCTGTTGGCGGTTGGAGGTTTTTCATCCACCCCTGCTGACACGGTCGGTCGAATCATTTTTTTAACTGTGTTCGGGCTGGGTGCTGCCGGATGCACAGTCATGGCATGGCGAAAATTGCTGGACATTCGCTCGTATCGTATGGGATTGCTCGGCGAGCAAGCGATGGCGGAACAGTTGCAATGTCTGCTCCCTCTTGGCTGTCAGGTTTTTCATGATGTGCCCGGCGACGGGAAATGGAACATTGACCATGTGGTGGTCGGGCCGGCGGGTGTCTTCGCCATTGAAACCAAATATCGCACCAAGCAACCGGGCAAAGCCGGCGAACGTGATCACGAGGCAGTTTTTGACGGCAACGTAATTCGCTTTCCTTTCGGCTATGATGCGTCGGCGCCTGAACAAGCCAATCGGAATGCCCGCTGGTTGGCGAATACGTTGTCAAAAGCGACCGGCGAGCGCGTGACGGTCCAGCCAATAGTGGCGTTGCCCGGCTGGTGGGTTACGCTCAAAACCAATTCGGACTTGAAAGTTCTTAGCGGCAAGCAAGTTCCCACTTTCATCGCCAAGGAACCGGCGCAGCTTTCCGAAAAGGCCATCCAACAAATCAGCTATCAACTGGAACAGCGATGCCGCGATGTGGAATTTTGAATCCGTGTTCATCGGTGTCCATCCGTGGTTGAGAAAAAATGCCTGACGTTTTCACCAAGGCGAAGCGGTCGTGGTTGAAGGCTGAAGGCTCCCGCCGTCGCTACGCTATGGCGCGGCAAGAAAGGCTGAAGTATGGCTGATGTCTTTTCAAAACGGAAACGCTCCGAAGTCATGTCGCGGATTCGTGGACGCGGAAACAAGGACACGGAACTGGCGTTGGCGCGGCTGTTGCGCGCGAATGGAATTTCCGGCTGGCGCCGACATTTGTTGATACGCGCAACGGTTGAGAGTCGTTGGTTGAGAGTTGAGAGAAAGCGCACCTCTCCCCGGCCCTCTCCCCAGCGCGGAGAGGGGGAAGCCGTTTCCGGCTCTCGACGCTCGTCCCTCGGCTCTCGACTCACCGTGCGCCCCGATTTTGTTTTCCGCAAATCGCGCACGGCAATCTTCGTTGACGGCTGTTTCTGGCATGGATGTCCGAAGCACGCGACGTGGCCGGCAAACCGGGCAGCATGGTGGCGACGTAAAATCGAGGGCAACAAAACCCGTGACCGGGTGGTGAATCGCGCCTTGCGCAGGGCAGGGTGGAAGGTGGTGCGGATTTGGGAATGTGAACTGAGAAACGCGGAGCGGATACTGAAACAGATTGAAAACGCTCTTTTAACCACGAAACACACGAAATGACACGAAACGATTTAACCGCAAAGAACGCAAAGAACACATAGAAAATAGGGATTCACAGGCTCTTCTCTTTGCGATCTTTGCGTTCTTTGTGGTTAAAGATTTTTTGAGCCTTTTGCCTGCCCTCCATAGCAGTACTGCGAAGGACGGGTGATTTTTTGTGGCAAATAAAATCTGCGGCATCTGCGCAATCTGCGGATTGTGGCACGTTTGTTTTCCCGAAACGGGACACTGCAACACACCCAAAAGCAATGGCCGACGCCCAAGCCAGGCGGTAAAAGAGCTGGCACGGAAATTGCGCTTTTGTGGCCATGATGAACGAACGCACTTGCCAGCAAAGACACATACTAATCGTGGACGACGAACCTCTCGTCCGCCAGACCGTCCAGATGCTTCTCCAAGATGACGGTTATGTCGTCGAAGAGGCCAAAAGCGGCGCCGAGGCGCTTGCCCTGTTTGAGCCCGGCAAGTTCGACATGATTTTCACCGACTACTTTATGCCGGAGATGAAAGGCGATCAGTTGGCCGCGGCCATCAAAAAACGCTCACCCAAGCAGCCCGTCGTGATGATAACAGCCTTTCCTGAAAAACTTACGTCTTCGAACTGTCCCCTGGGTGGCATTGATTCCTTCATCTGCAAACCTTTTGAACTCGAGACCCTGCGGACGGCGATCGCCCGGTACGCTCCCCGCTAAAACCTGGAGTCCACCAACTTGAAAGGCTGAAGGCCAAAGGCTGAAGGGCCGCGTAAAAGGCTTTCAGCCTCACGCGGTGGAGGTTGAACCGCTAATCTTCACTCATCAGCGCTGATACGCGAAGATAAGCGGTTTAATTCTTCCGTTTGTGGGAAGGTTTGTTCGCCGGATTCGGCGGGAGTTGGGCTAAAGCGTGCGGACAGGATGAACAGGATTTTCAGGATGAGACCGTGAGTCCCGAATTTCAGGCGGGGACAAAAAAGACCTGCTGAATCATGTGTTCATTCAAGACCCGTTCTTTGTGTCCGTCGGGGTGGAGTAGAAACACCGCGTTCCCATTCGTGTAAACCACCCTTCCGTCCGCGTCGATATCGTAGGCCAGCACGCCGCCGGCCAGGGTTTTGATTTCGCCGTTGTTGGCGCGGCAGCGCAATTCCCAGGACTTCGGAACAAGGTCGGCGCCTTCATCTTCCACGGTGGCTGGTTGCTGCGCGCGGACGAGATTGCCCCAGATCATCATCTGCTTCATGTCCATTTCGCGTCCCTTGGGGCCACCGGCCGAAGTCAGTTTGCGCCCGGCGAAAATCGAGGAAAAGAAATTAAGGAATTGAAAAATCGCGTAAAGCAGCCGAAAGGGAAAAAGCAGGGCATCCTTGAGCGTGCGGAGCGGGCGAATGCGCTCGTGTTCCGCATAGGGGCGGCGGATGTAAAACAGCCGGCCATCCGCAAGGACCTGCGGGGCGAGGTAATCGTACCCTGATTTCTCGAGCAGCGTGGTCATCTCGCCGGGTTCGACATCGAGCTGTTGAATACTGAAAGGCCCCAGCTTCAAAAACTGTCCCCGGTAATTCCGGCCGATCCCGGCGGACTGGAAAACAATTTTCCGTCCTTCGCCCGGCAGCCATCGCGGCGCGGTGTCGAACGAATCGCCTTCCGTCAGCTCCTTGATTCCGCCTTCACCGTGCATTTTGACCCCGATGTTGGCGGTGCCATTTTCGTGGAGCACGCTGAACACCATGTTCCCGGTGGAACGTGAGACCGAGACGTGGCGTATTTGGGTGCGGTTGTCATTCCACAACCGGCGTTCCTCGACGCCCAGCTGGCTGACTTCCAGCAACGCGCACAAACTGCCGCTCTCCAGCGAATAAACGAGCCCGCGGGCCTCCCGGGCGCCGCAGATGCTCGTGATGACCAGTGGAATGTCTCCGACCTTCGCGGATTTACCCCACAACACCGCGCTGGAAAAAGGCGACCCATCATTGCCGGCGGATTTCCACGAATGTTTTTGCTGGGCACGAACCGCTTTTTCCCGGAGGGAATTGCCGAAGACGCTGTCAATGGTGCGTGGCGGTTCATTCCCTGTTTTGACACGAATTTTTCCCTGTGCCAGGTAGGCAATGTTCAACTTTGACGTGTCGGCGCTCATCCGCTGGCGATGTTTTACAGTGTCGGGCAGGGCATCGTCAATCCGCGCCATGATCTGGTGAACAACCGTTCTTTCTGGCGGCCAAACTGGCGGGGAACCGCGTATAGCCGCGTAAAGTTGCACCACGCGGCCACGCGGCTGGCGGTGGGCGGGTGGTAAGGATTTGGCCGCGTAAAAGGCTTCGCCTCACGCGGTGGGCCACGTAAAAGGCGTAAAGCCTCACGTGGTGAACGAACCGAACAGACTGGTGCAGCGGATTGAAGGGCACTTGAAATGGCCGCGAAAGAACTCAAAGAACACATAGAAAACGGGAATTCACAGACTCTTCTCTTTGTGATCTCTGTGTTCTCTGTGGTTAAATTTTTGCGCCGTTTGTGCCTCTTCGTGGCAAATAATCCGTGTTCATCCGCCTGTCCTCCGTAGCAGCACTGCGTAGGATGGATGTCCATCCGTGGTTAAAGTTTTGCAGTTTTGGTTGGCGGGATTGGGGAATTCACGGATATTGGTCCGACTTTCATCAGCGCCCATGTCGCTGTTTGTGGATCAACCTATGAAAACGCAGACCGGAAAATCGTCAGGTTTCACACTTGTGGAAATTCTCACCGTCATTGCCATCATCGGGATCCTGGCGGCCCTGCTGCTGGTTGTATTGGCCCAGGTCAGAAACAAGGCCTTGAGAACCAAGGCCAGGAAGGAAATAACCGACATCGTGACCGCCATCCAGGATTATGATTCGCATTACGGTCAGTTTCCTGTTTCCGCCGATATCCAAAACACGGCTGGTACGCAGGACTTCACCTATGGCGACTCGCTTCTGACGGCGGCCCTTGGTCCCGGACGCTATGGAACTAACAACTCCGAGGTGATTGCGATCCTGATGGACCTCACCAATTATCCGACCGGCGGCCCCACAGCCAATATGAATCATTCCAAGAATGCACAACAGCAGTCATTTCTCGCCGCCACCATGGTCAATGATGCCACTTTGCCGGGGGTCGGGCCGGACTTGGTTTATCGCGACCCTTGGGGAACGCCGTACGTCATCACTGTGGATTTAAGTTATGACGAGCGGTGCCGGGACGAATTTTACCGGCGGGCGACCGTGTCCGGCCCGGGTGGGGCGAACACGAATCCGGGCCTCAATGGGCTGGTCAATCCGGATGGCACACCCGACAATTTCCAGTATCACGGCAAGGTGATGGTCTGGTCCGCCGGTCCGGACAAAGCCGTCGCCCCCGGCCTCCCGGCCAATCAAGGGGCCAACAAAGACAATGTCCTGAGCTGGGCGAACTGATCCAAGCCGGCGAACAACCGTTCTTTCTGGCGGCGCAAACCGGCGGGGAACCGCGTATAGCCGCGTAAAGTTGCACCACGCGGCCACGCGGCTGGCGGTGGGCGGGGGGTAAGGATTTGGCCGCGTAAAAGGCTTCGCCTCACGCGGTGGGAAAACATCGCCTGTCCTCCATAGCGCGTAGCGCGACGGAGGGAACATCCACCAGTCTTCGCTCCGCTTCGCCTCGGCAAGACATCCAACATTCAACATCGAATAACAAACGCCGGAAGGCCAAAGGGGAAACAGAGCAGGCGCGTTAAGAAACTGAAGTCCCTTCTGGAATAAAGAACAGCTTCGACGCGAATGACGCCAATTGGCGCAAATTTGTGCAAGAGATCTTTTGCAGTGCTATCTCATGACATCGTTCCTTTCTGAAAAGATTTTTTACCACGGATGGACACGGATTCACACGGATTGGAAAGAGGGGAGCACAATGCTTGACACGAATCGCGCGAATTATCGCCAACTGAATTCGGTTAATTCGCGAAATTCGCATCTCGCCCTTATCCGTCCCGCTCTGCGGGATCCGTGTCCATCCGTGGTTAAAGAAAAAGCTTTGCGGCTCTCTGCGTCCTCGGCGTCTCTGCGTTGAAGGCGTTTCCGTTTGGTTGCGGCTCCGCCGCGCTGCGTCTTTTGTGCTTTTTTGCGGCAAGGAAAGTTTTGAATTCCACCCCGAACCGGCTAAAGCCGGGACACCGAACAGATTTCGCGGTTGGCTTCTGCCGTTCCTTGCAAACCCAAGTTCTTCTCTTTGCGATCTCTGCGTTCTCTTGCGGTCAAGAATAGGGGCATCGCGGAGTTCCGCCTTCTGAAATTGCGCGTTTTTCGCGGATGGCACCAATGCTGCTCTTTGGGAAAAAATTGAGAAACCAGCGTCCTTATTCATGGTAGCGGGTTGCTGGATTTTATCAGACTGATGTGCAGAAGCTCACATGATGTATTTTCGGCCCGGCCCCGGTTCGAGATCAGCGAAGCTGTCCCAGCTCCACAAGGGAGTGATTGCGGAATCAATTTCGTTGGAAAACAAACCCGATACCGGGTGTTCGGTCTTGTTCTTCTGGCCTTGGTTTTCATGCAGTTTCCGGCCCTGGCCACCGGCAGTGTGACGTTGGCGTGGAACCCAAGCACTGATTCAACCATAGTGGGTTACAACATCTATTACGGTGGAGCCAGCCACACCTACACCAACAAGATTTCGGTTGGCCAGGCAACGAGCGTCACCATTTCCGGCCTGGTCGAGGGAGACACCTACTATTTTGCGGCGACAACGTATTCTGCTTCAGGCGCGGAAAGTCCGTTCTCAGGTGAATTGGCTTACCTGGTTCCCGTATATGTTCCGATTGTGAACCAGCCGCCGACGTTGAATGCCATCAACGGCCTTACCATTAACGAAAACGCCGGGCAGCAAACTGTCAGTTTATCCGACATCACTTCCGGTGCGACCACTGAAAATCAGACGCTTACCTTAATTGCAGCTTCCAGCAACACCAATTTGATTCCCAATCCGGTGGCAAATTATACCAGCCCGAACACCACCGGGACCCTGACCTTCACACCGGTGCACAACGCCAACGGGACGGCAATCATCACCGTGACCGTCAATGACGGTCAAACCCGGAACAATACCGTGGTCCGTACATTCACGGTGACCGTAGTTGGTAACGGCAGTCATCCCGTGCTCATCAGTTCATTGACCAACATGGTGGCCGTGGCGGGTCAAACCAATATCTTCAGCGTAACACCCGCCGGAGGGCCTCATTTGACATACCAGTGGAAATTTAATGGCAACAACCTGCCTGCGGCGGCTGGTCCGGCGTTGACGTTAAGCAATATTACCACGAATCAAGCGGGCATATATTCCGTGACGGCGAACGACGGCAGCGATTCGACCAGCAGTACGGCCACTTTGACGGTCTATGCCACGGCGGCGGCCAATCTGGCACCAGCCACCCATGCCAGCGGCCAGTACGCCCTGACCGTGGTGGGTGTGCCGGGGTATAAATATGTGGTTCAAGCCTCCACCAATCTGGTTAATTGGGTTCCGATGCAGACCAATACGGCTCCGTTTACATTTGTGGATGCAAATGCGGGCAAATTTCGCCAGCGATTCTACCGCTCGGTTTATGCGCCTTAATCGCTCCGGCAAGACGGGGACCACGAGTTACCAAGACTGAAGGCTGAGGGCTAAAGGAAGAAGAAGTCGGAAGTGACAAGGAAACGGCTCGCGAAGATCCGTCTTCGCCGAGGCTACGACGGGACAGGTGCTCGCCCCACCTTTCGCTACCACAATTCGGGTCAGCGAACAACATAATTTGGGGCACCATCTTGTGGCGGGCTTGGGAAGCCAATTTGGCGTGTTTAGCGGTTTAAAAATCCGTGTCCATCCGTGGTTAAACTCCGCGTTTTTCTGGCGCCCTCAACTCTCAACCTTCAACCCTCAACCGGTTAAGCGGGGGAGATTTTTTTCCGCTCGGCGTTGTTTGGCTCCCGGAAATCGCTGAGCTTGCCCTTTTTGAAGGTGCCATCCGGGAGCTTCAACGTGATCTCCGGCGGCCAGCCGGCCTTGGCCTCGATCACATTTTCCACCACGCCCACGGCGCGGGAAATTCTGTGGACCATGGTTTCGCCAAGATAACCCGCCCCGGTTTCCGGTATTTTGGATTTGCCCATGGCATCGAGAGTATGCGGAAACGCTATAAAATGACAAGTGGCGAGTGGCGGGTGACGGGTTGACGGGTGACACGAGGTGGACACCTCGCGAGTTGAGGGTTGATGGGTTGAGGGTTAAGAGAGTCAGGCGCCATTCAGCGGCCGTAGCGGTGAAACGTAGGGCAGTACGTCCCGCCTGCCCATCGCGAAGCGGACTCAAGCCGGCTATTTCCCCTTTGTCCGGACAGGCGGGACGCCTGTCCTACGTTATTCGCGTCCATTCGCGCAATTCGTGTAAAAGTGTTTCTTTGCGGTTTTCGAGGACGAGCCGTCTTCGTTACACTTCGCCGAGCCAAGGAACGAGGACGATTTCAAGCCAGTCTCGCGCGCCGGCTTATGCCACTGTGGGAGCTTTCTCCACAACCGGGCTGGCTACGGCAAGTCCCTTGCCCCGGCCGTGATCCATGTTGATGAATTGTTTCGTCTGGGGGATGTAAAAGACGATATTGAATTTGCCAATCGGTTCTTTTTTCGCAACGTCAAAGGCCGTTCCGGTGGCCCCGAAGTTTTTGCCTTCGGATACATTTTTTGTCCAGTGGTTGTCGCTGGTTAGATATTCCAGCGTCTCGGCGTCTTCGATCAGGATGTTCATGAAGGGGGATGTTAGCACATTCTCCCGAATCACAAGCATTCAAACTGACATTCTTCACCCGCCCGGCGGGTGACAAGTGACAAGTGGCGAGTGGCAAGTGACACGAGTTGGATCGGATGAACCGAGACCACGACGCGCATGGAGTGACGCGCCCTACCTTTTGCGCCTTTTGTGCTTTTTTGCGGCAAATAGAATCCGTGTTTATCCGTGTCCATCCGTGGTTAAAACATTCCGGTCGGTTATAAATCAACCTTCCGCAGCGGTTGAAAGGTTTTCTATTCCATTCCCACCGGACGGCGTGACGCTTTCTTGTCGGAGTGATGGGATTTGTCGGCGAGCATCCGGTCTTTCGCCCGGCGGCTGCGACGGCGTTTCTGGCGGCGGATTTTCTCAATGCGGGCGCGCTCGGCGTCCACGTAGCCGCGTTTCAGCGCTTCAACCTTGTCGAGCAGCAGGCGGCGGGCGAGGAAGCGGTTGAGTCCCTGCTGTCGGGTGGCCTGACATTTGACCTGCAGGCCGGTCGGACGGTGCAACAGCATGACGCAGGTGGAGGTCTTGTTGACGTTCTGGCCGCCGTGGCCGCCGGAGCGGACAAAAGTTTCCTCGATGTCGGCTTCGCGCACGCCCAGTGCGGCCATGCGTTGCGTGAGTTGGGCTTCCTTTTCCGGGCTGACGGGGAACGCGCTCATGGCGTCAACTGTAACGGCGGTCCATGACCGACGCCAAGTGTTTAGACGCGAATTGCGCGAATATCACGAATTCAATCCGCGTAAATTGGTGAAATTAGTGTCAACTTCTCCGTGTCCCGGCATTTCACCGTACGATTTCAAACGCTAAACCCTCGATCTGAACTGCAATGAATCTAATTTTTTATTGTATCACTACAGATGAATTGATAATCTGCCAACAATTCCAGAAAGGGTTTCCATGAAACGAACGATTTTGCAACTGGCAGCAATTTGTTCCCTGGCTTTCACGCTCAATTCATCCGCTACGGTGCTTTATGTGGACCTGAACAGCACCAATCCCCTCCCGCCCTACGCCGGCTGGAGCACCGCCGCGACGAACATCCAGGATGCGGTTGATGCGGCATCGGACGGCGACCAGATTCTGGTGACCAATGGCGTTTATCAGACTGGCGGGCGCGTGGCTGCGGGAGCAGCCACCAATCGGATTGTGGTGGCGACCGGAATGACCGTGCAGAGCGTCAATGGCCCGGCGGTCACGATCATTCGCGGCTATCAAATTCCCGGCGCTACGAATGGCGCAAGCGCAGTGCGCTGTGCCTACCTGGGCGACAACGCCGCGTTGATTGGCTTCACGCTGACCAACGGCGCCACGGGCAGCGGGTATGATTACGGCGGCGCGGTTTGGTGCAATTCCACCAGCGCGCTCGTTTCCAACTGCGTGTTGACCGCGAACTGCGCGGTTTATCAGGGCGGCGCCGCGTTCCGCGGCACGCTGATGAATTGCACGCTCACTGGAAATATCGCTTTCGACAGCGGGGGCGCCGCCTGCTCGAGCGTCCTGACGAACTGCCTGATTATCGAAAACTCCGCCTATGCCGTCGGCGGTGGTGCGGCCTACCAAAGCACGCTGGCCAACTGCACGCTCGCCGGCAACTCGGCTTATCGCGGCGGTGCGACGGAAGGCTGCGGACTGAGCAACTGCACACTTTCAAACAACCAGGCAATCTGTTGCGGCGGCGGCGCGCTTTACAGCACGTTGAATAATTGTTCGATCACCGGGAATTCGGCCTCTGGGGGCGGCGGAGCGGAGGTTTGTACGTTGAGCAATTGTGTTCTCAGCGGCAATTCAGCCCAGACGGGGGGAGCAGCCTATTCCTGCACGATGAATAACTGCACTTTGATGACGAATTCCGCCACGGATGGTGGCGGCGCGTATGGTGGCAACCTGGGAAATTGCACGCTCACCGGCAATTCGGCGCAGAACACCGGGGGCGGCGCGTGTGCCGGCACGCTGACCAACTGCACGCTGACGGCCAACACCGCTGTGAACGGCGGCGGCGCCTACAGCGCGAATCTGGGAAATTGCACGGTCCAGGGCAACTTGGCCCAGAATATCGGTGGCGGTCTGTGCGTGGGAACGGCGCAAAACTCCGTGCTCGCCGGCAATCTGGCCGGCAACAGCGGCGGCGGCGCCGTCGGAAGCTCCCTCACCAATTGTACCGTGACCGGCAATTCCGCTGCTTCCGGAGGGGGAGCGGATTCCAGCACGCTGGTAAATTGCATCGTCTATTATAATTCCGCTCCGGACAGTTCGAACTTCGCCACCAACAGCACCTTGAATTATTGCTGCACGACACCGCTGCCCGCCGGCGGAGCGAATAACATCACCGCCGCCCCGCAATTGGCCAGCATCTCCCATCTCAGCGCCGGCTCGCCCTGCCGCGCCGCGGGCGACTCCGCCTCCACCATCGGCCTCGACATTGACGGTGAAGTGTGGGCCAGCCCGCCGTCCATTGGCTGCGATGAACCGCATCCCGGCTCGGCCACGGGATCGTTGAGCGTGGCCATTCAGGCGGCGTACACCAACGCAGCTCCCGGATTCGCGCTGGATTTTGTCGCCGCCATCGCCGGCAACGTCACGGCGAGCCACTGGGATTTTGGCGATGGCACGATCATGAGCAATCTGCCCTACGCCTCGCACAGTTGGGCAGCGACGGGCGATTACGTCGTGGTATTGACTGCGTACAACGACAGTTTTCCCGGTGGCGTGACCGCCACCGTTACCGTTCATGTGGCCGCGGCCCCTGTCCAGTACGTGGTCCAGTCCAGCCTTAATCCCGTCGCGCCGTTCACCTCATGGGCCACGGCGGCGACGAATATTCAGGATGCGGTGGACACCGCCTTCGTGGGCGGCACAATATTGGTGGGCGACGGGGTTTATTACAGCGGCAGCCGGGTGCTGGCGGGACTCACAAATCGCCTGATGGTGACCAAGCCAATGACTCTCCTGAGCCTCAACGGGCCCGCTGCCACGGTAATTGACGGGGCCGGCTTGATGCGCTGCGCCCATCTGGCTAACGGCACTGTCCTCGCAGGATTCACGCTGATCAATGGCGCCACGACGGCGGACGGCGGTGGATTATGGTGCGAATCCAGCAGCGTGGTCGTTTCCAACTGTGTGCTGGTTGGCAATCTTTCCGCCGGCCAGGGCGGCGGAGCCGTCAATGGGATGCTCAATCATTGCACGCTCGCCGGCAACACCGCGGCCACCGACGGCGGCGGGGCTTACAGCGCCGTGCTGACCGACTGCACGCTCACTGCCAACGTGGCGACCAATAGTGGTGGTGGGGTTTACACCTGCACGCTTGCCAACTGCGTTCTGTCGGGCAATTCCGCCGTCTATGGCGCCGGCGCGCAGGACAGCACGCTGGATCACTGCACCCTTACCGCCAATTTAGCCAGCGATGCCGGCGGCGGAGCCAACAACGGAACGTTGAACGATTGCATCCTCACGGGCAACGCGGCGGCAAGTGTCGGTGGTGGTGCTGCCGGCGGCCTGTTGAACCGATGCGTTCTTGCGGGCAATTCGGCCGGCGACACGGGTGGTGGTGCGTTCTACGGCACACTCAACAGTTGTGCGCTGGCCGGCAATTCCTCGGTCAACGCCGGCGGCGGCGCCTACCTTGGCACGCTCAACGGTTGCACCCTGACCGGCAATTCGGCGTTCACCGGCGGCGGCGCGGATTCCTGCACGCTGAATAATTCCATCCTCTTTTACAACCAAGCAGCGGTCTGCGCGAATTACTCAGCTAATTCGACGGTGAATTATTGCTGCACGACACCGCTTCCGCCCGGCAGCTCGAACAACATTGACGCCGATCCGCAACTCGCCACCGCTTCGCATCTTAGCGCCGGCTCGCCCTGCCGGGGCGCCGGCAGCGCAGCGCTGGCCGTGGGTACCGACATTGACGGCGAAGCCTGGGCCAACCCGCCGTCCATCGGCTGTGACGAACTGTATCCGGGTTCGATCACCGGCGCTTTGAGCGTGGCGATTCAAGCTTCTGCCACGAACGTCGCCGCGGGATTTGCGGTGGACTTTGCCGCGGAGGTTTTCGGGCCCGCCGAGGCCAGCCGCTGGGATTTCGGTGACGGCACCGTCGTGAGTAATCAGCCTTATGCTTCACATGCTTGGGTTGACCCGGGAGATCACGTCGTGACCCTGACCGTGTATAACGACAGCTTTCCGGGTGGCGTCACCGCGAGCTTGACGGTGCAAGTCATTCCGTCACCGGTCCACTACGTCTCCTCGAGCAGCACCAACCCGTTGGCTCCGTACACTTCCTGGGCGACGGCCGCGACGAACATCCAGGACGCGGTGGACGCCGCGTCTGCCTGTGGCGCGCTCGTGCTCGTCACCAACGGCACCTACCAGAGCGGTGCGCGGATCGTCTATGGCAGCCTCCCCAATCGCCTGGTCGTCACCAAACCCGTGCTGGTCCAAAGTGTCAATGGTCCGGAAGCGACGGTAATTCAGGGGAACCCGGGCAATGGTGACAGCGCGGTGCGCTGCGTTTATCTGACGAATGGCGCGGTGCTGTCAGGGTTCACCCTTACGCAGGGAGCGACGCTGACGGGCGGGGATTCCAGCCGCGAACAAAGCGGCGGCGGCTTGTGGTGCGAATCGTCGAGCGCCGTCGCGACGAACTGCGTTCTGGTCGGCAACACGGCCAACTTCGGTGGGGGCGGAGTCGCTGGCGGTAGGCTCCTCAACTGCCTGATCGCCACAAACTCGGCTCCGGGTGAAGGCGGCGGCGCGGACTACGCCGGCTTGATCGGTTGTACGCTCTCCGGCAACTCCGGACCTGACTGGTGGGGCAGCGGCGGCGGCGGCGCCTGTTTCAGCAGCCTGACCAACTGCACGCTTTCCGGCAACTCCGCTTACTCCGGCGGGGGCGCGGCTTCTTCCACTCTGAGCGGATGTGAGCTGGCCGGGAATAGCGCTGCGAACGGGGGTGGCGGCGCGGAATTGAGCCGGCTGACCCTGTGCACGCTTTCCGGCAATAACGCCTACTGGAGCGGCGGCGGCGCGGACGGGAGCGTGCTCGACCGTTGCGTTCTGACCGGCAACACGGCCAACTACGGTGCCGGCACCGAAAATTCCACCCTGCACAGTTGCGTCCTCACGGCGAACTCCGGCCGTTTTGGCGGCGGCGGGGCCGACAACTGTACGCTTAACAACTGCAACGTAACAGGTAACTCGGCGGCCAGCTATGCCGGAGGCGTTTCTGGAAGCACGCTGAATAATTGCATCGATTTCTACAACTCTTCGGCCACCGACTCGAATTATTCCAGCAGCACGTTGAACTACTGTTGCACTCAGCCGCAGCCGACCAATGGCGCCGGCAATATCACCGCCGATCCGCAGCTCGCCGGTCTTTCGCATATCAGCGCCAACTCTCCCTGCCGCGGCATGGGCAGCTTCACGTATGCTTCCGGTCTGGACATTGATGGCGAAGCGTGGCTGAACCCGCCGTCCATTGGCTGCGACGAAATCCATTCCGGCGCGGCTACGAACGCCTTGACCGTCGGCATCTCCTCCTCCTTCACCAACACCACGCCTGGCCTCGACCTTGACTTCGTTGCGCAGATTAGCGGCCAGGCCACCGCGAGCTGGTGGGATTTTGGCGACGGAACCGTGATCAGCAACCAGCCGTATGCGTCGCACCATTGGACGACCCTCGGTAACTATCCCGTGGTCCTGTGGGCTTACAACGATGCGAACCCTGGCGGCATCAGTGCCACAGTCATGGTTCACGTGGTGACGCAACCCGTGTTTTACGTCGCCATCAGCAATGCCACGCCCTCCGCGCCGTACACTTCCTGGGCCACCGCCGCCACGAATATTCAGGACGCCGTGGATGCCGCCAACGCCGCCGGCGCCCTGGTGCTGGTGAGCGATGGCGTGTATGTGACCGGCGCGCGTCTCGTGAACAATGACGTGCCGCATCGCCTGGTCATTGACAAACCGATCATGGTCTGCAGCGTGAACGGTCCGGACGTCACGGCGATCCAGGGCCAGCCTTACGACGGCAGTTACGGCGCAATACGCTGCGCCTACGTGGCCGGCGGCGCTTCACTCTCGGGCTTTACCCTCACCAATGGCGCGGCCATGCCGGGATGGGCGGAAACCTATTCGGAAAACCGGACCGGTGGCGGCGTCTGGTGTGATTCGACAACGGCGCTCGTCTCGAATTGCGTCATTGTCGCCTGTTCGGCGGCCGATGCCGGCGGTGGCGCTTACGGCGGAACCTTGATCAACTGCACCTTGACCAACAATTCTGCCGGCGGTGGCGGCGGCGCGAATTCCAGCTCGT
>Ga0116127_1001166_pt1 | contig 17179 bp, 20 predicted proteins | sample June2015DPH_16_1_FD_89731 | JGI IMG/M metagenome (GOLD analysis project Ga0116127, IMG submission 89731) | Peatland microbial communities from SPRUCE experiment site at the Marcell Experimental Forest, Minnesota, USA - June2015DPH_16_100 | ecosystem: Environmental > Terrestrial > Soil > Wetlands... | reverse complement strand
GGCGGCGGCGGCGGATATCAGAACGGCGCTGGCGGCGGAGCAGCCGGTGGCGGCGGCGGCTATCTGGAGAAACTCATAACGAGCCCTAGCGCATCTTACCCCTACTGGGTCGGCGTTGCCGGTGCAGCAGGAACCGCTTCTGTGGCAAACGGCGGCCCTGGTACAGGCGGCATCATCATCATCGAAGAGCATTACAACTATACGTAAGAAAAACGGACCGCCGGCCATGGAAATCCTCATTCGGGCGAACGAGGCCTGTCAGCCCGATCCGTTCCTGCTGTGGGATTCGGTCTGGAACGAGGCCGCCGCGGTCGCCGATTGGGCGCTCGCCGGCAATGCGCCACTGAATTCCGGCGGCCTTTCCGCCAGCGCCGCGCTGCGGACCGCGGTCGTGCTTTGCCTTTTCAGCGATCAGGCGATGCCGAAAAACCATCCGCTCGCGTCTTACGTCCGCGACGGCGACCCGCGCGGCTGGTGGGGCGACGGCGTCGACGTGCGCACCGATCTCGGCGAAGGGCCGCTCGGCTCGCTGCTGTGGGTGCTCTGGAATATGCCGCTGAATTTGGCGGCGCAATGGGCGGCTCCTCTTGCGGAGCAGGCGCTGGCGCCGCTGCAGACACAGGGCGCGGTGGTCGAGATCGATTGCTCGGCCGAGATCACGAGTCTCAACGGGCTGGCGCTCTCCGTCAATCTCTTCGGCGAGAAGGGCGCGCTCGTCTACAGCGGCAAGTTCAACCTGGTGTGGCAGCAGGTAGTGGCGGCCGCGGCCTGAAAATAGTCGCGCGAGCCATAAATGTTTCCAATCCCGTCGCTCTATCAACTGGTGACGCGGGCGCGCAACGCGATCCGCGCCAATCTCCCGGGCACCGACGCCTGGCTGTGGCCGAATAACGTCAACCCGACCGCCAAGGTGATCGGCGGCATGACGTCGGAGCTGTTCGGCTTCGCCGACGACATCCAGCGGCAAAAATTCGCGCTCACCGCCAACGGTCCGGATCTCGACCTGCACGGCGCCGAGATCAATCTCTCGCGCTTTCAGCCGACGCGGTCGGCCGGCAATATCTCGATCGTCGTCGCCGATTCCTACGACGTCGCCTACGGCGCCATCTTCCAGCGCAGCGACGGCGTGCAGTTCGTCGCCTTGGCCGCCTTGTCGATCACCGGCTCGGGCACAATTACCGTGCCGGCGCAATCGGTCGGCACCGGATCAAACACGGTCACTCAGGCGGGCACGTCGCTTTCGATCTCATCGGGCACCACCGACGTAAACGGCGATGCCGCCGCGGTGGCGACGGTCGCGACCGGCGGCATGACCGGGGGCACCGACGTCGAACAGGACGGTGCCACTTTCAATCCGCCGCCGGGGACGTTCCGCTACCGCATCCTTTTCAAGAAACGAAATCCGCCGCAGGGAGGCGCGGCATCCGACTATGTGATCTGGACGCAGCAGGCCAACGGCAACGTCACCCGCGTGTTCGTCGAGCCGCTGTGGGCCGGCATCGGCACCGTGCGCGTGCTGCCGATGATGGACAACCTCTATGCGAACGGCATCCCGCAATCCGGCGATATCGCCGGGATCACCGCCTTCATACAAACCGTCCAGCCGTCCGCGGCCACCGTCACCGTCGTGGCGCCGACGCCGGTCGCCGTCAATGCCATCATCACCGGACTGACGCCGTCCAATCCGACGACGCAGGCCGCCGTGATCGCCGAGCTGCAGGCGGCGTTCCTTCGGCTGTCGCAGGTCGCCGGCATCGCCACGCCGAACGCGTCGATGCCCTATCTCGCGATCCCGTTCACCTTCCTGCAGCAATGGCTCCAGCAGGCCGTCGACAACGCGCCGGGCGTCACCAGCGGCACCGTGAGCGTGGTGGCTGGCCTGATTACGGCGGCCGGCGCGATCTCGACCTCGAGCGCCACCGTCACGATGCCGAACGTCTCGGGCTATCCCTGGGTTGTGCCCGGCATGAACGTCTACGACATTACTGCGGGAAAACAGATCGGCACGGTGCTGACCTATACCGGCACCACGTTGACGCTAACGGCCAATGCGGCCAACGCCGGCGCCGGCTCGACCGACTCCTTGGCGTTCTCGGCTTCCCCCGGCAACACCTCTTTGACCGCCGGACAGATCGCCGTGCTCGGGACCGTGACGTTCTGAGTTAGTGCCGGAGCGGAGCAGATGACCTCTTGCCCGTCCTCGGCGCGGCCGCCGTTCACCTGCCCCACGCTCGAGCAGAGCATTCAGGCGACCGCGGCGTTGCTGCCGCGCGGCAAAGCGTGGCCGGCGAACGATGGCGGCGGCACGATCGCCAATTTCCTGGCGTGGCTCGCGTCGCTCGGCAATCGCATTCCGGCGCCGGGCGATTGGCCAGCGGGCTACGTGCAGGCCGGCTTCGTCGCCGCGCTGGGCACCGTGCGCAACTGGATCGAGGGCCAGTTCTGCGCGCTCAAGGATGAATTTTTCTGCGCCTCCGCGACCACGACTCTCGATCTCTGGAACGCGGAATACGGATTGCCCGATAACTGCGATCCGTATCCGAACCTCTGCGCCAAGGTCGGCTATTTCGGCTCGCCGCATTGTCCATCGTGGGTCGCCTTGGCCGCGTCGCTCGGCTGGTCGATCGCTTGTTCGGATTTTGGCGGCGGCACTCAGGCCGGTTGCTGCCATGCCGGCAATGCTCTCGCCAATCCGGGCGTGCAGGCGACCATCGTCACCATCACGGTGTTTCTCGATTCCAGCGGCGCCTATGGGATACCCATGTCGACGCCCTCGCGCGCCGGCATCTTTCTTGCGGGGCAACAGCAACAATGCCAGCCCAATATCACGTCGCTTGAGTGCGCCTTCCAGCGCATTCTGCCGGCGCATCTGACGGTTAATTACGTCACCGACAACTCTTCCGCCTTTGTCGCCCTGGTCGCCCGCGGCACGGCCGCAGCATCCGGCCGGGCCCGCATCAGCATCTAGCTGATTTTTTCCTTTCCCACATCGCGGTAGCACTCCATGACCGATCTCTTCGGCCCGGCCAATGCTGCAAACTCGGTCACCGCCATGCCCGCGGACTCGCGGGTGTTCGGGTCGAACAACACCTTTTTCAAGGACTGCTCCTCGCCGACCGCGAATGACGGGACCGCCTACGGCGCTTCTTTTTTCAATTTTCTGCTGCAGATGGTCCGCGCCGCCGTCACCGGCCAGAACATCCCGCAGGACAATACCAACGCCAACATGCTGCTGCAGGCGATCCAGGCCGCAGCGCCGCCCTATGGCGCCGATATCGGCGCGCAGAATGCGCTGATCGTCAACGTCAACCAGCCGGGCTTCACGCTCGGCGCCGGCTCCATCATCCGCACCAAGGTCGCTTACACCATCACCGGCCCGGCGACGATCCAGGTCTATAATGGCGCGAGCAATCTCGGCACCTTCAACCTCACGCGCTCCGACGCCAACGCCCTCAATCCTTATGACCTGGTCGCGGGTCAAATGGCGGCGCTGACCTACGACGGCACCGAATTCCAGATCCCGCGCGGCGACGCCGGCGGCACCGGCGACCTGAAATGGAAGCTCGCCGGCACGACGCTCACCGGCTGGGTACCGCTCAACGGCCTGACCATCGGCAGCGCCTCCTCGGCGGCGACCGCCCGCGCCAACGCCGATTGCCAGCAGCTCTACTATCTGCTTTGGAACAATTTCTCCAACACGCTTTGCCCGGTCACCGGCGGCCGCGGTGGCTCGGCCTCAGCAGACTGGACGGCGAATAAGCCGATCCAGCTGCCCGACGCGCAATGCAAGACGCTTCTTGGCGTCGACGGCATGGGCGGCGCATCCGCCACGAATCGCCTCAGCGGCGTGCCGATCACCGCCGGCGCCGCGGCTACGCTCGGCTCGACACTGGGCGAGGCACTGCACGCGCTGGCGACCGGCGAGCTCGCTTCGCACAATCACGGCGTCAACGATCCGGGCCACAGCCATTCGGTCAACGATCCGGGACACGACCACTCGGTCAACGATCCGGGTCACGATCACTCGGTCAATGACCCTGGCCACTCTCACGGTTACGCGAAGGGGAACGGCGGCGCTTTTGGTTCGGGGAACTATAACGCTGGTCCGGGCTCACAAACGCCAAACACCATCAACGACAACGCGGCCACCACAGGCATCAGCAACAACGGCTCCGGCACCGGCGTGAGCAACAATGCATCGGGCACCGGCGTCGGCGTCGATAGCGCCGGCACCGGCATTTCGACCCAGGCCGCCGGCTCCGGCACGGCTCACAACAACACGCAGCTTTCGCTCACCGCGGTCCTGTTCGCGCGGCTCTGATCTTTCATTCCTGCGTGAGCCTTAGCGCCGCGCTGTCACCCGGACCTATCAGCATATTAGCAAGGAGAACGAGATCATGAGCGGTCTATCCGACTATGCGGCCCAAGCCACGCTGAATTGGGAAACCGGCAATGCGCCGATGCCGGCGCTGGCGTCGCGGTTCTTGGCGCTATTCGTCGCTCCACCGACGGCGGATGCCGTCACCGGCGGAGTCGAGATGGCCGGCGGAAATTATGCCCGCGTGCAGGTCGCGGGCGAGATCACGGCGGCTAACGCGATCTCGACCTCGAGCGCGACCATCACGATGCCGAATGTCAGCGGCTATCCCTGGGTGGTTGCAGGGATGAACGTCTACGACATCACCGCGGGCAAGCAGATCGGCACGGTGCTGACCTACACCGGCACCACGCTGACGCTGACCGGCAACGCCGCGAATGCTGGTTCTGGATCCACGGACTCGCTGGCCTTCTCCGCTTGGCCGGCGGCATCGGCGTCTTCGGGGAATGAGCCGGCGACGGCTCCCGCCAACGTCACCAATTCCGGCGCAGTCGTTACCTTTCCGCAAGCCGCCGGGACCGAGCCATGGGGCGGCGCTCTTGCGGCTGGCGCCTCGTTCACGACCGCTTCGACCACGATCACGATGGGAGCCGCGGTCCCGAGCTGGGTCGTGGCTGGGGCCAACGTTTACGACGTGACTGCTTCGGCGCAGATCGGTACGGTGGCGAGCGTCGCCGGTTCGACCGTTACCCTCTCGGCTGCGGCGGCCCATGCATCGTCCGGTTCGGCTGATTCACTTTTGTTCAGCGCGCCCGCAGTGGCCTGGGGCCTATTCGACGCTTTGTCTGGCGGCAACCCGATCACTTGGGACTATCTCGGCAACAACAAGTGGATTCCGTTCTCTTGCACGTTGGCATCGCCTGGCGTGCTCACTTGCGACTCCACTTCCGACGCACCGGCCAACGGCTCCTCGATCGTGGTGACGCAGAAGTACGGCGGCACGCTGCCGACAACCGGCGGCTCCTGGTCTGGTCTGTTGACCACGGCGAATCTGTCGGGCGCGACGTTCACCGCCGGCGTCAACACCACCGGGATCGGCGGCGGTCAGTTCCGCCAGCTCACCCAGCAGCCGATCTCGATCAACGTGACGGCGAGCTTCGCCACGTCGACCTTCACCCTGACGGCCGCCTGAAAACAAGGCGCGTGACATGGGATTATTGCTCGCTACCACCAACGCGTACATCGAAGTGGTGACGAGCGCCGCTCAGGCGCTCCACACCCATGCTGATATCATTAATAGCAGCAGCTCAGGGCAAACTGTCGCGACGCAAAATGAAATTATCAGCACGGCGACGACGACGACGATAGTTTCGTCGCCGAGCTCTGGCAATGTGTCCAATATCAAGCAGCTAAGTCTCTATAACGCGGGATCAGGCAACAACACCGTCACCGTCGAGCACTACGACGGCACCACGACGGTCACGCTGCGAAGCCCGGTATTGCTTCCTGGTTATTCGTTGACCTACGAAGAGGGCCAAGGTTGGTACGTTGAGACGGCTTCCGGCCAGATATTGAACGCCGTCGCCAACGGCGCGGTCAATATGGTGACGTCGAGTTCTGCTCTTGTCCCGACATCAACCAGTTCGTTCGTCATGGGTGGTATGGGGGCACTCATAACCCCGGCAAAGTCCGGTAACATCCAGGCGACACTTGCCGGTTATCTTACTTCTTCAGTCGCTACGGTTGACGAGGGCATCATTCTTCAATTGGCCTACGCCTCCGGGGCCTCTGGACCGTCGTATCAAGCCGCCGCAACGGGTACGGTTATCGGCAAAGCCACCGAGTATTCCGTCCCAACAACTGCTGGTGCCGCGGTGGACGTGCGTGTTCCGGTTTGTCAGCCTGCGTTGGTGACAGGCCTGCAAGTCGGCACGTCATATTGGTTTGACTTCCAGATGGAAGGCATCACTGCCGAGGACGTGAGCCTTAACAACGCAGTCTTGATCCTCACAGAATACTAAAGGGGGGCCAGCCGTGCCGACTCCCTCCTTAGTGCAGATGATTTCGTCTGACTCGAATTATTATGGCGCGGGTGCTCCTACGGCGGGGATAGGTGGCACAGGTGGACAAAACAATTTCAGGTACAACGTCCCCAACAAGACGCAGGCGGGCAACTGTTATCTCGTTTCAGCGACGTGGCCTGACGGCAATACGCCCGTCCTGTCAGACAATCTGAACGGTGTTTGGCCTGCGCCAATTGGCACTGTCGGCGTGGGGCAGGGCAATAATGTAAGTGGGTTCTTCTTGCTGATTGGCTCTCTGCCGGGATGGATGACCATCACGGGGATGCTCAACGGAATGCCGACCCCGCCGTGGCAGTGGAATATAAAAGAGTTCTGCCACATCATCGGCTCTGGCGGTACTTCCGCCGGCGCATACGCTCAGACCGGCCCAAACCTGACTGCCGGCTCCTTTACCCCAAGCAACAACAATTCCGGTGGCGGCAACCTCATTGTCACTTATTGCTGCACGTCTGGTGCGAACATGGTGCAGACGACAGCACCGTCGTCGTTCGTCCCCAGTTCTGGGCACACGCTGCTTGAGGCCAACATTACCTGCATCGAAGTGCAGGCGTCCGGCGGATATGGTTTTGCTCACGCCGAAGAATACTATTTGCAAACAACTGCCGCCGCTATCAATCCCGGCTTCACCGCTACTGGTGATACCACAAACACCTACAACGTCATTGCCATTGCACTGACGGCGGGGCCAGCGGGTAGTCCGGCGCCTGCGTACGGCCCTTGGATCAACAAGATTATCCATCAATCGACGTTGGCTGATGCAGCCCTGACGTCCGTCAAATTTCAGGTTCCTTGGACGGGCAACTTACGCTTCGCTCGCGCGCTTACAGGAGGCAATTTAGCCGGTCTGACCCTCACAGATAGCGACAGCTACACTTGGACTAACGAAGCCTCCGCTACAGGTGATTTGATGGGTTGGGCTGCAAATACTGCGGCTGATACCAACGCCACACTCACGATAGCGGGGACGGCAGGTAGCTTTGGCGGTGGGTACACTTGGGTCTTTTATGACATAGCGAATATGGCTACGTCCCCGTTCGATCAGTACGTGTCTAATACGACCTACAGTACAGGAAACGGGGGTATTCCTAGCAACTACGGCTCGCTGATAAACGTCCCTACTATAACCCCAGGCGTAAATTACGGTTTGTGTATCTCTGCTACCGGGTTAGGAACGGGACCTGGGTTAACGTGTTCGTCGCCGCAAGGAGCGGTAGACGATTTTATGCACTACAGCGGCCAAAACGACAATGACAACTACGACAACGCCGATTGTGGTGGGCACATCGACTTTAGAACCGATGCTCCGATCAACTGGTGCTACACGATAACTCCGGGCGCTGGCTACACTGACGGGTCCTACGCCATAACATTCGCTGCGGCCACGCTGCCAGGGCCAAGCGGAAGCACAAACAATAGCGGCGTCGTGTTCATGCGCGACCCGGACCTGAGTCTGATCGCGTGGTTCAATAACAGTTGGTCGCCAATAGCTGAATGGTTCGACGACACTTATCCGGTGCTCGTTGCCGCGACTGTTTCATTGCTCGGCCGCGGTTTCGCAATGGCGACGGGCCGCGGCGCCATTGTCGGCAATGCCCGCTTGGTGGCGTCTGGAAAGGGATCGGCGGAAGGTCTCGTTTCGTTTTCCGGCAAAGTGCCGGTCATCACGCGGGCAACATCGCTCGCCATGGCGCGCGCGCAAGCCGGCGCTATCGCCGCACTCGCCGCCAAGGCGAATGCGCTGGCGAAAGCCAATGCCAACCTGCAGGGCGCGGTGCCTTTGGCGGCGCGTGGAACGGGATTCTCTGCGGCTCGTGCCTCCCCTTCCGGCGTCGTCGGATTGCTCGCCCGCGGCGTTGCGGCGGCGATGGCCAGAGCCGGTATCGGCACCGGCGCTGTTATTTATCTGCTCGCGCGTACGCTCGCGGTTGCGACCGGGCTGGCCCGGCCGGCCGGCAAGCTCGGGCTTAACGCATCGGGGAAGGCGGCTGGGTCGGGGACCGCCACGTCCGCGGGAACGGTGGGGCTGTTCTCGCGCGGCATGGCGGCAGCCAAGGCTTCCCTTTCGGGCACTTGGCGGCTGGCGCTTTCCGCGCGCGGCTCCGGCGCGGCGAAGTCTTTCGCGTCGACATCGGGCATTGTCGGTTTGATCGCCCGCGGCACCATGGCTGCGGCGGGCAATGCCACAATCCGCATCGGCGCTTTCGTCAACCTGGTCGCGCGCGGCTTCACCGCTGCGATGGGGAGCGCCCACGCGACCGGAAAGCTCGGACTCACTGCCGCGGGGCAAGCAATTGCAACGGCCCGCGCTGCGCCCGGCGGCGCCGTGGGACTCCTGGCGCGCACGGCAGCGGCATCCAAGGCGGCTGCGTCCATCCGCATCGGTGCTTTCGTCAATCTGGTCGCGCGCGGCTTCGCCGCTGCGATGGGGACCGCCCGCGCGAGCGGAAAGCTCGCGCTCATTGCGACGGGGAAGGGCACGGCGGCGGCAATCGCGGCACCTGCCGGCGCCGTGGGACTCTTGGCGCGCACGATTGCGGCATCCAAGGCGGCTACGGCGGGCACTTGGCGAGCGGCGCTCGCGGCGCACAGCTCCGGCGCGGCAAAGTCTTTCGCATCGGCAAGGGGCATCGTCGGATTGCTCGCCCGCGGCGCTGCGGCTGCGATGGCCAATGCCCGTATCGGCACCGGCGTCGGCAATTTCGTCCATCTGTTGGCGCGCGGTTTCGCCGCTGCAGCCGGCGCCGCCCACGCGACCGGCAAGGTCGGACTTGTCGCGAGTAGCAACGCGGCTGCGGCGGGGCAGGCCGCGCCAGGCGGTGCCGTGGGACTGCTGGCGTTCACGGCAGCGGCATCCAAGGCGTTGGCGTTCCTGGCTCCTGTCTTGGATCTGCGCCTGGTCCGCTTTCTGACGGGACGCGCCTCGGCCGGCGCGATCGACGGCAAAGAGGGATAGAATGGCCGCGCTGCATCCGCCGTTCGCCTTCACTTCCGGCGATACCTATCCGATCTATGCATGCCTGCACTATGCCGACGGCTCGCCGTTCAATCTCGGCGCCGGCGCCGTGATCGAGTGGGAGATGCAGGACTGCGACGGCAACGTCGTGCTTGAACTCACGCTCGCCGGCGGCGGCATCATCGTGACTGATCCCGGCGACACGCCGCCAAATAAGTGTCTGATCACGATTACGCCGACGCCCATCCTCTCGGGAGGCCAGTCGGCCGCGATCATGCCGGGCAAATACAAAGACCAGCTCCGCGCCATCGATCCATCCGGCTTCGTCTCGACGCAGGCCGTCGGCTCGATCGAAGTGCGCAAGAGCTTCTTCACGAGCTGAAGTGTTCTCCAAACAAGGGCAATCCATGCGAGCCTTTCTCGCCGCATTGATCCTATGCGTCGCCGCCTCGGCGCACGCCGGCGATCCGACCGGCTATTGGGCGAACCTCATAGCCAAGGGCGAGGCGCCGCCGGCGGCATGGTGGAGCAGTCTGGCGAGCGGCAAGGGATCGTGCTGTTCGAATGCCGACGGCGTCCGGGTCGAGGACGTTGATTGGGACACCGGCGGCCCTGCCGGCGAATACCGCGTGCGCTTGAATAGCGCATGGTTCGTGGTGCCCGATAGCGCGGTGGTCAACGAGCCCAACAAGTTCGGCCCTGCGGTCGTGTGGCCTTACACCGACGTCGACGGTGCGACGCAAATCCGCTGCTTCCTGCCGGGAGCGGGCGCCTGAAACTGCCGGCGCATCCGCAAGACTGAGATCGTCCCATGCAGCATCCGTTAACGGCTCTCGCGCCGGAATACACCTCTTTGCTTGCGCGCATGGTGATCACGCGCGAAGCAGCGGTCACCGCGACGGCGAAGAAGCTGATCGGCTTCATTGATCTAGGCCGCTACAAGGCCGGCTGCGATGCGACCGGCGTTCCACAGATCGTCGCTGCAGCCTCGTTCGAGCGCGAGGCAGCGTCGAATTTCCGATTGAGCCCGGCGCAGGGCGACCCCTGGGACCGCGTGTCGGTGCACGTGCCGCGCGGCGAAGGCCCGTTCCAGAATTGGAGCGGCGCGCAAATCCGCGCCTATCGGATTGATCATCTCGACGCCGTCGGCGCGCCAAATTGGAGCTGGGAGCGGTCCTGTTACGAGGAAGAGCTGTTCAACGGCTTCGGGCCGCGCAATCACTGCAAGCACACCGGCTACCTCTGGGCCGGTACCAACATCTACGCCGGCGGCAAATATCCTGCCGATGGCGTGTGGGACCCGAACGCCGAAGACGAGCAGCTCGGCGTGATTCCGATGATGTACCGGATCATGCAATTGCGCCCCGACCTGGCGCTGCCGTCCGCATTTCCCGCCGCCGTGGCCTCGATAGCGCCGCCGGCGCCCCCGGCGCCGCCGCCGATCGGCTTGCACAATGCCGGAGCGCTGCAGGCCGCCTTCAATGCGCTCGGCGCCAACCCGCAGCTCACCGTCGACCACAGCTATGGCCGCGAGACACGCCGCGCGGTCGAGGCATTCCAGCAGGCGGTCGGCCTCATCATCGATGGTCTCGCCGGTCCCGCGACCTGGGCGGCGATCAACGCCAATCTGAAGCAATCGTAGCGGTGACCGGTGAAAAACAAAATCAGAAAGGCGCTGCTCGCCGCCGTCATCCTTGGCATCACCCTGGAATGGTTCTTTGCAATCGCGTCGCATGCTCAAGACATGACGGCCGAACGCGCCGCCTGCGAAGCCGACGCCCGCAAGCTCTGTTCGGCCGGTGATCTGTTTGTGGCGTTTCTCGGCAATCCGCGCCCGGTCGCGCACTGCCTGATCACGAACAAGACCCGGATATCGCCGGCATGCCGCGACATGCTGCGTGCCCATCACGCGACCGATTAAATCTCGAAGTAGTTGCAACATAGGAGGCCATCGATGGCCGACGATCCGAAAACTGCGCCGCAAATCGACAGTCAGAAAGTCGTGCAGGAAATATCCTGGCTCGGCGCGCGCCTGCGCGAGCCGTCCACCTACGCCGGCTTGGCGCTCGTGCTCGGCGCTGTGTTCCATGTCGGAGACGCCCAGGATTGGGCTTCGAACCTGCAGTCGATCGGCATGGGCGTCGGCGGCATCGTCGCCATCGCGCTGCCTGAAGGCAAAGCGACGGCAAAGGTTGCCGCGCTTCTGGCATTGTGCATCCTCGGCGCTTCTTTGCTCGCTCCGATGCCGGCGCAGGCGGCAAACACCGTCCAGTTCACGAAGCTCAAGTCAGCGGTGAAAAAGGACGCGACCGCTCCCGCGGCGGCTCCGCAAAAGACCGTCGATCCCATCACTTGGCTACGGAATTTCGGAACATCCGATCTACAGAACGCGCTCAATCAGGCGACGACAAATAACAATCTAACAACGAAGCCATGCTGGACCTATCTTCTTGGTCTCGCGCAAGGATCTACGCCATCGCTGCTTCCAAATCAGGCAGGAGTCGCGACATTCATCGAAACCGCATTCGATGATGAACAAGTGCTGGCCAATTGGTTTGCCCCAAATGGCGCCTTTGACCAGCTCAATATCGCCTGCGCGCCGATGTACAACAAGGCCAAGGCGCAGGTCGGCATCGCCGGAGCAGGCATTGCTGCCGCGATTGCTGGTGGACCAACGGGGACTGCGGCATTGTGGGCCGCCGTGCAGGCGCTTCTCACTGGCGCCACCGCGCTCGTACCAATCAACCCGTTGTAAAAATGACCGTCGGCGAGCGTGTGCTCGCGGCGCTCGACGAGACGCTGGTGCAGCAGATCAAGGGCGCGGCGGACCAAGAGTGGTTGCAGGTCTCATCCGGCGAGTCGATCGATAAAAGCGTCGAGAAATTCATGGTGTTCCTCGACAAGATCGTCGAGCTGCACCAGAAGATACGCGCTGCGGCAGAGAAAAAATTTGTGTCATGATCTCTCCTCGCGACGCAGTGCTCGCCGCAGCGGCGACCTATGGCGGCGGCAAGCCGGACTTTTCCGGCTACGGCGGCGCGGTCAACGTGTTCCTCAGTCAGATCGGCGACACGCTTGCGGTCTCGACCGAAGGTACGCATTCGGAGTTTGGCTGGGTGCTCGACTTCGACGGCTGGCCAGCGGCCGCGAAGGAACAGGTCGCGCATCCGACGCTGCCGCCGGTGCACCGCGGCTTCCGCGACGCCACACTTTCCGTCATCGACGGCGTGCGCCAGGCGGTGAAGGGCAAAAAGTGGTGCGCGATCGGCCATAGTCTCGGCGGTTCCGTCGCGCTCGACATGAGCGCGCTCCTTGCCGATGAGGGCAATGCGCCGGAAGCGATCTTTCTGTTCGCGCCGGCGCGCGTCTTTCTCGACGCCCCGGACGCGCTCGCCGGCGTGCCGATCGTCGGCTGGCGCTGCGGCGGCGATATTGTGCCCATGGTGCCGTCGTGGGACTGGCGCCCAATCCTGATGCATTTCCCCGGACCGAATAGCGAAACCGCGCACGGCATCCAGAACTTCCTCGACTTCATCAAATAGGAGATCGGCCGCATGCGCAGATATTTTGCCCTTGCCGCAGTGCTGCTCGCTCTTGGCGGCTGCGCCGCATTGCCGCCGTGGGTCGTCGTCGGACTCACCGTGGGTGCTGCTGGTGTTACCGCGGGGACGCTCGGTCTGAACGCTTTTCACGATTGCCGGCAGGACGGCGGCTGCAAGGGCGTGCCATTGCCGAAGTAGGTCCGTGATGCCCGTCAAAACCATCGTTCATCCGGTCACCGGCCGGCCGTTCAAACTCGGCCGCCGACGGCCGATCGCGCGCGGTCCGCGGCTATCGCTGCGCAATTATCTGCTCAAGGGTTTCCCGGCGGCGCCGACGTCGATCGACTATTCGGCGAAGCCTGCGGCGTTCCTGGCGGAGATCCTCGGCAACGGCTCGCTGAGCGATTGCACGTCCGCCGGCGCCTTCCATATCGGCGGCACGCTCTTGGCCAATGCCGGCCAGCCGATCCCCTTCACCGAGGCCGATGTCGTCAAGTTCTATTCCGCGACCACTGGCTACGTGCCGGGCGAGCCCTCGACCGACCAGGGCGGCAACGAGCAGGATGTTCTGAATTACTGGCAGGCGACGGGGCTATTGCCCGGCTCGCATCAGATCTCCGGCTGGGTCGCCGTCGACGGCAGCAATGAGGACGAGGTCAAGGCCGCGCTCTGGCTGTTCGAAAACCTTTACTTCGGCGTCGAGCTTCCGGACGCCTGGATCAATCCGATGCCAGGCGCGTCCGGCTTTACCTGGGACGTCGCCGGAGATCCCGATCCGGACAGCGGCCACTGCTTCGCTGGCGTCGCCTACGATGCCGCCGGCGTGACGATCGACACCTGGGGCATGCTCGGCAAGATCACTTATCAGGCAATGGCCAAATATGCCTCGACCGCCGGCCAGGGCGAGCTCTACGCCGTGCTCAGTCCGGACGCGATCGACAAAGCGAGCGGCAAGGCGCCCAACGGCTTCGGCGCCGCGCAGCTCGCCGCCGATCTCGACAGCATAAAATAAGGAGCGACAAGCCGTGCCCGAGACGCTGGTCTACGTCGGCATTGCCGTCGGCTTCGTCCAGACGCTCGCCATCCTTGGTGGCGGCATACTCGTCTCCTTTCGCCTCGGCCGCGGCACACAACGGGTCGAATCGGCGATCCTTTTGCAGAAGGAGCTTTTTAAGCAGGCACAATTATCGATCGTCGAACTGAAGAACGAGGTCACGGCGCTCAAAGCGCTGATGACCGAGGTGGCGTTGCAAAAGGTGGCGATCGAGCAGCTGCGGCAATGGTACGACGAGCTGCGGCACGGCGAGGGATATATCCACCCGCTCCGGAGCCGTCCGGTCAAGACGACCGGCTAGACTGCATTCCTTAATTGAATTCGGCGGCCGCTGGCCGCCGTCCGAGATCCGCCGGGCCCACCGGCGGCTGTCTGAGCGAGAGAACCCTCCGGCTCCGGCCGGAGGGTTCTTTTTGCGTTTCAGGCCGAGAAAAGCTCTGCGGTGACCGCGCCGTAATACTTGCCGGTCCACTGCTCGGCGTTGACGACGATGCCGCGCTTGAGCAGATCCTTGCGCTCGCGCTCGGGTATGGCGAGGAACACCTCGACCACGATCTCCGGCGCGGTGCCGGTGCAGTGCTTGTCCTTCGGTGCCGAAACCTTGACGATGCCGAGCTTCGGGATGACGATCTTGGCGTTCTCGCCGGCTTCGGCCGCGGCGGCGATCAGGATCGACTTGATCTCCTTGATGCGGGCGAAATCGGCCTCGTGCCTCTTGTGGAGCTTCAATAGCTCCTCGCAAAGCGCCTCGGTGTCGGGTTTTTTGGTCATGGCGATCTCCGTCGGGGAGAATCGCAGGGCGCGGTTAATGGATTCCTGACGGCCGCCGGCTCAGTGAAACGCCGACTTCGGATTGTCGTCGTCCTGGTCATTTTCCCAGGCGTTTAGCACTTGGTCGGCGTCGCGCGCCGGCAGAAATTCGAGGATAGCATCGGTTGCTAACCCATCCCCGTCCCACATGAGATCGTAGGCGCGCTGCTTCATCGCCTGTCTGAGGCGATCGACGGCATCCGACACCGGCAGCATCGTGAACAGCGTCCGCTGCCGTTCGATGCGCTTTTCCTCCTCCAGGCTGGCAGTGCGTCCGTCCGCTTGTCGCGCCTCGAGCTCCTCGGCGGCTTTGCGAATAACCTCGATCAGCTTTTCGGGCACGCCGGTATCGACCATGCGCATCGCGAGCACGCGCAGCAGGTGAATTCGGCTGCGGTTCACGTTTCAACTCTCGGGATCTCAGGAGTCGAATCCTGGGTTCTGCAGCGGCTTTTGCCCGCACCGGAGTCGAATCGCGCGTTGAAATCGTTGCTAAACCTACGGCCTGTCACGCCGAAGGTCGCGGGTTCGAGTCCCGTCGCTCCCGCCAGCAATCTCAATAACTTAGACGGCATGTGATTCAAGCGGTACCCCCTCCCGTGATTCGACTCCAAGCCCATTATTCGTTCCGGATTCGGGCCCGTCGTGCACCACCGCGCCGGCGGCCGCACAACGCATGATCGTGAGCTGGAGGGCCCGGTTCGCGACGAACCATTCGCCCCGCGTCCTATAGCTGGCAAACCGCCGGTGCAATTTTTTCTCGTCGGCGCGCGTTCCGGGTACGACGAGCACCTCGCGGACGCGATCAGCCGCTCCAAGGGCAACGTCAGCAACCCGGGACATAGGCGTCCGCGACACGCCAATCTTGATGCGATCACCAGCAATGAGAAAATATACATAGTGAACATCGGCCTCGGGCGCCTGCAAGGATGGGGCGCGCACGCCGAGGCGCGCAGGACTTTCTTTGCGCGCGGTCTGCCATCTCGCATTGAGTTCGCGCGCAGCCGCCTGTGCCGCAGGCCCGGCAATGCCGAGGGCCTGCATTTCGAAGCCGAGCGAACGCATGCGCTTGTTCGGACACCAATAGGCATGGTCCTTTTTGCCGAGGACGCGGTAATAGGGGATGCGCTCAGTCATTTTCGATCATTCCCGCTCTCGCGCAAGCGGCGCCGGCCGCGCACGCGGGCTTCGTCGGTGAGCCGCACCACCGTCGCGTTCGGCGGCAAATAGGTGTTCCGCAGCGCGCGGTTCCTATCGATGGTGTTGCCCATTTTCTTGGCGAGCCCGCGCTCGTCGGCCTCGCCGGCCTCGGCCTCGACGGAACCGGAGCGGCGGAAATCCATCAGCTGGCGCGTGTCGCCCGGAAACTCCGCTTCGCGCACGGCACGGAAATCGTCGCCGAGCGTGTCAGCGGTGTAAGGGACCGGCGGCCGCGGCCGCCCTGGGCCCGCGGCGTGGCCGCGGGTGCGGAAAATCGGCGCATCCGGATGCAGTGTCGGCAGCGTGGCGAGATAGCCCTCCAGCAGCCGCGCCGTGCGCTTGGAGAGCGTGGCGATCGCCGGGGCACCGGTCTTAGTGCGATCGAGCGTAAACAGCGGCCCACGCGCGTCGCGCCGCAATTGCGCCGGCGTCAGCGTGCGCACGTCGACCGGCGACAGCATCGAGTCCCAGGCGACCGCGAGCGCGGCGGCGAGGCCGCGAAAGCGCATGCGCCAGGCGCGCTTGACCAGGCGCACGGCCTCACCCTCGAACCAGATGGCATTGCGTGGCTTCGGCGTCTTGCGACGGATGCCGAGCGATGGATCTTGGTCGCGCTCGCAATACTTTCCGCCGCGCCCTGTCTTCAGCGTGCCGGCGATGCGCCATAGCGCGCGCCAGATCTTCATAGCGCGGTGTGCCTCGCGAATGCCGACGGCGGCGAGCAGCGCCGCATACCAAGAGTCGAGATCCTCGAGCGAGACGGTTTTCGGATCGACGTCGCCGAAGATCGGGTCGATGTGCTTGAAGCCGCGCAGCCAGTCCTCGCGGGTGCGAGGCTTTTTCTCCAGCCAGGTCTTTGTGCCGCGGAAGCGGGCGAACGCCTCGCCGAGGCTGCCCGCCGGGAATATCCTCTCCATTTTTGCCGGTACTTCCGGCGTCTCGCCCTTTGCGAGCTTCGCCCGGGCAATATCCCATCGCTCGTTCCATTGATGAGCGATCGCCCAGGCGTATGGGCCGTCTTCGCCGCAGTCGACCATCTTGAAGCCGAGCTTGGCCATCAGCGTCGGCTTGCCGCCGCGGGCGAGGCAAGGCGCCCAATAACCCCACTTGCGGGCTCCCGGCCGCTGCCGCGTGACGTAGTACCGGATTTTCACGTCACCCACCGCGAATCCTCGCCAGCCGGCCGGGCACGACGTCTCTAGCGTCGCGCGCAGTCGG
>Ga0116127_1001161_pt1 | contig 17240 bp, 16 predicted proteins | sample June2015DPH_16_1_FD_89731 | JGI IMG/M metagenome (GOLD analysis project Ga0116127, IMG submission 89731) | Peatland microbial communities from SPRUCE experiment site at the Marcell Experimental Forest, Minnesota, USA - June2015DPH_16_100 | ecosystem: Environmental > Terrestrial > Soil > Wetlands... | reverse complement strand
CCGCAAGCCCCCGAGGAAGTGCAGACTCAAAGAATGTTCCCCAGGTGAGACCTGGTACGTCTTGATCTGCTGGGGTGAGATGGCGCCCACCTTCGAGCCGTCGAGGAAGACGCTGACAACACCGCCCTCACCGATTGCAGGGCTCCGGCGTTGGGCCCGGCCCGGGCCGAGCCGGGATACCATCCGGACAACAACGAGAGTCGGAAACGCGGGCCAAATTCGATTCGGGGCTCGCCGTAATTGGATGGTCGCGTCATCCATGCCCAGCGAGGTGTCCCCGCCCCTGGTTGCCGCGACAACATCGGATCGATCGTGGTTCATATTTGTGTCTTACACAGATCGGCGTAAGAAGAATAGCAACAAGCTGATGAAATCTCGCCTCCGTATGCTTGGCCGCCGTGAACAATCCACACCGGAGAGCCGGAGGATGCCCCTTACCGCCGGCTGTCGGGCCCACCCCCGACCCCATTCGGATCGCTCAGGGGCTAGTGACACAGCTCAGCGGCTGACCGATCGCGATCATGGTCCAGGCAACCTGGTCCGAGAAGTAGCCGAGGCTAAGCTCGGCGCCCGCCGGCATCGCCGATGGCGTGATCACCATGACATTTCCCTGCGGGCCTTGCCTATCTGACACCTCAAAGCCTGAAGGCTGAGTGGGCGTATGGCAGAAGGAGCCAATACGGATCAGGGCTGGCACACCGGCCTTGGCGAGAACCTGCTGCATGTAGGTGGGGTTTATGGACTGTTCGTCGGTAAACCTGATGGTGACGGTTCCGTCGGTGTTGCTGTTTATCGAGTAGCCCGCGAGCTGAACGTGCACCGCGCCGTGACCGAGCTTCAGCACACTTATCCGGCCGGGCCGCGGCGTTGTTCCCGTCGCCTCGAAGGCGCCCACGCTGATGGTGAGCGCGACGGCAGCTACGAGGCCCCCTCTCGCCAATCTTGAACGTCGCCGGCGTGTCCGACCCTGTTCCACGATCGCCTCGAGCGGCGTGGCCATGTGAACCTCGGGCAAGGTCTCCTTTACCCTGTCGAGGATGTCGACATCATTCATTTGCTTGCCCTTCTCTTGGTCGTGCGAGACTCACATTCGGAACACAAGGCTCAGTCGGGCGGGCCTCGGTGTAACTTCGACGCAACGCCGCTGCGGCCCGTGACAGATGTGACATGACCGTTCCCTCGGCGATACCGAGAGCATTTGCGGTCGTGGCGGTGTCGAGGTCAAGGAAGACGCGCATCACGACAACCTCACGTTGTCGGTCCGGCAGGTGCCTTACCGCAGCCATCAAGGCGTCATCCATGTCATCGCTCACTTCTGGAAGCGCCCCGTCGTGGTTCGTCAGTTCCACCTCTCGATGTCGCTTGCGCCACCAGGAGACATTTGTGTTGAGCGCGGTGCGCACCACCCACGCTTGCGGAGCGGGATGGCGAGCGACCTTCGGCCAAGAGGACCACGCCTTCGCGAAGGCATCTGCGACGAGGTCTTCTGCTAGTTGCCGGTTGCCGACGCTTGCCAATACAGCCCGGAGACAAGAGTCCCGGCTGGACTCGTAGAACTCGGCGAAGCCTTCCTGCTGGCGGTCGCGGTCCACACCCTGTCTACGTTTCAGCGGCCCGATCCATTTACACAGTTCCGCACATTTGTCGCTCTTGTTCAACTGAGCACACTTGCGGCGTCCCTGATCGTGGGAACACTGTTCCGCCTTGAGAGCAGCCAGCTGAGAGATCGACCCGCTGACTCGAACATGTGCTCGATACGCGTTGCGAGTGGCTGACCTGTCCCCCCGAGGACGCTGAGATACTGCGCTGGTTGATTGCCATGCTCCCCCCGCAAGCTCCGAGCGGTCTCAGCCGCGAGCGGGGCCTCGCGATCCTGGGCAGCTTGTGCAAGCGCTCAGGGAGTTGCGGCGGCGTTCACCAGAGGTTCGCCCAGCCAAGAACCGTCGTTAGGTATTCATGTGCAGCTTGGTGACCGTCGTTCTCGATGCGTCTAGATCAGGTGATCTGTATCTGCGATCTTTCGGGATGTCGGTCGAGGCGGGTCCGAGTCAGCGGGCGCGTGCGACGCTGGCTAGGACTGGGTGTTGGCCGAACCATCGCGGGATGATCTGAGCCAGCTTGCCCGGACCCGTGAGTTTGACCTGACCTTCTCGCATGGCGTCATCAAAGCGGGCGTCGCCCATCCAGACCCGAGTCAGCGTCCCGAGGTCTGCTTCGACGGTGATGTCGACATCCATTCCCGGGTCGGTGAGGCACAGGTCGACATCGCGCCCGTCGGCCACGACCCAGTAGTACCGCCGCCGTGCTGGCATGGACGGGAACACGAACTGCACAACGACGCGGCCCTCGCCAAGGCCCCGTGGATCGAGGAATCGGCGAACATCCCACAACAGCAAGCCTGGATCGAGATCTTCGTCGCTGTAGTCGCTGCGGACCCATCGCTGGCCCCATTCCCCGAGCCCCTGGATGAGCGGGAACAGTTCCCGCCCGGCCTCGGTCAAGGCGTAGGAGGCTCCCGCCCGGCTGCGTACGATCACACCGGCCCGCTCCAGTTCTTTGAGGCGCTTGGAGAGCAACGCGGGTGAGCAGTTCGGTACGCCCCGCCGGATCTCGTTGAAGTGGGTGCTGCCGACCAACAACTCCCTCAAGATGAGCGGCATCCATCGCTGACAGACGACCTCAGCGGCTTTAGACACCGGGCAGAACTGGCCGTAGCCGGACACGCCCAGATGTTAGTTCGCTTCAGTATCTGTACTTGATCGCGCTCCGCCGGCGGAGGACGATACGTCTAACGGCACCAAGGGGGGAGGACGAACCCATGACGAACAAAGCCGCCATCAGTCTCACGACCGGACTCGAGGACCCCGAGAAGGTCACCGTTGCCTTCCTCGTCGCGGTCGGAGCGGCCGAACAGGGACGCTCGACAGTTATGTTCCTCACCAAAGAGGCGGTCCGCCTAGCACTCGAGGGAGTCGCCACCGGGATCGCATGCGATGGCTGCCCGCCGCTGTCGGACCTTCTTAACCGCTACACCAAGGCGGGAGGCACCTTCATGGTTTGCCCGATCTGCTTCAACGCCAAACGGCTCGACAAAGCGGCATTGGTCGATCAGGCCGAGCTCGCTGGAACCGTGCAACTATGGGAGTGGATCGGTGACGGCGCAACGACGTTCAGTTACTGATGCTCGCCTCACCTGGCGACGTGTGAGTCCGCGGCGAACCAGGCTGTCATGTGGCAACGCGTCGACGGCGCCTCGGAGGCAAAACGATGCAAGTCGGTGAGAGGCTCGCTGCCCGCACAGCAACCACGCAGCAGCAGCCCCCGGACACATAACGAGGCCATCCCGGCTACCAGCAGGAGCCGGCGCAGCCGCTCATGTTTGACGCGGAATCGACGTTCGGGGCGGAATCGGAGGGCAAGCCACCCTCGCCACTTCGCAGGCGACTACGCCCCGAATACGAGCCCTGCGACCTTCTCGGCGGCTCCAGCACGGAGTTCTGGGTCGGTGTGGCTGTAAGTGTTGAGTGTCACACCGACGGTCGCGTGACCGAGCCGCTCTTGCACAACCATCGGGTGCACTCCGGCCTTGAGCGCCATGGTCGCCCAGCCGTGCCTGAGATCGTGGAGGCGGACTCTGCGGACGCCGAGCCGCTGGACCATGCGATCGAACTCTCGGCTCACCCGCTCGGGGTGATAGGGCCTGCGGTCCGGATGGCAGAAGACGAGATCGTTCTCCTGGTAGCCGGTGCCGAACAAGAGGCGCTCTTGTGCCTGGGGGGCGCGCCATGACCTGAACACGCCGAGAGTTGGGGCGTCGAGCTCAATCTCGCGCTCCTTGCCACTCTTGGTCTGTCCACCCATCTTGACCCGGTGCTCGATGGCGGTGATGGTCGTCCGAATCCGTGCCGTACCGGCCCCGAGATCGACGTCGGCCCAGTGCAGGCCGATGGCCTCGCCTCGTCGGCTGCCAGTCATTGCGAGGAAGATGGCCATACTGGCTACGTTTAGCCGGACTGGACATAACTGGGCGGACGGTGACTGCGGCGGAATTGCTGATTTACCTGGACTGACGCGTACTGGGCACCACCAGCCGGACGGTACATTTGCTGATGTGACTGGCAGTCAAGACTAAAGTCCGTCTCTCGGACCCTGCCTCGGTTCAACAATAGTGACGCAGAGTGTTTTGGCCACCCACTGCACCACGAACACGACGTCCCTGGGCGGCCCGGTCGTATAGGCCGTCAACGCTGTGCTCGTTGAGTCGCTGAGAGCGGAGACCGAGCGCGTGCGCGCCGACAAAGACTTCACCGATCGCGCGAAGCGGCTGCTCGAGCGCGACCGGGAGCTGCTCGAACGCCTTGCTCGTTGACCTGCTACATCACGCTGGCCGAGTGCTTCTCACTCCTCGTCGCCGAAGGCGGCCCGGGAAAGCCACTTCTCGGCGCAATGCCATGCTTCGCGCACGGAACAAGCGGTCGCACCCCGGACCTAGTTGTGCCCTGCTTCCCTACAATAGTGGAAACCGGGTAGAATCAAGCCATGATGCCAGTGATCGAGGTCGTGTGGCGCCATCTCCTCGTGGGTGCTCGAGAGGGTCATCGTCGGTGGCCGTCGGTCACGGCGTTCGCGGGCGAGCTCGACATCCCAGTCTCAACCGCCCACCGTTCATTGGGGCACCCCGTAGAGATCGGTGCGGTCGCCGTGGGGCCTCTCGATGGCTTGCAGGTTCTTGATCCAGCGAGACTGTTAGTTCTTTTTGCCGCTCACCGCTGGGTAAGCCGCGACATCGTGAGTCGATTTCGGGTCGATGTACCAGCTGTGGACGTCGAGCGGTCCGCGACGAATTCGGAGGTGATTCTCGGGGGCTTCGGGGCTGTCGTTTCCCACCTGCACGGTGTCAACTCCATCGCCGATTATGACACCGTCCTCTTCTATGGCGATCCCTGCCTTCCGGACCTACCAACCGCTCGAAGCGGACATGGCACCGAGGTATTGGTAGCCGAACCGGATCGCCTCCTCAGCAGCTACGGCCGCGTGACGCCCTTTTGTCAGGCGTATGTAGATCTGTTCGCACTGCCAGGATGGCAGGCTGCTCGCTTTGTTGCCGAGCTCGACATGCAGAAAGTTGCCGCTAGTGACGAACCACTTCTACTCGTCTGAACAGACCGACCTCTCGCGGGCTGTGCTCGGGGAGGTGCTAGCAGCGGTGCCGGCCGCGATCTTGATCGGTGGCTGGGGGTCTTGGGTCCGTACTGGTGGCCCGATGAGTCACGACGTCGATCTGATCGTCACCCGTGGCGAACTGGCGATCCTCGAAGCGATTGTTGGTGATCTCTCCGAGTCACACCACCTGGCTGGTACGAAGTGGCGAGCAACGTGGCGCTCTATCCACCTCGACTTGTATGTGCCATTCCAGTCCCGTCTCGGAGCGAACCTGCAACTGCGCGTCGAGCTACTTACATCCCATGCTGAGATGGTGAACGGCTACAGCGTGCTGACCAGTGCGGCACACACGGCCACCAAGATCGCCGCACTTGTTGATCGGCCTGACAGCCTTCCTGGCAGGAAGGACCGTTACGAGATTCTGAAGTTGCTCAAGGACCCGGCGACCTCTCAAACCCCTTCGATCATTGCCGCGGCGTCGGCTCGTACTCCAGCTCAGATCGACAAACTCATGCACGAGGCGTTCGTGTTCCTCACCGGTGAGCCAGAGCTCAATAGGCAGGCTCGCTCTCGGTTGCGCCAAATGGAGGGCGTTTGGAGGCGAGCTGTTGGAGTCGAGCTGGGACTTCCTCAGATCACGCCAGATCTCGGGCCGAGCATGGGTCGATAGTTCGAAGCGCAGCTTTCGCGGTCAATGGCTCGATCCTTCGGTCATTCGCCCCGAGGAATTTTGGACGCAACCAGCCTGGGGAGCTGCCTGCCATCCGCATCGGGGTCGACGGTAAGCACAAGGGGTGGGGTCTTGGAGCCGCCCTCCTCAGGCACTTCATGTTCAAGGCCATCGAGGTGGCCGGGACCGTCGGGGTTCGGTTGGTGCTAGCCCACGCCAAGGATGAGGAAGCCAAGAGCTTCTACCGGTACTACGGGTTCTTCGAATCGCCGATCGACCCCCTTGACCATGACGGTGCTCATCGGTGACGTGTGATCTCAGCTTCTCGGTCAGACTCAAGGTCTGAGTCCGCCGATAGGGGAGCGAACACACCAGGCATCAGCTGGAGCCGTGAGCGCCTCGTCGTAAGCGGGAAGGACTGAGGAAGACTTCCTGGTCAAGCGGCCAGATCCCAGATTGTCTCGCGTGTCGTATGTGGGAAAGTTCCCCCTCCGACACCGAACATTTGTTCGATCCGCGCATGGCCTGCCGCCGACGTCGGCAGGGGCGGGAACGCACGGATCTGTTCACGTCGACCCCCGAGACTGCCAGTAGCGACACCTTGACCCTCTGATCACTGTGAGCTGTAGCACAGTCGTGGCATACTTGTGGCATGAGCCGAGTACGAGTCAGTACTACCGTCGATGAACAGCGACTTGCTAATGCGCGTCTTGTCCGTCCGAACACTCCGGACGCCACACTTCTCGACGAGGCGCTCGCGGCGCTGATTGCGAGGCACCGCGCCACGGAGGTGGACGCCAGCTACGCGGCATACGACAAACATCCGCTTGAGCAGGCCGATGAATGGGGTGACCTCGCGTCATTCCGTGAGGCTGCCGCAGCATCGTGAGGCTACTTCCGACTCGGGGCGAAATCTGGTGGTGCGAGCTCAAGGCGGTCGGGCGCCGTCCGGTCGTGATCCTGTCGCGTGATGCGGCTATACCGCGCTTGCGCCGCGCCGTGGTCGCGCCGTGCACGACGACGATTCGGGGATTATCGAGCGAGGTCCTGCTAGAACCCAGCGAGGACCCCATCACGCGGCGCTCTTGTGTCAACCTCGATTCGATCGAGAGCGTCTCGATCGCCGTGCTCGTAGAGCGCTTGGGCCGCCTCAGCGACGAGAGGATGCGCGAGGTCTGCGCGGCGCTGGCTGTCGCGGTGGACTGCCAAGGCTGATCGAACTCGAGACGTTCACGCGGAGGAGCGGGCTCACTCAGCGCATCTTGTGCTCCGATCAACTGGCCAGGGCGCAGCAACGATAACCGCAGGGCGGTAATCACGCGCTTCGATGGGAGGTCGTCGAATCGCGAAGGCCAGGTCGTACTGGAGGTAGAAGTTGCGTGACGGCGGTACCTGTCGAATCAGGAGAGCGAGGTCCGATTCGGGACTCCCGGGCCGATGTTTCAGGCGACCCGCTGCAGCTCCGACCAGCCATTATCTGCTTGAACAGGGCGTGGAGTTCGGTTTCGAGTCGGCCCTCCGACACGCTCCAGGTCCACGCTTCACAAAGCTGGTACCAGGGAGTTTGTGTCTGTGTCTCGTACACCGACTCGCTCCAGCTCCACGGCACGGAGTGAGGTACGGAGGCGCACTTGCTCGGCAGTTCCCACTCGGCCGTAGGTCCCGTCCCAGTTGTACGTCAAACGGTGTACCATGCCCTCATGGCCGTTAAGACAGAACGTCTCAACTTGCGTCTGACTCCTGCCCAGGACGCCGTCCTGCGTCGTGCAGCAGAGGCCCGTGGCGAGTCTGCGAGCGATTACGTGCTGCGACACGCTGTCGAGGCGGCCGAGATGGACCTTGCCGATCGACGAGTGTTCATGGTCGACGACGCTGCTTGGTCCGAGCTTCAGGCACTTGTTTCCGCTCCTCCAAGACTGCCGCCACAAATGGCCAAGCTTTTGTCCAGCTCCTCGGTGCTCGAGGAGACCTAGCCCGGTGACCTATGCAGGACCGCAGCTGCTCTCCAGCGAGCACGTCCTGACAGGGTTCGATTGCGGCAAGCCGGCGCTGAATGACTGGCTGGTCCGCCATTCGCTGGGCAACCAGTCTGGTGGCACGAGCAGGACGTGGGTGGTCATAGAGGTCGAGACGCAACGCGTCGTCGGTTTCTATGCCTCGTCAACGGCGTCGGTCCTTCGTTCATCCGCCCCCAAGAGACTTGGTCGCAACCAGCCCGAGGAGCTGCCTGCCATTCTTCTCGGCCGAATCGGGGTCGACGCTAAACACAAGGGGCGGGGTCTCGGTGCCGCCCTCCTCAAGCATTTCATGTTCAAGGCCATCGAGGTGGCCGGGAGTGTCGGCGTCCGACTGGTGCTGGTCCACGCCAAGGATGAGGAGGCCAAGAGCTTCTACCGGCATTATGGGTTCGCCGAGTCGCCGGTCGACCCCATGACCATGATGATGCTCATAGGCGAAATGTGATCTCAGCTTCTCAGACACCCTCAAGGTCTGGGCCCGCCGGTAGGGGAGCGGACGCACCGGGCATTATCTGGACCTGTGTGCGCCTCGCCGTAAGTGGGACCAACTGAGGACAAAGCCCTCGTCAAGCGGCCAGATCCCAGATTGTCTCGCGTGTCGTATGTGGGAAAGTCCCCCCTCCGACACCACCACGGCCGACACGCCGAGGGTTCCGCCGTGACCTTGATCTGGTGTCTCGTCGGCTCGTAACGCACTCGACGGGAAGAGCTCCACGCCAGGCTGTCGCTCGGCTGGGCCACTAGTTCCGCGGGGAAGGAAACGCTCTGTCACCAGAGCGGGTCTCGACAGCTCAAGGTCCTGGCGCCGGATGCCTTCTACCGGAGATCTAGCGTCGTGACAAACGAATCCACCCCGCCGGGCTGGTCAAACCCGCTTGGAGTACGAACGAACTGCGAGTGGAATGAAGATCGCGGCCACCGTGGCGCATCCGAGGAGCGCCCATCCGACCTGAGCGGTCAAGGCACCGCCGTTCATCAGGTCACGCAACGCCGAGACGACATGAGAGACGGGATTGACCCGCGTCACGGCCTGGAGCCATCCCGGAAGACTGTCGACGGGAACGAAGGCGTTGGAGAGGAAGGCCAGAGGGAACATGATCATCATGGACATCCCCTGGACGGCGCCGGCGCTCCTGGCTTTGGTGCCGATCCACAGGAAGATCCAGGCGATAGACCAGCCGGTGATGACGGCGAGCACCACTCCGGCGAGCACACCGGGAACACCACCACCGGGGCGGTAGCCCATGACTACGCCCACGGTCAAGGTGATGCCGGCCGCAATGGCATAGCGGGCGAGGTCGGCCATCATCGGTCCGGCGAGCGGGGCGATCCGGGCGATGGGCAGCGACCGGAAGCGGTCGAACACGCCCTTGTCCATGTCCTCGCGGAGTTGGATGCCGGCGGCTACGCACGCGGTGATGGTGGTCATGGCGATGATGCCCGGGATGAGGGTCGGCAGGTAGTGGGCGGTGCTGCCGGAGACGGCGCCACCGAACATGAGCCCGAACATCACCGTGAACAGCACGGGCATGAAGGTGACGTCGACGAGCTGCTCGGGATTGCGACTCATCTTTGTTAGGGCGCGCCATGCCAGCGTCGTGATCTGGGTGAGCGCGTCGCGAATGGATACCGACGCTTCGACGGTGCGTGCGGCCGGTCGAGACGTGGTGGTTGGGATCGTGATGGCTGCGGTCATGATCGGCTCGTCTCGGTTTCAGGGATACGGGTTTCATTCGTGTAGCCGGTCAGGGCGAAAAACACCTCATCGAGGCTCGGTTGCTCGACGGTGGCGTTAGCGATGTCGAGTCGGTGGTTCCGAAGATCGATCAGAACCTCGGCAGCCTGGTTGGCGTCGCTCAGCGTGACGCTGAATCCTGAGCCGGTTGGGAAGACGATCGGTGTGTCGCCCGTCAGGTCCGCAGCCAGCGCGACCGCGGCTGCGGTGTCGGTGCCTTCGGCCATCTGGACACGGAGGCTTGATGTGCCGATTTGGGTCTTGAGCTGACTCGGGGTGCCCTCGGCGACCTTCCGACCGCGGTCGATGACAGCGATCCGGCCGGCGAGTGCGTCGGCTTCGTCGAGGTACTGGGTGGTCAACAGGATGGTCGATCCCTGAGCGACCAGGTCGCGGATCGTGTCCCACATCTGGCTGCGATTCCGGGGGTCGAGACCGGTCGTGGGCTCGTCGAGGAAGAGCAGTGCAGGTTTGGTGATGAGGCTGGCCGCGAGGTCAAGGCGGCGGCGCATGCCGCCGGAGAACTGCGAGATCGGGCGGCGAGCGGCCTCCGTGAGGTCGAACTGCTCGAGCAGGTCGTTGGCCATGCTGTGGGCCCTCTTTGACGACAATCCCTGCAGGCGGCCGAACATCCAGAGGTTCTCTCGGCCCGTCAGGTTCTCGTCGACCGACGCGAACTGACCGGTGACACCGATGAATTGGCGCACAGCATGGCCCTGGCTGCGAACGTCGTAGCCGAAGATCCTCGCTTCGCCGCCATCGATCGGCAGCAGTGTCGCCAGCATGTTCAGCATGGTGGTCTTGCCAGCGCCGTTCGGGCCAAGCACCCCGAAGACCTCACCTTCCATGACGGTGAGGTCGATGTTGTCCACGACGCGATTCGAGCCGAAGAGCTTGGTCAGGCCACGGGCCTCAACAGCAACACTGACCGAAACGGAGCAGTCGCGCCCAGCTTGGTCGGTGCTGATGCTCGACCGCTCGGCTTGGGGAGTGCCGGTTGTCATGTTGTGGCTCCAAACTTGTGCGAGGCAGGCCCCAATTGCAGTCCCACTTCCCCTCGCACCGGGCGTGTCGATGACGGGAATGTAGGTACCGGCCGGGGCCTAGCACGCTCGCCGGACGATCCGGGTGAGAGGCGGCCCGCCGCTGCTCGGCCCAGCCGATTGGTGTTCGGACTCACGAACCGGGCTCGGCCTCGGTGTCGTCCGTGGCCGAGGCGCCGTCCGCCAGCACCAGGTAGATGCGCCGGCGGGTGTCCGCGAGAATCTCGCCGACCGTCTTCACCTGGCTCTCGCTGCCGGAGCGGCCCACCTGCATGGTGGCCGCGGCAACCTCACCCATGAGGCCCCGCAGGTCGAGCAGGGAGCGGTTGGCTCCCCGGGCCGCTCGCTCCCACGGCGCTGGGCCGTCAGCGACCTCCTCCGCTGCCGTGCGGCCCTCAGCAGTCAGGCTGAAGACCCTGCGGCCCTCACTCTTGTCCGCGGTGACCAGCCCCAGGTCCTCCAGGGCCTGGAGGGTGGGATAGACCGAGCCGGGGCTGGGGCTCCAGACGCCACCACTGCGCTCCGTGAGCTCGGTGATGATCTGGTAACCATGCATCGGCTCCTCGGCCAGTAGGGCGAGGATGGCCGCTCGCACGTCCCCCCGTTCCCGCTTCTGGCCCCGTCCGAACATCGGGTGCCCGAATCCCGGGCCGAAGGCCCCGTGGCGCCCGCCTCCAAAGCCGAAGGCGTCCTCCCATCCTCTGCCGCGGCCGCCCACCCGTCCTCGCGCGGCATCGCCGAGGCGGTCGTACCGGTCACGGCGACCGGGGAAACCCGGTCCTCCTTCGAGGCCGGCGTTGCTGTCATCGAATCTCTTGTGTCCATTCATCAGGCTGTTCTCCTTGAATTCTCGTTCCGGGCCGGCCCGATTGCCGGTCCCGAGGGCTTGTGGGAGCTGATCTTCCGACCGCTCACGTTGTATAACGATATATCGCGATGTAGTAACTGTCAAGGGGTAGCACCGATAGGTCTTCAGGCTGCACCGCCACACAGGGCGCACTAGTCGGATCGGCTAGTGGTAACGAGTGCGCGAGGGTGTGGACCCACGTTTCGAGTCGGTGGTTGAGACCCTCCGAATCGGAATGTGATCGAAGTGGGGGAGCTCCGGCTACTTTGAGCCTCTCAGGCCGCGGGTTCAGGCGACCCTGCAAAGCTCTGAACAGCCATTATCCGCCTCGAGAGGGTGTGGAGCTAAGTTTCGAGTCGGTCCTCCGACACCACGGGCGACACGCGAGAGTTCCGCCGTGGCCTTGATCTGGTGTCTCGTCGGGTCGTAACGCAGCGTCAGGCCGAAGTCCGCGTACAAAGCTGCACGGTCCTCGGGATTCGCCTGCTTGAGCACCTGAACCACTCCTCCGAGCGAATCGGCCCACTCGGCGATCTCGTGGGCCGACAACCGGCGCCACTGGTTGTGGACGCCGAGCGTCGCTTGAAGCCGCGAACGCTCGGCCTGCAGCTCTCTGGCTCGTGGCGCGACCAGCTCGTGATCGATGCCCCTTTCGATCGAATCCAGAAGACGTTTGATGCGGATATCACAGTCAGCCATCGCTGCCCGGGCGGCCGTGTGCTGAGCGGCGACGTCCGGCGGCATCGCCTGCGCGCTGGCGAGGGCCTCGGGGGTCACTATCTCGGCTAACCAGGCGTCGAGCCTCGGGACGATCGCGTCCTCGCGGACGTACACCGTCGGCGGGTGGTCCATGCCGACCGGCACAGACCGACTGGCGCCAAACTCGCAGCGGTAGAGCACCCTCGTCGGCGAACCCGCGATCCTCGATCGGCGCGCGGAACCCTGCATCTTCCGGCCGCGGAGATCGCAGCGGACGATGCCCCGGAGCAAGTACGGGTGTACGGCATCCCGCAGTTTCTCTCGCCGGGCACCGCCACCGATGCGGTTCGCGACCGCTGCAAGTGCCGCCTCGTCAACCAGGCTCTCCGTCCACGGTGTTGTGCTCTCGATCCACTCCCGACGCCGCACGCCAGCGCATCTGCGTGACGTGGTCTGCTGAGACGTCGTTTAAGTCGAGGAGCTCTTCGAAGCGACGTTGCTTGCCCCAGACTCTGCGCCCGCCGTAGACGGGGTTGGTGAGAATCGCTCGGATCGCGGTGTGTGACCAGCCCCGAGGATTCCTGACCGAGCAGATCCGTGAGATCCACACCCAGTCTCGCGGCACCTATGGCATCGCGCGTATGCACGCCGAGCTCGTCTTGGGTGAGGGCATCCACTTCGGCAAAAAGCGCGTCGAACGCCTCATGCGACAAGCCGGGATCGAGGGTATCTATCGACGGAAGAAGCACTTCACCACCATGCGCGATCCCAAAGCGGCTCTCTCGGATGACCTCGTGAACCGCCACTTCACAGTCGATAGACCTGATGCCTCGCGTGCCGACGCCGAGCCGTCCCTTGGGCCTGCTCTCAGTGACCGCGTGCGACAACAGGCAGGGTTGCCACCACGGTGTCACCGCGGACCCCATAGGCCAGGTCGAACAGGTTCGCGACCGGACAGACATGGCTCGGAATGCAGCGCAGTCGATCTCCGACCGCCGGACCCTGACTGCCCCGCGTGACGTAGCCGACGCCGTGTTCTTCGCTCAGGAAGGACATGACCAGCTCGGGGTGGCTCGCGACGCGCACCCAGCCCGGCCGACCCACTCCATCGCTGGTAAGAGACTTGGTTCCGGCGTCGATGACGAACCTGTCGCCTGACGGCCGGCCAACGACCGTCGCCAGCACGGAGGCCCCACACTCGTCTTCCGTGGCGACCCCGAGATCTACCATGGTGGTGTCGTTGAAGATGTAGGTGCCCGGTCGCACTTCGGTGACACCTTCCATGATGAGTTCGGCTCGCACGGTGGGCGTAGATCCCACGCTGATCGTTCCCAGTTCGATGCCGTGACGGGCGCAGCCGTCGCGGGTGGCGACCAATGTTTCCACCTCCGCGCGAACGAGTTCGAGGCGTGCATCGGGGTCGGTGACGCGATAGGCGTGACCTGCGTGCGTGAGCAGCCCAACGACCTGAACGCCCTTGAGGCGGGCCACCGCCTCGACGAGTGCCACGGTGGGTGCTCCAGGCGGACGACCGAGGCGACCAAGCCCCGTGTCCACTTCGACCAGAACCTCGACTGGGGTGCACGCCCCCAACGCTGCCAGGCCCTCCGCCACTTCGACGCTGTCCAGACTTACGGTTACTCGAACCCTCTCGCGCAACGCCGCGAGACGCCGCAGTTTGATGGCACCGACCAGCGGGAAGGCGACGAGCACGTCGTCGCAACCGACCTCGACCACCATCTCGGCCTCGGCGAGAGTGGCGCAGGTGAATCCGACGACGCCGGCCTTCATCTGACGCGTTGCGAGTTCGGGCATCTTGTGCGTCTTGACGTGCGGCCGCAGCGCGACGCCGGACTGGCGCGCCAACTCGGCCATGGCGGTAACGTTGGAGTCGACCCGGTCGAGGTCGATCACCAGGGCCGGGGTCTCGAGGTCAGTCAGTTGCACGGGCACTCCTGCCCTTCCCTTGACGGTATCTGACGTGAAAGATACTATCCTTATAACGTCTGTCCCGACGGGGCCAGACGACAATGATCCCCGGTCGCGGAACCGAAGAAGAGGGGCACCATGAGAGATCGCGAAATGGGCCCGCAGCAGCCGATTCTCAGCCGTCGGCGCTTCCTCTCCCTGACCGCCGCTTCCGCCGGTGCAGTGGGAATTGCTGCCCTCGGCACTCCGTCACAAGCCGAAGCCAGCGCGTCCGCGACCCTACGGGTGGGCTGGAATTCGCCGCCTGACGTGATGAATCCCTTCACCTTCACGTCGACGGCCTCGAACGAGATCCTGTGGCTCATCTACGACACGCTGATGACCTACGACCTCGAGCTCAAGCCGGTCCCATCCCTGGCTGCCAGCGAAGACGTGAACGCCGATGGCACGGTGTTCACCTATCACCTGCGGCCCGAGGCGACGTGGCATGACGGCAAGCCGGTGACGGCGGCCGACGTGAAGTTCACCTACGACATGACGGCCTACCACAACCTTGGCCAGGCGGCCTGGGCCGTCGCCGAGTATGACTCCTCGCGTGTCATCAACGACCACACTGTGGAGATCAAGTACAAGTCGCCGCAAGCTTTCGACCCAGCCCTGGCCATCGCCATCGTGCCCCAGCACATCTGGGGTTCGATGTCCCTCACCAAGATCGAGGGCTACGCCAACCCCCATCCGATCGGGAGCGGCCCGTTCACCTTCAACACGTGGGTGTCCGGCCAATACGTCCAGGTCGACCGCTACGCCAAGTGGTGGGGACCGCGCCCCGCAGCCGACTCGATCATCTGGATCCAGTACGACAACAGCGACGTCATGGTGCAGGCCCTCACCTCCGGACAAGTCGACATCTTGACGGAGGTGCCCCCCATCCTCTTCGATGGGCTCACGCGCGATTCCGGCGTGAAGACAGTAGAGATGGAGTCATTCTCCTTCCACCATATCGGCTTCAACGTGTCGTCCAACCCGAAGTCCGGCGGCAACCCGCTGCTGAAAGACGTCGAGGTTCGCCGGGCCCTCCAGTACTCGCTGAACCGCGAACAACTGGTGGCCCTCTGCCTCGCCGGCCGGGGCAGTCCCGGCAGCGTCCTGCTACCGCCCTCCTTCGGTGCGTGGCAGGAGAAGATCCCGCTGGACCAGCAGTTCAACGCCAACCCCGAGATGGCCAAGTCGATTCTCGACGCTGCGGGCTACAAGATGGGACCGAACGGGGTGCGCCAGGACAAGCAAGGGCGGCCACTCAGCTTCCGACTGATCGCCATCGAGACGACCGACGTGGACGTAGAGGCCGGACAGGTCTTCGTGAAGGCGGCCAACGCGATCGGGGTCAAGCTGACCTTCAACACGCTCGACGCCACGACGTTGAGCAACACCGTCTACAACGCAGCCGCGCCCAACTGGGACATCTTCATCTGGGGCTGGGATTCGAACGTTCCCGACCCCGACTACCTCATGGGCATCGACTTGACCGACCAGATCGCCAACAACAACGACGTCTACTACTCCAATCCCACCTACGACCGGCTTTGGGTCGAGCAGTCGACGACGATAAACGCCGCCAAGCGCCAAGAGATCGTCCACGAGATGCAGAAGATGTACTACGACGGTGCCGCCTACTGCATCATGTGGTACCAGAGCAAGCTTCAGGCCTACAACACCAGCACCTGGACGGGCTGGACGCCAACGCGTGGCGGCATGATCTACAACTTCACGCGATACAACTACCTCCGCGTGACACCGCTCTAACCGGGTCCAGCTGCCTGCCCCCCTCCGGTCGGAACCGTGAGCGCGCGCTATCTCTTACGCAAGACCGCGACCCTGGCGCTAACGCTCTACCTCACTGTTTCGGCCAACTTCCTCCTCTTCCATGTCCTGCCCGGTAGTCCCGTTCAGCTCCTAGCCCGCTCCGGCCACTACACGGCCGGCGCGCGGGCTCAGCTGGTCAAGCTGTTCGGGCTGAACCACCCTCTGGTGACCCAGTACGTCATCTATCTGAACAACATGATCCATGGCAACCTGGGCTTCTCCTACGTGTACCGCGTTCCGGTGACCACGGTGATGGGCTCGGCGATCGGCAACACGGTCCTACTCGTCGGCACGGCCACGCTGCTCACCATCGTGATCGGCGTGTGGTTCGGCGTGGTGTCGGCGACGCGCGCCAACTCGATGCCGGACGCCTCCATCACGGTCATCAGCCTTGGCCTGTGGTCCATGCCCGACTTCTTCACCGGGATGATCCTCATCTTCATCGCCGGCGTGTGGACCCACGTTCTGCCGGTCTCGGGCATCGAAACGCCAGGTCTGGTCGCCGACACCTGGGGCCGCGTTCTCGACGTGGCGCGCCACCTCGTGCTGCCCGCCCTCACCCTGGTTCTGGTCAACGCCGCGGAGTTCTCTCTTATCACTCGAAACAGCATGGTCGACGCGCTTACGGAGGACTACGTTCTCACGGCCCGGGCGAAGGGTCTCTCGCGTCGAGCCATCGTGTGGCACCACGCGCTGCGCAATGCTCTCCTGCCCATCACCACGGCGACGGCCCTCTACGTCGGGATGATCCTTGGAGGGGCGATCCAAGTGGAGACGGTCTTTTCATGGCCGGGCATGGGTCTGCTCATCTACAGCTCCGTCGAGCAACGCGACTACCCCGCCCTTGAAGGCTGCTTCCTCCTGTTCGCCATGGCAGTGATCCTGACGAACTTCGTGAGCGACATCGTCTACCAGATGCTCGACGCCCGCGTGAGGCGAAACTGATGAGCCTGACCGAGATTGTGCAGGAAACCGAGGGCGAGTCGAGACGCTCGCGGCCAGGACTCGCGCGGGAGCTTTGGCACGACCGCATGGGACGCGCGGGCATCATCATGGCGATCGTGATGCTGCTCATCATCGGCGCGGGACCCGTGATCTTGCCCTTCAACGCCCAAGCCTTCGGCACCTCGGCGGCGTCTATCCTCCAGGGTCCGTCGCGCGCAGACTGGCTTGGCACCACAGAGCTGGGTCAGGACGTCTTCCGCGAGTTCCTCATCGGCGGGCGCATCTCCCTGTACGTCGGGATATCGGCCACGATCATCGCCATCGTCTT
>Ga0116127_1001157_pt1 | contig 17289 bp, 21 predicted proteins | sample June2015DPH_16_1_FD_89731 | JGI IMG/M metagenome (GOLD analysis project Ga0116127, IMG submission 89731) | Peatland microbial communities from SPRUCE experiment site at the Marcell Experimental Forest, Minnesota, USA - June2015DPH_16_100 | ecosystem: Environmental > Terrestrial > Soil > Wetlands... | reverse complement strand
GCCGCTGGCACAACCACCATCACCGTCAAAGAAATTCAAGATCACAAAACTTATCCGTGGCAAGCCGGGGGCCAAGCAGGCGTGTTTGATCCCAGCCTGTTGGACCGGCAACCGCCGCAAGTCAGGATTCTCCCCAGCAAGTTCACAAATTTCGCCGAGGGCCAAAGTGTTTATAAAAAGATGGGAACGGGATTGCCGGCTCAAGAGGTCGTGGCGGCGGCTTATGGCGGGAGTTCAGCAAGGACAATTCTTTCCACTGAATTGCCGAAAGGCAGATACGATTATATCACCAGCTTGCCAAGTGGAAATTGGGAAGCTTTGCAGCAAGAAGTAAAACGAAAGTTCGGCGTCGTTGGCAAAGTTGAAACCCGCGATGCGGATGTCCTGATCCTAAAGGTGAAATTTCCAAACGCGCCAGGCTTGAAGCCCGGCAATCGCTCGAATGAATACATGTTGTGGCGAGATTCAGGAAGCCAGCTCGAGTTTCGAAACCGGTCTTTGGCTGCTTTAGCCGACGAAACGGAGGCTTTGGCAAATATTCCCGTCATTGACGAGACTGGGCTTACCAATAGTTTCGATTTTGATTTAGATTGCAAACAAACGGACTTGGCAAATCGGAATTGGGATGCTGTGAACCAGGCACTTGACCAACTTGGCCTCGAACTGGTTCCCACCAATATGCCCATCGAAATGCTGCTGGTCGAAAAGGCAAATTAAGCGGGACAAATATGATCGGCGGCGCGTCATTGAATTGGATGCCATGAAACTTTCCGGCGCGTGAAATCGCCAAACAATTTGAAACGAACCTGTCATAGCAATGTCATAAGAAGTATGAAGTCGAGGTTTGGGGCGTTCACCTTGATTGAATTGTTGGTGGTGATTGCCATCATCGCCATTATCGCCGCGCTGCTTCTGCCGGCGCTCGATTCCGCCAAGGCCAAAGCGCAACGAATTGCCTGTCAGAACAACCTGAAGCAACTGGCAGCCGCCTGGACCATGTATTGCGGCGACAACAATGGGGAACTCCCCTCCTGTGTTCCCAGCCATCCGTCCGGCACAACCAATTTAAATGCCTGGGTTCTTGGCAACGCCCAGACCATGCCCCAAGACACCGGTTTTTTTGGCCAATTGGATCCGGGCGTGCTGGATCCGACCAATGCCGGCGCCATCACGCGCGGCACGCTTTTCCCTTACCTCCAGTCACCGGGAATTTATCGCTGCCCCCTGGATTACCGAACCGTGGATGGCGTTCCGTATGTGCGAAGTTACTCGATGAACAACTGGATGAACGGCTCCTCCCCGGCCGATTGGCTTCCCGGGCTGGACCCTTCACGTTTGGTTTACAAAAAGGATTCCGCCCTCCCGGCTCCCGCGAAGCTTTTTGTTTTCGTGGACGAGGATGAAGCCAGCATCAACGACGCAATGTTCGTCGTGATCATCGACCCAGGCTGGTATATGAATGACATTCCCTCGCGCATCCACAAAACCGCCTACCCCCTGAGTTTCGCCGACGGCCACACGGAAGCATTTAAATTTCTGTGCCCGGATACATTATCCTGGGAGCCACCCCAACCCGACCCTGCGGAAATATCCAGCGACGGAACACCCAACCAGGACTTGATAAACCTGCGCAATGCCGCCTACATCTCGTGGTGATTGGAATCGGTATGTAAACGTGTATCCGCATGAAAACCAAAGGGGCATTCACCCTCATTGAGTTGCTGGTGGTGATGGCCATCATCGCCATTATCGCCGCCTTGTTGCTAGCGGCTTTGAATCGGGCCAAAGCCTCGGCTCAAGGAGTCCAATGCGCGAGCAACGTCCGGCAACTCATCCTGGCATGGAAGATGTATTGCGATGACAGCAATGGCCAGTTGCCCTGCAATTCTGATGGCCAGAACGGCATGGGCTTTTTCACCAATTGGGTGGCAGGCACGATGAGCAGTCCGCAAGACGCGACCAATTCCCTGATGCTGGTTGACCCACAGCAATCGGCCTTGGCCCGGTATGTTACTGTTCCAGAAATTTACAAATGTCCGGGAGATGGAAGCAGTTTTGTGCGCAGCGTATCGATGAACTGCCGCATGAATCCCATCCGGCTCCAAGGCCCGCCTGCCTTCACCCAAGGAGGCAACAGCCCATATGAAATCTTCACAAAGATCGACCAAATACAAACCCCGTCGGAGATTTTTGTCATTTTGGACGAGCGCAGTGACACGATTAATGACGGGCTGTTTGGCGTTGATATGAGCAACACCGGCACGCTTGATGGCAGCGGAGTGAGCGATCCCTACTGGATGATTGATTATCCAGCCAGCTACCATAATGGATCGGGCCGGTTTTCTTTTGCCGATGGTCATGTGGAGGGTCATCGGTGGCTGGAGCCGACCACTTTGGTGCCGCTGGGACAAGCACATTCCTCTCATACTTCGGCAACCGACCGGGACGCACAGTGGCTGCAGAACCATTGCACTTATTTAAAATAGCATATCAAGGTGCTGGTGGTGGAGAAAGTCAGATAGCCTCCGCACCTTCAAAAGCGGTGCTGAAGCGACCGCAGCCCAAACGCTGACGCGACTTTCCAACGGCTCCCAACCACGCGAAGCGTCTGGACTGCGGCGCGTTCACCGCCGCTTTCCACCGCACGCCGGAGCATTCCGCTTTTCAACTGGATGATTTTATCGCCGTCAATCCGTGTTCATCCGCGTCCATCCGTGGTTGATTCAATGCCGCCAGAAAACCCGCCGCCTTGGCCAACGTTTCCTCGTATTCGGCCTCCGGATTTGAATCGGCCACGATGCCGGCACCGACGTGAAAATACGCCGTCCGCTCGTGGCAAATCGCCGTGCGGATGATGATGTTCAACTGGCTTTCGCGGTTGAAACCGAGATAGCCAAGCGCGCCCGTGTATGGCCCGCGCGCGAGCGGTTCAAGCTCGTCAATGATTTCCATTGCGCGGAATTTCGGCGCGCCGGTGATGCTGCCGCCGGGAAAACAAGACGCCAGCGCCGCCAGATGCGTCACCTCCGCGCGCAACCGGCCTTCCACCGTCGAGACCAGATGCTGCACCTGCGCGAACCGTTCGAGCCGCGCCAGTTCCGGCGTTTGCACCGAGCCAAACTCGCACACCTTGCCCAGGTCGTTGCGGAGCAAATCAGTGATCATCACCAGCTCGGCGAGTTCTTTGGCGCTGGTCTGGAGTTCGTAGGCGAGTTGCGCGTCGCGCGTCGGGTCGGTGTCACGCGGGCGCGTGCCCTTGATGGGCCGTGTCTGGATGTGTGAACCGCTCAAACGCAAAAACAATTCCGGCGATGACGACGCGATTTGAAAGCGGCAGTGCCGCCTCCCCGCATCGCAATCCATGAACGCGGAAAATGGCGCGGGTGAAACCGCGCTCAATTTCTGGAATAATTCCCAGCCGCCAAAATCATTTTTGGCGGGGCGAGCGTCCTCGCGAGCCGGATGTAGCGCGTCGGAGCTTTGTGCCGGCGGCTCGTCGGTAGCCTCGCCCCACCATGGCAGTTCCACCGCGAGCCGCTGCGAAAGGTTCACCTGATAAATGTCCCCGGCCCGGATGTAACGCTGCGCGCGTTCGACTTTCGCGATGAAATCAGGGCGGGACAAATTTGATTGAAGGTAGGGCGCGTCACTCCGTGCGCGCCGTCCGTGGGCAGGCGTTCGTTCAACGGCGGGCAGAGGACTGCCCGCCCTACCTGCCACCTCGGTCGTCAACGCCGATTGCCAAAATTCCATCTGTTCCCCTGCCCGCTTTTCACAGCGCGAACCGTCCGCGGCGAGGCCGGTCGAAACGACGAACGTTTTGCCGAGGTGATGGTCGAACACAACGAGGCTGTCGTAAAAGCCGGCGTGGCAATCGGGCAGTTCGAGGTCGTTGACCGCGCGGCGCGGGAGCTTGGGCTCGGTAAAATTTTTCAAGTCATAACCCCAGTAACCGAAGCAGCCGCCCAATGGAAACGGCAGGTCAATCTCGTCCAGCAATTCGCAGCGCGCCAGCAGCGCGTCCAGAATCTGCCACGGGTTGCCGAATTGGAGATGGGGTCTGGCGTCCGGGGTCTGGGTTCTGGAGATTTCGCACCGCGAGCCAAAGGAGCGGAACGTCAGAAACGGCCTTGCCGTGACGAACGAATACCGCGCCTGTGGCGAATCGAATGTTCCGCTTCGCAACAGAACCATCCCCGGCAGGCCGCGCAGTTGTTCGGCCAGCGACTCCGGCGTGTGGGCGGTCGGGATTTCTTGAATCAGCGGGCGCATCGTTACGCGGAGAATTAACCACGAACCCGTCCTCCGTGGCAATACTGCGCCCGTCCTCCGCTTCGCGGAAGAGAGGGTGACGCATTCGTCAGAAAATCATTCCAACCCAACTTGCCGCGCTCGTTCCTTTCGGCTTGGCGTTGCAAATCCATTAACCGTAGAATCCCGCGACCCGTCAACCCAAGACAACAAAATATGGACAATCCGGTAACATTTAATGCCAGACTGGTTTCCGCGCGCTCGGACAGCGTGTATCGCGTTTACGCGCGGGGAAACGACCTCTACTTCATCCAACTCGCCGGCCTGAGCACAACCGCACAGGCGCTCACGATCCACTTCGGCCTTATCGGGATGCTGATTGGAGCATCCTTGAAACGACGGGCGAAAAAGAAAACCGAGGCCATTCTCCAACGCGCCGGGCAGGTGGACCCGGAAGAATTGCTCCGCGAAAACAAAAACAATTTCAAAGTCTATATTCCCGAGATTCGCGAGGCGGCGATTGAACCGCCGGCCCTGTTTGCCCTGCACGGCAAACAGGCGGGGCGCTGGAACTTCTCCCTGCGGGACGGCAAGAAAATGCGATTCGAGTTTGAAAATAGCGACGAGCTGAAAGCCGCCCTAGACGTGCTCCCGCGATTGCTGAATGCGACTCTGCAGGTAAATGTGGAGTGGAATGAAATGAAGAAGCGGTTTCAAAAGACAAAACACCACCATTGACCTGACGCCACGTCGAACCGGCGCGGGGTTGGGCCGCTTCGTGCTAGCCACCGGATTCAATCTTCAAATTGGATTCCTTCATGACTGTTCCGTCGCGTGAAACAAAGGCAACCTCCACCTGGCCCAGCCGGACAAACAACGGACGCAAGGGTTCCTCCTGCTGAATGAGCGAGAGCAGACAAGCCATAAGCGCCTCGTGGTCTTCTGGTGAGCCAACAAAGCCAACGGTGAACTCCTCGCGAGTGTCGCCGTACTTCTTGTACCACTGATTGAGAGTGTCAACCATCAATCCAAACTATGACTCGACATTATCCCCGGGTCGGTTGGAAACCGTAAAGCCAATCCCTTGGAGTTCGCGTCCGTCCTTCTGTATCGTCTTCCGTCCTGCTTTAACCATGGTTTTGTGTGAGTAGATGCGAGCCGCAAAAAGGCGGCATCATTTTTCTCACAATGAACAGCGTGTTCAGGCCTTTCTTTCTTGTCGAGAAGAATTTAGGCAATGGGGCGGAGACCAAGGGCCTGGCGCACTCCGAAATTATTCCAACGCGAGGAAACGGATGGGCACGGTGATGATGCCGCGCCGCGCGGACAATCCACGCACTGGAATCATCAAAAGGAAGACCCAAAACATCCGCTCGAAACCACCCCAACCGTCAGCCGGTCGACCGGGCAACGTCCGGGAGCAGCTCAAGGACGAGGCACGAAGCCCATTCGAGTCAGGATTTCCTGCCCGCGCTTTGACTGGACAAACTGGACAAAATCCCGTGTCGTCGAAGATTCCTTCGTCGTGTCGGTGTAAAGGTGGAGCACCCGCGCGTAAGGATATTGACCACCATTCACCGACGCGATGGTCGGGGCCACACCTCCGATTGACACGGGCTTGATCCCGTCCTTGCTGACCAGGTCGATGCTGGCATAACCGATTCCGTTCGCATCTTGAGCCACCTTCTGGATGATTCCCAGGTAATTGGTGAACGCTTTCAGGCCCAGGGCATAAGGCTTGTTTTCCATCGCCAATTCCCGAAAGCCCAGATAGGTCCCTGAAATTTCATCGCGGCTACACAAATGAATCGGCGCATCCGGCCCGCCCACCTCTTTCCAGTTTATGACCGCTCCGGTAAAAATGTCCCGCACTTGATCCCGCGTCAGGTTCCCAATGGGGCTGCCGGCATTGACGACGACCGCCACGCTGTAAGAGCCGATGACGTGATCGTTAAACTCTATGTCCCGATCCTTGGCCAGTTGCAATTCGTTCGTGCTCACCGGGCGCGAAGCCGCGGCGATGTCACATCGCTCAACCATCAATGCCCCCATCCCATACGTGGTCCCTTTGTATTCGGTGTCAAAAACAACCGTGGGATGCTCCTTCCGGTACTCCGCAATGAGCCGCGGGGCCAGTTCTTCTCCAAACGTGTTCGAGCCCCGGATGGTGATTTTTCCCGGTTTCCCACAGCCCGCGACCACCACACTGAGCACCATCAAACCGAGGCTGCCCGCGAGTGTGATTCGGCGGAGACCAAAGCAATCGTTAGTTGTTTTCATGACGCACCCTTTTGTTCACAGCAAAACCATCTTCGCGCTGATACTCCATCCGTTGTGGCAAACAGTTCAAGGAAAAAATTCGCGCCGGCACAACGGGCCGACAAGGCGGAAAGCAAAACGAAGATGGAAACGCCGACGGATGAACCCGGATGTCTGGAAACTTTATCAAATACCCCCACCGTTCCCACCCCCGCCGCCGATGGGCCCATCCCCGATGATGGCGATCAACGGCAGGAACATGGCAATGACGATGCTGCCCACGACAATGGCCAGGAAAATAATCATGACCGGTTCCAGCAGCGATGTCATGGCACTGACGGCGTTGTCCACCTCCTCGTCGCTGGTGTCGGCGATTTTCATGAGCATGTCCGGCAGCGCGCCGGTTTGTTCGCCCACGTCCACCATGCCGGACACCATCGCCGGGAAAATCCGGGATTCTTTCAGCGGCGCGGCGATGCTACCGCCCTCCTTCACGCTGTCGTGGATTTTGGAAATCACGCCGCCCACGATGACATTGCCGGCCGTTTCCTTCACGATGGTCAACGCTTGAAGGATGGGCACGCCGCTGCCGAGCAGGGTCCCAAGTGTCCGGGCAAATCGTGAGAGCACCACCTTTCGGCAAACCGTGCCGGCGACGGGCATGATCAGTTTGAAGCGGTCAAACCACCACCGGCCGCGCCGGGTGCGAACGAGAATCGGCAACACAACCGCCAGGGCCAGCCCAACCATTCCGACCGTCAGAAAGTGGCTTTTGAACACATCGCTGATTTTCAAGACCAACACGGTGAACGGCGGCATGGGCCGGCCATTGAGCAACCCGTCAAAAATCGCCTGGAACCGCGGAATGACAAAAACCGTCAGCAGCGCGAGGATGCCTGTCGCAACCACCAGCACGGCGACCGGATAAAACATGGCGGCCTTGATCTTGCCTTTGATTTTCAGCGCCTTTTCCATGAACTCCGCCTGGCGCCGGAGCGCCACTTCCAGGACGCCGCCCATTTCGCCCGCCTTGACCATGTTCACGTAAAGCGGGCTGAAAACCCTTGGATGCGCCGCCAGAGCCTCGGACAATGTACCCCCGCCTTCGATGGCCGCGGCCACGTCCGTGATGACGCGCTTCAGCGCGTGATTCTCCGTCTGCTCCTGCAGGATGCGCAACCCGCGCATGAGCGGCATCCCCACTTCAATCAGCGTTGCAAGCTGACGGGTGAATACCGCGAGGACGGCCGGTTTGATTCTCCCGCCCGGCATTCGAACCTGCAGTTTGAGCATTTTGGGAACGGCAAATGCCTTTCTTTGCCGGCGCCGGAATGGCGTTGGTTGCGCGACCTTGGTCGGAAACAACCCCATTTCTTTGATCCGCCTCAACGCCTCGCTTTGATCGGCGACATCCAGCGTACCTTGGGTCTTCAGTCCGCCGGCATCCACAGCCTCATAACAATAACTGGCCATAACAACCTCGCTTCCGGCCCTGCCCCGCTGGCAGGTGTTTTCGACGGTTTGGACAGTGCCCGGATGGCTTCGTCACGCCGCCAATATGTTTGCAGTCATTGGTCGCAAGGGTATGATGGGGACGCAATAATCTTATGAGCGTCGAAAACATGTGGGGGGAGATCAATGCCCCCGTCAACCAGAGAACTCCGACGTCGATTTTACGCGAGCAGGCCTCGATTTTGAGCCAGCTCACCAAGGGCGTTTTAATCGGCTCAATTGAGCAGGAACCGACCAACAACAACATCCTCATTTACAATTTTGCCATCACGGCCCCCGCCATCAACAATCATAAATTTGCGATTCTCACCCTGCAGTACTCCATCACCATCTATCCCCTGACCTTGACCGACCACACCACTCATGTGCAAAGACAGTGCTTAAATGAAGAGGGCTTCACGTCCACCCTCAAAAGCATCCTGTCCTCCACGCAGGTCAAACGGGTCATCTCCGCCCTGTTGATTCAAAGCAGGGACAACAAGGAAGTTTAGCAAGCCGGGCTCCTGACGGAGCTTGCGGCAGACGCCAGCAACCGCGCCCGACGTGCAGCAGCAATCCAGCGTCGCGTTCCGATGCTGTTTATCGGGACTGGCGGATTTTATCGCGGACGTGGCGGGAATGTGGACTCGCTCGCGCCCGCTTGCTCGGCCCTCGCGGGCCTTCACCTCCGGTCAAATGGAACTCCCGCTCTTGCCAATGGCTTTCCCTGCTTTACGACTTGTCGCTTTCGCGACCAGCAAACCTTTCGCCGGTGGGCTTCATCGCTCCCGCTCAGTCGGCCTCACGGTCTTTGCCGTTGGCAAATCCTTTTCGCATTTCCCAAATGGCTCAAATCCCAAACGGCTCAAGTGTCGGTATGGAGTTTTTCCAGTTCGCGGGTGAAAGGGGGAGCACAGTCCCGACCGGTCGGGACTGTGGTTTGGCGCGCCCTCGCGGCGAACACTATGGCATGCTTGCGGCTGCGGGACACCCATTTGGGTCAATACTGGGGGCCCACACCGACCCGTTTTCGCGGATGGTTCCCTTCGGCTGCACATTCGGCACGGACGGACCCTGCGCCTGGGCAAAGGCGACCCGCGAGCGCAGCAGCAGGGTGCAGCAGCACAAATCGGCGAGCGGCAACACCACGTTGAAGTTTTTGCCCATGTAACGGTGGTGCAGCAGGTGGTGCCCGTTCAACCGGAAGAAGATGCCCGAGCGTTCCACGTGCCGTTTCTTCGGCAGATGCATGCACCAATGCATGTATTCATAAGCCGTAAAATACAGCGTGCAGGCCACTGTCGCGCCGCACAAAATTCCCCACTTGTGCAGCAGCAGGGCCGGAACCAAAAATGGCAGCTGGCACACGGCCACGATGGCCGGCCCGCTCCACCACGCCATGGGAATGGTATTCTTATCCCGTTCATTCACGAGGTGGTAGGTGTGGTCCGCCTTGAAAATCCGGTGATGCACCAGCGCGTGCCGTTCAAACGGATACCGGAACCATTTGACGGGGTGGTGCATGATATAACGGTGCAACGTCCATTCAAAGAAGGAGCCGAACAGGACTCCGGCAACAACTCCAATGGCGCACCAAAAAAAGAACATGGTCATAAATATTTTCTGCTGTTGAAAACTGAAGGAGAATTTCCCACAAACCCCCAACGCTGCCTCACGTCTAATCAGTCTCGCTTGCTGCAATAATTCTCGCCCAGGTTCGAATTCGCGCAAGTCTTATTTCAACCTTCCGCCCGCGGCCGCGCCCGACGTGCAACAGCAAACCGGCTTGTCGCGCAGCTCCAACCCCGGCGGGGCGGCATCTTGTAGTTGAACGACAAAAACCATTCCAGCTCTGTCCGGAGCGGCATCGGGATTTCGCCCCGACGGGGTTGGGGATTTTTAGGGGATCGTTTGGCTAGAAAAATATCGCTTCTAACGGAGCCTGACGGCAGACGCGGGCAACCGCGAATTGAATTCGTGATGATTCGTGAAATCCGTGTCTAAATTCTTGTGGACAAGGAGGGAACCGGGGCCTAGCGTCGTTTTGAACAAATCAAACCGCACTTTGGCGGTTGAATGACAGGCTTTAGGCGTCAGGAAACACATGAAAACCAGAAGCGACATTGCCCTGCAGAAATTCCTGGCGGGGTACAATTGCGCCCAAGCGGTGCTCTTCTCATTCTGTGACGATCTTGGTTTCGACAAGGACACGGCACTCCGACTCGCCTGCGGGTTTGGGGCGGGAATGGCGAGAAAGCAGGAAGTATGCGGAGCGGTCGCCGGGGGCATACTCACCATCGGGCTCAAGCACGGACGTGGCGACGGGCAGGATCGGGCGCCCACGGAAACAACGTACGGGAAAGTGCGGGAGTTGATGTCCCGATTTGAATCCAAGCACGGCACGTGCCTCTGTCGCACACTGCTGAAGGGTTGCGACCTGAACACACCCGAAGGACAGCGATCTTTCAAGGAGAACGATCTTTTGAACAAGACCTGCACGGGTTGTGTCAGGACAGTGGTGGAGACACTGGAGACCATCCTTTAACCCCGAAGCCGCTTGACCCCGTGCCGGCCTTCGCCGTGATTTGAGATGATCGATATTCTGATACCGATTGGCATATTCGGGACGTTTCTGATTTTCACCCTCTGCGTTTGGCTGATTAAGCGGGAGAAAGACAAGGAGAAACGGGCCAGGCAGCTTCAGAAACAAAGCGAGAAAAGTCAGAGCCAGGATTAACTTGCCTGACACCGTACAGAAGACTTCATCCGCAAACTTCGCGCGCCCGGCTTCGACGCCCGTATTCCAGCACCCGCCGCCAGTTCATGGTTTTGGGCCGGCATCGCCAGACCATTCCCACCAATTCCGAATACTCCGTGCCGCAAATCCGCCTGCTCCTCCGGCAGGTCGAATCCATCCTTGAACATCCGGTTTCCCTGAAAGAATGGAATTCGTTGTAAAGCGGCGAAGGGCCGCCACCCTCCAGGACTGGTCGGACATTTCGGGATACAACCGGACGAAACCGGTGGCTCATTCAATCGGCACGCCCAAGGCTTTGGCCGCCGCCTGTATCACCTGCTCTTTTACGGTGCGCTCACGGTCGGACTTCTTCTGGCGCGCCTCATTAGCATGTTTCAAGTATGACTCTGCGCTGCTCAAAAGGCGTTCTATGTTTTCACGAAAACCCGGCGGGAAGGTTGCTGGACTGAAAACAAGCATTCCGTCCTTGGCGAAGGTTGGCTGATAAACCCCCAGTTGCTCGTCAGTCTCCAACATCTGCCGGAACTTCTCATAGACGTGCCCGGTCAATTTCGGGTCTGTGGTCACGGCAATGCTGTTTTCACCACAGAGTTCTCTGTTGATGGATTTGATTTTCATGTGGTGGTGATTGTTTAATGACACGATTAGCTGCCACATTTTCAAATCTGTCAAACCGAATCGGAACCCCGGTAACAATCCTTGATGCACCACGACCAAAGTGAGTGACCCGTTTTCGTTCCGCGAGATCCAGGCAGCCTCTCAAATATCGGGAGGCGCGCCGCCGGGCGCGCGGGTTTTGTTTGCCACTCAAGACCGGGAGAACCCATGTTGGACCGCACCCTGATCGGGAATTTAACCGTCCCAAACCACCCTGCCCTTCAAATGACCTCCCGCGCGCTTGAAGCCGAGCGAACCGCTAATCATATAGAAGGCCGGTCGCCCTTGGGAATGTTCCTTGAGGGCATCATTTCTGACGAATTTCATGATCGAGGGCAATGACAGCAAATCCGAGGCTATTAAATCGTTGTCCCGGTAGATTGTATACTTTTGTTTCGGATTGTTCATGGGTTTATCCGCCTGTTTTGGCGTCACCCGCCATTGAGGCCCGCCCGGCGGTTTCCGGCAATATCGCCGGCGGGATTTCAAGTGGTGACACAGTATGAATCCGGGAAATTTCTATCGGCCCACAGCTCCTCTCAGAATCATTACCGTGATCAAGCTGCCGGCGACGATCAGGCCAAGCAATATGGAGGCCGCGATAATTTTAAACTGGTGGTTGTATTGTGATGGATGCAATCGTGGGAACAGCAATTTTCCTGCATGATTTGTCAGCATGAAAGCCTTTGGTTGACATTAAACCAATTAAAGCGGTTATTTCCTTCAATGTCCACACATTCTTCGGAATATATATATATTGAAATAAAGTGAGCGTTTTCCCTGATTCCAGCGTATGTTGTTGCATGCAGGATAAAGCTCAGGAATTCAAAAAAGACAAATACGGGCCATTGCCGGTTTTGGGCTTGCCGGTGCAAATCCAATGTGACGGCTTCAGGTGCATGGCCTTTCGTGACCGGGAGGGCAGATGGGTGGATCTTTTCAGTCGCCAATTCGTGCCGCGAGTCCTTGGCGTGGTTTCCGCTTGATGGCGCTGACCAGTTTTTATTCACCCGCGCGTCGCAAGACGTGCGGGTATTTGTTTTTAACGCCAAGGCGCCAGAATATACTTTCCGAATCTTTGCGTCTCTTGCCGCGCCATAGTGCAACGACGGCGGGTGGCGTTGAAAACTCAATCAATTCAGGGAACCGCCAGCCGGTAGAATTGCATCCTGCCGGAATTCCAGTTGGTGAAACTGAAATTGGCAAGTGTGCAAACGACTTTTCCCAGGGTTGACCAGGATGACATCAGGTTGGTCGTGCCTTGCACCGAATAGATGACGTTCGTCAAGCCCGTCCAGCGGAGGTTTTGTGTCGAATTGGAAACGGCCAAGCTAAGCGATGGCGGGGACACGTTAAAAACCGTCCATTCCAGCCGCACCACCGAATACTCCGGAATCGTGACCGGATTGTTCGTCAACTGCGACTGGATTTGGATGGCGCTGTTGGGCGGCGGTGCATTGATCGTGCTGGGATCGCTGCCGGTCACAAAGTTTTCCAAAAATTGATTCGTCACCGCGACGCCGTCCTGGATGATTTGCACCGGCACGGCGTTGGAACCTTTGTTGGTGAACACGATGTAGCGTTTTCCATTGCCGCCCTGGTAGGCCTGCGCGTAAATCGCCGGAATCGTCGCGATGCCGTTGGTGTCTATGGGGACGGTCGGGCCGTTCGCGCCGACGGTCGTGGCATAGACCGCCGTGGACCGCGTCAACGCCCAATCCGCCACCGCTTCGCCCGCCACCTGCGCGCCCAGATAAAAACCGAACTTCAAACCGGCGGTGTTGGTTGACCGGCCCTCGTCATAAGCGGTCGTGACGGCTTGAAAATTGTTGTTGGTCTGGTCAATGCCATTGGGATTGAGCAATTGATACGGTCCGACGAAACTCATTTGCGGAAGGGTGGACAGGCGCAGGACATATTCCGCGGCATAGATGCCCCCATAAAGCGTGGTGCAGGGTGGATTCTGGCCGCCGGTGCCATTGCCTCTGGCAGGCGCGTATTCCGTAATGAGAAAAGTTATGTTGCTGTTGTTCATCGGTATCAGATAATTGAGCATACGAACGGTGGTATTGCTGGCCAGTTCCCAGTTGTCCAACGCCATCAAATCAGAGAAGGCCACACCGTTCGTGGGCAGATATGGGTAATGATGATACACCACGGCGTCCCAGTATTTGTCGGTGTAATTGGACAGGTCAACGTCCCAGGTGTTGGGTTCCGGCTCACCGGCGTCGTTGAAATAAATCGCCACCACCGCATTCGAATCGGCGGCCTTGATGGCGTCCCGATAGGGCTTCATCTTGGCGACATAATCCGTCGAGTTCAGAAAAAAATCGTAAGCGCCCTTGCCGGTGAAGACATAAGGTTCGTTGGACAGTTCCCACGCGGCCACTTGAATGTGATTGGTCAGGGCGTATTCGGCAAAAGCGCCGGCGGAATTCGTCGTGTCCGTGAAGCCGTTGATGCAAACAACGATTTTTGCGCCGCCTACGTTCGCGCACATCGCCGCAAAGTCGCTGAAAAGCGCCCCGCCCTTGCCGGGCAGGAGTTCCACCGTGTCGTTCAGAAGATTTTGTTCGGCCAGCGGAAATTCGGGAATCCGGTTGGTCATCGTCAGCCCGTTCGTCCACTCAAAGGCGTCCTCCAGCGCGCCACCCGGATAACGCAGCCAGCCCGGTGAAAGCGTCGCGGTGACCTGCTGGAAATTGGTGTCGTAATACTCCACCGCGCTCGCCAGCATTTCGGTGCAGAAGCCGGCGAATCCCGGATTGAGCGGCGTGGCATTCGTCGTCGCAAAGGAAACCGACACGACAGCCTGTGCCGTTGCTTCCGGTGGACAAAAGAGTCCCGCCAGAAACAACAGCCGCATGACGGTGATGGCAATCTTTGCGCGCAGCATGAGCACAGTTCCAGCAATCTGACGCCACAATCAGACGGTTTGTTACATTCCCCGGTCCGTTTTCATTTGAAAAATCGTGTCCCCATCACGGCCGACGCCAGACACCGCGCTCGATTGCAGGCGTCGAGGTCACGAAACGCGTTCTGCCCCGTGTTATTTACGGGGTTATCGGGATGGAGTTTTTCCAACTCGCGGGTGAAGGCACCGGCGTCCGCGGTCGTAAAAATATCGGAGGGCGGAGTTCTACGACGCCCCATCTTCCCTGAATCCGGGCCTCGCGGAGCTCGCCCCTCCGAAACGAGCCGCCGCACGATGTTCAGCACGTCCAGCGTCCAGCCCCGAAAGCTTTCGGGGTTTGACGCGACGGAACTTTTCACGCACTTCCGTCTCGGGAACGATTTCCTTTTCGGTGACGACGGGGATGCGGGCTTCGGCGGGGATCAGCGCTTTGGCTTCTTTACCTGGTCGGCTTTTTGGGGTCTGAAAAAATTGAGCGCCATGAAAGCAGCTTCCCAATTGATGTCGGGGCCGATTGGGAAGCGCAGTTCTTGTCACCTCATCCAGCTTTCAAACCAGCCGGTTGATTGGGTTGGCAACGTCAGCGGTTCGCCATGGTTTTCCTCCGTGCAAATCGCCTGAATTTCTGAAGCTGAAAGCGCACGGTGGTAGATGGCTATTTCATCCATCAAGCCCGCGAAAGCCCGGTCGGTTGACCAATTGCCCGGACGTTTGTCAATCTGGCTGATCCAAAGGTCGCCCTTGGTATTGGCGACCAGCTGGCTGCCCAATTGGCGCCGGGCCACGATTATGCCATTCACATACAGCGTGCCGACGCCGCTGGCCTTGTCATACGTAAAGGCGATATGCTGGAAAACGCCGCTGACCAACACCCCGGGATGTGAAACCACAAAATGATTTCTCTCTTCACTCGCAATATCGCCACGCAACACGCCATCTTCGGAAGGCCGGATGCCAATCCATAAATTGAGCATGGCGTTGTCTGACCATTGAATCAGGGGATGGAGTCCTTCAACGTCCGACGGCTTGATCCAGGCCATGATGGTGAAACCATCGCCCGCGCCAACATCCAGGGACTGGCTGGCTGGTATCTTGATGCACGAACTCACACCATTAAAAGAAAATGCCTGCCCCACTTTGCCCTCCTCAAAAGAAATATCCGTCAACGTCGCGGTGTTCCCGCCCACCGAATCATTGCCGTCACCATCGCCTGACCACAACGCCACCAGGCCTGGCGAATGTGTGCCCGCCACGCGGGTTGCCGACACGGTGAGTTTGCGAACCGAATCCACCGGCAGCTCCACTTTTCCAAAACCGGTTTTGACGGCGAACTCTGAGTTCACGAACCAGACCGTCAACCTGTCGCCATTGGCTGTGGTCAACTTCGCCGAATTGCTGGAAACACATTCGACGGAACTGATGTCTTTCACCTCCAATTTCAAATCACCGAGCAGTGCGGAATGGAACTTGAAGTTTTTTTCCACGCTGGTTCCGACAACGCGTGAGCCGTCGTGCAGTTCCACCGTCAGTCGCGGCGGCGGATTCGTGTCCGCCGGCGGTGATGCGAGCAAAGGCGCGATCGGGCACAGGAGGACACTCAGCACGGCGAGGGCAAAGAAGTGAAGGGATTTCATAACGAAAGCAGCTTCCGACCGGCGTCCAAACTCGTCAAGGACAAATGGAAATCACGGCAGACGCCAAACGATGAAAGACCCATAGAAACAAACAAAGGAAACGAAGCGACATTCAACAATCGAACAGCGCGTCACCTGTCACCTGCTTGCCGCGCCGTAGCCAGGCGAAGGCGGGTCACCTGTCACCTGTTTCCAACCTTTGTTCCCTTGGTTCCCTTCTGTAGTGCATGAAATTGAAATTCGGCGTCCGGTCGGTCTGAATGGCCTCCATCATGGCTTCGAACGCACCGCCGGTGATTTGGTTGCGTCTGACGGAGCACGTCTGGTTTCCGGTGTCAGATTGTGAAACCCTGTCGCCATGGATTCTTCAAAAACTGGATCAGGTCGCAAGCACTGGAGTGCCGAGCAACGTCAACAGTTGCTGACGCGCTTTCATCAAAGCCAATTAACCCAACAAGAATTCGCCATCCATCACGGCATCGAAGTAAAACGACCACGCCTTCGGGCTTCTTCACCTGCGACCCCACGCCCCGGCTTCACCAGGGGGAATGATTGTCAAGGGAATGGAATTCAAGTTCTACTCTCCAGTTTTCATTCCTCTGACTGTCATTCCTCTGACGAACTGCCCGCCAATCTCGTCAGGCCACCTTGCCCATTCCGTGTCAGTTCAACTCCAAATCGAACGGCAGACGCGTGTAAATGCCGTGCGGATCGTTGAAACCCGAAAGCCAGCGCCATTCCTGCATCACTGTTTGCATAACGCGACCGGCAAGGTCGTTTTGGGCCAGCGGCTGTTCGTCTCCGTGGAGCCTCTCGGACAGTTCTTCGAGGAACCCTTTCCTCACCGAAAACTCGACCACCGAATAGTTGGTACCCAGTTTGGCCTCCTGGGCGGCGACGGCGATGGCCTGTTGCAGACCGCCCAGTTCATCCACCAGGCCGGCCTTCAGCGCATCCGCGCCGGACCAGACCCGGCCTTGAGCAATCTCGTCCACACGGTTGGTCGTCAGCTTGCGGCACAGCGCCACCCGCTGGACGAATTCATCGTAAATGTGGTCCACGCGGTTCTGGATTACGGCCTGCTCCTCAGGTGTCATGGGCCGCGATACTGTGCCCAGGTCGGCCAACGCGCCCGTCTTGACGGCGTCGAACGTAATGCCATGGTCATTGGCGATTTTCTTCACGTTGAGTGTCAGGCCAAACACCCCGATCGAGCCCGTAATGGTGCTGGGCTCGGCGACGATCCGGCGCGACGCCATGGAAATGAAGTATCCACCGCTAGCCGCCACCGTGCCCATCGAAACGATGACCGGCCGCTCGGAATT
>Ga0116127_1001136_pt1 | contig 17506 bp, 28 predicted proteins | sample June2015DPH_16_1_FD_89731 | JGI IMG/M metagenome (GOLD analysis project Ga0116127, IMG submission 89731) | Peatland microbial communities from SPRUCE experiment site at the Marcell Experimental Forest, Minnesota, USA - June2015DPH_16_100 | ecosystem: Environmental > Terrestrial > Soil > Wetlands... | reverse complement strand
GAGTAGCGGTTCGCGTGTAATTCTCTAGTAGAACCTCTTCTAGTGCTTGACTCCTTAGTACTTCAGAAATTAGTGCTGCTTGAAGCGTCACTACTTCCATACGTAAATTATTAAAAGCATTTCCAATCTGCTCATTGTTTGCGCCTATTGCTCTATATACTTCTCCATCTCTCATTTTAATCTCCTTTGTTTAATAAAAGCTGCGAGTATCTACAACCCACTCATCACCCTGCTTACTCTGACCTACGTAAGATGTTACATCATAAGGGTGAATTGATTCCAAATTGCGGGTTCTAACTTTATACCAAACCGCTTCAGGTAGTAGCTGAATCTTATTACCTACATCTCTAGAAATATCTTCTACAAACTTAGGATTATCGTATCCCGCTATAGTAACATACTTCTCATCTTCTCTCTTAAGAATAGGGTATAATTCTGCTGATCCTGAAGTCTCTGCAATGCGAATCATATCTTCTAGCCATAGTCCTGGAGTTGGAGGATTTGTACGTACCTGTAATGTGACCATCCCTCGCTGGGCATGTGCTCCTAAACCTACTCCCGTCTTTTTATCAGTAAGACACATCTCCTTACTGCAAGGGCAATATGAGGCGACTGGAACTGTTACTTCAGTAATAAATTTAAGTTTACCTGATACAAGCTGTCCAATGAATCTGCAAGAGTATCCTGAAGGAGCTGAAATCTTACTTACAGGAGTAGTCTTATTCATCCAGTAGTCAAAGCTTGCAGAGATGTATACATCTTTTGTATCTAAACTGGTAGCTAACTTCTCTAAAAGAGCTGGGAAGGCATTGCCAGATAGTGCTGAGTGATTATCCTCCGTAACAAACAACTGCGCGAAGCGACTCATATTGGTCCCTTTCAAGCGCTTCTCTAAAGATCCAAACATATTAACCTTGGCTAAAGTTTTTACAGGTTCTCCTCCGCCTTTGCGATTTAAGACAATTGGAACAGCTACACCTTCTACTCCAACACGATTAATCTCAATCCCTCTTTCATCAGGGGTAATATGTACATCGGGCAAAGCTGCTTTCTTAAATCCTCCAGCCCTAGAAATTGTTTCCAATCGCGTCTCAGTCGTATTAACTGTTTCCATTAGAATCTCCATATATTTATCTGCCACTACTGCCGAAGCCACCTTCACCTCTACTAGATTCAGGTAGTTCAGTCACAACTTCTACTTTTATTTTAGGTACAGGTAGAATTAATAGCTGGGCTACCTTGTCACCCGTATGAATTTCATAATCTCTGCTAGTTAAATTAACAACTATTACGGTAATGTTTCCTCTGTATCCTTGATCAATTACTCCTGGGTGAATACGTAATCCAGCTTTACCCATAGATGATCTGGTCATTAATTGGCCGTAATAACCTTTAGGAATACCTAAACTTAACTTAATGTCAACGATAGCAGATTCAAAAGCTTTAACTGTTACGTCATGGGTACCTACTAAATCAAATCCTGCGTCTTCATCTGGATGGGCTTTAAAAGGTACTTTTGCGTCAGGACTATTTAGCTTAACTAATAGGGAGGTGCTCATATTATTTAATACATAATTCAGAAGATAATTCTGATATATTCTTTATCTTCTTTAGAGAACCTAATCGAGTTCCTACTTTGATATCTACTAACATAGGAACTATCGCTCCTGCTACAGGTCTTTCAGCTTCAGCTTTAACTATACTAAAGGTAGCCTCTACTTCATTTTCAGGTACTTCATACACTAAAGAATCGTGAACTGTCATTACTAAACTACCTGTTAATTTTGCATTAAGTAAAGCCTTTTTAATACGTACAGAGGCTATCATAGTCATGTCTGCTGCAGCTCCTTGGATAGGAGAATTCTTACACTGTCTTTCAGCTTCAGATCTAGCCATATCCTGATTGCTATTAATTCCTGGAAGTCTGCGAATTCTTCCAAAATAATTAACTACCTGACCAGTCTTCTTTGCTATAAAGATTTGTTGCTTTAACCAGGCTTGTGCCTGAGGATATCTACCAAAGAAAATACTTACAATTTTTTTAGCGTCTGATTCAGGAATACCTAGCTCTTCGGCAAGAGACCATGTTCCTCTTCCGAACATAAGACCGAATACAGTCGCCTTAGCCTGCTGCCGCTGAGTGTCGGTAACACTGCTAATGTCTACTCCGTGAGATAGGGCGTATGTCATTCTGTGAATATCTACATTATTTTTTAAATCTTCTACCATTTGAGGGTCTCTACTATATTCACCCCACCATCTAAATTCAGCCGAAGAATAGTCGGCTTCAATTAACTTATATCCTGGACGAGATATAAAGATACCTCTTACAATAGACTCTCTAGGAATCTGTTGCATGTTAGGTTCGCTAGAAGATAATCTTCCCGTAGTAGTACCGTGCTGCTTATAGTTGCTATGTACTCTACCATCTACATCAATATGTTCTGATAGCCCTTCGATAAAAGTACTTAAAATCTTTTGACAGTCCTTATATTCTAATAAAAGCTTAGGTATAGGATGGTTAGGATTCTGCTTTGAAATAATTTCTATAGCTTTATTATCTGTAGATAGTCCCCCTCCCTTGGTTTTACCTGCGGGAGAGAAACCTAATTTGGTAAATAGAATATCTTGTAACTGCTTTGATGAATTGATATTAAAAGGCTGTCCTACTGAACCAAAAATGCTCTGTTCTAAAGAACTTCGCTTTGTAGAATACTCTACCCTCAGTTTTTCTATATAATCTCGATCAGCCTGAATACCTAACAACTCGGCATCCATTAAAACATCTCTAGCAGGTAAAACTACCTGTCTCATGAGTCTAGTGAGATTAGCTGCGTTAATCTGAGGCTCGAATATCTTAAAAAGTCTAAAGGTGCAGTCAGCATCCTTTGCGCAATATAGATTAAGCATATCGAAAGGTACTTGAATATATTGACCTTTAAATTGTTTATTAGCTTTAAACCAATCATCTAAATCTTTATCGTAGCCTCCCATATCAGTATAAGCCCATGCACAATCTTTTAGACCGTGTAAATTTTCGGCGTTCTCATCAATAAGATGATGGGCTAACATTGTATCAAACCAGAAATTGTTTAATTTAATGCCTTTCATTATAAAAAACTTCTGGTCGAATTTAAAGTTATGTCCTATCTTCTTAGAAGGGCCTTCTAAAATCTTTCTGACTCTTTCCCATAAATCAATAGTAACTGAATATTCCCAAAAAGAATCGGTGCTACCTCCAGCCTTCATTAAGGGGAGACACCATCCTTCTCTGTCCTTCCAGCTAAATCCAATACAAGAAATATCGCCCTTGCGGGGATTTAAATCGGTCGTCTCAATATCAATAGCTATTTCACTAGCTTCTGTTAGATTTTTAAATAACATCTCTACTTTTTCAGGAGTGTCTACAATAGTATAGTTACCTGTACTCTTAGGAGTTAATCCAGTATACTTAGAGGACTCTTTAATTCTTACTAGATCCTGAACAGTAATAGATGTATACTGAGGATTTCTTAGGATGGCTGCAGGATGTATAGTAGGAATAATTTTGCAATTATATTTATCTGACCAAAATTCAGTACCTCTGTGAGACATAATAGAAGCAGCTTTACTTTCTAAGAAATATCTAAGAGCTATATTTCCTACAGGTACTATTACTACAGGCTGAATTCTCTTAATTTCTTCATCTAAGAAAGGGGAGCAAGCAACTATTTCTTCAGTGGAAGGATCTTTAGGACCTTTCTTTGCATCTATTACTCCTCCATGACATCGAGTTAAATTAGTCATGAAGATATCTCGATAATCTATTCCAGCTTGTTTTAATAGCTGTTTCCATAATCTGCCAGCATCTCCAAGCATAGGAGATCCCATCTTATCTTCTTCGAAATTAGGTCCTTCACGAATAACCATGATCTTAGAAGTAATAGGTCCTACTCCGTTAACGATAGTTTTTCGAGTCTTACATAGTCCACATAAAGTACAGTTCTGGTTGGGAATTAAATCAAAGGACATGCTTTACCTCTTAGGTATTTGATGAAGGGAGGGATTACAATTAGGTCCGTATGCGAAGTACTTTCCAGCTCGTGCACTTGTATACTGGTCGTATAAACATCCTGAACAGTGACTTGCTCTGCAAACTTCACAATACTTTATTCCGTTGAGTAAGCAGCAAAGGTTGTTCATTACTTAATTATACTACTTTTTCTTCTTTTTGGAGCGAGGTCGAGAAACAGTTTTTTGGGGAAAGACTTGATTTCCATCTAGATCTTTAAGAACAAAAGCCCAGGCATTCATAACTTCATTTACTTTAGGGTTGTTAAGCTCAACTAAAGCGACTGCCATACATGAGAAGAAGTCACCATTATATCTATGGCCTTTATAAACAACACGAGTCTCTACTCGGGGTTCAGGAGGAGGGGCAGAGGCAGTTTTCATAGGGCCTGAGGATGTTCCGGGAGGAATGTTAACACTATTAGAAGAGGATACTTGCTCTCCAGGAAATACTACCTTAGGAGAAAAGCGGCCAGCGTTCTCGTCTAACTTACGACGAAGATCCTCTAGATTAGTAGGGTTCTCAGCTTTTCGAAGTCGATTAATAGCTTCTATAGGTGAATCTGTTCCTGAGGTAGGATCTTCCATAGCTGATTGGAGGCTTCTAATAAATTCGGGGCTTAGGTCGTTCTTTTTTTCGGTCATGGCTTATTAGATTGCTTCTTAGGTTTATCTTCAGGTGTCCATCTGATGTGGATGATATACTGCTTAGTACTCTTTTTCTTGTAGATGGTAACGCCATTTACAGTAACTTCGTTAGTACCCGCTTTTTCAATGACTTCGTCAGCAGCCCTCTTAAAAAGATCTGCTAAAATTTTGTTCTTAAAACTACATTTCTTACCTGCAAGTAGTCGCTGTATCTGCTCAACGCAAAACGTCTCAGTCTGATCCATTTTATTTATACAGATTTTGTCGTATACTTATCAATAATACCTTGTAGATATTCAGGAGTAGGAGTAAAACTCTTTCTGGATTCCTCTACAAGGACTAAATACTGATCTACTCCAAACTGATTTATGTACCAACAGCGGCTGTAATCAGGCAAAAATTGTTCAACATAATTACACGTTCGACATGAACCAATCACGTTTCTAGCATCCCATCGAAGTATCTTTCTGCGACGGCTCACAAAGTGAAAACATACTTCTACAGGCTTTTTGAGACAGAGAGGGCACTTACCATATTTAACTATAGTTTCTTTTCTTATATAGTCGCTTAAAGCTTTGTCAGCCTTTTTATGTAATCTGCGTAGTATAGTTCTAGCAGGAATTTTGCGTTTCTTCTTTGCCATTAGACTACCTTAGAAACTCCGTTTGTTTGACTTAGTCTAATTTCTTTGTCTGCTTCTATCATAACTGACGTGGAATGTGAAACAAGAATAATTTGACGACCCATCATTCGACTATAATCTTTTAAAAACTTACCAAATCGTGGTTGATACTCTATGCTAATATTGGCCCCTACCTCGTCTAAGATAATTGGTCCTTCTATCTTTGGTGAGTGAAGATCTATAATGACTAGCCTTAGGATAGTAGAAATTACGTTCTTTAGACCTCCTGCTTCCCCGTTAATAACATCCATATCAGTACCTATCAAATTGTCTCTAATCTTAAATTCTACGCTAACAGCGTTGCGCTTGTTCTCAAATAAAATCACAAATTGAATAGAGGGGTTATCTAGAATTTCCTGCAGAGCACTAGTAACAATACCTTCGATCTTTGTTATACTCAGTTCGCGGGTTTTTTCTGAGACAGATTGTAATAAGCTGGAGGCTTTAAGAAAAGTATCTTCTTCAGAAGTGATTTCTTTTAATCTAAGGGAATTTTCTTCTAACTGGGTAGTAAGAGTTTCTTTTTGGCCTTCTAAATATTGTAGGCGCTGTTCTAAACTAACTAATTTACTTCCTAGGGAGATTATTTTGTTGTTTGACATGATAAGCAATAGTTCCTAGAAAAATAACCCATAGTAAAAGTCCTACTATCACTCCTGCAGCATTCTGTTGTAGCCAATCTGTGACAGCATCTATTACTATCATAAAGTAGGCAATTCGCTTAGTTTAAGTTCATCTTCAATGATCTTATATAACTTAGACATTACCCCCTCTAGATTTTGAGAAGTTAATTCTTCAGGTGTAAAATATCCTGTAGCTTTAAGAGATTCAAACAAATTATTAACTTCTAAAAGAAGCTTATTCTTTTCTTCAGCTAGATACTCTTCTCTAGTTCCTACCACGGCCTCTTTCTTTTTAAGGTCGTCTAACCTGTTTCGAATATCTTCTATATTTGTCTTCATTAAGCCTTAGCTGTGGCTAGTAGTCTCTTAACGTCTAAAGCATCTTGAACCAAAGTAGATCTATAGACAGCTTCAGATGTAGCCGTTTCATTGACTCTTACTTCCGTAACAGAAGCTGCGCCATCGTTTAAAAGTTCTTCCGCAATAATAAATAGTTCTCGGGCAATATTTTCTGCGGTAGGATTATTGTCAAAAATATAGTGTCTCTGCTTATTTTCTCTTAAAAAGGTAAGCATAGGGGTGTCTTTCTCCGCGACCAAAAAAGAGTGATCCCATTTATCGTCAATCCACTGCTTAAGAGATTTGAAATCGTTAAAATCTTTTACAAAGCCAAACTTATCAAGATCGTCAGTATTAGCTTCCATTACTACTGTAACTACATAGGAATGTCCGTGTGCGTGTTGGCAATTACCTGGATATCCAAATGCTAATCTGTGACCGGCCTCAAACTTAAATGTCTTTGATACAATCATGATCTCTCCTGAATATCGTTAGGTCTAACTACAACTACTCCACAAATATCTCTACATCGAATACACCACTTACTTAAGTGTATATTATGCATACAAAATTGTGTACAAGCTTCACTCGTGGATGTATGAGTACATCCATCTACGCACTCTAAGAATTTCTCCTTAGAGAGATCCATATTATCTAGGTTTGTTACTCTTCTTACGACTACTTCCAATAGACCATCCTACCTTTGAAGTATAATAAATTTGGTTATTCTTACGCAAAGTCTGTAAAGTTGCATCTAAAGCGTTGTCATCAGTTATCCTAAGGCGAGACTTAAGGTCTCTAAAGCGCATAGGGGAACGTCCTAGTAGAGTTAAAATTTCTACTTGTAAGTTAAAAACCGGCGTCTTTGCTAATGTAACCATATGTTTAATAGTCTCGTTGAATTTTCTTTGAATTACCAGATGTGTTATTTGCGAACTCATATTATAAATACAGAAGAAAGAATCTATTAATGCACTATCATGCGAGCTGTTTTAATTCTTTTTAAAGCTTCTTGTAAAATTGTTTCATTAACATTAGATAACTTACCTACTTCTTGAATTAATTTCTCAATATCTTGAGATTCAAATTGGCTTTGTTTGAGCCCATTAATAAACTTTTCTAGATCTAACTTTTGTGTTTTCTCTTCTTTATAATCTTCTAAATTAAATACTGTGTTCCCGTTATCTTGTTCTAAAGGAATTCGAGTATAATGTACTTGTAAATTAGTATTCATAGAAGCTTCAAATTTAACAACGCTAGGGACTATCTTTCTTTCAGATATATCAGTGCGAACTAATACCCCCGGATTGATTATCCTACAGTTGTTAGAAAACTCTACTTGAAAAGGGGTATGATAATGCCCTGCAAAGATTGTTGTATTAGGGGCTAGCAATTCTACTTCTTTAGCGAGGACATGTTTAAAAATTGCTGGTGCTGGAAGTAACATATTATGAGTTAAAATAATTTGATTATTCCCTTTATATATTTCAGAGGTGTGATTAACTAAATAGTCTATCCCTAAAAAAGAAATATTTTTAATTACTTGTCTACCCTTTAATTGCTTTACTAATCTGGAAGCATATAACGTTCCTAACGCTGTCTCTTGTATGCTCTCTACTCTACCATGTACGTCGTGATTACCTACGATAGAGTATATGCCTAGTGGTAAAAGCTTGTTAATACGGTCTAGGTGTTCCATTACTTTATTCACTAATTCTAAAGAAGGCTTGGGAATATCAAATACATCTCCTAATAAAAAAAGAGAGTCAATATCCTTTTCAGCTATAATTAAATTCTCTAAATTAGCTAATTTAGTAAACTGCGCTTGTAAAAAGTCATCTGTTCTACGAAGAGGTGTTCTATCACAGAAATGGCAATCTCCTAGAACTAAAGATTTCATAATTCTCTCTTACACGTAGGGCATATTGGTGCAGCTATCCTAGCTTCTTCAAGTAGATGTTCCAACTCTATTCGATCTCTCTGGATAGTTATTCTAACAGAGGCTAAATTTTTAGTGGAGTCAGATATATTCTCTAATCGATACGACAAATCCTTCAACTTATGATACCCTTGATATAGATCTTGAGCTGTTGTCGCGTGTTTAATCAGATTGTTAAAGTTAAGGTCTTTAAGTTTCTTAAATTCAAAATATTGCTTCTTCCAAGAAACAATATCTCCTTTAAGAGCTAATCCTGTGTTATAGTATGTATCTAGCTCACGTAAGCTCTCGTACCTTGTGCGTACTTGAACTATCTTTGTCCTAGCCTCTGTAAGATCAGGAAGCTTAGATAATTTCTGATTAAGCTCAAAATTAGACGACTTAACACTGTCTGTTTCGCTAGATAGTCGCCGCCTATCTTTGTTAAGATCTTTTAGAGCGAAATCTATCCAGTGTAGTCCCGCGAGGCGTGCGAGAATCTTAGTTTTAGTAGGCCCACTTTCTTTTAAAAGAAACATGGGCTCATCTTGATCCACTACGTTAGACGTAATGAATTCATCTTCATCTATCTGAAGTGGGTGGATACCTAGTACTTCGCATACTTCTTTAGGTAAGTTGGTACCAAAGCTATCGTACGTTTTAACCTTACCTTGAGAATCTCTTACATCTATCTGATTAATTTTATCGCCTTTGATCCTAATAATAGTGAATCCATTTGACAAAGTCGCGGTGATTACTACCTCGGTACACCCATGCCTTACATAAGAACTATGCCATACATTGTATATTAGAAAGTTAAGAGCGCGTACCATAGATGACTTACCTGATCTGGTTGCTCCAATAACACAATTGAAGTAGTCGTCAAAGACTATAGTATTATCTTTATGAGCCTGAAAGTTTTGCAGGCGAAGAGATTTTATAGTAACCACCTATATAATACAAAAGGTGGATCTCTTTAGGAGGGGTTACGGATGTAAAAGTCTGCCTAGATCTCCGACTGTGGCTAGTAAAAGAATCGATCCTAGAAAAGCTATTCCTAATACCTGCCAAACAAAAACAACTGTCTTTGAAGGAAATTTTCCTGTGAGTCCTTCCCACAGAAATAATACTGCGAATCCTCCGTCTAGTAGAGGGATGGGTAGAATATTGAACAAGCCTATAGCTATGGAAATTGCGGCCATCATTGAAAAGATTTCAACCCAGCTAGATGCTGCTTGAGATACAGCTTGAAAAATACCTATAGGTCCCATTAGTCCTGGATTTTGATGTTGTCCAAGTTTAGAAGATATAATAAGATACGTCTGTGAGATCTGATACCAGCATATCCTGGAGCTCAGCGTAACGCTATGAGAAATATTTGTAGATGTGTTAGCTAACGTCTGCGGTCGTGAATCCTTAATAAATACTAATCCTACAAAGATAACAAACGCTAAAACAAAATTCATTAAAGGTCCTGCATAGGCTACCAGTAATCGTTTATACCACGCTTTACCAAAATATTCATCAGAACTAGATTCAGAAGGACTCTTATCAATTCCGGCAGGTTTGATAAAGCCTCCTAAAGGAATGGCTCTAAGAGAAAATTCAGTGTTCCAATAATTAAAACTATATAATACAGGACCAAATCCTAAGGCAAAACTTTCTACTTCTATACCTAACTTCTTACAAGCTAAGTAATGACCCATCTCGTGAATAAATATTACTACAGCTAAAATAAAAAGATACACTAATAAATGATATCCTGCATTAAGAAGAAGTGTCATTATATCCGCCTTTTAACGTCATTCTCTAATACATGTAGTCGGGGGCTAAACTTGAATCCTTTTTCTTCACAAAGCTTTTTAACCTTGTCCTGTCGAGCTAACTGCTCAACTCGAGTCTTACCTTCAGGCATTAAGTAATTCTCTTTCATACCATATTTAGAGATAAGCGTTTCTATTTCCTCTAAATCCTTATCTGACGTAACTACCCATTTAAAAGATACTTTAGAACTGGAGGCTAAAGCGGTTAATGCTTCAGGTCTCTCCCGCATCGTAGGTCGATTATCTGGGCCTGAATTAGATAACTTAGGGCTGCAATTGATCTGATCTACTAAATCAAGAAATTCGGGGTCGGGAACTATTGTACCATTTGTTTCAATCTCTACCCAATAATCATTTAATTTAAGAGCCTCTATTAAAGGGAAAAGAGGCTTCTGTTGGAGTAGGGGTTCTCCTCCAGAGATTACTACAGCTTTAGTATTAAGCTTATCTAATTCAGCCTTGATCTCGTCGATATCCATAAAAACAATTTCTTTCATAGGATCATACTTTTCTGGATGAACAAATTTGGTGCCTTGCCAATTCCACGTATAAGGGGTATCACACCAAGAACAAGCTAGATTACATCCTGATAGTCTTAGGAAGAGAACTTCTAGTCCTGAAGATTTGCCTTCTCCCTGCTTAACAGGTCCATAAATTTCGTTTACTTTTAATTTCATATTATATAATACTAGTATTCGTGTTATTCGTTGCGGCAGAATATTGAACTTCCCCAAATATGACATCCCTCAGGTTCTCCTACAGAGACTTTGGTACAAGAACCTGTAGTATTCCATACTTCAGTAAATCCTTTTAGGGTAGAGTGGTGATCGCATAACTTTAAGCCACATAACATACACTCTAGCAAAGGATTAAGGGTGCAACAAAGCCAGGATTTTATCTGTGGTTGAGAACTCGAACTAGGCACTTTTCTTCCTTAACCTTTCGGGGAATTCTAACAATATATTTTTTATATATAACTTCCGAGCAGAAGGAACATTTGAACACTATCTTCAAGCCTTTTTCGTCTGTTACTATCTCATGAGTAACGCTATGTCCTTCTTTAGCGTGTAGATCTACAGGAGGGGGAGAAGGAGGCCAGGTAGTCCATCCAGGCGTAGAAACTGTAGGAATATTAATAATAGAGCTGGCATGCATAGGGCATATAGACCCATACATATTACATGTACACGTTTGGCTATAGCCGGGATAGCACATAGTACATGGTCCGTATGTTCCATGTATACACGGACCATATGAAGGGGTATTAGTAATAGATGTGCTAGTACTAGCAGCAGTTATAGCTCCAACTGAGTTATTACCTGAGCTGAGCGTAAAAGTAGTTCCGTCCGTCGAAGAGACAGATGTTCCTAAAGTAGACATTAGTTACTCGCAGCTGATTTTGTACCTGTAGTATCTATTACTTTCTGAGCGATGGCTTTATAGATCTCAGGGTTATTGCGAATACCTTCGGCAGCATTCTCTCTACCAACCCACTTCTGATCTTCAAAGGTATAGGTATGTCCTTTGTGCTCTAAGAAGCCTTTATCCAAAGCAAACTCAATTAGATCTGATACCTTATCAATGCCCTTGCCGTATAAGAAAGTTAGCTCTGTTGTGCGCATCGGAGGAGCAACCTTATTCTTAACCACATTGATAGCCATTTTATGTCCTAGAATATTAGTACCTTCTTTGATCTCAGAGCCAGATACCTTTCGAACACTTAAGCGAACTGAGCTATAAAACTTTAGAGCTTCTCCGCCAGGAGTTGTCGTAGGAGAACCGTACATGCTCATACTCTGTCTAATCTGGTTAATAAAGATTGCTACTGTCTTTGTCTTACCAATAATAGGTGTGATCTTTCTACATGCTTTGCTCATGAGCTTAGCTTGGAGACCCATTGACTGTTTCTCCATATCTTCTTCCATTTCAGCCTTAGGTACTAAAGCTGCGGTACTATCTAAGACGATGATATCAAAAGAATTAGAAGCAATAAGACGCTCCATAGTTTCTAGAGCTTGCTCGCCATAATCAGGCTGAACGAAATATAGATTATCTACATCTACTCCCAGATCTTTAGCATACTGTCTGCTAAAAGCATGTTCAACGTCAATAAATGCAGCAGTACCTCCCAGACTCTGGGCGGAAGCAATAGCTGCTAAAGCTAGGCTGGTTTTGCCTCCTGAGGGAGCGCCAAATATTTCGATAATACGGCCTCGAGGATATCCTGGAACACCAAGAGCATCATCTAATAGGAATGATCCTGATCGGATAGTTTCTATGTCTAGAGGTGGTGCATCTGATAGCTTTTGGACCTTTAGGCCTAAATCCTTCTCGATCTGATCTAGTATACTTTTCAATGATGCTGACTTGGTTTCCATTATTTCCTCTTAAGAAATATCTTCTCTTGTAGAGCGACTAACTTTAGAAAGGGACGTCTTCTATTAGGGTCTGATTAGCTACAGGAGCTTGTCTAGCTGCAGGAACTGTCTGCCTAGCAGGCGTTGGAGCAGGTGTGGCTAATGGAGCTGCAGTTGCAGGGGCAGTTGTTGGAGTGAAATTAGAGGTTGTAGGTCTAGCAGATACTACATTGGCAAATACCTTACCTTTAGTGCTAGTCTTGTGTACTACCTTAATCTTAAAAAGCTTACCCTTTAATACATCTACATCCAGCTCGTCTGTAACAGTAGAAGTATCAATACCCATCTCTACAAGAGCGCGATCTAACTTGTTGCCCATCTGTAGCTTCGCGTTGTGTAGCATTGAAACTTCCTGAGTCGCAAATTCTCCGTCAAGCACTTCAAACTGGAACCTGATACATTCACCATACTGGCTCGTCTGAGGGGTTACTTCAGATAGCCGTGCGAGGTAATCTCCCTCAGCTACATCCTTCTCACGCTTAATTTTAAATGACATAATTTATTTTACTCCCGTAACATTTAGTTTAATTTTAAGATTTTTATCACGTATAATCTTCCACCACTTCTTATTACATTCAGTTACTGCGATTACGCCTGAACCGAATACTTCTTCTATTGTAAGATGTTTAATAGGGTCTAAATTAACCCCAAGAGCTTTAAGTCCTATACGAGGCATTATAACTTTGCTAGAACTTTTTCTAGTTCTGATACCACAACTGGATTATTTCGCTGTCTCGCAAAATCTATTGCCTTACGCACATTTTCTTTGCGAAGTTCTTTTTCTTCTAAAGTTTCAGGTCTTGGAGGTAGCATCATAAGAGTAGGAGCTATAAGTCCTGATAAAACTAAAGGAACAGCCCAAGTTTTGTTTGTTTCTTTATCTAACCAAACATACCCATCTGTTTCGGAAATTTTTAAAACCTCTACATCTTCAAGGTATTTAGCCATATTAGCTTCCCTTTACAGTTATTGTACGACTAGATCCTGGAGATGCTTGCCATTGTCCAGGAAATCTGCGCTCAATTTCGCCAATCTCTAGTTGAAGTTGAATTACAGTAATTTGTCTAGATACGCTAGAATTGGTTCCTTCTAAATGATTATACTTAGATTGAACAATCTTGTGAAAGCAATCGGCGTCATTAGCTTCAATCTCAAGCTGACGAACTTTGAGATACTCTTCTGGAATCAAAGCGTTGGCGGCAACAACACGCATATCCTGGGACTTTTGAGATCTGACAGTCTCTACAGTAGATAAAATTTTGTTAAGCTTAATTTCATGCTCTAATTTAGCTTCGTTTAAAAGGCGAGTGATTTCTCTTTCATTTTCAATGGCTTGAGATAAGATATGTCCTACACGTTCTTTGTGAGCGTGGATCTCAGCGATCTTACCATTAACTAAACTAAGACCTGTAGTAGCCGGATCTCCATCAAGCTCTAGATGAATAGAGTTTAGCTCTTCGTAAAGATTATGACGTTGTTCAGCTGTTAGCATAAATTAAACTGTAGACTCCTGCGACTTGACAGCATCACCGTTTTCAACAGCTTCCTTTAGAAGCTCTGAATGCTTTTCTAAGTCTCTAGCTGTTAGGGCTTTTACCTGAGCTGAGAGTTTATCACTAGCAGCTAAAAATTCTTCTTTAGAAGAATATTCTACTTCTCTAACAAGTTCTGTAGAGAACTCTTCTGAAGCAAATTTATAAGATAGTTTTCTTGAGTATCGCTTAGTTAGTTTTTCTTTCATAATATTTATACAAAAGTTGTCGCCAAATTAATCTAGATCAATTAGGTTCACTAATTCTACTTTAGAATCTTCTACCTCTGTCTTTCGAACTTCATCAGAAGCGTCATCATATACTTTGTTAAGCCACGCTGTAATCTTACGTTTATCCGTAGTTTTAATAACAGTAGGGCCAAGCATATGATCTACCACGTAGTAACGAGATCTTTTAGTCATGATTATACTGGAGAAGCAAACTTGGTGGTAGAATCTAGATAAGGCGTAGGATCTGTAACACCTGCTTCGATAAAACTCTCACGACGCTCGTAGTCGGTGCCACAGGTTCCGCAAGCTATTTCTCCGCCTTTGTAGCATGACCAGGTATCTAACCAGGGAACGTTCAGCTGACTACCAAGCTTGACTACATCTGTTTTGGAAATGTTGATAAAAGGTCTCTCAATCTGAACTACATGCCAGTCTGCCAGAGCTAGCGTCTTATTCAAGGCATCAACAAATTCTTCTCGACAATCAGGATAAATTTGATGATCCCCCGAATGTGCCCCGTATGCAATAGTGTCTGCTTTCTCAGAAATGGCCCAAGCTGCTGCTACATTTAACATAATTGAGTTACGATTAGGTACCACTGTAAGCTTCATATTTTCAGCAGCATAATGACCATCGGGAACTACAACACTAGCATCCGTCTGCGAGCTACCTCCGAGTAGCGGCTTTAGAGAAGACAAATCTACAATCTGGTGCTCTACTCCAAGTTTGGCGCAGGTCTTTTTGGCGAACTCTAGTTCCTTAGAATGGCGTTGACCGTAGTTAATCGACAGGGCCTTGACGTCGCGACCTTCTGCCTTTAGTTTATAAAGAAGTACTGTAGAGTCAAGTCCACCGCTCAAGATTAAAATTGTTTTCATTATAATAGTCCTTTAATTAATTTTCCAAATTTTATAAGCCGTCCAGAAGCATCCGAAAGATGCTAATAACGTATAGCCTATGATTATAGTCAGTAGTGCTTCTATGAGTATAACCATATATAATATTACATTTTGTCATTGAGTGAATTTAAAACTTTAGTAACTCTTTGAGTTAAATCAGCAGCTTCTTCTCGAGTAAGAGGTCCTTTATTTAAAGTTTCATCCATTCTTCTACATATGCCTAGTATCTTTGATATCTTATCTGGATTAACTTTTAAGAAATCTCTAATCTGGATGCTTAGTTGAAGATTAGCTTCATCATTAACAGGATGAGTAGGAGGTTCTTCTTCTAGCTTCTTAATTAAAAATGATAAATCTTCATGGACAATAAGAGTAGCTTCTTCCTTAGTTTTACCTTCAGCAGCCATTATAAACTCTACAGGTCCTCCCCCTTTCGCACAACTATAGCAATAGTAGCTATTAGTCTTGGGATATATTGTAAAGTTAGGTCTTCCTGTGTCATTATGAAAAGGGCAATAAGCTACGTATAAATCTCCCTGAGATTGATAATCTACGTTATGTTTATCTAGAACGTCAAAGATATCCATTATTCGTAAATCCCTAAATAAATATAAAGACCTATATAAGTTCCTATTGCTAGAAAAGCTAAAAGTAAAATTATTGCTACAGCTGTGTCTCTACGCATTATTTTTCCAATAACGCGGGTAGTTGGTTGATTAGAGAATTAATTCTTGTTTGAGACATTTTTAAAGATCGTGCAATATCTGCACGACTATGTCCAAAATATAGTCTCTTCAAGATTCTTTTCTGTTTAGGAGAAGCTTTCTTGTACAACTCTTGGACAACTAACTTGGTTTCTAATTGAGAAGAAGGATCTTCGGAAGGAGTATCTTTTAAATTGCTTTCGGCTATCTTTGGGGTATCAATATCGTCGCTAGAACTTTCCCAGGTAGCATCTAGAGAATCTGTCTTAAACACATCTCTCTTCTTTGCTCTAGTCCCTATTAAGAGATTCTTAAAAATATTTTGATTATACATATAAAAAAACGATGTAAACTTACAAAAAGGTGTCACGTGCGGATTATACCTTTGAACTGCTTCTAACAAGTTTTCGTAAGCGTAAGACTTACCTTCACTATAATCAAAATGATTATTCCAGCTATAAATTAAAGAATCAATGTAATCGGATAACTCGGTCAACATCTTTTCAATTATCTGATTACGAAATTGCGTTCCATCGTACTCAAGAGAATCTTTAATAATGGGATCAGTTACAGTCTGCAGTTTAATCTTAATATCGTGATACTTGAAAAATAAAGGCATCAAATCTTGATTGACTTGATTTAAATGGGCTTTTTGAGCGTCGGTAGCTTTGGACATATTTCTCCTAAATTATTACGGCTTATATCTTATACGAATAATTTAGGAAAATGTTTCGGCTTAATAACCGCGACTAGGGGTAGTATCTCCCGTTAGTCTCAACTGTCTTTCACAAAGCAACATCTTATCAAAGCAGGCATCTAGAGTGAACCGGCAAGCTCTATCATCTCGAACAGCAATGGTAGCTGCAGTCATCTCGACTACATCATTAATTTCGAGCTCATCTCTATCTACTAAGCGAAGTGATATTAAGGTATCGGCGTGGGCGGAAATTAAGTGAGATAATCCAATATTTTCTACACCATACTTATACTTTGATTCTTTCATTCCATCGCGATTTGCCTGCGCTGCAGTGATGATCGGAACATTTAGTTCTCGCGCAATGTCTCTTATCTCGTAAGTGATATCTCCTACTGTTTGCCACATCTCTCTACTTGAAGTGCCTGCTTTAGATGACTTAACTAAGGTAAGATAGTCCACGACTACCAAATCGAACTTGTAAGGAAAGCTTAATAGCTTAGACTTTAAGAATGATGTTGAGCAGTCATGAGCATCTAAAGTATAAAATTTACCTGGACGATTCTTCTGCCTGACAATACATTCTTTATATATTCTCTCTTCATCAGGGGAAAGTCTACCATCTCTAATACGACTATAAGATAATCCGCTATCTCTAGCGTCATAGCGTCTTTCAATCTGTTCCTTAGGCATTTCAACTGAAACATACAAAACATTATATCCCGATATAGATGCGTGGTAAGCTGCGTTTAAGAGGAATGTACTTTTGCCTTCCTTTACACCTGCGATAACTACCATTAACTGTCCAGGTCTAATTCCATTAGTAGTGATATCTAAAGAAGGAAATCCAATTGGAATACCTTTAAATTTGTCGGGATTGTTCTTAATGTCTTGATATCTGTCCCAGCGTAAATCTGAAGACTCATGTAAGTACCCTTCTTTGATAT
>Ga0116127_1001130_pt1 | contig 17563 bp, 20 predicted proteins | sample June2015DPH_16_1_FD_89731 | JGI IMG/M metagenome (GOLD analysis project Ga0116127, IMG submission 89731) | Peatland microbial communities from SPRUCE experiment site at the Marcell Experimental Forest, Minnesota, USA - June2015DPH_16_100 | ecosystem: Environmental > Terrestrial > Soil > Wetlands... | reverse complement strand
TACGCCGAACGCGTTCTCGGTGAACATGACGGCTGGGAGCGCGCCCGTCGAAACGAGCTGGCTGTTCTTGCCGACCTTGATGTCCGTGATGAGGAAGTCCACCGCGATGTTCGAGGGAACAACGAGGCGCTCCGGGCGGAAGATCACCTGGGGCTGGACGTTGATGTTCGCGGACGAGGTGCCCGCAACCGGGGTGCTGCCGAGGCCGAGTGCGTACTCGCGCGAGCTGCGGGGCGAGACAGAGCGCAGAAGCGATCCGGATGCCACGCGGCGGCGGAGCAAGTCACGAGCCATGGCCTGCTTCTTGGCATTGCCACGCTGCTTGCGTGCCGCGAGGACTGCGCCGAGGATGTCGTCCCCGGAGTCGTCGCCGACGAAAGCACCGGCTTCATCGCCGTCCACTTCGCCGTCCAGAAGGTCGCCGAGGATCTCCGTCGTCTCGAATCCGAGAGAGTCATCGCCATCGAGCAGGTCGCCGTACATGTCCTTTACCATTGTGTGTCCTTTTGTTCTCTGGTTATTAGCCAGTTTGTGGTCTGGTTGAGTGTCTTGCTTCTAACTAGGGAGTTGTTCGGTTAGGTTTGAGCTGAGCAGCGCGAGCTACTCGGCACGAACCAATGACGCAAGCTCCTTGTCCGCGATGGATCCGCCGCCCGCCGGGGCCTTGGCGTCTCCGAACATTCCGGACATTCCCTTGACGATGCTGCCAGAGGATGCCCAGCGCTCGCCCACCCGGTAGCCCGTCGTGGTGAAGAACGACGCCAAAGCGCCATCTCCGAAGGCGTGCAGGTGATGAGCGTATGGCTTCGCGAACCCGAAGAGGCCGAGGATGTGGAATCCCGCACCGGCCAGAAGATCCACCGGAAGGCCGAACGCCGTCAGGCCGCCCGACGCCTTGAACTTGCCTTGCAGCACGCCAAAGGTGAAGGACGAGAATGCGATTTCCGAGGCCCGGACGGTCTTGAGTTCCTTCGACAGGACGCTGTCGGCCCGACGAAGCAACCCGCGAGCACCTTCCCGGTAACCCCCGAATCGTGACATGACACTTCCGCTGCTGAGTCTCAACATGTGCAGATCTCCTATGGTCTGAGTTTCCGAGGCCACGGCCTCGATTCCTAATTCAAGCCCACTCGTGGGCCACATAGAAATCCTACCAGTGTCAAGAGATGCGAAGCTCCAATTCGGCAAGTGCAAAAATCCCAGTGAAAATTGTCTTTTTCCCCGAGGATTTCATTGCCCAGCATTCGCAATTCGCGAATATGATCGGATTTTGGGAGAGCAAATTTCGTTTCAATTGTGACGTATAAGACACACTATTTTTCTGCATTGCCAAATTCGCGAATTGCGAATATCTTCACCGTCACGATGCTCAAAGCTCCCACGCTCAAGGCCCAAGACGTGCTCGTGGTGTGCAAGCTCTTCGCGCTCGGCGACTCCTCTTGGACCTACTCCAGCTTGTCCTCAACCTTGGAGATCTCGGTCAGTGAGGTTCACGATGCTTTGAAACGCTGTCGGTCTGCGCAGCTCGTCGTCCCAGCGCGCGACGCCGAGATTGTCTCGAAGAAGCACTTTCACGATCTGCTCGTCTTCGCCGTGCCCCGAATCTTCTATTCGGTCAGAGGCAATCTCGATACCGGATGGCCTACCGCCTATCATCTGCCTTCTCTCATCGGAGAGTTTGAGGGGCTTCGACCCACACCGCTTAAGACCGCCATACCTATTGTGTGGCCAGATCCGAAAGGTCCTGTGCGCGGGGAGACATTGCTCCCCATCTATCCCACCGGTCCCGAGGCGGCGCGAAAGGACGTTGCGTTGTACGAGCTGCTCGCACTCACCGACGTGATAAGACTCGGCGATATCAAGTACCGAAAGCGAGCCACAGAGCTTCTCGAAAAGAAGATCTTTGGGAAGACGGTAGACTCATGAGACCGCCGTTTCGGCGGCGAAAGGACGTTCTCCGATGCTCATAAAGCTGACCCTCGATTCCTCGCTTCCCATCAAGTTGAATCTCAACACCTTGCTCCTTGTCTTAGGCGGCCTGGGGGTATTCGCTCCCGATGTTGCCTTTGTCGCCAACTGGCTCAATCACTGGAATGTCCACTGGCTGACTCACGTTGCGCACGCGCTCGGCTACGTGGCCGCCGCTTGCGCAGCCGCTCCTTTGGCCGTTCCCAAGATCCGAGCCTTCTTGGCTCTCTTCAAGTTGGCGACGCCCGCCGGAGAAGTCGTTCCTCATCCACCTCTCAAGCTCGTCCCCAAAGATCCAGAAGCCACACCACCTCCGAGTAGCAAACCAACCGGTCACACCGATTCAGAAGCCACTCCGTCATCGAGTAACAAGCAAGCCGGTTACATCATACCCGGCAGGCTCTTGCTTCTTCTCGGTCTAGCTTTGCTTTTCATGATTGCCTGGCTTCTTCCCAAGTTTGCTCATGCCGAGGGAAACACAGTTGCTCCTGCGCCCGTTCTTGTTCCGGCAACTCCAGTCGTTCCGACCGCGTCATCCCCCGTACCGGTCGTTGTACCAACCTCTGCTCCAGTCCTTGTGCCTGTAGCGCCCCCCGTGGTTCCTGTAGCGCCCTCTGTGGCAGCTCAGCCTGCTCCAGTAGTGCCTGTGGCCGCAGCTCCCGCAGCATCCGCCTACGATTCAAAGTACGGGGCCTGTAAGAGGAATTTCTGTCTGGCTCCAGCGTTGGCTATCCAGGTGTTCCAGTATGTGCCCTCGACGGGCGATATGGTAGGCGGCCTGGCCTTCGCGGGTGGCTACGGGGTTGTCTGGCACACAATTGTCGACTTAGGTCTGGCGGGCTACTTCTCGGTACAGTTTTCCAGAGACAAGCCCTTCACGGCTCAGGGGCTTGCTCTATTCAATGTTGCCAACTACGTCTCTTTCGGACCTGGCTTTCAGATGCTTGGCCAATCGAGCGGACCTGCCATCTTCCACCTGACGATCTGTTTTGCAGCCAACTGGATCCCAGGGCTCACCACATCGAACTAGTCTTCGATGGTTAATTCTGTACAATAGCTCAGCCTTCAAGGAGTAACTGATGATTTCGATCAAAGACAAAACAGCCAAGGCCAGGACAGTTAGCCTTCAACTTCCTTCGACGCGAGTCGAGCCGGGCAAAGAGGCCACTGTGGCAGTGAGTCTTGCGACCATACCCGACATTCGTCCACGTGAGATGGTGACGCTTATGTACTTGCTCATTCCATATGTGGAAGGCTATACGTTAGGTCTCGTTCACCTTCGGGCGGATGGTGTAGATTTGCCGTTGATCAATTTTTTGCAGGAGCCGCTGGAGGATGAACCCGAGCTACCGCCGGGCTACGGAGTGTTTCAGCTCTACCGGATGCCAATGTCGCCTTTGCATACCATCGCCGTAACCATGAAAAACGAATCGAAAGAGGCTCGAACCCTCGAAGGATTTCTTCTTTGCCAGGTCAAGCCTGTGATGGGAGTGTGGTTTGGCCAGTCCAATTCAGATCCCAATCCGAAGTACAAGTGGATTGAAAAGGTAGCCTATCGTCTCACAGGAATCTACATGACTTGGCAGGAAGCGCGCAAGGCGAAGAAGGAAGCGCAAAAGCGTTGCTCAAAGGAAAACATCTGTTGCTGTTACGAAGAGACCGACGATTTCGAGCCGGTCGCAGACTCTGAGCCGGAAATCCGTCGAGAGCGGCTTCGAGATCATCTTCGTCTCATGGCCATCGACCTGGTGAGTGTTGCTTCGTTTCCCTTCAAGGCGGCCTTGCATCTCACTACCAAAGCGATGGCCGATTTGAATAAGCCTTCCGAGCCGGTATCGACAGGCAACTTCATCCTCGACTGCGGCACACTGGAGGTAAAGGCAGGAGAATCGGCCAACATCACTGTTCAGTGTCAGGTGTATTTTCGGCCGACAGCGCTGATCATTCCACCCATGGTGGCAGGGAACTTCGACATCGTTGACCTCAAGGTTGGTAAGAATTCTCAATTTCTTTCAGCCAGGAGTGTACCTGCTATAGCGTTCGCTTACCCTGACGGCACTCCCATTCCACTCAAGATAGATATCCTTCAGCCAGGTCAGTTCCTTACCATATCGGTTCACAATAACGCCGATCTCAACCAAAGGTTCACAGCCACGCTGGTGGGGCGCTCGGTAGGCTATTCCAACGACTAAGTTTAGTTTGTGCTTTGCCTGACATGTGAATCCAATAGGATAATCACCAATGATTGGAGAGCTGAAAGTTGTCCTTACAACAGGATCGATGAATCGACTGTCTTCCTTACGACAGTCGTTGGCAACTTGGCTAGGGCTCGTCGAAGTCGACATGATCTTGATTGTAGATTGGGGTTCGGATGAACCTCTTCGAGAGGCGCTGAGGGAAATTCGAGATCCTAGGCTGAAAATACTCAGGGTGATTGGCGAGAAATACTGGTGCAACTCGCGCTGTCACAACCTTGAGCTTCGGATGGCTAGCAATGCCGGACTGGTGTTCAGGGTTGACAACGACAATCTCGTGCGAAGAGACTTTTTCCGAAGACATCCAATAGATCCCAGAGGCTTCTATGCTGTCAATTGGAGAACCGTTCCTTTGGAGGTCGATGACAAGCGAAACTTAGCAGGGACTCTCCTCATCGAACCAAAGTATCTGTGGGCTGTGAATGGTTACAACGAGCGGTTGATTCACTACGGAAAAGAAGATGATGATCTGTATGATCGGCTGACCGCCCTTGGTCTTCGATGGCATGACATAGAGCTGGAAACGCTTGAACACATCCCTCATGAAGATCGCCTGAGATACGAGAATCTCAAGATTGCCCCTGATGTGAAGAAGCTGATCGATCCTACGGTGTATGGGATGGACGAGAAAGGAGCCCTTACGGGATTGAGTGCGTATATCGCAAAGACTCAACCATGGACCATAGCAGATCGGATGACCAACTGGAACGTGACTCGATTGGATGATAACTACTGGACATGTTACGATCTGAGTTGCGAGCTGAAAGGATCTGATGCTATTTTTGCGCTCGAAAGGAAGAAGTATTCGCGATGATGATAGGTCTTCCAGTCCAAGCTGGCAAACCCATGGTCTCCGTTGGATTCGTTGGTTTTCATCGACTGTTCAATCCAGTTTGGAACCATATTACCATCCCCTTGGCAAGGCACTATTCCATTGATGTCGTCGAGTCGGATTCAATGCGAGTACCCGATTACCTATTCTTCTCGGTGTATGGTCACTCTCATCTGAATCCTCGTTACGCATCTTGTGTGAAGATTTTCACCAGTGAGGAGAACATTCGGCCTCCCTGGAACGAGTGCGACTATGCGATGACTGGCGATCACCTTGACAATGATCGTCGACATTTGCGAACTCCGATCTATGTGCGCTATCTGTATTACTCAACCGAGACGTCAGGTAGGAGCATAGTTAAACCCGCTGACTATGATCCAGTGAGTATTTTGCACAGCAAGACTCGCTTCTGCAATTTCGTCTTTTCCAACGGCCATGCTAAGGAGAGACTGAAGTTCTTGGATATCCTGTCCAAGTACAAGACGGTCGAATGTGGCGGCGGCGTTCGCAACAACCTGGGCTACCGAGTTACCGATAAGCTCAAATTCCTGGAATCGTACAAGTTCACCATTGCCTTCGAGAATTCGTCGTATCCGGGCTACATCAGTGAGAAACTTGTCGAGCCTATGGTATCCAACTCTATCCCCATCTATTGGGGATGTCCTCGTGTGGGCGACGACTTTAACCCGTCGAGCTTCGTGAATGCCACTGGAAGAAACTTGGAGGACGTGGTGGAGGAGGTCATCCACCTTGACTTAAATGATTCGGCGTATATGGCAATGCTTTCTCAATCCTGGTTCCATGACAACAAGCCGAATCTCTATTGCCAAGAAGATCGCCTCGTCGGGTTCTTGAATCGGGTATTCTCCAGCAGGACCGATTCTCGCCAAGAGAACTATGCGCGACTTGGATTATCGACGTGATTACCTCGCTGGCCACAGGTTGCATGAATCGTGCTGCGAGCCTGAAGCTCGCACTGGCCTCCTGGTTGGTCTGCAAGAAACTCGATGAGGTTGTGGTGGTCGACTGGAGTTCCGAGGTTCCACTCTATGAAGAGTTGAATAGCATTGTTGATTCGAGACTGCGAATCGTTCGGGTTGAAAGCCAGGCGTTCTGGTGCGCGGCTCGTTGTCACAATGTCGAAATCAACGCTGCCACAGGAGACAATCTGCTCCGCATCGATTCCGACGTCAAACTGGATGCGACTTTCTTCGAGGAACACCCCATACACCAGAACGACTTCTTTTGGAACGCCTGGTGGAAGAACTCTTGTGGCGACGATTGCCATCTATTCGGCACTGTCTATACGAAGAGAAAGAACTTTCTGCTCGTCAATGGTTACAACGAGCGACTGCAATCCTATGGATTCGAGGACGAAGATATTTACTTGCGATTGCAGAAAGCCAACATTCGTCGTCGTGAAGCCAACAGGCGTCTTCTGAGCCACATACCGCACGACATAAATAGTCGTCTGTGTCACCTCAACCCTGACTTTGCCGTTGATTTGCCAATAAAGGGAGTTGGTCTCAATCTCAAAATAGCCGAAGCTCTTCCTTGGACCGTCGATCTAGATCGCATGTCCGAATGGAACATAGAGTGCATCAGCGACCGTTTGCAGATCTACAGACCGAAGACTCAACCATGCACAGTAACGCGACCATAACTTTGGCTACCGGGTGCATGAATCGAACGGATAGCCTGAGGTGGTCGTTATCCTCCTGGCTGGAACGCCCGGAGATCGACGAAATAGTCATCGTCGACTGGTCCTCCAAGGTTCCCATTTATGAGGAGCTGCAAGGATTCGGCGATCTTAGGCTCCGCTTCGTTCGGGTTGAAGATCAGACATTCTGGTGTGCGGCCCGCTGTCACAATGTCGAAATTCTCATGGCTCGCTCCGAAGCCCTGTTGCGCATCGATTCAGATGTTCGCCTCATGCCCGAGTTTTTCGATAAGCACCCACTGACAGACGGTAAGAGCTTCTGGAATCTAGACTGGCAGAAGGCCACCTGCGATGAAGATCGCCACCTTGCCGGTACCATCTACTCCAAACGCGAAAACTTCTTGCTCGTCAAGGGGTACAATGAACACCTGGTGGCGTATGGCTACGAGGACGACGATCTCTATATTCGATTACAAGAGGCCGGAATAGTTCACAAACAGTCAGATCGCTCGCAGTTGCAGCATTTGCCTCACAGCGATGACAGTAGATTGGCCCAAATTACCCCTCATGTTTCGTTTGAAAGAAATGCAATGGGTGGTATTGGATGCAATCATTACTTATCTATGGAACATCCATGGTCTCATGATAAAGAGCACATGACCAACTGGGACGTGGAGCAGGTGAGTGAACGGTTGACCTATTGTCGAAAGGTGACCTAACCATGCACGACAACGCGACTGTATCGTTGGCCACCGGGTGTATGAATCGGGCGAGCAGTTTACGGCAGGCTTTGCCTACTTGGCTGGAGTGTTCTGAGCTAGATGAGATCGTCATCGTCGATTGGAACTCCAGGGAGCCCGTCTACAATGAATTCCATACCGAATTTGGAGATCCGAGAATACGTTTTGTCCGAGTATCAGATCAGCCCTTCTGGAGAATTGCTCACTGTCGAAATGTAGAAATCCTCTCCTCGCGTTTTGAGAATCTTCTCATAACCGATTCTGATATGCTCTTGAAGCCGGAGTTCATTGTTCGGCATCCGTTGACTGACAAACAGACCTATTGGAATTTCGATTGGCGCAACTCTCCGTTCGATGAAGGTCCCTACTATAAGTTTGCTCCACTCGGGGGGACCGTTTACTCCAAACGTGAGAATTTCATGCGGCTAAAGGGCTACAATGAGTACCTAACACTGTATGGTTTCGATGATGAGGACTTGTACAAGCGGATGGACGAAATCGGTCTAGTCCATCGGAATTTGAATCGTGAGATGATGCAGCATATTCCTCACGACAATGTCAGTAGATTGGCACATGTAGATCCGACGGAACTAGGTGGAAAGGATTTGCTTGCCAGCGTTGAACACAACAAGCGTCTATCGGAGGAGCATCCCTGGTCCTCTGATAGTGAGCACATGACTGAATGGGTTATGGAGAGAGTGGACGAGAGGCTGACGATTTGTCGTCCTCAAAATGGAATGGGGGTGAAGTTGTGACAACGAGTCCAGAGTTCACTAGCGATTGGTTTTCGGCGACTTCTACCAGGGGGGAGGGCTCATGGCTTCTGCACGTTGTTCCCAAGCTCAAACACTTGCAACGTGTGAGATGGCTTGAGATTGGAAGCTGGGAGGGTCGTTCGGCCTTGTGGACAGCCTCGACGATTTTGACCAGCGCCGATTCGCAACTCGTGTGTGTAGATCCATGGCCGTCGGGTTGGTCGGATAAGGCTGAGATCCTTTTCGACAAGAACACGAGAGAAGAAACTCGCATTGTGAAGATGAGGGGTAGGTCGTCTTGTGTTCTCCCTCTATTGCGCGACAGCAGCTTTCATGGCTGTTATATAGATGGTTTGCATGGAGAGCAGCCTGTGCTTTTCGACGCTCGCGAAGCTGCCCGACTGCTTGTTCCTGGAGGCATTCTTATCTTCGATGATTACAAGAACAACCCAGCGGAGCCAACGAACGACGATTGGGGCGTGATGGTAGCGGTTGACAAATTCCTCGCCGAAATGGGACCTAAGATCGAAGTGTTGTTTAAGGGCTGGCAGCTGATAGCTAGGGTTTGCGGGGAATTAACATGAGGGAATAGTTCTCCACCCGAAGGGTGCTGACATGAATAGTCCACGATTCCTCTTCCTTACCATCAACGAGGTATGCAATCTGCGGTGCTTGCATTGTCAGCACTGGCAGGCAAAACAGGAAGCTGTAGACCTGCTCGGAGACGAACGGAGAATTGAGATCATCCGAGAATTTGCCGAACTGTCCCCACGCGGCAAAATCGTGATCAGCGGAGGCGAGCCGATGCTCGCGCACGACATCTATTTCAGGGTGTGCGAGATTTCCAGATCGTTGGGACTCCGGACCATATCGGTGATCAACGGAACACGGATACGAACCCTATCTGAAGCGTCTACGTTTATCGAAGCCGGTCCTGACGAGGTGGGGATCTCGATGGACGGACCCACTCCTGAAATCCATGATCGACTGCGCGGTCGAGACGGGACATTCAAGCAGGCCGTTGACGCCCTAGATCTCCTGCTGCGAGCCAGGACGACCCTTCGGAAACCTACCACGATCTATATCATGGGACTGCTTACCAGGTCTTCGTATCCTCACCTCGACGAATTTTACGATCTGGCACTCAACCAGATCGGTGTCGACAAGCTCAAGTTGACTGCCTTGCAGCCGACCTTCTTATACACCAGGATTGGCCAACAACAACCGAGTGACGACTTCTTCGCGATTGAGTCGCAGGTCGATCCTGAAGCGTTGTCAGTCTTATTGGCAAGGTGTGACGCTAAGTACGACCTCCATTACAACCCACGGTGGGTCGACCAGATAGTGTCGTATTACCGAAGTTTGAATGGGACTTCCGACCTAACCAAAGGTTGGTCTGGTGGATTCACGACTGATAATCATATCTGCAACAGTCCAGAGCGCAACATCATGGTAAGCCTTGACGGTAGAGCTTCCTTATGTTTCTCGAACGCCTTCGCTAACATAAGTCTCAACAGACCAGGCGACTTGAAGAGGTTCTGGGAGGGAAAAGAATTATTGAGCAGCCAGATGTCGACCTGCAACGCTCTGTGCGGCATCGGACACTGTGTTCGACGGGAGCACGCAACCTCGTCTCCGAAGCATCAGGGGATAGGAGAATCGTCTTCGCGACGCTCGACGAAGTAATCAAACACGGCCTGGTGCATTTCTGTTTTGTTGGTAGCCCAGTACCAGGCCCCGCTGTGTCCTACGACGATGTCCTCATAGGGATCGAAAGAATGGTTGTGCAATATCAGGTGGCGATCTACGTAGTGACGATTCTTCTTTTCGCCGTGCCATAAATGAGTGATTCGTTGGTCTATGTAGCCTGCTCCCTCGTAGTCGAGCAGGTCCTTCCGGAATGGATTAGCCCATTCGAGATAGTGGGCCTCCTGCCTCTCGTTGAAGTAAAGCTGCGTTGGGGTGGGAAGCTCTCCAGACCACGTGATGCTCGGATCGCCTGTTATGGTCCGAAACAACCCCAGGTCGCCAGAGCCGACTATCATGGCGTCATAGAAGCCATGCTTCCGGATCAGATTCAAACGGCCAGCCCAAGCCCGGCCTTGTTCAGTGTAACAGTCTGAGTAACCTCTGATCGACATTATTGAACTCGATTCTTCCATACAAGTGTCGTCTGACGACGTCAAACCTGGCGCCTGGAAGCGAACGCGGCTGAATAACTGAACGAATGCCTTCGTCTTTAGTTTTGAACACGCCTCCTCGGACCAGTTCGCGTTATCGAAGAGGATGTCACCGTCGATCCAGGCTACATTTTCTATGTGGTTGGGAATCTGGAGCAGCGCTAGGTTGAGAAATCGTTCCTTCTGCCAGAGAATCGATCCGCCCCGGATGACGACGTGACGATCATCCTTCGAGCCCGAGAAAGCGGCGAAGTGTTCTGTTAGCTCGGACTCCGAACCCGGAAAAACCAACTCGACGACGACAAGTGGAATTCCAAGGGCCTTGTGGAACGCCTGAAAATTGAGTCTGCGGTTGTTGCTCTTCGACAGATTGAAATAAGTGGTTATGGCCCATATAGACATCGCGGTTCCACTATTTCAACGAGGGCGTATTGGAATTCTTCAAGAGAGCGTCGTTTATGAACCGTTCAACGAGTATCCAGTTCCCAGGCATTTCAGCGAGCAATTCTTTCAAGCTGGCTTGACCTGCATACTCTTCTCCATCGCATACTTCGGTGAGTACATAGAAGGTCTGCAAGAGAGTGCGACCGCCACCCCGGATGGCGTCGATTTCTGCACCTTGAATATCCATCTTCAACAGATCTACAGGCCCTATGTCGTTGCTTTGGCAGTAGTAGTCCAAGGTGGTTGTTGGGACGGAAATCCCCTCGTCAAAGGTCATCCAAGGATGGTACTCCGTGGCCCGTTGGGGCCTTCGGATAGAGGACGATGGTGTCCATGATTGACCATCGATCTTCTTTGAACGGTAAAGCGTCGCTGTCCCTATCGAGTGACTTACGGCCGTCTCATTGAGGACAACAGTTGCTCGTCTGTCAAGTCGAGGAAGGACGGTTCTTCTTATGTTATGGCAGCATTCTGGATTGGCCTCGAAGCCATGCCACCTAGCATGCCCTGCAAGCATGGGCAAGAGTATTTGAGCTTCTTCCATTCCATGAGAACCCAAATCAAGTATCACTGGAGAGGGTGGCAAGAGCTTGCTTATCTCCATCCAGAACTCCAAAGTCAGATCTCTTCGAGCTTCGCTCTGCTCCATGACAGTGTCTCCGGGCTACGATAAAACAGGCAAGGTCGAGTGTTCGCGTCGTACTGAATGGCTGATGCCACAGAGAGCGTTACAGGTTCCCATTCGCCTCTTGAGTTCTAAATTGTTTTCCCAGAAATGTTTCATGTCCCCCGGCCGCAAGAGTCGAGTCGATGGAAACTCGTTCGAGAAGCACAACGAGGCGCGCCCATCGAGATTGACCATGATGTTGCGTTCCGGACTGTTGCAGATGTGTTCATCTGTAGTGAATTTGCCTTTCCATCCCTTCGCCAAGTCAGGTCGTCCATATAGGTTCCGGAAATAGGAGACAACCTGTTTCATCCAGTTTGGGTTGAAGTGTAGCTGGTACTTTTCATTGCAGTCAGTCAATGAAGCTGCAAGCACATCTGCGTCAACTTGCGATTCGGCCGCGAAGAAATCGTCGTTGTCCTTTTCTTGTGCGATCCGAGTGTGCAGAAACGAAGGTTGTAAGACATTGAGCTTGAGCTTATCGGCCCCCAGCTTATTGAGGACCAACCCATAGAATTCGTCGAGATGAAGATAGGTGGACTTGGTGAGGAGTCCCATTGCGTAGATCTTAAGATTGCGATCTGGAGTATGGCGTTGGACCGCTTTCGAGCGAGCCTGGAGAAGTAGTTTCAGAGCATTTGTGACCTGCACGAAAGCTCCCTTTCGTCCTCGCATACGATCATGAAGCTCCTCGGTGTGTCCATCGAGGGAAATGCTAATCTCATCGGGACCGATAGCTAACACCTTGTCGGCATCGGAATTCGTTACGATCATGGTGCCGTTGATTACCGACAAAGTCCGAAGCCCCAGAGAGCGAGACGCCTCACATATGTGGAAGTACGGTCCAACATCGAGCATGGGTTCGCCTCCACAGATCACCACCTTTCCATGGGGTGACAGTTCGGCAAACTCTGCAAGGATCTCACTTTGTCGGGCGAGGCTGATCACCCCGAGGGAAGGCTGTTTTGTACGCCAATAATTGCAATGCTGGCATCGAAGATTGCAAACCTCGTTGATTGAGAGAAACAGAAACTCCGGGGCTTGATTGCTCATGAGATCTTCTTGTTTTTGGCAGCTATAGCGCGCATGGTTTTCAAGGGAGATAAGGTAGCGAAAAAGTCTTCGGACAGTTGTGCCATATGGACGCGCTTGTCATGTAGGACGGGTGTAGCCAACACGGTCCTCAATTCCTCATGTTTGGGATGAGATGGAAAGTGAACAGCTCGGTTGAGATAATCCTCTCGACTGAAAGCTCCCCAATTGTTGATAGCGTCGAATCGAACATACTCCGCTCCCAACTTGAAACACATCTCGACAAAGTCCGGCATCTCCCGGAAGTTGTTGGCCTGGACCACGAAGTTCATGCGCAAAGGAATGCCGCAGTTTACCACGTTGGCGATGTTACTCATGAGGACGTTCCAATTGCCGCCTCGACGGTTGACAAGGTAGGTCTCCTCGCAAGCGGCGTCTACGGAGATCTCCACGTTGTAGATTCTCTTACCCGCAGCTTGAATCCTCTCAAGGTTTCTGGGAGTGAGGAGGGTTCCGTTGGTGGTGAGCGAAAGACACAATTCGGGATGACATTCGGAGGTTTTCAGCTTGGCAATGAGATCCCAAAAGAAAGGTGAACAAAGGGCTTCACCACTCCCCATGACCGATATCGTTCTGACATGTCTTAGGATTCCAGACTCCATGACTTTCTGGTGAACGAGTGGCGACAACGGGCTGGGCTTATGGTTCGTAGTTCGGCAACTCGGGCAAGACAAATTGCACCTGTAGTCGTAGGAGAGTACCAGGCAGTCGATAACGCTCAAGTCCGGACTGGAAGGAGGATCTCTCAGTTCGACCATCTCGGGACACCTGCAATCGGTGCAATACTGAAAACTCTGATCGACAATCGATTGTCTGAATTCTGTCGCCAGTTTTCCCGTCCAAATCTCCATGATATCGGTTTCGAGTATGTTACCGACACCTCGGGAGGTCCATGTCTGACCGTAGCACAGGTTGGCTTCGCCATTAACGTCTACATGCAAGCGGGTGAACGGCATAGCGCAGTACATTGGTTGACCTCGTGCAGATGGAGAAAATCTCTCGTGAAGAACGTTAGCCGTAAAGCGCAACAAGTCGTTTGGCGTAGTTTGCTTCGTCCAGAACGTTGGCGGTCAGACGCTTGTAAGGTTCTCGGGGCTGAGTTCCGAAGAAGGTAAAGCAGTCGAGGGGGCCGTTTTGTTCATGAACCCACGGTGTGAGTTCTTGAACGTAACAGTGGAGGTTGGCTTTTTGGCAACTGGCAAGGACACTGTCGGCTGTGGCGGTTCCTCGCCAATGTCGAGTCCCTGGCATATTAGCATGATGGATGAATCCTAAGCCTTCAGTTCTATGCAGGACGCGAGCACTTTCCTGTATGTAGGCATCGAGGACATCGAGGTCGGCATGGACGAGACTGTCAAAAGAGAAGAGAAAGTCTATCGACTCGTTTTCGACAGGAAGAGTTTTGCCGTCATTCAGGTGGACGGACACTCGACTTTTGATGTTGTCAGGTAGTCTGTCTAAGAGTGTTTCGGAAAGGCCAGCCAAGACTTTTTCGGCTACATCGACAACATCGAGATGGTGAATATGACGCAAAAGTCTTTCGGTCCATCGTCCAAGGCCGGGGCCTATTTCCAAGACGCGATGGTGTCTTTTGAGGGCGGCTTGGATACGGGGATAGACGGTGATTTGCCACTGACGTTCGGCGGTGCCCCATGGATCCGACCATTCATGTCCTCCTCTTGCCCAATTGTATGAATTCCAGGAGGAGATGTTCTCGCTGATGGATGGCATGATGATGAGTTACCTTTCATCTGTATACGAATTCGATGACTATTGAACAGCTATGGTTGCATGTCTTGGTGTTCGGAGCTAGCCTGAGTGTATGTTTTGTATCGCACCGTTCACACATTTGGTAGTGCTGCCTGATGGTACAGCTCATGGTTGTCTTTGTGGCTGGCCCAGCTTACCCCTCGGAAACGTACTCGAATCGAATTTGGTAGATCTGTGGAACGGAGCTAATGCTACCAAGCTTAGGGCTTCCATACAAGACGGCAGTTTTCGACATTGCCTGTCATGTCCTCTACTGTCGGGACATGGCGATCTCATCAAGGAAACTGCCCCTGAGAAAGCGTCGTGGGAGAGGATCAAGTGTCTCAAGCTAGATTACGATCAGACATGCAATCTGACGTGTCGTAGTTGTCGAACGCGGCCTTCGAGTTGGTGGGTAGATTCTAGTCGGGTTGAAAAGATTCACGAGGCTGTTGTGAAGTCCGGTATCCTGGAGCACACCGATACGGTCTATGTGACCGGTGCTGGCGACCCCTTGACCCCTCTCAGTGTCTACTGGGACTTTCTCCGAAACCTCACGACCATTGTTCCCAACAATCCGCCTTCCGTGATTCTTCATACCAACGGACTATTGTTGGATGAGATCCGATGGGAGCAACTCGGCGACACCAGACCACTGATTTCACAAATCAACGTCTCGTTTGACGCTGCTACTCCATATACTTACAAGATCAATAGAGGTGGGTCTTGGAGCAAGCTCATGGACAACATGAGATTCGTTTCCTCGCTCAACCGAAAACTCGTTCTGTTCTTTGTGGTACAGGCCAACAATTACCGAGAATTCCCCGACTTCGTGAAGCTTGCCAACTCCCTCGGAGCTACCAGTGCCGAAATACTCGGGCTGCAAAACTGGATGACCTACTCAAACGAAGATTACGCAGGTCGAGCCGTACACGCGAAAAGCCATCCGTTGAATGACGACTTCTTGGCGACCTTGAGAGAGGCAGTGGAGGTCGATGTGAGACACATTCTAAAATCCTTTGTTATGCTGGGCGATTCATACGAGCGGGCGAGCAGCTTGTTATAGTTCCGACGTGGCAATGGATCTGTAGTCGTGTTTGTTTGCCGGTCCTGGAAAGTGCCAATTTTCACTCCCGCATTTTGCGGCAACTTCGAGAATACTGCGAGCTGAAGGATTGAACTCGGAGGGAAGTTTGCAGTGATGTGGAGCCAGAGAGTGCACTGGCATGGATGTAATTCGGAGAAGCTCGTTGAACAGCTCCTCATCGCGTTGCCAGCGCACATCTTCGGCTGTAATCCAAACGGCAGATCCATGGATAGCCAGACTAGCCCACCGTTGAAGGACTTCACTTCCTTGGTGCCAGGCAAAGACACCTGTGTGCCTACTGTCATTACGATGGGTCTTGCGCCAGTCCATTTCGCTCTGCCGAGCAGCGAACGTCTGTCCCGATTTTTCAAGCTCAGTTAAGATCTCCTTTGGATCTATGCGAACGAGGATGTCGGTGTCGAACCACACCCCCCATTCAAACGGCGATTGCATCGCAGCCAAGGGCTTGCGGTATATCGGATGCAGATTCTGACCAGTCACTTGGAATGTACCATCGACAGGTAGTTGTTTGGTGAGCCCAAAGTCCGCGCACCAGATTGGCAATGTCGAGGCAGTCTTTTTACGAAGATACCGTATGAACATGTCCGCCAGGTCGGCTGCCTGGTCGTCGCTACCGATCACAATGCCATGGGGTATTGTGGCTTGACTGTCGTTCCAAGAAAGGATCTTGCATTCGGCGTGCCATTTGGCGGCAGGGCACCAGGCAAGAGGATTGTCGAGGAATTCCCATAACCCCTTGCGATTGCAGGCTCGGCACCGACTCCACGGGTCGGCTTTTTGCTCGAACCGTTCGCAGAGAACGCAAGTTGAACAAATAGCCAGTCTTGCCGCATTGTGAATCGGTTGACCATTGTAAGCGTCCATCAGGGGCTCTTGCTTGGTAGAGTTGCGTCAGGCTCCGGCCCCAGCCGCCAAACCGCCTCAGCAGGCGCGTAGTGGACCTTGCCCCGGAAAGAGAGGTAGGCGAGCATGTGGCGGATAAGCGAGCCTGTATGCCCCTGGGAGCCGCCCCAGATGACGATTTCGTCGATGGTTCGGTCCGCTTCGAGGATGTGGACCAGCAGGGCGGCCGTCAGCGGCTGCCACGAGGGATCTTTCACCGCTGGGACGAACTCTTGCCTTCCGAAGCGAGGGTTATCATGCTCCACGTCGATATTTTCGTCGCTCCCTAGATTCCGTGCAAGCAACATCACGATTTTCTGTCGGTTGTCGAGCAGGTGCGGTGAATCAACGTCCACCTCACGGTTTTTGAGAGGGGTGTCCTCTCGGGTGTGGCCGCTGACCTTGAGGGCCTCGTCGGACCACTTGTCCGAGATGGGCCTGAGCAGACCGTGAAACGTGTCTTTGAGGCCGGGACGGACAAAGACGGCACCCAGGGCGATCATCGACGAATCTTCGAGTCCGGGGACTTCACCATCGGTTTTCACATCAACCATTACGTAACTCATTGACTCTCCTTTTCACACCCGACCTTAGGGCTTGCGAGATCGTGTCGATAAGAACTCCATAAGCAGCTCCGTTCGTCGCTGGGTTCGTTCGATGATGCCACCCCACTCGGCCTCAGGATACTCCTTCAAGATCATCCCGGTCGAGACGGCAATGCCCGGCATGGCCATGTGCTTCGCCAGAGCCTCCCACATGGATTCTGGGCACATTGCACACGCTCGGATTGCCCGGTCGATGGCGGCCGACTTTTCAGCTTCCGAGAGCTGCGGTTCTTCGACGCTCAGAATGGCCATTATGGTATCTCCTCCTCACCTGAGGAATTGGTTGTTCGTTGTCGAAATCGTTTGCAGGTAGCTGTTAGCCCCTCTCCTTTCGAGAGGACAATCAAGGTGCCCCGCCCAATTGTGGTTTCGGCAAAGAGAGCGGGCGGCGGGTCGTCTTCCATACAAGTCACATAGCCATCGATCTCGAATTCGGCATGAAAACAGTCGGCTCAAGAGAACATTCGGGCTTGCCTAGGCCATCTCGTCCATGGACGAAGCAGGCATCTTGTCTTCCATGGAGCCGGAGACGGCGAAGGCATTGTCGCAGGAACATGTAACCGTGAAGTAGACGACCGCTCCGTAGTAGCTCTTCTTGTACCGGCTGCCTCCCTCTTCGATGGGGT
>Ga0116127_1001122_pt1 | contig 17654 bp, 17 predicted proteins | sample June2015DPH_16_1_FD_89731 | JGI IMG/M metagenome (GOLD analysis project Ga0116127, IMG submission 89731) | Peatland microbial communities from SPRUCE experiment site at the Marcell Experimental Forest, Minnesota, USA - June2015DPH_16_100 | ecosystem: Environmental > Terrestrial > Soil > Wetlands... | reverse complement strand
CTTGTCCGCGAGAGCGGGCTGCCGAACGAGACAAATGCCATGTTCACGAACGTGGAAGGCGAATGGGACGAGATCATGGCGCTCATCAAGTCGTGCGTGCTGCGGCTGGCAGAGGACTCGCCCCGCATATCGCTCTTCATCAAGGTCGACTATCGAGCCGGCGTCACGGGAGCGCTGCGCGGAAAGGTCGAGACCATCGAGCGCCACTTGGCCGGACCGAGGGTGTAGGGCAGCGTTCCAATGAGGGCGGGCGGCACGAGTACTTCCACCCCTCGGGCCGTTGGTGCGCCGAGTTAGGTGGTCGGGGCCGGCTCGGCACCCTCCGCGTACTCCAACGCCCAGCTTGCCGCTGTTTCGGAAACGCGTTCCTCGGCTTCGCGGAGCTTCTGGACGAACGGCCCTCGCGGGTCCTCTATGACGCGGTCGACCAGTGCCTGATAGGCGGCTGACGCGTCGCGAAGCGCTTGTTGGGCAGCTCGAGCTTTGTCGGAAAGGTTCACCATGGTCCGGCCATGATACGGCGGTATTTCGCCAGCCAAGCCCCGTGCCATCGACCGCGGGCGGTGATGTGGCGACGCTGACCGGTTACTGGCCGCGGCGCCGTCCGCCGAACAGGCTGCGCCTCTCGGTGGGAGCGACGCCTCCGAATGGCCAGGTACCCCTGGCCAGTCGTTCCGCGATGAACTCGGCAAGGTCCCCAACGCTCGTGTCGGTCGGAAGCGTGCCCGCGTGGCGCCAGACCGTGGATCCACTCTCCGTCGATTCCGAGTCCGGCCACCCGTTGTACCAGCACTCCGGGTCGAGCCAGAACCCGACGACCGTCGCCGGCGAGTACACCCGCAGCAGCTCCTCGTTGTCGGGGTCCCAGTCGACCGCCGTCGACTCGACACGAAGGCCTACGAGGTCGCTCAGAAGCCGGACGAGAGCCTTCTGAAAGGCCTTCGTACGCTTCTCGCCGTCGTCACCCTTGTCGAAGGGGACGAGCCTCGAGTGGTCCTCGTCGATCAGCAGTTCGGCGCAGAGATACCAGGCGATCTGCCGCCCCCGGCCGGTCAGCGCGTCTGTCATCGCAGCCAGCTCCGCGTCGAGCTCGGCAGCCAAGGCGTCGTGCTCGCCGGTCTTCAGGTGGGCGCACCAGTCCCTCCACAGAAGGGGTCGGGGGTTGCCGATCGGAACGCGGTCGGTGAAACCGCCCGAGTCGACCTCGGCGGGCGCGGATTCCTGGCCCGAGACCGGGACGAGTGCCTCGATCCGCGTTTCGAGGTACTTGTTCATCGGCGAGTCGCCAAGAACGACACTCGTCGGCAACCTTGGCAACCAGAGCGACCGACGGGACACAGCGGCGGAGCCCTTTGGGAGCTGTCCGCTCGTAGGAGGCTCAGTCGGATCCGGGCCGACGCGTTCTTCTGTGAAGACGCCCTGATTCTGGAGTTGCACCCAGCGTCGCCAACGGTAACGTGACGCGGCGTTGAGCACGCTGCTGGCGACCGTCGCGAGCTTGAGCTCCTGGAAGGTGGCAACGGGGTGATTCACCCGTTCCGGGAGGTCAGGCCAGGAAGCTGTCAACTGGTGACCACTCCCGTCACTTGTCACCTGGTATGTCGTCATCGTCGGTCCACCTGGCACTAATGCGGCAGCACTGTCAGTCGGCGACGCCGACCTGGTCCCGTCCGCTGGCTTTCGCGAAGTACATCGCCTTGTCGGCGCGTTCCACCAATCGCTCGAATGTCTCCTCCGGGGTCCGCAGCGCCAAGCCCACGCTGGCGGTGATGCTAGGGCGGCGGTCGCCGTCAGGCTCGGCGACTGAAACCCGGACCCGCTCGGCCACCGCTCGGGCCGAAGCGAGGTCGACTCCGGACAGGAGCACCACGAATTCCTCGCCCCCGTATCGCACGACGATGTCGCCGGCGCGGGCTCCGTCGACTATCGACCGTCCCACGTGCCACAGGACCTCGTCGCCGACGGCATGGCCGAAAGTGTCGTTTACTCCCTTGAAGCGGTCGAGGTCGATCATAAGTGTGGCAACTGCCGGCCTCGAGTTCCGGTCGGCGAGCGCGCAAAGCCGCCGCGCCGCGTGGGCAAGGTATTGCGGGTTGTACAACCCCGTCAGTGGAGCGTGAACGGCCTGCTCGCAAAAAGCGGTGCGGTCGATGTCGGCGACGTGGCGAAACAGCTCCCGCTCAAGCCCGACTTCCACGAGATCGCAGATCTGGTCCACGAGAGCACGCATCTTCTCGCTGAGCACGGGAGTTTCGCGGAACTCCAACACGGCCACGCCGCTCACTAATGCCGAGGACGGCGATCGCAACGGCATTACCAGTCGCGGACTAGACGCGGGGACCGCGCCGGACAGAGCACCGAGAACGTCATCCGGGGGATCGGCGACTCGCCCTGCGAACCCGTCCCTTTGGTTGAAAGCCAGCACGGTGCTGCCTGTGCGGGCCCACAATTCCAGCCGCTCGATGCCGAGGAGCCGCTCGGCTGTCTCGGCGAGGTGACGGACGACGACCGAGAAGTCCCCTTCGCGGACGAGCACCTCCACGAGTTCGCGCACAGCGCGGTTGGCGGTGAGCAGGAACTCCAAGCCGGGGTCTTCACGGGCGAGCAGGTAGATCCCGCACTCGAGCCCGGCGAGCCGTTCGAGCAACGGCATGGCGAGGTCCTCGGGGATCACCAGACCGTGTTGGGGCGCGATTCGACGCAAGGCAAGGGGACGGAACTCCGCGAGAGCGTGAGTGAGGATGTCGCCGCTCGGCATGTAGTGCTCGTGGAAAGCACGCATCTGCTCGAAGTACGCCGTCGATGTCGCGAACAACGACTCATCCTCAACGAAGCCGCCGAAGAGATCGGAGGAGAACAGCGTGCCCGAGGTCTCGTCGAAGGTACAGAATGCACCTGCGAAATGGGCATAGGGCGTAAAGAGGAACTGGAGAGCCCGGTCCTCGAGCTGAAGCTTCCAGTCGTGCTCTTCGACTAGCCAGTACGGCAGGTCGACGCCGATGTGGCGGATGAGCGCCCTGTCGCGCCAGTGCGTCACGATTGCCGCGTCGGGATGCAACCCCCGGGCCACGAGCGCTGGCAGCCCCGAGATGATGTCCGGGTCCGGGTGCGAGCAGACGAGCCATCGCAGGTTGTCGACCCCAACCACGTCGTCCACCTTCCGGACGACTTCGGCAGCGGTCAGGGCGGAGCCCGGGTCTATCAGGACCGACTGATCGCCTTGTTCCACCAGGTACACATGGCACTGAAACTGATCTCCGGGCAGCAGCGCACCGACCCACCAGATTCGCGGAGCCAACTCGATCGCGCGCGAGGTGTCCAGAGCCACGACGCCAATCATCCCATCTTTCTGTTTCTTGTCCGGGCCGGAACGCCCTCGGCCCATGGGTCGGAGCCCTCCTGCGAGGCGCCAGTCGGCGGTGGCCGGCTCGGAAGGTGTCATTCGCCTCTGGAGAGTGCACCCCCGATGGCCGTTGAATGATCCCAGGTGCTCGAGAAGGAGGTTGTGTGCAAGTTCTCATTGCTTACGGGTCCAAGCGTGGAGGCACCGCCGGGCTCGCGGAGATGATCGGCGACGAGTTGACGGCCGCCGGACTGAAGACCGTCGTCAAGCCGGCCCGCGAAGTGCGAAGCCTCGAGGGCTTTGATTCCGTCGTGATCGCCGGGGCGCTGTACGCCGCACGCTGGCACCGTGACGCCCGCCAGTTCGCCCGCCGACATGCCACCGAGCTGCGCGGGCGGCCCGTCTGGCTCGTGAGCAGCGGCCCGCTCGACGACTCCGCGGCGACCGGCACCATCCCGCCCGTCAAGCACGTCGCGAAGGTGATGACGCAGATCGGCGCCCGGGGTCAGGTCACTTTCGGAGGCCGTCTCGAATCGACCGCAAAAGGATTTCCCGCCAGCGCCATGGCCAAGACGAAGGCAGGCGATTGGCGGGACCGCGCACACGTGCACACGTGGGCGTCGGCCGTGGCCGCCGAGCTCGGTCAGCTCTGAGGGCCTGCCCGAAGTGACAGCGGTTGGGAGTGCTCCTAGATTTGGGCTCCGGTGGCTGCTCTCCGGTACGTGACGATCGACTGTGCAGACTCGACCAGGGTCGCCAGCTTCTGGGCCGCAGCGCTCGGCTGGGCGGTCGTCTACGACCAAGCCGATGGCGCCCTCGTCGCCGACTCCGCACGTGGCTATCCGCAGCTGTACCTGCAACCGGTACCCGAGCCGAAGACAGGTAAGAACAGAGCCCATGTGGACCTGGAGGCGGACGACATCGAGCGCGAGATCGACCGACTCTGCGCCCTGGGAGCCGTGCTGATCTCGCGGAGCTCCCCGCCGGGCGGAGCGAAGGCAGCGGTCATGGGGGATCCGGAGGGCAATGAGTTCTGTGTCGCCGAAGCCGGTACCCAGTAGCGAGTCGGGCCCGCTTCGCAGATAACGTCTGCCTCATGTCAGGCGGGCCACTGGACCATGTTCGAGTCAACGCCGAGGCTTTCGAAGCCCGGCGCGACGACCAGGCGAAGCTGGCACGGCGCCAGTGGGCGGCAGCCGAACCTAACTGGGGCGCCTTCTCCATTCCGGAGAGTGACGCGCGGATCCTGCCGCCTCGCCTTTCCGGAGCGAGGACCTTGGAGCTCGGTTGCGGCACGGGGTACGTCTCCGCCTGGCTCGCGCGCCGGGGTGCACTCCCTGTGGGTGTCGATCCTGCCGCGGGCCAACTGCGCCTCGCGCGTCAGTGCCAGGACGAGTTCGGCTTGCAGTTCCCTCTAGTGCGCGCTGCCGGCGAGCAGGTTCCCCTGCGGGACGCGTCCTTCGATCTCGTTATCAGTGAGTACGGCGCTGCCGTCTGGGCGGACCCGTATCGCTGGATTCCCGAGGCGGCGCGCCTGTTGCATCCCGGCGGTGAGCTTGTGTTCCTCGGCAACAGCACACTGTTGATGATCTGCGCTCCCGACGAGGACGGCGTCGCGGTTGGCGATCGCCTGCTCCGCCCTCAGTTCGGCATGTACCGGTTCGAGTGGCCAGGCGACCCGACCGTCGAATTCCACCTCGGCCACGGCGACTGGATCCGACTGCTGCGCACCAACCGGTTCGAGGTCGAGGATCTGATCGAGCTACGCCCTCCCGCCGGCGCTACCGGTGACTGGTCACTTGTCGAGCCCGAGTGGGCGAGCCGGTGGCCATGCGAGGAGGTCTGGCGCGCGCGGCGGAGGTAAACCTCGGGCTGCCGCCGTAGCGACCGGCGTTGGTGCTAACCCGACGGCAGAATCGAGGGGCTGCCCACCTCGTTTGCCGGCGTTCCGCGATGCAGACTTTGTCGGGAAAGGGGGGATTTGATGAGAGCCATCAGGGTAGTGTTCCGCGCCGAGCTACAGCACCGATGGCGGTCGTGGCTGGCTCTCACGATCCTCGTGGCTCTGGTCGGAGGTACGCTGCTCGGCGCTGTTGCGGCCGGCAGGAGCACCGCCTCGGCCTTTCCCCGATTTCTGGCCCGTGACGGCTATGACGTACAGGTCTTCAACTTCGCCGGGCCGCTGCCCCTAGGCTTGCCTCGTTGCCTGGCATCTCGGCGATTTACTACGAAGTGTCCTACGACAACGGGAAAATGGTCACGGACGGCCGGATCGTGCCCGAGAACGACGCCTACATCTCGGGTCTGCCTTCGCACGAGATGAGCAGGACCAAGCTGTTGGCAGGCCGTCTGCCCACTGCCGCGGACGAGGTCCTGGCCGGCTTCACGATGCAGTAGCAGTTCGACGTGCACATCGGCTCCGTTGTCACGGTGCCGTTGTACTCCCTGGCACAGGCGAGCGCCGTCGAGAACGGCAATCCAGCCCCGCGCGGAGCGCGAGTCGGCTTCCAGGTCGTCGGCATCGAAGCGAACGTGACGGACTTCCCCGCCGGCGTCACCGCCGTCTACAACCTGTACACGAGCCCGGCATTTGACCGGGGCAAAGGACGCCAGGCCCTGCGCTTTTACGGGGCGCTCGTCCGCTTGCGCGGCGGTGCCGCGGACCTGCCCCTCTTCCAGGTCGACTTCCAGCACCTTCACGGTCTCTCCTACTGCCACGGGATCCAGTCAGAGGATTCGGGCGACACGGCAGTCGAGCGGTCGATACACCCTCAGGCGATCGGTTGGTGGCTCTTCGCACTCTTCGTGGGCCTGGTCGGTCTCGCCGTGGTAGGCGAGGCACTGTCCCGCCAGAGCCTTCTCGAAGCCGAGTCCTATCCGATCCTGGAGGCCCTGGGGTTCCGCCCGCGGCAGGTGTTCGTGCTCGGGATGGCGCGCGCCGCCGCGATCGGATTCATCGGTGCGGTCGGGGCTGTCGCGTTCGCGTTCGTCCTGTCGCCCCTAACGTCGGTCGGCGAGGCACGCATCGCCGACCGGCGTTAGGGTTTCGCGTTCGACGTTCTCGTGCTCGGCCTCGGAGGAGTGTCGACGGTCATCGTGACTCTCCTTCTCACCGCCTACCCGGCGTGGCGGGCGACGCGCGCACACCTCGACCAGCGACCGGTGGAGTTCGCCGCGAACCGTGCCTCGATCGTCGTCACGACTCTGGCGAGGGCGGGCGCGCCGCCGAGTGTCGTCGTTGGAACCAGCCGTGCACTAGAGCCGGGCAAGGCGCGCTTCGGTCCCGGTGTTCACTGCGCTGTTGGGCACCGCCGTGGCCGTGACGGCCCTTGTCGCGACGGCAGTGTTCGGCGTCAGCCTGTCCAATCTCGTCTCGACCCCGGCCCTTTACGGGATGAACTGGCAGGTCGACTTGAGCGGTCTCAACTACCAGCAGGTCCAGGTCGTCGCGCGCAAGTTCGCGCAACCCTGACGTCAGCAAGATCAGCACCGAGATAGTCGGGAAGTTCGTCGCGGTGAACGGCGTCACCGTGCCGGCGGTCATCGTCGAGGTCCGGGAGGGCCCGATGGCGTTCTCTCTTGTCTCGGGCCGCTACCCGACAGGCGAAGGCGAGATCGCGCTCGGGGCGACGACGCTCGCGCAAGCGCGCGCACGCGTCGGAGCAAAGGCTCCCGTGACGATCTTCAACTCCACGCGCGCCTCACAAACCGCTCCGCTTAAGGTCGTGGGAACGGTCGCGATTCCCCCCGAGTTCGGCACCGGCGGCTTCGGCATCGGGGCCGTGATGACGGTGCCGACTGCAGAGCACCTCGTGTGTCCCCCCGGTCCCACGGCGCGGCGGTGCACAGAGGCGCTCACGGCCAAGCTAGAGCACGACTCCGGGTGGGACATGGCGATCGACACGGTGCAGGGCAAGGCCGGGCTTGCGACGACCACCGACGTGCAGCGCCGGTTCGCCTCGGTGTTGACCCCGGCCGCCGTTCCGACGGACTTGGTGAATTTCGGCCAAGCAGTGAACTTCCCCGCCCTGCTCGGCGCGACGCTCGCCATCTTCGGCGCTGCGGCTCTTGCCCACCTGCTTTTCGTGAGCGTGGCAAGGCAGCGGAGAGAAGTAGCGGTCTTGAAAGTGCTCGGCTTCGTAGGATGCAGATCGGCGCCGCGGTATGTTGGCAGTCCACTGCCATTGCCCTTGTCGGGATTGTGCTGGGTGTGCCCATCGGCATCGCGGCCGGCCGGGTGATCTGGCGGGTGTTCGCCTCCAACCTGGGCGTCGCGCCCGTGGACGTCGCTCCGTTGGGCCTTGTGCTTCTGTTCGCCGTCGGTGTGCTCGTCGCCGGCTGTCTGCTCGCTCTGGTGCCTGCGGTACTGGCCTCCCGAACTCGACCTGCGGAGGCACTGCGAGAGGCCTGAGAAGCGCCGCCTGAATCGGACTCACGGCCTAGTTGGTTGACTCACTACCTGTTTGGTGACCGTCGGGAGTCTCAGGGAGTTCGGAGGTTCCAGGATCCGCCGTCCAGGGGTCCTCATGTAACCGGATCAGCTCGTTGTCGCAGCACGGAAGCGATTGTCGCAAGCAGGCTGTCGGGCGACCACGAACCAGGGCAACCGGGCGCGTCGATGGAAACAGTCACAGACCGTTCGAGTCGGGCTTCGAAGTCTTCTCAACCGACGACAGACGAGGTGGCCCGAACGAGTGTGGCCACCAGGGCATCGAGCTGGTCCCGATCGAGGGGCCGGCCGAGGAGGAACCCTTGGGCGCGGTTGCATCCGGCTTCGCGAACTGCGTCGAGCTGGCCAGGGAGCTCCACGCCTTCAGCGACGACTTCGAGGCCCAGCGTGCGCCCCAGGGAGACGAGGGTTTGCACCACCGAGGCGTCCTCGGGTGATTTTGAGATGGGCTCGACAAAGGAGCGGTCGATCTTCAGCACGTCCACGGGGAAGCGACGGAGGGAGGCGAGCGAGGAGTAGCCGGTGCCGAAATCGTCCACCGATAGGCGCACGCCGAGGTTCTTCAGCTTGGTCATGCGGGCCACCACGGCGTCGGGGTCGTGCATCATCGCCGTCTCGGTGATCTCGAGCACGAGCCGTGCGGGCTCGAGCCCGCTTGCGGCGAGCGCACTCGCCACGTCTGGCACGATCCCGGTCGACTCGAGCTGGCGGGCCGAGATGTTGACCGCGACGTCGAGACAAGCGCCCAGTTGTTGCCAGCCGGCAGCGGTGTGGCAGGCTTCAGAGAGAACGTATCGACCCAGGTCCACGATGAGCCGCCCGGACGTTTCGGCCAGAGGGACGAATTCGCTCGGAGGGAGCAGGCCCCGTTCAGGGTGTTGCCAGCGCACGAGCGCCTCCATGCCGCAGATGTCGTTGTGCTCCAGGTTGAATATCGGCTGATAGTGGAGGCACAGCTGGCCTTCGTGGATCGCTGATGCGAGATCCATCTCGAGCTGGAGGCGCGCGTGAGCGGCGTGTCGCATCCGTGGCCGGAAACTGACGCAGCAGTTCTTGCCCGAGCTCTTGGCCTTGTACATGGCGACATCGGCCTCCTGCAGGAGGTTCTCTGCAGTGCCGTCAGTTGTGGTGGCGATCCCGATGCTCGCACTCACCAGGTACTCGCGGCCGCCGAGGTTGAAGGGCGGGCGCAGTACGTCCTGAACTCGCTCGGCTAACAACCCGGAAGCGTCCGCCATCGACCCGTTCTCGACGAGGACGACGAACTCGTCTCCGCCGAGCCGGGCGACGGTGTCGGTGTCGCGGGTCACCCGGCGCAGTCGTGCTGCCACGGCAGCCAGCAGCTCGTCGCCGGTGGCGTGCCCAAAGGCGTCGTTCACCTCCTTGAAATTGTCCAGGTCGATGAAGAGCAAAGAAGCCGATCCGTGGGTCCTGCGCGCGGTGGCCAGCATTCGTTCTGCTCGATCGAGCACTAGGGCACGGTTCGGAAGTCCTGTGAGCGAGTCGTGGAGCGCCTGGTGACGCAGCTGTTCTTCGAGGTCACGGCGGTCCGTGATGTCTGTGATCGAGCCGACCAGGCGTGTCGCGGGTTGTGGCGCTCCTGGGATCGCCAGCGCACGGCAGTGGACCCAGCGGTAGGTGCCGTCGCTGCTTCGCAGGCGGTGTTCGGACTCGAGGGCGGTGGACTGGCCATTCCTGCACGCGTAGAGTCCCGTGTCGAGTGCTGCGCGATCCTCTGGATGCACCCGCTGGAGCCACTCATCAGGGTTCGTGCCGATCTCGCCGGGTTTGCAACCGACGACTTCTTTCCACCGATCGGACAGAACGACGCGACCGTTCAGGAGATCCCAGTCCCAGAGACCGTCGTTGGCGGCACGAGCAGCGAGCGCGTAGCGCTCCTCGCTGGAGCGCAGCGAACGGACGGTGCCCTCCTGCTCGAGTGCCATGCTGAGCAGGGCTGCGCACTGGAAGTAGAAGTCGTGACCCGTGCTCACCGTCGTCTCGAGCGGGCCGACGAGGGCCAACAAGCCCCAGTCCTTGGTGGCGGTTCTGACGGGGAGAACAGTGGTGATCTCCGCAACGGCAGGCCTGGCGAGCGACACGAGCGTCGAAGGGGGGAATGATTCGACCCCGATGTGGCTACCGACCGGGAGGGTGTCGCCGGGTTTGGACACGAACGAGCCGGCAAGGTCGATGGTCACGTCATCGCCGGGGCTGTCGGTGCCTTCGGAAGGTGCCTGTCGCCAGAGCCCGAGGTAGGCGGCCCGCACCCGGGTCTGGCTCAGGAAGGGCAGCCCACCTTGGGCGTTCGCCGGATTTCGCAAGAGGTCGAGGCTGATGTGGTATTCGTCGCGAAGAGAGTGGTAGAGCCGGCGCTGCTGGTGCTCCTGTGAGCAGGCGTACGCCCGTGACAGGGCGAGCGAGATCTCCGCGACGCGACGCTCGAGGTTGTCCCCCTCTGCCTTCCACGGCGCGGACTGCAACCCGAAAGCGCGAGCGCACGCGACCGACGCTGGAAGGATCTCAAAACGTCCGGTCGAAGAACAGATCTCCTCGGCCACTACGGCGAGCCGCGCAGTCAACTCCTCGGTCAGGTTTTCACCCGGTGCCTCGAGGACATCGGCAATCACCTCGGCGGCGTGCGCCGCCACCTTTCCAGCCTCGTCTTCGCCGGCCCCCTGTTCGGTCAAGAGATCCAGGAACACGTGACGCAGGCCCCCGCGGATCGACTTGCTCGAGACGGCCCCTGTCAGATTGGCCGGGGCACACCCGCAGGAGGACCTAACGAGGTACCGCGTGGGGACCCTGAAATGGAGTGCCGGCACTTCCTGACCGCTGGCGAGCTCAAGTACAAGTTGTGCCGCCTTCGCGCCGATCGCGTTGAAGTCCTGGCGAACGCTCGACAGCGCAGGAGTGGTCAGGGCGCCCGCCTCGGTGTCGTCGAAGCCGACGATCGCCTGGTCGCGGGGGAGCACCAGTCCCGCAGCCTTGAGGACCCGCATGACTCCAATGGCGTTGTAGTCGGTCCCGGCGACGACTGCTGTCGAGGGAAGCCCCGCAGCGAGCATGGTCTCGCCAGCCTCGACGCCACCGCGCTCGGCGTTGTCGGTCGCCTCGAACAGCAAGCGGTCGTCGGGCTGGATGCCGTGGCGTGCAGTCGTCTGGCAATAAGCCTCGTAGCGTTCGCGTATGTCGCTCTGTCTCAGGTTTCCGACAAAGGCGATACGACGATGCCCGTGATCGACGAGATGATCGACTGCCGACACGACACCTGTGCGGTTGTCGGAAGACACGACCGGACATTGGAGGCCCTCGACCTCGTTGCTCACCAAGATGACAGGAATGCCAGCGGCCTGGAGCTCGAACAAGTAAGCGGAGTCGACGGCGTCCACAAGCGCGATCACGCCAGCGAAGTGGTTCCAGCCTGCCTTGCGCCGATAGCGCGACACGGCACGGTCGACATCGGCGTCGCCCGGATCGAAGGTCTGGATTCCGATCACAGCAGCGCCTCTTTGCGCGGCGACTTTGCTGATTCCTACGAGTACCCCGCCGAAGAACGAAGCTGCGAGCTGGGGCGACAGGACGCCAATGATCAGCCTCTCGTCGTCCGAACGGGGAAGCTCTCGGAAGGTGCGAGACTGCATCCTCCTCTTATCGACCTCGCAGGCGACCCACTTGAGCTGCCCACTTACGTGTGAATGCCACGATCGACGCCAGTCGATGAGCGGTCTCGACCCTCGAGCAAGTGCGTTGCCGAGAGTCCGAGGCCTAAACCGCGGCCCGGGTGTTCTCAAACGCAGGCGGCGCTCGGGTATCCAGTCATTCGGAGCGCTGAGAGCCTCTCCACGTGCACTTCTCTGAAGAGACAGGACTGTTTCACCGCGAAATCACTCGTTAGATCGTTGATCGCGGTTGATTGGGCGAAGGTCGAGGTGTTCGCGACGACGAGCCAGATCACCTTGTCGCGTTTCGCGTCACACCGAGGCACTCTGCCGAGGGCACCTGCGGATCCCGCGCATAGTTGGCCACAAGCTTCCACTTCGTCCCAGGGAACACCGGCGTTGGAGCAGGGCCGACCTCCCGCCAGGCTAGAACATAATAGTCAAATGCATTCCAGCCATCTGGGGCAACAAATACGATGCCGTCCCGAGGGCCGCTTTTCGCCAAGATCAGGGCCGTCGACGACTGCCATTCCTGTACGCTCCGTCCATACTCGGGAACAAGACTAAATACAAGCAGAGCCACCAGCACAGCGCTAATCGCCATGGACATGAGTCCCGAGCCTCGAAACCTCAAAGACATCACGCCCTCAGCTGCAAGGAGAGATGGGGCTGACAATACACCAATAAAAGACTCGTCCAAAAGACAGGTCGTGTTTATAGAGATTAACAATCCAAGTAGAAGCGGCAACACGGCTGCCCAAACAATGACTCCTATCCTGCCCCACTCGGCAGGCATATCTCGTTGCGACCATCCGCGCATGACGTGCCCCGTCCCAGTCAGGCAGGCCAATATCGTCAGGACGGCAAGGAATAGCCGCGGACCTCCATTTGAGCCATCTTCCAAGAGGTAGCCGACCATGTTGCGGATCTCAACGACGCTGAGTGGAGGGATCCAACTGATCTGTTGGGCACCGCGTCGGTCGGCTAGCCAGAGCAATGGAAGGCAAGAGGCGACATAGGCTCCCAGATAAGGAATAAGCCGTCGCCGCGGTTCTGTCGGTATGGCCTCCCATAATGCCCATAACAACTGCGCACTCACCGGTAGAATTGCGAATAGATGGCAGTAGTGCCTATCCGGCTGGTTTGACTGAGCGGCCTGCCGTGGCTGGGGTGGCAGCCGCGACCGACGCGGCGGCATCGAATGATGTTTGAGTCATCGCATCCGCGCGCCTGTGGGCTGCTCGGAGCATAGACGCGCCTTGCCAGGAGATGATTTCCAGGACTGGACCACCTGACTCAAGCGGGCTTGTCGCCAGACCAGATGAGCACGGGGTTCGATTCCGCAGCGTGGCGGACATTGCCCGCCAGTGGCTCCTTCTCGACGACCCGACTCACGAAGCCCCCCAACGGGATTGGAGCCTTCCGCGTGGTGTGCTCCGTCGACGCCCCGTGAGGGGCGCCGTCGAGCTGACAGATGTCGTCGGCAAGGAAGGGGCGAAGATCGACGCGGGACCGCTCGCGCTCATCCTCGACGACGAGGACCTGACTTCGACGTTCCTCGAAAGCAACGAGTGGTACAGCCTCGTCCTGCCGGTACTAATCGCAGCGAGGGAGGCGCGAATCGCCTCGGAATCCAGCGTGCCAAGAGGGACCGTCCGGTACACCCTGGAAGGTCGGAGTCCTTCGCCTGAGCATTATCGGGATACTCGTGTCAGTGGCCGACCGGATCGCGACAGCCGGCCTTGTGTCAGCAAACGGCACGGTGTCGAACACACTGACTGGTCGCTTGTCGGCTTGGCTGTCGTTGGCGCAATCGACGAAGCGGCTCTGCGACGGCTGCGGACGGCAGCTGGTTGGACGGCAGCAACAATGGTGTGCCGAGTGTCGGCGGCGGGGACACCGCAAGACGCGACAGGACTCCTGACCTTTCGGAAAGAGCAGCTCGGCGCTTGTGTCTTGAGCTGACACCGCGGCCGAAGGGATCGGCCCCCCATCCCCTTGGGGAGCGACCCGGAGCGTCGCCACCGCCTTTCCTTCACCGTACGAGCCGCGTCCCTGACCCTCACCTCCACAGCGGGATAGGTGATCGCAAGCCCGGAAACGTCCGCTTCCCGAGTCGGTTGGCCGGCCGACTTTGTCGATTCCCGAGAAGGTGAGGGTCAGATCACCGAGGCGGCAGGCTGCTCGAAGGCGTCCGCTTAGGAAACGCTTGCTGAGCTGGTCAGACTCCGTGCCACCTCATTCGTAGACGACCGAAACTTGCTCGTGAAGGAAGCTGCTGACCTCCAGAAGCTCGTCGTAGTCCGCGGACACCCCGAAGACAGAGTAGATGTACTGGCGAGTTCCCTCGTGCCAGTTGACCGGATCGCCGGGCGACCGATTCACGAAGACCTCGTTGACGCCTGGGAGTTCGGCCAGCCGCTCGAGGCCGCTGATGCTGACAACGCGGCGGGCAGAAGTCGGAGCCTGGAACATAAGGCACCAGCCGACCCTGGCACACGGGATCGGACCTATGACCACCGGCTCACCGAGGGCAACGCGCATCGAGAGTTGGACGAGCGACACGCCGCTTGCCTGTAACAGCATCTCAGGCACTCCGCCACCGAGCCTGCCGTTCACCTCGAGCACTCGGGGACCGTCCGGGGTCAGCTTGATCTCTGTGTGGCAGTCACCTGTCCTCACTCCGAGCGCGCGCAACGCGGCCGTAGCGACCGCGAGCACAGCCGCCAGCTGCTCTTGTGTCAGGTCAGCGGGGATGAAAAGCCCGGTTTCCCTAAACGGTTCGGCCGGCGCGAACCGCCCGGTTACCGCCACATGGCTGATCTCGCCTCTGACCACCAGGCTCTCCACCGACACGTAGCTGCCGAAACGCTCGCTCAAGCCTGTCGCGAGGTTCGGAAGATACTGCTCGACGAGCATCCCCGTCTCGCCACCGGCCTGAGGCGGGAGCAGGGCAACCTGGCGGACGAGATCGCCCGCGTCCGCGACGAGCATTGTGTAGCGACCACCGCTGCTTCTGCGCGGCTTGAGCACCGCCGGAAATTCCACCTTCGCGGCGAGCGCTTCAACTGCAGCCGGATCACCGTCGGCCGGGACCTTCCAGCAAGGCGGCGACGGCAGGCCGCTGTTGCAAAGCGCTTCGCGCTGCAAGAGCTTGTCCAACAGGCGCCGAGCGACCTCTGGCGTGTGATAGTCGAGTCCCATTTCTGCCGCTATCAACGAGACGAGGAGGATGTCCGCGTCGCGGTAGGCCACCACCCCATCGGGAACATGTGCGCGCAAGACCGAGACCGTCTCTTCTGGCGACAGCCCGGCAAGATTCATAACAGTGCCGACTTTTCGCAGCAGCCGGCTGGTGACAGCGTTCCCCGGAACACTCTCGTCCACAAGCCAGAGGAGCTCGCACAGACCTGAAGCCGCCTCGACGATCCGTAGCGTAGGCACTGAAAGAAGACCGTGAGGGACCGCAAGCAAACGCTGCCGGCAGTCAACAGTCATCGCTGCTGTCACAGCAAGGCTTTACCAGGTCGGTCTCCAGAACGCAAGGCCATGAAGCGCCAGAGAAGGGTGCCCACAGACGGTCGGTGAGATCGTTCGGCGAGCCCCGAATTGGTCCAGCAGACCACCACGTCATCGAAGAACTGAAGAAGATCAGCTGTCACCGGCAATCGTCTGGCGGTGGCACTCGGGTGGCGGGACGTCCCCCCGTGGTCGAGGGTGAGAATCATCTCGATCTGTGCGGACTCCTTCGGCAGAGCAACACGAGCAGGCTTGATCTCAACCCTAGCATTCGTCACCGACTAGATCGCGACGTTCGGTCAAGGGCGTCGGGCTCTTCTGGCGAACTGGCCGTTGTCTGTAAGGAAACTTCGGACCAAAGTTACCTCAAAGGCTCAGCCGGCTCGGTCATCTCGTAACTAGCAACGATAGATCGTTGAATCTGCTCGTATAGCTTATAGAGGTGGTCGTGATTATTGGCCACGCCGTACACCGTAAGCAGTCGGCTGATGGTTCCCCGACGCCAGTCGATGGTATCCCCGACGCGGCAGTAGAGACTGACTTGAGTGACGCCCGGCAATTGAGCCACGACCTCGAGACCGCCCAGCTCTACCAAGCGTTGCGCCTCCATCGGAGGTTGATACATCGCGCAGAAGGACACATGCTCGGTCTGCAAGGGAGCGACATCCCCATCGGATTCGCGTACCGCAAACCTCATGGCTTCCGATAGCAACGAGGAGGCTCCGGCAAGTTGAAGCAACGTCGGGACCTGGCCCCCGATTCGACCGTTCACTTCCAGCACGCGAGGACCGTCAGGCGTGATGATGAGATCGGTGTTGATGAAGCCGTCGTCGATACATAGGGCCCTTAGGGCGGTTTCGGTCGCATCGAACACGGCTTTGGTCTCGGCATCACTCAAGTGGCTTGGAATGAACGATCCCGTACCTCGGAAGGGTGGAGCTGGGACGAAGTGGCCAGCCACAACAAAGTGAGTGATGCGACCCTCGGAGATGAGACTGTCCACCATGAGTACGTCTCCAAAGCGCTGGGCTTCTCGAGGGTGGGCTTCGGCGAGCAGCTCCTCAACCAGCATGTCGTCGGCGTCGCGCTGAGCCTCGTTGAGCAATCGCAACAAGGATTCGGCATCGCCTATTCGGCAGGTATTTCGGCTTCCGCTTCCAACCTGAGGCTTCAAGACTACCGGGTAGCTCAGGTCCGCCGCGAGATGCGCCCTCACCGTCCGGGTGGCGTCTGCGGGTACGGACCAGAAGCGCGGGCCTGGCACTCGCGCTTGAGCGAGTGCAACGCGCTGGCGGTACTTGTTCACCAGCAGGCTGGCGGTACGGCGGCTGTGGAACCGCAGCTTGGACTCCTCGGCAATCGCGGCAGCGAGCAGAATCGGTTCTGATGAGAACGTTATGACTCCGTCCGGGTGATCCAGGGCGACCAATGCCGCAACCTCCGCATCGCTAAGACCGGAAGTGTCGATGGCAGTTCCTAAGCGCCGGATAAGGGGCACCGACCAAACAAGTAGCGGATCGGTGAAATCCAACACCCAAATCAGGTCACACCAGCCCCGGGCGGCTTCGGCGATCTCCAACGGTGGAATCGAATTGCGGCAGTAGACAACAACGAGCTTGGGACGGATGGCGGCAGCCACTATGTGCGAACCTTACTCCGAGAAACATCTCCCGATACCGGTGGGTGCGGCAGGCTACGTGCCATCGAATACCAACACGGTGTATATGTTCGAAGTCTGAGGCAAGTCGTCACGACCGAGGTAACACGTCACGTCCCAGCGTCGCCAGCCGCTCCATCGCCGCTCGATGCCCTGCGTGCGGCATCGCCCGCCCCTTCAGGACGTCCCTGGCTCGGCGATCGCTAATGCCGACAGCGTCGGCAACCTTCTTGGAGCCCATCGCCTTCAGCTTCGGCAGCGTGAACCTCCGCCACCCGTCGTTACCGTGGTAGACGGTCAGCCGTTCGTCCAGCTCGTCGATCGTCAAGAGCCCCGTGAACCGGTGTTCGAGCCTGTTCGACTCCCTCCCGATGAGCTTCATCTCTCCAGCGATGACCGGGCGACGTTGGAGCAGACCCACGGTGCCTCGCCCACACGGCTTGCCGTCTGGGGCCGAGCGCCTTTGCTTCGGGATGGGCTGCGTACTTCCCGGCAACATCCCCGTAGGTGTCCACCTTCGGCCGGCCGGATCGGCCAGCGACTGTCGTGATCCGATAGGGACCGCGTTCGGGATGGTGCAGGCCGACCCAGGAGAGCCTTGACCATCGGGAAGGGTCGGGCTCCCACGGCGCGTGTCGCGCGAGGCTGTTTGCTGGAAGCCGGCACGACTGAGCACAGCCAGGACTAGCCGTCCGGTTCGGCGCACTAGGTCGCCCCCCTGTTCCGAAACGCCCGCACCCTCGCACCGCAGCGTCGCTCCACTTCAGGCTTCGCTCCGCTTGCGCTGCTCGGTGTGCTCGTCGGTTGTCGTGCGATGGTCCGCGGCGCCGGGCCGTGACCTCTCGGGCCACGTTTGGTGCGGCAGACCCGTTCCTATCTACCTCCCATCAACGGTGCCCCTGGCGGGTCAGCGACAGAACTCCCTGACCACGATCTTTCTCGTCTCCGGCTCGGTCGTGTCCCAGCTTTAGCCGGCGCTTTGCACGCCTAACCGAGAAGGTCGTCCACCTCGCTCACCGCAAG
>Ga0116127_1001118_pt1 | contig 17696 bp, 16 predicted proteins | sample June2015DPH_16_1_FD_89731 | JGI IMG/M metagenome (GOLD analysis project Ga0116127, IMG submission 89731) | Peatland microbial communities from SPRUCE experiment site at the Marcell Experimental Forest, Minnesota, USA - June2015DPH_16_100 | ecosystem: Environmental > Terrestrial > Soil > Wetlands... | reverse complement strand
CATTACAGAAAGCACGCGATGCATTAAAATGGCTAGACCAACTTGGCGACACCGAAGGCCTCAAGTACCTAGTGCTGGAAGACGAAGGCATCCCACAACGCATCCTATTCAAAATATCCTAAAGCGCCTATGTGAAGCCAAAAGAAGCAACAACTATAATGGGTATGTCTAATGAATTTACCAATTTCTTATTCTCTCAAGTTGCAAAGTTAGAACTTAAGCTATCAGAATCAACTACTCAAGATATGTTCAATAGCCTTAACAACTAAACATTAACTTAATTTCGGGACAAGCTAGTGCGCTAAGAGGAATAGTTATGAAAATTTTTGGTCGTAATTGTTAAGCTAGAATTTGAAAGAATACCACTTCTTAATTTCTTCCACGCTATCTGGGGATTTATTGAATTCGGACAACATGCATTCTATAGATTTGGGGCATCCGAAGCATGTTTCAGGTATTACTTCTTCTTTGTTTCTTTGACTGAGGTACCCAAAATAGTATGGACATTGAACGTCCGAGGACTGACACGTTTGTTCTTTAACTGTTTCTTGGTGCTCATCGCTAGTGCCCAGGCTGAAAGGCGTGTCATAATCGGAGCCCATTATGCCAGACTTTTTGTTTAAAGTGATTTCTACTACATTGGGCTCTTCCATTTGAGCCGGCTCTGTTGTTTCCAAAATCTCTTTTACTTCAGGTTTTTCCTTTGATGTTAATTCATTATCGGTTGTTGCCTGTTGGCTCGTTATTGCTTTCGGCTCTTGGTTTTTGTCTTGTTTACTTTCTTTTTGCTTTCTCAGTGTTACCTGCTTTTTTTCCAGTACAGGTTTTTCTCGAGTGAGTGGGTCAAAACTCTTAGATTTCAAGTCGACCAATGTTTGACAGTTAGGGCATACATAATACTTGATTATTTTAGGTTTGGAGAAGCCTCTGTTGCAATTGGGATTGGAACAGTAATATCGTTTTAGCGCGCGCATTATATCAACCACAAGGGTTCTTGCCAATCTCTACTTCTACTTTTCAAGGTGTGTTGCTCAAGCCAATTTTTTTTAAGTGGTTGTCTGGAGCCGTGATTTAAAATGATTATTTGCGTCTCTGCTTTTTGAGCAAATAATACCTCTTTTTTGTTGTTAGAATATACCTTCATTTCAACACCTTCAGCGCGAGCTTTCCACGCTTTTTTCTGAGGAATAGTAACAATTCAAGAGTGCATTTGCGGTTTCTTGGGAGTACCCAGAATTCACGAGTAACCTAATAAGCTGAAGTTTTGCTTTGCTCACATGCTACACCTAAACATATATGCAGTATTAATATATAATAATGGTTATTTCGTTCAGAGAAATATATCCAAAATCGACATATCACTTTCCGCGTTAAACTAATTTTTAAGTAAATTCACCCGTGGGGTTTGGGTTGGGGACTAAATTTTAATCCAATCCAAGACTCCGCAACAAAGACAGAAAGTGTCAATAAAGCCCATAGTCACTGTAACTTCAATTGGGCTCACATCAAACTCCATGAACTAATTCCAAAAAGCCTTGAAGATCCTGCTTTTTCTTACAAAGGTAAAAAAACAAAAAAGTGAGCTATCTTTTGGGTATTCTCTTTCTGATAAATACAATTGATAATAGTATTACTACTGCAAAAAGCGGCAGAATTATCCACGTTGGAAGTTCTGGAACGGTAGGTGTTGGTGAGGGCGTTGTGTTTGTTGAGGAACTTGTTGTTGAAGCGGGGGTAGGTGATGGAGTTGAGGTTGGAGCAGATGTAGGATTTGGCGCAGAAGTCGGAGCAGCAGTTGATGCAGGTGTGGGCGTTGGGTTAAGTGCAAACGTTGCTGAGATTGTAGTTGCTCCCTGAATGTTTTGGACAGTATAAGAGCTAACAGCGCCAACAGACGTCCCATTCACAAAGACATCAGCGATGTAGTAACCATAACTCGGTGTTATAGTGAAAGTTTGACTGCCATCATAATTAACGATGATAATGTCACCCGAAATAAAACCGACGTCGTCATTAATTCCACTTGGTCTAATACCGCCGCCAGTGCCAAAGGAAAAAATAACAAAAGTTGGGGCTTGAATATTCGGGGAATCTAAAAAGGGAACAAAGCAAACGTTACCCAAGTTGAAATCGTCCTTGTAATCGTAAATTGTTTGGTTAATCGCTTGAGTATCAATTGTCCCCCACCAATTATACGTGGCATTAATGTCATTTGAAATTTTTGATAAGATATTGTAATTGCTATTATTGCAGATGTTGTTGTCAAGAATTGTTGTAGGAGTAGGCACTTCTGAATATGAAGTGAAGTATATTCCATTAGTGTTGTTTGTGATAGTGTTACTTTGAATTAACGGGGTCAGAAACGTTGCGCCAGAAAACGCAACGATTTCAATACCGTAAGTATTGTCAGCAATCAAGTTTCCTTCAATTAGCGAAGTAAAGTTACCAACAACCAAACCAGCCTCTGTATTTATCGTTATTCCTTCTGAGCAAGCAGTTATCGTATTGCCAGAAACAGTTGCATTTGCATCAGGAGTTATGATAATTCCTTGACCCATAGATCCTGATGGAGAAGTTACAGTGTTATTCGAAACTGTTCCCTGCCCCTCAATATCTAATCCACCGTAAATGAAACAGTTAGAAATTGTTGCATTTGCATTCGTACTAATTCGACCATAAATTGTATCATTATTAATTTCTGGCGAGTTATACATGACCGTGAAGATTAAAAGATTTGCATTCTCAATTATGCAGCCAGTACCTGTGGATTGGTTCCAATCAGCAGCAAATTGAGTAAAGACAATTTCCGCGCTATTATCACCATTAATAAGGATCAGGTTTTGGCTGCTACCGATTGCTTGTAATGTACCGTTAACTGTCATGTGATAACTGTTAAGGTTTACAAAAACACCTGGCTCGATTGTTAAGGCAACACCATTGTTTACAAGAACATCCACTGTAAGGTTATATGGACTTTTTGCTTGCGTCCAAGTAGTGTCTACTCTTATTATGTCAGTGACGTTTGTACCGCTCTGAGCTGTGCCAAAATGCAAAGTAGTAACTCCAACCATCGTGGATACTAAGAGTGCCAAGATGAATGTTAGTGCTAATGCTGTTCTTTTCATAAGCACCAATTAATAATATGTTCAACTTTCCCTTAGGTTTTGTGATATTAGGCTATTTCTACGTTATGCAGATTTAAGACTTATCTCTCTAAGTTTCCAGCTTACCGAGACCATCATAGCGACTTTAACCAAGGCTCATTCAAAACTTCATCAATCAATGCCTTAGTTTCTTCGATTCTTTTTTCATGTGCTTGAGACTGAATGCTATAATGTTTACGAGCATCTGGGCTACTGGTTTCCTCGAAAGCGTCTTTTGCATCTCTAACTCTTGTTCCTTCATAGTCAGTTCCTTTGATTTTCCGATAGACATTAGTTAGCTTAGTTAATTGTTCCGAATCTAAGAGTTCAAGCTGTCCACTAGCAACGGCTGAATCCCAAATATCTGGATAAAGTTTGGGGGCATCTTTAGTTAGACTGTTTTTCAGTTCATTTAGTTCACATGATAAATTTTTTAACAATTCTTTTTTTGCTTGTTGTTCTTTTCTCCAATCAATTACTCTGTCAAGCATGAAAGCTAGAAAAACTCCTGAAAATGTAACTATCAACTCAAGAGCTAAAGTAACTTGATTGATACTTTCAGACATATTGTTAGCTTTCACTTTAGCTCAGTATTTCTACGCCATGCAGATTTAAGACTTATCTTCATGGAAACTTAGCAGTATAAGTAAATAGAGGACCTAAGACAAAACTAATAAACTCTTTAAAGGCTTATTCTTAAAAGGAGAGAAATATAGTTATCATCCGATAGTCTCGGAGCTATTATTGGGATAATCGTTACGGTATTTGTCGTGCTTCTACTAGGATACGTCTTTACTTTAGTGCTTCTACAACTTAGTTTATTAGCAGCGATTCTTTTTGCCATTTTTATCGCAATATTGCTTTTTGCTATAATAATTGGGGTACTCAGAGGGTCTAGTGGTCGCTAATGTCAAAACAACGAAATGAGGAGATTACAATAGCTGTAATAGTGGTTACTCTTCTTGTTGGTTCTCTTGGTGCTTTTATTGCCATATTTGTTTCAAGTTTAGACGCAACAACCAAAAACATAAGTTATGTCGTCATAGCTTTGTTTATCTATGTTATTTGGAATGAGTTACATAAGAGATTTTTCTTGATACCACAATCAAAGAAATAATGCTTTTTTGGTTCATTTTTTGCAATGTTTAAGGCTATTTCTACGATATACAGATTTAACACTTCTTGACGAGAGAATATACTTAGGTAGCACTTTCATTTTCTATTTCTATAGAACAACAACAGCAACCGATATCAGTAACAAGGTTTTAGTAGCGTCTACGCATACGGTCTTCATTTTTGTAATACTTTGCTTGTGCTTCATTCTTGTCTATTTCGGATTGACAGACCTTACAATACCCATCAACTGGAATGCTAAAATGGTCAGCACCACACTTTATACATTTACCCATTACTCAGATTCTCCTTTTCTTAGTCCCATTCACCATTAGGCTATTTCTACGCTATTTAGATTTAAGACTTATCTTATGAAAACTTGGGTTAAACTATGTTTTAGAGTAGGTCAAGAACTTTCTTAGGGATCACGTAGTTCTTTCCATAGTATTTTCATGTTACCTTATTTTTAGCGTTAGCGATAAATATACAGCGTGTAGTACTGAATATTGAGAGGAATGAACAATGGAACTTGATGTTTGCATTAAAGGTAGGAGAAGTGTTAGAAGTTATACGGATGAGCCTGTTTCGAAGGAACAAGTTGAAGCTGTTCTGGAAGCGGGCATTTGGGCTCCAACAGCTATGAATAGGGAGCCTTGCAAGTTCATAGTTATCGAAAATAAAGAGGTAATTAAGTGCGTCTCTGATGAAACCAAGGTTTTGGTCAAGCAAAGGTTTCCTCCTTTAGCCAAGCAATTCTCTACAGAGGCAGATGTAATCTGCTATAATGCGCCTGTTCTCATACTGGTATGTACAGAAAAAGACCAGCAATGGGCTAACATGAACTTAGTGGACAGCGTTCTCGCAGCGGAGAATATGTTTTTGAAGGCGTATGAGCTTGGGCTTGGAACCTGCTATATGGGTTTCGTTTCATTACTAAACAGCAAGCCAGACGTTCTCAAAAAGATTGGAATCCCTGAGAACTATGACATGATGGTACCCTTAATCTTAGGGCATCCCAAAACAAAACAAGAAGCAAGAAAGAGAACAAAACCGAATATCCTGAAATGGATTAAGTAACTACGGCGAAGCAACCTAAACGGGTTCCAAATATTCTCATGAAAAGAAACGGTTAATCAGTTTAGGTTCCATCAACCTCACGTTTGGGAAATTTCAATAATCCTTTAACTTGGTTAAGTTTCGATAGTCAATCATTGATGGATTCATAGTGATTCTTTCTTTCTCCATTTCAAACCGCTTCTTGTACAGTAACTTATTTTCTTTCTAAGAAAGTCTTACATTACCCAAAATAAAGTTAAGTCCAGAATCAGTGCTTCAATATTGAACCAATTTTCTTTCTCCTAACCCATTTTGGATTTTCTTTTAGTGCTTCCGTTTTTGATGATACAAAATCCAGTTAGATGCTTGTCGTGAAATATTTCAGTGATTCTATAATGATTCTCGACTCTTCCCTTGTTTTCATCTGGAAACTCCGAGTTAGTCTCTGGAAACAAGAGGCATGTAATACGTAAATACAGCGACAAAACCTTTCCAGCTCAAAATTCAAGGAAGTTGCGGAATAGAAAACCGTTTTAAGTGGAAAGGAACAATTGGGTGTTATGCCAAAAATTGATGTTCTTGATGAAGCCGTCATAGATGCCCCGCCTATAGTATTCTACAGGGCTCTTTTGAACGAGTACTCAGGGGTCACACGTTGGTGGATGCCTTATTTTGAATTCAAGCCAAGAGGGGATATGCCAATGGACCATGAAGGTGCAATTTTTGACATAACTATTCATGATAAAATGACACTCAAGTTTTCTGTCAAGATTACAGAGATTGTGGAAGCCAAATCGATAGAAGAGGAGTATGCAGGTGAGTTTGTAGGAACTGGAAAATGGACATTTGAGCCAACCACAGATGGAAAGACAAAGGTGCAATTTCGAGTGAATGGCGAAACCAAGAAACTATCTTTTGTTCTTCTCTCTCCATTCGTGGACATGGGAAAAAAGCATTCAGTCGTGATTCAGAAAGGATTCAAGGCATGTAACAGTTACCTGTGCAAGAAGTAGCTTTTTCGGGAAAAGAACCATTAGCATCAATTAAAATAATATCTGTAGTTGTAGGCATTTCTAAACCGTTAAAGTACCGTTTTATGTACTCTGTTGTGTAAGTGCCTAGAATCTGTTTTGGTGTACCGTTCTCAATCATTACTGTTCTATTACTTTTAACCATTAAACCGTTGTCTAAATCTCATAACTAAAAAGTCCGCGAAAGTCCCTGTTCGTCCCTTCGCTCCCAAAAAGTCCCAAAAGTCTCAAAAAGGCATTTTTGCTATTGAACACACAAGGTTAAAAACAAAATTAAAAAACTGAAAACTGCAATTGGCCTAAACACACACTTTTTAAAAATGTTAAATCTAAAGTTCATAGAAAATTACGCAATAAAACTGGTTAAAGAAAGCTTACGAGTCTGAAAAAAAAAGATGGTGGAATAAGGCGCTTTTGCGGTGTTTATCAGTGTCTTTTCTTTGCTAAGCTTCTATGCTTGTCTTTTTGCTCATGGCAACTCCAGTGGCTACTTCTGGAAATTGCTCCTTAAGCCTCTTCTCTGCAGCTAACTCTGCTTCCTCTAAGATTTTTTCTGCGTCTGCGTTTACTGTTCCAATATTCACCTGCATTTCTGTGGATTGGTTAGTTGAGGTCACTATGTCCGTTAGCAGACTTCCGATGTTTTCGAGCTCCTGACCTGCCTCAGGCAAAATAGTAGACATCCCAGAATGAATATTGTTTAGCACACTTGCCGCTGGAGCTAACACTGTAACTAAATCGCCAATTTCTGAAACTGTGCTGAGACGCATAGACACGCTTTCCAAAGCAAGCGACTCCTGCATCAGCATTTTCTCTACTTTGCGTATTTCCCAGAGTTCGCTGGCAAAGATGTTCGCCCGTACATTATCCCTATCTGAGAGGGCTTTCACAACACATTGGAAGAGGGCAGCATCACGGTTCTCGAAACGTTTTACTGCGCTATCCAACGTTTTAGTTTGAACGTCTAAGCGTTGAATAACCAGACTGATTTGTTCTTTAACATTTTCGGAAGGCTTGCCGAGGCTTTTGATCTTCGATGAAAGAGACGGCTGCTCTCTTTCTTTATCTTTCCATCTATCAAAGAATTTGTTAGTCAAGATAGAGTTCTCCTAAGTTTACTCACTCGTTTTCACCTTAGGAAATAAAATATAAAAGAATGTTTGAAATGATAAGTTAAAACTCGACTCCCAGAAGAACCTCATTTTTAATTTTCTTTCTAAACAATTAACTGGTTGAAAGGTTTTTTCACATTGAATTTAACTAACACTCAAGGGAAACTCAAGTAATTTGTATTTAAGCTACTCTGATAGGTACGTCGCTGCTCACAAAAAAAATTATTTTTTCCAACTGTTTTAGGCACTTTAACTATTTAAAAAAAACCGTTTTCCTTGAGGGAAGGAAGTTTACTTTTTATATAAGGGGGAAGGAGTGCCCTGAAGGTAATAGAAATTTCCTTATTTTCTGATTTGCCCACTGCCTAAAACAACGTATTTTGTTGTGGTTAAATGCTGAACGCTCATGGGTCCTCGTGCATGAAGTTTCTGGGTGCTGATGCCTATTTCCGCGCCTAACCCGAACTGGTTGCCGTCAGTGAATCGTGTGGATGCGTTCCAGTAGACAGCGGCTGAATCTACTTCCCGTATGAAGCGCATGGCTTTGTCGAAGTCGGTTGTGAGGATGGAGTCTGAGTGTTTGGTGCCGTACTTGTTGATGTGCGCTATGGCTTCTTCTAGGTCTTTCACCACTTTGACGCCCATGATTAAATCCAAGTATTCGGTGTACCAGTCCTGTTCAGTTGCAGGTTTCACGTCAGCAACAATTTTTCGGGTTTCTTCGTCGCCTCTAATTTCTACGCCTTCCTTTCGCAGAGCAGCAATCACAACGGGCAGGTAGCGCTCTGCAATTTTGCTGTTAACCAAGAGTTTTTCTGCGGCGTTACAGGTTCCTGGTCTTTGGCATTTAGCGTTTATCACTATAGGTGTTGCTTTTTCTAAGTCAGCGTCGTCTTCAACATAAACATGGCAGTTGCCGGTTCCTGTTTCAATAACTGGAATGCGCGAAGTCTCAACCACAGTTTTGATTAAATCTGCGCCTCCGCGAGGAATAAGCACATCAATGTACTGTCGCATACGCATCAGTTCCTCCGCAACCTTGCGTTCAGGAGAATTCACCACTTGAACAGCGTCAACTGGAACATTTGTCCCCGCCAAAGCATCCCGCAGCACATCGCCGATGGCTACGTTCGAGTTTAAAGCGTCAGACCCGCCGCGAAGGATAACTGCGTTTCCAGATTTAATGCAAATTCCCGCGGCGTCAGAGGTTACGTCTGGGCGTGACTCGTAAATTACTCCTACAACACCTAAAGGCACACGAACCTGGCTAATTATCAAGCCGTTCGGTCTTGTCCAGCTGCTTATAATTGTGCCAATCGGGTCGGCTAAGCCTGAAACTTCTCGGAGGCCGCGAGCCATGGCCTGTATTTTGCGTTGATCCAGTGCTAAGCGGTCAAGTAACGCTGATTTGAGCCCTTTGGCTTTGGCAGCTTCCACATCTGCTTTGTTTGCAGCCAAAATCTTATCAGCATCAGCCTCAAGAGCGTTCGCCATCCTGCAAAGCGCAGTGTTTTTTGCTTCCGTTGAAAGCTTCGCCATTTCAACTGAGGCAGCCTTTGCTTTCTTGCATATTTCAGTTATCATTTTTCTTCCTCAATTAAGTGTATATTTCTATGTTCAATAACTTCTTTAGGCTTATCGGAACCAAGCGCCTTTTGTACTTCTATTATTTGTAATCCTTTAATCAGGTTCAACTCGCCACTGGTATAATTCGGCTTGCCCTTTGCAAACTCAACCTTGTTTTCGTCAACAATACTTACTACGTCGCCAACGTTAAAGTGCCCCACAACCCGTATTATGCCAACAGGTAACAAGCTTGAACCTTCCACTATAGCTTTCTTGGCGCCCTCGTTTACGTGGATTTGGCCTTTAACTGCGGCTCCGTACGCAATCCAGCGTTCTATCGCAGGCATTGGATTCTGAGGTTTAAAGAAGGTGCCTACGTCTTTTCCCGCAAGAATGTCAAGTAACACATTTTCTCTTCTGCTTTTCGCTATTACTACTGGAATTCCGCATGAAGTGGCAATTTCAGCAGCTTTAATTTTGCTTTGGATTCCGCCTCTGCCCAATTTGCTCTTTCCGTTAAGCGAATCCTTCAATTCAGGCGTTATGGCGTCTACGGTTTTTATTAATTGTGCGCCAGGTTCTTGAGGGTCAGCGGTGTATAAGCCGTCAACATCTGACAGGATTATAATCATGTCTGCGCCAATTGCGCTTGCGACAAGAACTGAGAGGATGTCGTTGTCGCTGAAGTTTACTTTGTAGCCTTCCTTTAGTCTAAGTTCATCTACCGATGTCACATCATTTTCGTTAATTATTGGAATAACGCCTGTTTTCAGAAGCATCCTTAACACGTTACAGGTGTGCACGTAAGATGCCCGATTGGAAAGGTCTTCCGCGGTAAGCAGAATTTGCGCAACCTTTAATCCATGCGCCTTGAAGAGTTCACGATATTTCGCCATTAGCACACTCTGGCCTGTTGCAGCCGCAGCCTGTTGAAACACTACATCATTAGGTTTCGGCGGTATACCAAGTTCCGCTATTCCCGCTGCTACTGCTCCTGACGTTACGAGGACAACTCTGTCTCCTTGTTTGGTTGCGGCTGCTATTTGACTGGTTAATTTTTGCATTTCTTCCTCGTCAAGGTTCCCTTCGCTGGATGTTATGCCGCTTGTGCCAACCTTAACAACTATCAATCTTGAAGGCATCACTTAATCACTTTTAAAGCAGACTTATTGAGTTATGTTCCAAACTTCCTTAAAAATGCAACCACATTGCAAAGACAAAATAGAATTTAGAACATATTAATTACGCGTTTATACAAAACTTTGCTCCAAATTTTAGGAAAAATATATAAGCAATAGCGGCATCGGTTTTTCAACATGTTAATAAACTTACAACCCTTAGCCACATTAATGGTTAACTCCCCCATGGTATTTTGGCTCGCACCAATATCCGGCATAATCGCAGTAATCGCTTCACTTTTGCTTATGCGAAAAATAGGTAAAATGAGCCCAGGTGCACCAAAAGCAGTTGAAGTGGCCAATGCAATCCGCGAAGGCGCTTACGCCTTCCTCAAAAGGCAATACCGCACAATAGCCATAATCACCGTCATCGTATTTGCCCTGTTGGCGGTTGCCCCCGGCTTCGGTTTAGGCACTGCCGCGGCATTCTTAGTGGGCGCCGTTGCTTCTTTGTCTGCAGGATACATAGCCATGGACAACGCCACCAAAGCAAACGTGCGCACCGTGGCAGCCGCGAAAGAAAGCGGCGCAGAAAAAGCCCTCAAAACTGCTTTTTACGGCGGCGCAACGATGGGTATGGCGGTTGTGGGTTTATCTCTTTTGGGTGTAAGCTTTCTATTCTTGATTTACGGCGGCTACAACGCCATGTTTGGCACGCTGAGTGTCACTCAATCAGCAACCTTAGGCAGACAAGCTGCAAGTGGAATCGTAGGCATGGGTTTCGGAGCCTCATTGATTGCGTTGTTTGCCCAGCTTGGAGGCGGAATTTACACTAAAGCCGCCGACGTCGGGGCAGACCTTGTAGGCAAAATTGAAGCTGGTATACCTGAAGATGACGCACGCAACCCTGCAGTTATCGCCGATAACGTCGGAGACAATGTGGGTGACTCGGCAGGAAGAGGCGCAGACCTATTTGAATCTGCAACTGGAGAGAACATCGGCGGAATGATTATCGGCGGCTTAATTAGCATAGCCACTGGAAACCTCATATTCCTATTTTTCCCGCTTATTGCACGTTCTCTTGGTATCTTTGCAACATTAGTAGGTATGCCTTTCGTGAAGCTCAACGAAGCAGAAGCTAAGCATCCGATGAAAGCTCTAAGAAAAGGTCTCATGGTCACAACCATAGTTGCAGGCGTTTTGTTCTTGTTTGCCACGATCTTCCTGTTAGGTAATATCTACCTGTTCTTCTGCTTGCTCGCAGGTTTAGGGGCTAGCGTAGCTATAGACTACATTACAGATTACTACACTGGACGAGACCGAGGCCCAGTAATGAGGATAGCTAAAGCCAGCGAAACAGGAGCCGCAACCAACATCATCACAGGCTTCGCAGTAGGACTCGAAACAACAGCGTTGCCCATAATCTCACTAGTCACAGCGCTCATAGTGTCCTATTTCTTTGGGCTTCAATTTGCATACAGCTGGAATGCCAGTCACCCCCTCGCACAAATTACGCCCTTCATAGGCGGAATTTACGGAACTACTCTAGCCACAATGGGTATGCTTGCAGTAATGGGCATGGTGCTAGCACTTGACGGCTTCGGACCAATCGCTGACAACGCAGCAGGCATAGCACAAATGTCGGGTGAAGGCGGAGCCGAAGAAACAATGGAAGCCTTAGATGCGGTCGGAAACACTACCAAAGCATTAACAAAAGGCTTCGCATTAGGTTCAGCTTTACTTGCAGCTCAACTGCTATTCCAAACATACGCTTCAGAGGTTTCTTCCCACTTCAATATCACCTTTACTGTGAACATCGCTGATCCTGTCATATTGGTCGCTGGCTTCATAGGTGCTATGATACCGTTCTTCTTCTCGTCGCAGGCAATCAGCGCTGTAGGAAAAGCAGCCGCCGAAATGGTTGAAGAAGTTAGACGGCAATTCAGAGAAATCCCTGGCATCATGGATGGAACTGGCAAGCCTGAGTATGGCAAAGCCGTAGACATCAGCACAAAATCCGCTCTAAAAGGCATGGTAACTCCAGCACTGATCGTCTTGGTTGTTCCGTTAATCATTGGTGTTCTCTTGGGGCCTGAAGCTGTAGGCGCACTCGTAATCGGTGCAACTCTAACGGCAGTTCCGCTAGCTTTACTCATGAACACTGGCGGAGGTGCATGGGACAACGCAAAGAAATACATTGAATCAGGACACTTCGGCGGTAAGGGTTCCCCCGCTCACGCAGCTGCCGTTGTAGGCGACACAGTCGGCGACCCAATGAAAGACACAGCAGGACCAAGCCTCCACGTAGTCATAAAACTTCTCAGCACGTTGTCAATCGTCTTCATACCGCTGTTCATAAACGTGCTATCGCATTACCTACCCGCCCTCGTATAGTGCGCCAAACCTGGGGAGGCTTTTTCTTCCCATAACTTTTTTTCGCGTTATAGTATGTTTTTATTTCTTGGTTTCGCAACTAGCTAAAGAGAAGTGTAGACTGTGAAGATCATTGAGAAGAATCTGCAGCAAGATTTCGTTAAAGTGGTTCCTGACTCGCCAGACGACCTTTGGCACCTATACAACATCATCTATCGGGGCGACGAGGTTTACGCTTACAGTTCACGAGCCATAAAAAGTGACACTGAAACGTCGCGTCCGAAAAGTGCTGAGCGTGTTTCAGCCTTCATGGGCGTAAAAGTTGAGTCAGTTAGCTGGGATAAGTTTCTGGGTAAACTGCGGGTTCACGGGTTAATTTGTCATGCACCTGACATTATTCCTACTGGTGCCCATCACACGCTTAGCATAGCACTGAATCAACCGTTAACTATTGTGAAGAAAGAATGGCCCAAACATTTAGTGGACAGGCTTACAAGGGCAAGTGAAACTGAGAAGCCCATGCTGATAATCTCCATCGACGACGAAGGCTTCGCCATTGCAGAAACCAAACAATACGGTGTAGAAATCAAAGTTGAAGAACGCACGAAACTGCCCGGAAAGCTCGAAGCAGACAAACGTGTCGAAGCTACAAAAGCATATTTCCGGCGTGCACTCAACAGCCTAAACCAACTTTGGAGTCAAAATCACAGTCCAATCGTTGTTATCGGCGCAGGTTTTGTTAAGAACGATTTTGCAAGATACCTCTCTGAAGAAGCCAGGGAAATGTTCAAGGCAGTTGCGGATGTGAAAAGCGTTAACAATGGCGGCACAGCAGGAATCTACGAGGCTTTGCGTTCTAGCGTTTTGTTGCGTGCGGCAAATCAACTGCGTATTGTCGAGGAAGCAGAAACTATTGAAGAAGTTATGAAACGGTTAGGCAAAGGTGAAGGAACAGTCACGTACGGGTTAGACGCGGTGGAAAATGCCGCTCAAATGGGCGCTATTGAAAAGCTGGTTCTTGCCGACGTAACGCTTCGTGATGCAGACGAGCAACAAAGGTTGAAGCTTGAGGAGCTTATGAGGGAAGCGGAAAAGCGCGGTGCGAACGTAACTGTAATCAGCACAGAGCATGAAGCAGGTGCAAAACTGTTAGCTTTAGGCGGAATCGCCGCTTTACTACGTTTCCCAATCTACCGAGATACAACAACGAAATAAATCTTAAACCTAAGTTTTGGATCTAAAAACTGCTTACGAGCATTTTCAGATGATTAGCGGTTGGGTGCTCTTTATATAGATGCTTTATATACCCCCTGCGTTATTTAAATACTCAAGCGCGTGAATTGACATGAGTAAACGAAAACCAATCATTAAGATACAAAACATTGTAGCTTCCGTATCGCTTAACCAGAAAATCGACTTACAAAAAATCGTAGAAAAATTTCCCCAAACTGAGTATAACCCAAGCGTGTTTCCAGGTTTAGTTTTCAGACTTAAAAAACCGAAAACAGCCACCTTAATTTTTGGCACTGGCAAAATGGTTTGCACAGGCGCTAAATCAGAAAAAGAATCCCGAAGCGCCGTGGAAAAAGTCGTTAAAGAACTGCGAGGCGAAGGAATCCAAATCACAGAAAAACCCATCGTAAACATTCAAAACATTGTTGCTTCAGCAGAACTTGGCGGCGAAATCGACCTTGAAAGCCTCGTTTACAAACTCAGTAAAGTCATGTATGAGCCTGAACAGTTCCCAGGCGCAGTTTATCGTATGGATGAACCAAAAGTAGTATTCCTAATATTCTCAGCTGGAAAACTCGTTTGCGTAGGAGCCAAAAAAGAAGAGCAAGTTTACGAAGCCGTCGACAAAATCCAACTGCTACTCGAAGAAAAAGAACTCATCTACTACCCCGCTCCCCCTTAAACCTATTTTTTCATTCTTCTACGAACCGCAGGATTCAAGTCTGAGAGCTTTTTGAGCGCCAATTCAAAGGTTTCGTCTGGAGCCAATTCCTTTTTAACGAAAACTCCCGTTCTGCCCACTGTATCGCGCTTCAGAAGCGTATGAACCCTGTCCAGCACGGTTTCAGCGGATATACCCAAAATTTTAGCGGCAAAATCTTCTCTGCCAATGATGCTGCTCTCTACATGACCTTTATCGGTTGGTTCAATAAGCATAAGCCGTTTGTCCACGCCTGAGACCCGAACGCCTGTTTTAAGCTGGTTAAGGTTGGTTTCCCCACCGAATTTGTAAAATTCCCTCTCTACCCTGCGCATCTGCATCAGCGGAAACGAAACAGTGATTTGCTCGTTAACTTCAATGTGTGCTTTCATAGCGTAATTCGGGGTGGCTTGAACAATTAAACGGGCATTAACCGGTATGCGTGCTTTTTCTATGGCGGTTTCTACAAGGAAACTATTCTGCACCTCCGCAATGAAAACATCGATGTCGCTGGTCTTGTGAACGTCTCCTCTGGCTATGCTTCCATGCACGATTGACTGCAAATGAAACGCGTCTAAGGCAACCATAATTTCTGCTGCTTTGGTTCTGAGCTCAGTTAGCAGCGTCCAGCGTGCACTATTGTATGTTACTTCCTTGTAATCTGCATGTTTTGTTGGCTTAACAGCCATTTTATCCAGCCATTTAAGGAGTTAATGCGGCATTGTTTATTTAGTTTTAAAGGACAATTTTACAACAAATAAGACACTTTTTGACATTACTTAGGTTTCCTAAAGATTTTAATTCCGTCTATCTCAGCGAAAAAGCTCCAACCATCTTCAGCAAGTTTGCATATTTCTTCTACTGTCTTAGCTGTTGCAGAATAGTATTCTTCATCGCGAAACACTACTAACCGAGCTATTCCTATGGTAGCATGCACCTCGCGTTTGTGATTATAGATTGCACCGGATTCCTTAAAGACTGATAATATTTACCAAATTCGCTTTCCACTCTAACTATCATCGCCTAACTATTCGGCTATAAAAATTCTCAATGACTTTTTGTCCTTCTAAGTGTTCTTGGCCCTTAATGCTAATCCGCTCTGGGTGGAATTGGACACCATAAAATGGTTTCTTTTTATGTTTAACAGCCATGCGCGCTTAATTACCGTCTGCCTTTATAGACGCTAATGTGAGATGTCGTTATTTTTTCGCAATATTACAGTAGCTATGCTTGATAACTACCCTGCTTAGGTTGAGGAGGTTGATTGGAACTTTATTTTCAAACGTTTTCTTTAGCTTCTATGTCTGTGAAGCTATGAAGTGTTGATTCGTGGATCCATGAGTCAGGGTTTTTATATTTGAATGTTGGTGCCATGGTTCTGAGTCTTTCTGATTCTTTTGCTTCAAAGCAATATATGATTTCGATGAGGGTTTCTCGGTGTTTTTGTTTTTGCTCTATGAAGGTTTCAAAGATCTTCTTGAAATTGCGCTCGCGCAAGTTTAATGCTAACTTTGAAAATTCATCGGCTATATTTATAATTGAGGGGGATTGCAGGTAATTGGTGTATACTTCGCTGAGTTGATCCTCTATGTTAGTTAATTCTTTTAGTATTTCGCATGAAATCTCGTAATTTAGGTTGTTAGTTTTGGTTACTCTTTTGGTAAACTTGGAAATATTGTTCGCTATTTCTGTCAGGTTCTTTTTGCAGTTCATGTTTTCTGTTTCAGGTAGGTCAATGTAATCAAGTATTCCCTGAATGATTTTTGCGCATTTTAGGCTGTCATATGCTAAGCCTAGAATAAAGCTGCTTTCAGGAGGGTTGATTTTCTTGGATAACGCTTCATAAAGTCTAAAAGCTTCGGTTTCTATGTTGTTTAAGCATTTTAAAGACTGTGTGCTTTCTTGTAATTTTTCAACCATTTTATTGCCCCCTATTAAGCTTGTGTATTGAGTATTAATAAATATTATTGGTTTCATCTTTTACTGTGCCTCTGTTGAGCACATGTACAATTTGTCAATTGAGACTTGAACCCATTTGGCGCGCATGGCTGTTCCTAAAATGGTGAAAAATGGTTTTAAGTCTGATTCTCAGTTTAGGATCACTTTTCGAGGCATGAGACTAGAATGGAAAACAGGAGCTGTCTGGAAAGACAAAACAAGAATAAATACCATTTTTGACCAATATCGGAACAAGCATGCGCGCAATGTTTCTAAGTTTATAAAAAATTACATGCTCATTTTTCCAAGCATGCATTCAATAATATCTTTGCAAACGATGCATTCGTCAGGAATTTGTTTTTTCTGTTTTTGTTCACTTAAGTAGCCAAGGTGGTAGTGGCAGGAGGGTGGTATTTCTTTATTTCTAGTTGGCTTTTCTGCAGGAAGAACTGTTTCAACTTGTGTGCTTTCGGGCTTATTATCAGTCTCTATTTGGGCTTCAGTTATTTTTGTTAAACAATATGGGCAGGCAACATATGGCTCTGCCGAATCTTGCTGTAAATTTGTGGTCTTAAGTGGCGTAGTGAAAACTTTCCTACATGAAGGATTCGGGCAAGTAAACGTTCTTTTTCCCTCTATTTTCTTTTAACCAACGATAGACTCTCTTCTTTATGGTGTTTACTGGTTTATAGCGTTAATGAATCTGAAATAAAGATGCTGACTATTCTACGTTGTACCCCTTGGGCTGGCAAGGTGGCGGGGAATCTAAATATTGACAATATTGTGTATTGAATCATAATATTTAAAAAGTAGATGAGTGAAATGTATTCAATAAAACCGAAGAAGAGTTGGAAGAGCAAAATGAACTTTAGAAAATTTAGGAAAAACGCAAAAGCCCTAAGCCCCGTAACCGCAACAATCATACTCATCGCCTTCAACACCGCAATCATCGTTGCAGCGCGGGCTCTCTGGGAGGCATAAAAAAAATGGTAGTCCAATTAAAAGAATACACGTCAGCACAGGCAATAGCTGACGACCTAGACAAGGATTTATCCGAAACCAAAAGCTTACTGGGCGAATATCTGCGTCGTTTAGACGAAATCCGCACTTTAGCAGAAAAATCAAAAAAAGTCCGCGAAGTCATAATGAAGCTGGCAGGAAAAAAAACCGGCACAGCAGACAGCCCGGGCGAAATAACAGTGGGTACACTAAACATCATCTTAGACGCTAATGCGTTCCACGAGTTAACAGCCATAGAAGCCGTCGTGCGGAGCCACCAAGAACGACTGTCGGCATTACAGAAAGCACGCGAT
>Ga0116127_1001108_pt1 | contig 17823 bp, 26 predicted proteins | sample June2015DPH_16_1_FD_89731 | JGI IMG/M metagenome (GOLD analysis project Ga0116127, IMG submission 89731) | Peatland microbial communities from SPRUCE experiment site at the Marcell Experimental Forest, Minnesota, USA - June2015DPH_16_100 | ecosystem: Environmental > Terrestrial > Soil > Wetlands... | reverse complement strand
TGGAGCGCGTACTGGAAACAATGGAGCGGGCGCGGTCATTCTGCAAGCGGCACGGCGGATTATCACCTACGGAGAAGGTAGCCGAGCATGTTTGAAATCCTTCGACCAAGTTTCGCAATCGCCTATACCGTGTTTGCTGCAATGGCGCTGGCGATGTTCTGGCTCAACTTGCCGGTGAGGAGATAACGGTAATGGTCAAGTTTGACATTTAGCTGGAATCCGCTATGCTGGTGGACGTGTTGCGAGTCCTGAAATTCCGGCTCTATCCCAACGATAGCCAGCGGGCTAATCTTTCCAATTATCTCGATCAGGCTCGTCGCGTTTACAACCGCGCTCTTGAACAGCGAATCTACGCCATTCGATCAGATGGCAACGGTTTCGGCCTTTACGATCAGCAGAAGCAACTGACGTTCCAGCGCGCCGCGGACGAACAAATGGCGTCAATTCCGGTAGAGGCCCAGCGTGACGGACTTCGCCGAGTCGATTCAGCCTTCAAGAACTTTTTCCGCTGTTGCCGGGAAGGCGCGAAGAAAAAGGGGTTTCCGCGATTCAAGTCGGCATCCCGATATAACAGCGTCACGTTTACAAGCCCGTCGAACGAAATCGGCGGTGGTCGCATCCGAATTCCCGGCATCCGCAAGCCAATTCGGTGTCGTGGAATGCAACCGTTCGAGCATGCGCCAAAGCGACTAACAATTGTTCGCAGAGCCGAAAAGTGGTTTGGTCGGATTCTCGTTGACGATCAGAAACAGGCTCCGTCGAAACGTCCGATCAAGAAGGCCGTCGGTATTGACATGGGCCTAAATTCGTTCCTGACGACTTCGGATGGCCTGCGCGTCCAATGCCCGAAACATTATCGGCGATTGACTCCGCAGCTTCGCCGTGCTCAGCGGTTATTGAGCCGCCGAACACGCGGCGGCGGTCGATGGAAGCGCGCTCTTCTCCGCGTCCAGCGCATCCATGCGAAGATCGCCGATTGCCGTGACGATTTCACGCACAAGCTCAGTAAGCAACTGGTGGCGGACTACGATTTCATCGCCGCCGAGAAACTGAATATCAAGGGAATGGTTCAAGGCCGCTTAGGCAAGAGCATCCTCGATGCCGCTTGGGGACAATTCCTGTTTCGTTGTAGCTACAAGGCTGAAAACGCCGGAGTCACAGTTATCCAGGGAAACCCAAGCGGAACGTCGATTGATTGCAGCCGATGCGGCGAGCCGGTTCCGAAAACCCTGTCGGATCGGATTCACAAATGCCCGAAGTGCGGGCTGACGATTGACCGGGACGAAAACGCCGCCCGTAACGTGTTGATGCGGGCGCTGATGAATCTCTCAACACCCGGCGCGGTAGGCGTCGGTACATGCACGGAGGGATTGACCGCTACGGCAAGCATCGGCGAACCGCAAGTCGGCCCGTTGAACTGCGCAGGTCAAACTTGACCACTACCGTGGATAACCGCCTGCACCAAGGACGAATAATGCCGTTGCCCCACTCAAGCGATCAGGAAGAGCATGACGGCTGGGAGACGTACAGGATTCACGTTATGGGAAGTCTGCAACGACTCGACGCCACGGTCACGCGGCTGTGGCAGGTGCTGGATGAATTGAAGGACGAATTGACGCGAGTGAAGATCAAGGTTGCCGCCATGTGTGCGCTTTTCAGCTTCATCGGGGCGAGCCTTCCGGTGGCGATTGATCTACTGATTCGATGGAAGGAAGTATCGGGACGATGACCGCCGGCACCAAAATCAGCCTTGCCTCCGCAATTCTGGTGGGCATCGCCTCCGCCGGGGCCATTGAAAACCAAATCGTGCAGGCGCATGACGCGAAAGTCATCGGCGATGCACTGATGGAGAAGCGCGTCGAGGCGCTCGAGTGGGTCGTGTTTCCGCACTCAATGGCGGAGAAGTATCCGGCAACCGGGGCATCGCGGGGATTTGTAATTTCGGGAGCAACGAGCAGACCGTGAGATTTCAACGTGGCATTTCAATGAAAAATCCAAACGCTTCAAACGGTTCTATCTACGACTGGGAAGTGGAGAATACCCTGATGGAGCGCGCCGGCGAGGCGGCTGAGGAAATTCTGCGCTTCGCGCGCGGTGATTGCGAGCTTGGCTGCTCTGGCAGCGTGTTGGGTGGTCGGGAGAATGAACCCATGAGCAGTGAGACTTTCACCTTCAGCGTGACCGGCAGCAACGGCAGCACTCTGGCTGGCGTTCTAACGTCTACGCCCGCGATAACTCCGCCCGCGCCGGTCCTGACGACGATCCAGGTCAGCCCCGCATCCACAACGCTTCCCGCTGGCGGCACTCAACAATTCTTGGCGACAGGCCTTGACCAGAACGGCAATCCATTGGCGACACACCTAAGTTTCACCTGGACGGCCAGCGCCGGGACGATCAGCGCGTCGGGTCTTTTGACCGCTCCGTCTGCGGCTGGCGCGGTGAGCGTGGCCGCATCGTCGGGCGCGGTGAGCGGGGTGGCGAGCGTGACGGTGACGGCGGCGGTGCCGCCGACAGGATACAAGCCCGACCTTCCCAGTTTTCCAGGGCAGCCAGTCCCACAGACGACGGCCATCGACGCGGCGTTGCCGCATGATGCAAACGGGTTCATCGTTCCGCCGATTCCGTCGAATCCAAAGATCATCGGATTTTCCGGCAATCCTGGCTATCAATCGACGGACTTCAAGAACTTCAACAGCGCGCAACAGGCGGCGCAAGCGGACGGATCAAATTGGGTTTGCTTCCGGGATGGGGGAGGCGATCAGGCCATTACGTTCTTTGGAAAGAAAACCTTCGGATATTCGGCGGCGGTTCTCAACAACAATATCAATGCGGGTGTGCAGGTCTCCCGCATTGGACCGAACGGATTTGCCGACAGGTCGGTGGGCCAGCTTCCGATCCTTTTGGCCCAACTTGCCTACAACAACAAGGAGCCGCTTCCCAACCAATTCTATGTGGGACTGATTTGGTACGCCGATAAGAGAGACCCTGCTTCTCCAACGTACAACGCGGCGTGCATTGGGGACAATGCGACTCAACAGATGCCGTTTGGGTGGATTGACGGGGGCGCTGGCGCGAATACGGGATTTTTCTACGGCGATGATTTGCACTGGTACTTTTTTGCTCACGGCCCGCAATGGCAGTCGGGGAACGCCTATCAGTTCAGCCATTGGATTCTGAATCATCCGACATCCAGTCATATTTTCAATGGGCCTGGGGAATACACATACGGCTTGTATGTGTACGGCTTACAGGATTGGCTTGTCTGGAACGGAATTTTCAATCAAACGGGCTGGAATTTTACGGCCTGTCCGAAAACCGGCGATCCCCGCAGCCATTCAATTTATTGCGGCGTTGATAGTGTCAACATTGACACCGCGATCCGCCGAGTTCCAGACCCGCAAGCGCGCCTGAACAACCTGATTTTCTGTCAAGCGGCTGCGGAGGGTGCGCAACAAAACAACGGCGGATATGCCTATAAGATTTTGGGCGTGGCTAATCCGATCATGCTTTACATGACAACCTACGATTCGCTCGTCGATCAGTGTGAGTTTGATTTTGACAACCAGGAATTCGACGCGATTACGTCGTGGTGTACGCTTGGAACGAACAATTCAATTACGAATGCGGAATACGGAAAAGCTGGCGCGGCACTGTCGCTCGGGCCCGCCGGCACGCCGGGGAATTTGACGGGTTACGAGCGCGGATGGGGCGTTGCGTTTGACTGCGTGCCGAGCGGCACAATGCAGGAATCCTACGTTTACGACAAGCCCGATCCGATCAACGCGGGGGTTGCGTGCTGGTCGGTTATGACGGCAGACGCCAACAAGACCCCAGCGCTACTCACGACTGTTGGGGCAATCGACTTCAATAACGATGGGGCATGGAATTTCTTCTCATGGACCTCATCGCCGAACGTCAGCGGACCAGCGGGAATTCAGATCAGCCCCGGTTCCCCGGCGGCGCAGCCGACCGTGAACATCAACGGCGCAACCGTCGTGCCGATTCAAACCTCGTCGGGGTTGTTAATTCCGATACCGACAACGCCGTCGAACCCGGCGAAAACGGTATCGGCTTACGCTAAAACTTTGGGGGTTGGTGGAGTCGTTGACGGTCCCAGCTTCATCGCACACGCGGAGCAGATGACCTCAATGAATTGGGATCAAAGATTTACCGCGAGCGCATATCGGGCATGGCAGCCGCCGGCGGTAGCCGCATAAAGGAATCAAAGTGTCCGCTCCGACCCTCGACCAATTCGCAACAAAGACGCGGCTGAAGGAAATCTGAAATGCCCTCTCTCCAACCCCCAGTCAACGGCCTCATAACAACGCTGAGCAGCACCTGCTCCAGCACGGGCGCTAACGCGACGTGCGGCGTTGCTACGGTCACGACCGCCGGGGGCGTTGTTCTTTCAACTGCGGCTGGCACGCTTGCCGTGACTTTCGCCACGGGCGAGATAGCCTACTGTACGATCAGCGGAACAACCCTTACATTGACGACTCGCGGAGCCGAAGGCACAACGGCAACGACACATGCGGTCGGCGAATCTGTAGCGCTGGGGGACATGACGGCGGCGGTTTTGGCTGGCGCTCTCGCGGTCGGCGACATCATTGTCGCTGGCAGCGATGCGCCTTTATCGGTAAAGAATGCTACGCCATTCGTTTGCACCGGAACGATCACCGGCAGCGCGGGCAATTATTCCGGCGATGAGGTCGTTTTCCGAGCCGCTGAGGCGGCCATCACAGCGAACCGGGCCATCAAAGCCGTTGGCACGTTCGCACTAGCGCAGATTTTCTTCCACCGCACGGCCAACACGAAGCTGGACCTGGACGACGCGGTATTCAACTTTGGTTCCACTTGGGCGCCGGCGGGCCGATTCCCCATACAGGTCGGGCCGAACCATATCGCATCATTGGGCACGGTCTCATGGAGTTCCGGGCAAGCTCCGCTCTTCACGAATTCCGGCAGCGGCGCGGGATTCCTCAATAGTGATTCCGGCTATCTCATGGCCACGATCACGCCGCCCGCCGGGCTGAATAATTACACGCGCTACTACATCGTCAACGCGACGCCCACCGGATTCGGCGCGGCGACCTGTCAGCTTGCGGCAACGCCGGGGGGAACACCGATTGTCACAACGTCGGCTGGAGGCGGAAGCTTCGCCGGAATTTTAGTTGGCTACACGGCAAGTTACTCCTCATCGTCGAACACGATTACCGTGCTGGATAGCTCCGCCCCCATCCTTGCGGCGGGGACGGGGATTGTATTTGTCGAGGGATCAATCGGGGGCGTGACGCCGAACTCCGTGGTCTATTACCTCAGTCCCACGGGATCGGGTTCCTCATACGAACTCTTCGCCGATCCCGGCTTGAACGATCAGGTGACGATCACCACCACGGGCGGAAACGCGGGCTTCTCCCAGGTCGTTTCTAATCTGAAAGTTTCCGGGGGCACCTTTAATTACGCCGCCGGATTGGAGACGTTCGCCGTTGGAATCAAGACGAATTTGCTCGCGTTCAACAGCCTCGTCAGCGGCCAGACGCACAACTGGAATGGGGTGAATGACGCGGGAACCCAGACTTGCATCAGTGCGGCGGCCATCGGAGGAAAGATTCGAGACTGCGTGCAATTTCAGGGACCACAGTTCGTCGGCATTTCGGGTGCGGCTTCTGCGGTCGAGGATTGCCGCATCTATGGCGCGTTCACCGGGATCGGCGTGGGCGCGTCCGCGATTGGGGCGGATATATCCGGCAACTACATCACGGAGTGCGTCAACCAGGCGATCACAGTTGCGGCCGGCGCGGTGGGGACCAGCATCTTGAATAATGGGTGTGTCCGAAATTGCATGAACCCCGCCAACGTGCCCAACGCCGAAATTTGGGACGCCGGCACTGGCACGCAAATCGAGAGCAACTCCTATGTGCTCCTCGACGGCGTTGGCAATGTGTGTGCCAATGGTTCGGGGACGCAGTTTGCCCCGATCCAAACCGCTACCGGATCATTTGCGAGTAAGACGACATCACAGACGCTAATCAGTTACACGCCGGTTAGTGATGGCGTCAAGAATACCCAGACATACCGGATTCAGGGGTACATGAACACGACGGGCTATACAGTGACTGGCTCCGTCGCTGTAAATCTGACCTATCCCGATCAGAAGGGCGTCAGCCAAAACGACACCATTTCGCTGATGTCCAGTGCTGGGACCATCGTTGCTTCCGATTCCGCCGTTGCCGGTCCGTTTTCCTTCATCAGTAAAGTGATTTCGATCAACAGCGCGGCGGACGTTCCTATTGTGCTTTCGACAGTCGTCACGGGTACGGCTGAGCATGATGTACCTTGGTCAATTTTGGAGAGAGTGGGATGATCCTCGGCTACTGTCCAACGACCGCGCCGCAAAACTCCGGTTCACTGTGGATATTGGGATATTGTCCGCAGGCCGTGTCGCCGCCCAGCCCAGGAGCGATCACGACAGGCATTGGTGGGGGAATCTGTCCATTGCCGACAAGCGGGGATATTTTCATCGGCAGCATCGGCGGAGGACTGACGGCCCTCGGGACGATTGGATAATCGCCGGTGCCGTCGCTGGCGGGGTGAACCATCACAACCGGACGGCGGGAGGGGGAGGGCGCATCCGCTGGCGTAATGTTTGTGTTTGCGCTGTAGTGTTTGCGTTGCGTCCAGCTATTAAGTATTTCTTAATACCTGGCTCGTCCCGTAGTTAATCCTATGTGCTAGATAGGCGGCGCTACGTTTAGACGAAACGAACGCTAAGTTGTTGCCGAAACGACCAAAGGAATTTCTTTCAAATATCGGTTTGCTTCTCCCATTCCATAGATTGAATCTATGGGGATTCCAAAGCGGTCATGGTAACCGTCGAGCTGCACATTAGTTTTTGTTAGTCTTTTTGCGGTACGACTGCGTTTTACCTCAATGATTCGGAGCGGCCGGTATTTGCATCCTGTCCCGCTGCATTTTTTGTGCTCGAAGATTACTAAATCGAATCTTGCTTTGTGTCCAAAGACCGCCATTTCTCCGCGGACGTGATAGCCCATTGTTGTTAGCGAGGAAAACAGGTAGGATTGAATTTCAAACTCCGTCGGCTCCGTTAGATATTTGAATGATCCTCGATGCTTGGCATATTTGTTGATGGGGCGATTGTCGATAATCATAGATTTCTCTAGGGTCTAGTTTGTTTAGCCCCGCACCGCTTGCCAAGTTCGGCCTGTGAGATTCCCAGCCTCGCGCGTTCGGAGCGGATTTTCGATGAGATGGCGGCGCGGATGGTGGTCATGGGATATCCTTCTGTTGCTGCGCTAACCGCGCGCCAATTTCCCGCTGATCCCGAACGAAACAGGCATATTGGGCGCGGCGAATTTCAAGCGATTCTATCCGTTGCTCTGGAGTGACCTCCGGATGAAACGGTCCAATATGTATGTAAGAATCGTGCAGCAACAGCATTATGTGCGTTCTGTCTGGACTGAAATGAACATTTCGTTCGGCTAGCCTAATGGGACTGTAAATTTTGCGCATTGTTCACGGTCCTTTCGGCACGATCTTTTCGGGGTCGATTTCGTCGAGCCGCTGCTTGGCCAGCCTCCGCGAACGGCCCGCAAACCAGCGCGGTGCGCGGCCCGTCGGTTACAGTCACATACCAGCACGGCTGCAATTTCCATTCCGGCCATACCGGGGTCGGGGCAACGTAAACCGGCGCTGGTTCTGGTTTGACTTCCGGCAGCGGCTCGCAAGGCAATGGCTGTGATTCTGGCGCATCCGGTATCGCCGGGGCATCCATCGCCACTTCCGGCTCTGCCGCTGGCTGGGCTTGCGGTTTGGGAGGATCGACGGGCAGAATACGCTCGGATGCCGGGAGGCGCATGATGCGGTCATGCAGAGCGTTGACGATGCGGCGGAACGAGACTTGTCCCCCGAAACCGCCAGAACTGACAAGATCGGCGGCGCGGGGAACGTGGTTGTGATTCACGGATGCAGCCCAAATGCGATTTATGAGCGGTTGGGCGCTGTCCAGGATCGCCCAGTCTGATCGGAAATCGAGCCGATGGCAGCGGTCAACGAATCTTCGGCCCTCATCGTCTTTGGTCATTTCCGCGATCTTATTCGTCGTAAAGATGATACAGACTTTGGGCGGTATGTTTTCCAGAATATCGCACCACCTGGCGTTGACCTTGGGGTGCATCTGGTCGCATTCGTTGACGATTACCACTTTCCAGCCCGAACCGGCGGGGCAATGCTGCCAAAGTGTGCGGGTCATCTCATCAACCGCCTCCGCAGTCTGCTTGCCGGCGGGGATGTCCTGAACACCCCAGTACGGATCGGCCCCAAGTTCATTGCATAGGGCCGATGCGGCGCTTCCCTTGCCACAGCCGGTCGATCCGCACAGGATGAACGCGGTCGGTTCGGGGTTGGCAACGTAGGCTTTGAGGATTGCGACAATCTCATCTTGCCCAATCACCTGATCGAGCCGAGATGGACGCCATTTTTCAAGGAATGATTGCGTGTTCATGGTCGTTGCTCCTAAATCGGGTCAAAGGGGTCGGGATCGCCGGCGCGATCATCCGGGGCTACCATTCAACAACCTTCGGAAGTTTGGGCGGAAGGTGCAGGACTTGGACCCCCGGTCCTTCAAATTCGCGGCCGGTAGGTTCAACGTCGTGTCGGCAACCAGGGCAACAACAGGATGACACGGGGGTATCGACATCACAATCGACGTAAAATGTCGCGCCTCAGTCGGGATTATCGCATTTGAATTCGCACAGCATGGTCAAGCTCCTGTAGGGTTAAGTAGTCACAATGATGCGCTTATCCGCCGGGATCATTTCGATGATTTCCTGCAAAGTCGGCGGGGGACGATGGCCCAATAGTTCTTGCCGTAATCCCTCAACATTCAAACCGAATTCATGGGTGTAGACCGGACGGCCCAATGCTTTGCTAACCGCTTGGTGGAATCTCTCCCAAGGCATACATAGCCTTCGCTCGAATAACTGGAATTCGGCGAGTTCGCGGTCGGTTTTATCCTTCCACCAGCCGGAATCGCATAGCTTTTTCGCTTGTTCATATGTCATAAATACCTCTGGTTCTGCCGCCTGCAATCCGGCGGCGGGATCGCGGCTCAAGGTGGACCGATCGCCGTTAAGCAAAGCGCGGGTGTTTGGCTATTCCGGCGTATTTGATTCGGACGCCGAGAGGCCGTAGCCGTCGCCGGAGCCGTCGCCGTAGCCGTAGCCGCAGCCGTCGCCGCAGCCGTCGCCGTCGCCGGAGCCGTCGCCGTAGCCGTAGCCGTCGCCGTAGCCGTAGCCGTAGCCGGAGCCGCAGCCGTAGCCGGAGCCGGAGCCGTATCGCCTTAGTTGTGCTTCTTCCAATTTGATCCGCATGGTAATACTCCAATCACATTGACCGCAGACCAAGGAAATTCCAATTCGCCGTCGATGGCATCCAATTTGTCGTCGGCGCTCTTTCCGCCGCTGGCAAATTCCGGCAGGCCGCCGATGCGTTTCGAGTAGTATCGCACCTGATAGCCGCGCAAAAAGCCGACGCCGCCGACGCGCTTTGTATCGCCGACGAAAATGAACCCGTTGCGGAGAATCAGCACGATCCAGCCGTAGTCTTTGTCGGGAAAGCAATGCTCCGCGCTCGACATAAGTGACTTTAGATCAGCCAAGGAGATTTCCATAAATCACGCTCCTATTCAGCCAGTAAATCCGCTGGCTATCGGATGGGGCGAAATTGCCCATCGCCGATCCGAGTTGCCGGAGCGGCGGGGGTAATCTCAGGCAGAGGCAGATTGTTTCCTTCTCCATTGTTCGGGGTGCAGCGCGAAGTAGGGCTGCTCGTACATCCATCCATCGGCATAGCACATGAACCGATGCCAGATGCGGTAGAGTGGGGCGCCGGTATCGTCTAAGAATCGGCCGGCGAAGCTCATTGGATGTATTTTGTCTGCCGGGTGTTTGAAGACCGGCTCGTTTGGAAACTCGCGCCGGCAGAGTTCGATAACAACCGATTTTGCTTTCGCCATTACCGTCGGATCGACGGCAATCCGCTTATCCGAAGAATTCGGCGGCTCTGGGATCGTGCGCTCAATGGCAACCACTTCGGCGTGGAGCGCATCACGTTTCGCCGCTTTTGCCTTATCGGTCCATTCTGAACCGTCGTCGGCGATATATTTGATGACATTTTTCACGGTGTTTCTCTCCATCTTCCCGCCGGCCAATTCCGGCGCATCCCCGTCCAGTCACGGGCGGGGGAACGCGGGGACGAGTCAACGTACGTCAAAGTATCGCATGAAGGTCTGGATAACGCCGTCATAGGAATGCGTATCCTTGGCCTCTTTCCAGACTTTGTTCCATTGCTCATCGGTCCAGCCAGCGTCCTCTGCGGCACGGCGGACGGTTGCGGCAACGGCAAATACATTGCCATTCGTACCGGACAGTTTGACGCGGGGTTTTTTGTGTTCACAAGCGGTTCTCATTGGTTCTTCTCCTCTGTGTGAGTGGCTGTAACCGGTTAAGCAAGCTCAAACGTGAACTTTTCCTGTATTCCCTCAGATTCGCGCAGCTTGTCGATAGCATCCCGTAACTCAGGTTCATACCAATCACCGCGCCATGAGTTGCCTTGCGCGAATTGGATATTGCACTTGGCCAATTCAGGGACGCTAAATACGGCGCAATTGCCCGGTTCTGGAAAAACGACCGCCATCATAAAATTGCCGCCGGGATGTCGGGCCGTAAAGGTGGCAACATAAAACCCGTTGCCAGCGATGCCATTTCGATGATAGTCGATTGCGGTGATTTTCTTGATGATGTTCATGGCTGTTCCTCCTGAGCTTGGTTTGTGGTCTCCCCCGCCTGCTTCGGCGCTGGACGCGGCGTATTCCACCTGCCCGACCGGCAACGCGGGCATTGGACTACCGGAATGACACGGGGCAGCCATTTGTGCCCGCACCGCTGGCAGGTCATACTGACAAGCGACGGGCTGTTTTTTGCTGTCATCGTTGATCCTTTCATTTGTCACGACTGATAGAGTATCATGTATCGTACAGGAGTCAAGGAAAATCCAACAAAAATTCCGCGATTTTTCGCCCCGACGTAAAGCGTTGCGGGAGATGAGGTAACAACAATGGCAAGTAGTGGAACATATCGCTTTGTTGTCGGTATTCCGACAAACGTCGGAACGAGTGGATCGACCCCGGTTGTCCTGGCGACAGGCGTCACTGGAGAGTTCCACTTCCAGGGAATCAACAGGGGGACGATAGAGGCGCTCATTTCATTTGATGGCGAGCAGACGACGCCGACCTATGGCTTTGCGATTCCACCGAGCAGCGCCAACGCGCCGCCGTGGGTAATCAGCCTGACCAACGCGACGATATTGCTTTCTCGCGGCAACGCTTCATCGGACGTAACCGGATTCAGCCTGACGGGGATATGACCAATGGCTCAAGGTGCATACGCCAGCACGGATGATCTGAACAACCGTTGGGGGCCGAACAACATCGCGGCATGGTCTGACTTGGATGGCGACGACAGCCCGCCCATCTACAACGACGCGAGAACACAGGACGGTTTTAATACGACAGATGCCTACATCCAGGGCCGGTTCATCGACTACGGCAACTATGCCTATCCATTACAACCGCTCGGCTCGGACATCTGGCGGGTGAAAGAATGGTCTCGCACTCTTTGCGGAGAGTGGCTATACTTCAACCGTGGATTGCGCGCCGTGACCAAGGGCGACGATGCCGACATGACGGGTAATGCGATAAAGAATGCCGGCGATCAGGTACGGAGGGAGATCGAGGAGTATCGGGCTAGGGAGCGGCTCAACGCCGCAAGGCGATGGCCGACATCGACTTGCCCCGTATCTGTCGGTGGATTGTGACAGCATGGCCAGAAAGCCGACAAAACGAACCACCGCCAAATTGGTGCAAAGCACGGAAAATCAACCGTTTACGCTACCGAATATTGAGCACAAGCCGGAAATCGACGATGCTCCCTATGAGCCGGGCAGCGATCTGACCGTCCGTGAGAAGAAGTTTGTGTTGGCCTATGTTGGTCCGGCTGGCGGTTGTGCTACAAAGGCCGCAGAGATGGCTGGGTACAACGCCAACAACCGCGATACGCTAGCGACGACCGCCTGGAGGGTGTTAAGAAAAGCAAAGGTGCAGGCCGAATTAGGACTTGCGTTTGCCGCCTGCCATTCTACGCCGGAATGGACGACCAACCGTCTCCGTGAGCTTGCCGGCAGCACCATTGCTAACGTAGTCAAGACCGGGGAAGATGGCGAGTTGCAATTCGATTCACAGACGGCGGTTGAAAATGGTGCGCTTGGCCAAATTAAGGAAATCAAAGAGGAGATTATCAAAGTCGGCGAGGGGCCGGCCAAGGTCATCAAGCGCACCGTGAAAATGCACGACCCCACACAGTCACTGACCAGCCTTGCGAAGATGCAGGGGATTTTAGTTGATCGAACCGATATAACTAGCGGCGGCAAGCCGCTGGCCGTCAAGGTTCTCCGCGACGTGACGATGGATGATGTGTGAGCGCGATAGCACAGAGCCGGTACTACATTGCGGAACTAAAGCCGGGCGAGAAGGGCGGCTTCTGTCCACGCGGCGCGCTCAAGACGCTTTGGAAGACGCGGGACTTTGAAACGATTGTCTCCGGGCCTGCCGAAACTGGCAAAACGTGGGGTTGTCTCAACTATGCCGACGCATTGCTTTGGAAGTATGCGGGCGCGCAAGGCGTCATGTGCCGCAAGGTCTACTCGACGCTGGTAAGCACGGCGATTCAGACGTATCGGCGCATCCTTGGTGAGAACACTCCGGTCAAGGCTTTCGGTGGGGAGTTGCCGCAGTGGTTTGATTATCCGAACGGCTCAAGGTTTTGGCTCGCCGGCATGGACAATCCTGGTAAGGCGTTATCGAGTGAGCGGGATTTTGTCTATATCAACCAAGCTGAAGAACTAGCGCTTGGTGATTATGAAACGATTTTGACACGCACAACCGGGCGCGGCGCGGTCATGCCCTATACGCGGGTGTTTGGGGACTGCAATCCAGGTCCGCCCCAACACTGGATTAAACAGCGCGCCGCAATAGGTCCGCTCAGGCTCCTTGAATCGCGGCATGCCGACAACCCGACACTGTACGATGATGATGGGAAGTTGACCGCTCAGGGCGTCAAGACGATGGCGATCCTGAACACTCTTACGGGCAGCCGGCGGTTGCGATTGCTTGAGGGGAAATGGTCGCAGGCCGAAGGTTTGGTTTACGAATCGTTCGACGCGGCGCGCCATATTATTTCCCGCAAGGCATTTGAATCGGTTGGCGTCAAGCGGTACGTCTTTGGAGTTGATTGGGGATATACCAACCCAGGCGTTCTAGGCGCTTGGGCGGTAGACGGAGATGGGCGGGCGTATCTTGACCGAGAGGTATACCAATCGAAGCGCACGCTCGATTGGTGGATTGCCAAGGCGAAGGAATGGTTTGATCGGTATAAGCCAGAAGTGATTGTTTGTGATCCGGCCGAGCCGGCGAACATCAAGCAATTTCGGATGGCTGGATTACCGGTTATCGAGGGGTTCAACGACATTTCGCCCGGCATCCAATGCGTAGAGCGCAGGCTACAAAACGCCGGAGACGGCAAGCCGAGATTGTTCATCGTGGAGGATGCACGCGAAGAGGTTGACGACGTGCTGTTAACAAGTCGGTTGCCGACGAACACGCGAGAGGAGTTCGATTCGTACTCATGGCCGAAGGGACAAGATGGGAAGGCGGTGAAAGAAGTGCCGGTAGATAAGGACAATCACGGGTTGGACGAAACGCGGTACGTCATGGCCAAATTGGACAACCTTGATGGTTATGCCGTTCCGGCGACCACCGGAACTATTGCAACCTTCGCCGAAAGCAGCATTGACCCGTGGCAAAGCGGGGGCAGTAATCCCTGGACCTAATTAATGGCAAAGCGCGCCGTAAAACACAGCCGGAAACAATCCGCCGACCTTGGCGAGCAGACGGGATTGCAGACCAAGGATGGCGCGACTGCCGTTGCCGTAGATAAAGCTGCCGAAGCATTTGCACGGGGGATGGGACTGTCCGGATATTCCGCTGTCCAGTCGTCAGACCACGGCTTTCCCGCTCCAGGGCCGGGAACCTACGACAAGTATCGGGAGATCAGTCGGCATCCGACGATAGCGTTGATCGAGAACGGCGTGGTCTACCCGCCGGTACAGAGCAATCAATGGAACTATTTCAAACGCGGCGAAGGGCGGCGATACAAGCGGACCAATAAAGAATATGGCAGGCAAATGGCGTCCGCCGTACCCGATGATTGGGTGCATTTCGTACATGACGTGGTTGACCCACTGCGAAGCGAAGTGGTGCGAAACAGTTTGTTGGCAAATCGCTTTGGGTGGGCGCCGCAGGAACAGGTCTGGGAGAAAAAGAAGGGTTGGTTACAGCCTACACGGTTCAAGCCGCTGCTCTGGGACATCTCGACGCTCCTGTTTGATGAGAACGGGAGTGTTGCCGGCGTCGAGAACAAGCCGCCCGACGAAAAAGAAGCGACCCAGCTAACCGGACCGAACGCTTTTGTTTTCCGCTGGAACGCAATCGCCGGCCAACCCTACGGGATCGGACGCAATGAGGATGTGCGGATCGAGTATGACCAGAGCGCATGCGTCCGCCGACGCTTAGCTCAGTACATGATGAAGCAGGCGACGATCATTCCTATCGTCAGCCACCCGGACGGGACAAGTCTGGTCAACGGCGCACCGTACCCGAACGAGTACATTGCCAAGAGCATCCTTGAGCATGCAGTTCGGGGGGACGGGATCGCCCTGAAGAACAAGTTCGCCAGCTTCCCGGACCTGAAAACCGCGCTAGAAATGGCGAAGTTTTCGGATTGGGCGATCTGGTATGTCAATCCAGGGCCGGGCGATCATACGCCGGGCATCCTGACGGTCCTGAAGTATTACGACGCGCTGTTTTGCCGCGGCTGGCTGGTTCCTGAACGTGCCGCACTAGAGGCAGAGCACGGCAGCCGGGCGGATAGCAAGGAACACCGCAGCATCGCCACAATCAACGCGGAACTATTGGACGTCGCAATCGCGGACGCGGTGAATGAGCAGACGATCAACCCGCTGCTTGAACAACGGTTCGGACCGGAGGCAAGAGGTGCGGTATACGCCGATCCAAACCCGATTGAGGATAACACGATTCAGGGGATATTAGACTTGCTGAAAGTATTGGCGGCTAATCCGATCATTGGACCGTGGCTGACAAGCGTGCTGAACATTACCGGATTGCTTGATCGTGGAGATTTTCCCATCAATGACAAGATGCGAGATGCGCAGTTTATGTTTAGTCAGCCGGAACCGGCGATTGACCTGGGGCAGTCACCGCCGGCCGCTGGGCGGATGGCCGAGACGGACAAAGCGCTGCCCAAGCCAGCGTCAGAGATAGCGGCACGGCTGAAGGGCCGGGCGAAAGCGGCAATGGCGGCGCGGGCGAAAGGGAACGGGCAGCATTGACTTTTCCGAGTCGGTGCGCGATAATCACACTCATGCTCGGCAGCATCCCCGAACCAGCGCAATTGATCCCCTGCCTGCGGTTATCCAATCTTCCGAGCGGTGACGCCGTGGGCCGGGGATCGAGGGCGTCGGAGTGAACCATGGCAAAGAAGCGGAAAAACAAAAATGTGGGGTTGGACGAGGAGACGTGGGAAATAAAGCCCGAGTGTGGTAAACCACCTAAGGCGGGGCTGATTCGCAAGAGCGTCCGCAAAGCTGCGAAAGAAAAAGAGTGGCAAAGGACGGCCGATACCGATGGAAGCGACGGAACCTGAGCTTGATGCTGATTCCACCCCCGCTCCCCGCAGGCGGGATGACGATGATGCGCTGTTCGCGCTTTGGGATGCCCATACCAGCCGGGCGTTTGACGGACTGCTAATCGGTTCGGGTTGGCAGTATGTTTTCGATGACCGTACCGGCCAGGGTCTCTATCTCTCCGACCATGGCGTCAAACTCAGCCCGAACGAGCAACGCGCCGTGGCCTTGAGTTTGCTGATCGGCTGTGATTCTGACATGCGGCATAACGCCGTGGACTACGTCAACGGCGATATTTCCCTAGACGATTGGCATCAGCGGCAGTGGGATGAAATAGACAACGAGTTTATACTTTTGGCCGCATTGGGCGCCGGTGGAATCGACAAGCTGACCGATGCTGATTATGAAACCATTGCTGGGCGCGTAACCACGCCAGAGTTGCCGGGGACCGGCTTGGCTGACGCCCAGGCAAGGCTCGCGGCGTTCCGGGATGAACTGATAGCCCCCGTGCCAGAGGCGCGCCAGGATTCGCCGCAGCAGCAATTCGGGGCGGCGGGTAGCGAAGGGCAGGTGATAAGGCGCGCTGGGCAGTATTCAAGCCCCGGTTATTCGCTTTGGACTACCGTGCAGCGGGATGCGCATGAGAGGATGGCGATTGCGGCTGGGTTGGAACTGCAAGAACTGAACGTCATGGACCCCACAGTGGAGCGCCATTGCCGAACTGGGCCATTTACGATTGGTTGCCCTGAATGTTCTGCGGCAGGATGGATGACAATCGGGCAACTTCCAGATATTGGCTTACGTTCGTGCGGTCCTGCTGATCGGTGCCATTGGGCATTTAGGATTGCGCCGAAGGCGCAACCGTAGAAGGGCCGTCATTAAGCCTAAAAACGGCTCTGCCAAGGTTGCGTTCGATCACCAAGCATAAAAACGTCTCTGCCAAGGTTGCGTTCGATTTCGCAGATGAGGCAACAAGCCTCGGCTTCCATGATTTGGCGCATCTGATATTCGTTCGGTTTCGCAGCGTGTTCGCGCAGTCCGTCGAGGATGGGCAGGCAGTTAGCCATGCCGATTCCGATCATCCCCTTGCGGGTCATTATTGGAAATACGAATGGGATCAACTTGCCAGCGGGATAAAACTCCGCGAGTTTTTCTGGGGAAAACTCCGCTGGCCCAGACACCAGGAACAGCAGTCCGGACGCGCCGGACAATTCGTCCAGGAGCCGTTCCGCCTCGCGGAATATCTCCCGCGTGGATCGCTCCAGCTTTTCAATTTGGTCGCTCCTCAGTCCAGTCGCCTTTGACTGAGCATCGAGGAGGAACTTGACTTGGCCGGCGAGGTCCGTGATGCGCTGATTGGCCAAGCGAATTTCTCGCATTGCATCGTGCATTGTGATGCGCTGATGGTTTGCTCGTTTCCGCTTCATCGCTTCTCCTTTTTCTCTTGCCGCTCCAAGTATTCGTCAATCGCCCGGCGGATGAGTTCCGCCAGTGGCAGACGAGGCGTGACGAGTTTTTGGAGTTTGGCAAGTTGCTCTGGCTCGATTTGAAATTCGCATCGTTTCATTTACGGAGATTATACGGAACTCACCCGGTTTGTCAACCGCTTCGCCGAAATTCCCGTCAACGAGCAAGCCGCCAGCATCGTCATGCACGGGATCGCGGAGGCTGGGTTTGATCCGCGCCGCGTTGGGAACAAGCCGCTCATCCGGTCTGCTTGGCACCGTTGGATTGCGGGGGAGATTGATCGGAGGGAGTTTGTGTGGGAGTGTCGGCGTATCGGCCAGTCCGGATTGCCTCGGCAATTACCCTGAGCAATGTTGGGCCATAGGTGTAGACACCCGATAAATGCTCGTCCCTCTCAAGAATATATGCGCAGATTTTGGCGACTTCGGCGTCGATCAGCGCGGTCAAAAGCTCGCATATTGCCCGCGCATCATGCTGGACGTTCTCGGGATGAGCAACCGCAATCGAATAACGAAAGCCGGG
>Ga0116127_1001097_pt1 | contig 18097 bp, 9 predicted proteins | sample June2015DPH_16_1_FD_89731 | JGI IMG/M metagenome (GOLD analysis project Ga0116127, IMG submission 89731) | Peatland microbial communities from SPRUCE experiment site at the Marcell Experimental Forest, Minnesota, USA - June2015DPH_16_100 | ecosystem: Environmental > Terrestrial > Soil > Wetlands... | reverse complement strand
GCGCTCGATCGTGTCGTTTTCAACGACGACAAAGACGGACTGCTTGGCCTCCGTGTCGCCCGCTGGCTCGAATCGCCCGAAGAAAAAGGCGGCACATTCACTGATGCAAACGGAGTCGCCACAAAAGTCGCGGCCGCGGCTGACATCCCTGGAGTCGCATCGCCTACCGGCGAATATCTCACCAGCGAGGGCGTCAAGGGTGAAGCCGCATGGTCAACACGTGGCCGATGGTGCTCGCTCACAGGTCACGATGACGCCGGCCACACCGTCACCATCGCCATCTTCGACCACCCCGGCAATGTGAACTATCCGACCTACTGGCACGCGCGTGGCTACGGCCTCTTCGCCGCAAATCCCCTGGGGCAACACATGTTCGATCCCAAACAGTCCCCCCTTAACTACACGCTTGAGAAAGGCCAGTCCACCACCTTTCGCTACAGTGTCGTCATCTACACTCACGCCGCAACGACCGAAGAGCTGAACCACGAAGCCGATGCCTTCGCAGCTCAATACGTTCAGCCTATGGCGATTATGAATTCAGAAAGCCATAGCGAGCCAGTTCATCTGCGGTGCGAAAATCTGGAGAATCCTCTTGGTATCGACGCGGCTGTACCGCGCCTCTCCTGGCAAAGTGACAGCAAAGAGCGCGACTGGCGACAGTCTGCATACGAGATTCTTGTCGGTAGCACGCAACAAAGTGTGATCAATGGCAGGCCCGATATCAGGGATAGTGGAAGGCAGTTCTCTGCGGAGTCAGTCGATGTACCCTACAGCGGTCCGAAGTTGAAATCCGAGAAGCGCTATTACTGGAGTGTGCGTGTATGGGATGCGCAAGGCAGAGTGTCGAGATACGCAGCGCCAGCCTGGTGGGAGATGGGACTGCTGAGAAAGGAGGACTGGATCGGTGACTGGATTGCTTGGAAGAATCCTGAGGATGCGGCCGACTTGGCAGGGATTCGATGGATCTGGGCCGCTGGGCGCAATGCATTCGATGAGTCTCCAAATTTGACGGCAGTCTTTCACCTGAACGTGGATATAACCGGAAAGCCGGTAAACGCTGCGCTTTATGTGGCGGCCCGCGGCACACTCGTTGCAAAGGTCAATGGCCAAGTTGTGGCTACGAAGAAGCACTGGCAGGAATTTGATCGTGCAGATGTTACAACAGAACTGGTTGCCGGGAAAAACGAGCTTGAAGTCACGGTGACGTCGGCAAAGCTTTCTGGCTACGCCTTTCCGGTGAGTCCAAGTGGCAAAGGAGGGTCAGCAGGCCTGGCCGCATTACTCAAGGTGCAATATCCAGGGGCAAGAATCGAACGCTTTCCAACTAACGACAGTTGGAATGTCCGCATGGAAAGCGATGCGCAGTGGAAATCCGCGCAGATTGTTGCGGATTTGAACTGGCCGACAGATGAGTGCCGGAACTCCTTAACCGTTGCTTTCAAAGTAACGTCGTGACTGCTGAAGACTCGGTAAATCTGATCTGCGCGCATGGTACGTTATGAGCGAGGTGTCTCTATTCGCATGAAACAGATTCGGCAATTGCTTATTCTGCTTTTTTCTTTTAGTGCGCCTATTGCCATGCTGCATGGGCAGGCGACGGGCCGAGCAGTGAAGGCGATCCTGGGCCAGCATTTACAAGATGGGTCAGTGGTGGCTGACGAACTCCAGCACTTTCTCCTGCAGCGGGTGCCACCGCTTGTCATTCCATCTGATTCTCAGCAATGGGGTGTTGAAAGCGATCAAATCCGGGAAAATGCCTTCTCAGTCATATACCACGGGTGGCCGAAACAATGGATCGACGAGGCTCCCGACTTCGAAAAAGTAGGCGTAATCGAGCGGCCTGGCTATCGCATCGTCAAATTGCGTTTCAGGGTAGTACCGGGTTTCTTTTCTACGGCGTTACTGTATGAACCAGAGCACCTGTCTGGAAGAGCGCCAGCGATTCTGGACGTAAACGGACATGGGGAGGGAGGCAAAGCTGTAGAACATAAGCAGAAACGCTGTATTAGTCAAGCCCGGAGGGGCATCATTGCGCTGAGCCTCGAGTGGTTTGACTATGGTGAACTGAGCTCGGCAGGAAATGACCACCAATTTCTCAGGCTGCTCGACCTGGCTGGCGTGAACGGGTTGGGACTGTTCTACCTCGAAATGCGCCGCGGTTTGGACTACTTATATGACGATCCGGAAGTCGATAATACGCGCATCGGAGTGACGGGTTTATCGGGAGGTGGGTGGCAGACGATTCTTCTTAGTTCATTAGATACTCGAGTGGGACCTGCTGTACCCGTAGCTGGTTTTAGCTCATTGACGACGGCAATTGAACATCCTGAGTATGCAGGGGACGCTGAACAGAATGCCAGCGACTTCCGGATAGCAGCTGACTACTCCCTACTTGTAGCAATGCGAGCACCTCGACCCACGCTTCTGATTTATAACGACATGGACGACTGTTGCTATCGGGCTGGTGTAGTTAAACAAGGCGTCTACACAGATATCAAGCCGTTCTTTAACCTTTTCGGAAGCTCTGGCAATCTACTTTGGTACGAAAACCAGGATCCAGGCACACATAACTATCAGATCGATAGCAGGGAGAAGTCCTACGAGTTTTTCGATAGAGTGTTTCATATCAACTACTCTGCGCGAGAAGATGCCGATACCGATATGGAAGTGCGGCCCTATTTTGACCTTGTGGTTGGTCTTCCGCAAGACAATTTGACAATCCTGGGTCTTGCGCAGTCTTTCGCCAAATCAATCCATCACGAAGTGCCCGCAAGACCGGAGCCCGCCTGGGTGGGTTCGCAAAGAGATCTCTTGCGCAACGTTGTGCGATACACGCCAGTCACGGTATCGCATGCATGGGTAGTCAATGCTACGCATGAGCAAGGATTAGAGAGCCATTCCTATCGTTTCCAATTCAGCAATGGTTTAGACGCTACTGGCATTTTGTTTCGTTCTTTGGCCGCAACGGAACACCCACCCACTACGGTTTTACTATCGGACGGTGGTATGTCGACCACAATCGACGACGTCGGGAATGATGTAGATCGTGGCCAGCAAGTGCTTGTGCTGGATCCCTTGTTTTTCGGAGAAAGTGTCCCGAATCATTCTCCCCTGCAATACGCAGAGCTGCTAAACACCATGGGTGAGAGGCCGCTGGGACTCGAAGTAGCGCAGTTGACGGCCATCGTTCGCTGGCTCGGGCAGAATCTGGATGAAGGTAGTCCTAGTCCCGGATCTGCAGCCCTCGTTAGGAAAGCCTTTGCACCTCCCGTAAACGTCGTTACCAGCGGGCCGCGCTCTGAAACCTTGGCGACGATTGCTGCCGCTCTTGAGCCTAGACTGTTTTCCAGTCTTGAAATGCGTGGGTCAATTTCGACTCTAATGGATGTTGTCGACCATCCATCTACATACGGCGAAGCACCGGAGATGACATGTCTTGATCTCTTGCGTGACTTCGATTTCGACACTCTGCGAGTGATTGCATCGCCGGTAAAAGAAGACTTCTCCGCAGTGGCCCCAGAGAAGATTTTCTGGAATTGATGACATCAGGAGTTGGAGTGCCCGGGAAATTCTGTACCAGCAGATGTGAGACAAACTGATATGGGAGATCAGAGAGATCAGTGGAGGTGATCCGGAAAGCCGGTATCAGGGAATTGCAATTCCCTGATACTGAGGTGATAATTCCCTGTTCGCTGTGGCTCAGAAACCGGGATCGTGTGGTAGGAACTTGCGTGTATTCAGTCGCATAGAGAGCTTCGCCGGCAGACCTTTTGGAAGAGATTAGCGAATTTCCCTGTATTTTTCCCTGTTAGCAGGGAATGCGGCCCAGAGAACCGTTCGCTTGAGACTCCTTCCACCGCCAAATCAATCCACAAAGCTGACTGAATCGCTTGGCTCTCCTCGCTGTCTCCGCATGCCGGGGATTTCCTCGTGAAACAAGCTCTTCGTCACCTGTTTCGCAGCACCAAAGGCGATCTTGGTGTCCTTCGCGCTCGCCATCGCCAAATCCTTCATGCAAGAAGAAAGGCTCGGGAGCCAAAAACTCCCGAGCCTGTTCGGTGCGCGACTTAAATGGTTGCGGGGGCTGGATTTGAACCAGCGACCTTTGGGTTGTGAGTTCTTAAATCTGGCAATTTTAAAGCGTTAACAGGTTCCGCTGGTTGCCGAAAGTAAGTCTGAGTCATTGCTCGAAAGGGGGTAGAATCTCTCGGATGGGTTGGTCTTCGGTTGAACCTGGGTTCACGCATCAGAGAGACCAGAGTATTGGGCGATTCCGCATCGCCGCCGCGATGGACACATCGAGTTATAAAGTTCGAAGTATCTTCGGATTCGAGCGCGCGCCTCGACGAATTCAACAGCCGGACCTCAGCATCGCTTCATATAACAACGGCTGACCGGAATTCCCAGACAGCCGGGAAATTCCGGAATTTGCGAATACCCCTCGGATTCATACAGGGCGATCGCCCCGGCGTTGTCACAGCCTGTTTCCAGCACGGTCGAGCGAAATCCGCGGCGACGAACCTCGTCTTCCAAATGCCGCAGGATTTGGCGCGCCCCGCCGTGGCGCCTCACGTCCGGCCGCACAAACATGCGCTTAATCTCCACGCATTCTTCGTCAACTGGCCTGAACCCACCGCAGCCGATGATCTTGTTCCCCTGCTGCGCGATGACGAAGTATCCGCCGGACTTTTCAAATTCGGCTTCGACGATCCTCCTGAACACGGAACCCGGATACAGTGCGGCGATCTCCGCATCCAGCTCGTGCATCAATGCGCGAGCTTTCTCATCCGATGGGCTGATGGCGATAATTACGCTGGCTGAAACCTGATGGCCTCCAGCGAGAGCGAACCGTGGCCCAACTGCTGAAGAGCCTGGGGGAACAGAATGCATCGACGTAGAGTCTATTACGCTTCCCAGTAAATCGGCAATCCCGCTTTCAGAAACCTTGTGGCAGCCATGGATCGTCGGTGGAATTCGAGAACGCATATCAAAAACTGTTTCGCGTTCAAAGGGCCACTCGCTTGCTGCATAATTCTGTGTAGAGATGAGGCCACCCCTGCAACCTTGCGAAACCGTTTGGCCCGGGCAGTCGGCCAGCGAAGGCTCCCAAGATCACTTCGAGTGAACTCCGTGATGCCTCTGGTGGCGGCACCCGTGACCATAAGCCGAAAGGAGTTCCGATGGCCGAGTCCCTGGGCGAGTGGCTGACCGCGAATGGCCTCTCGGAGTTTGAGGAAGTCTTTGCCCAAAACCAGGTAGACCTGAAGACACTTTTCGTTCTGACCGACCTGGACCTGAAGGAACTTGGCGTCCCGTTTGGCCCACGAAAGCGGATCCTCAATACGATCGCGGAATTGAAGACTGCGGGATGGCCGGGTGTAGAGAAACCAAAGGCTTCCTCCCACGGCGAGCGGAGACAACTGACCGTAATGTTCTGCGATCTGGTGGGGTCGACAGCGCTTTCCACCATCCTGGACCCCGAAGAACTGAACGCATTAATCAAGGGTTACCGCGCGGCCTGCGGTGCTGTTGTTTCGCGCTATGCCGGGCATGTGGCCCAGTACCTGGGCGACGGGATTCTGGTCTATTTCGGCTGGCCAGTTGCTTACGAGGATTCCGCCGAACGCGCCGTTCGCTCTGCGCTCGACATCATAGATGCCGTCAAGGCCATGCCTTCTGCCCGGCCACTTGCGGTTCGCATTGGCCTCGCGACTGGTCCAGTGGTTGTAGGGGAAGATTCTTCCGACGGCGGCGCTGAAGCCGGTCTCGCGGTGGGAGAAACGCCGAACCTGGCGGCCCGCCTGCTAGCGCTGGCCAACCCCGGGGAGATCGTGATTGCGTCTGCGACCCGGCGCCTTCTGGGCAACGCCTTCTCTCTAACCGATCTGGGAAGGCACTCCATCAAGGGCATTGAACAGCCGGTGCAGGCGTGGCGCCTGGACGAAGCTCGACGGGTGGAAGGCCGCTTCAATGCAGCGCATGGCGGAATCGAAATTGCGCCTTTAATAGGACGCGAAGATGAGGCTACCTTCCTCGAACACTGCTGGCAGTTGACCCGCAGCGGCTCGGGCCAGGTGGTACTCATTGGCGGGCAGGCGGGCATCGGCAAATCGCGCCTGACGCAAGGGATGCGAGAACGAATCCAAGAACGAGACTCGGAACCGCACGCTTCTTTGCACTACCAGTGCTCGCCCTTTCATCTCAATTCGCCGCTTCACCCGTTCATTGAGGAGCTTGAGTCGTCCGCAGGCTTTGCTCGCGAAGACGCGCCTGCGCAGCGTTTCGAAAAGCTGGAGGCGGCGCTCGCCGATCTGGTACCACATATGGAGGATGCACTGCCATTGTTCGCAGCGTTGCTCTCGCTTCCTGCCGGGCAGTATCCGCCGCTTCAACTTTCTCCTCAGAAACAGAAAGAAAAGACGCTGGAAGCCCTCATTGATCGAGTGCGGGGGCTCACCCGCCGCGGCCCGGTGATGATCGCCATCGAAGACATCCACTGGATCGATCCCACCAGCCAGGATCTGCTCGAACTCCTGGTTCCGATCGTGGGAGGCCTTCCCGTGCTGCTGGTGATGACCTACCGGCCCGAGTATCTGCCGCCATGGACCGGGCCCCACGTGAACACAGTCACGCTGAATCGGCTCAGCCGTGAGCAAGGTGCCGTGTTGGTAGGGAGCGTATCTCGGGGCAAGGCGTTGCCGCCTGAAGTGCTGGATGAAGTGCTTGCCCGTACCGACGGTATTCCGTTGTTTGTAGAGGAATTGACGCGTTCAGTCCTGGAATCGGGACTGTTGCGGGAGGAGGGCGATCATTATGTGCTTCAGGGACCACTGTCTGCTCTCGCGATTCCGGTATCCCTGCGCGACTCTCTGATGGCTCGCCTTGATCGCCTGGGCAAAGTCAAAGAGTTGGCACAGATTGGCGCGTGCATCGGGCGGGAATTTTCTTTTGAATTGCTGCATCACATCTCGGCGCTGCCCACGGATGCCCTTGACAGGGAATTGGAGAAACTTGTCGACGCTGGACTCGTCTCTCGCAATGGCGTGACACCCTCCGCAGTCTACATTTTCAAGCATGCCCTGGTTCAGGATGCGGCCTACGAATCGTTGTTAAAGAGCCGGCGCGCTGAGCTTCACTCCAGGATCGCTGATGTGCTGGAGAATGAATTTGCCGACCGAGTAGTCAAAACGCCGGAATGGCTAGCCTACCATCTGACGCAGGCAGGAAATCTCACGCAGGCGATTCCACTATGGCGCAGGGCGGGAACGCTGGCCGTGGCGCGAGTCGCACTGAAAGAAGCTGTTGCTCATTTCACGAAGGGACTGGGCTTGATTGATCAGCTTGCGCCTTCTCTTGAGCGAGACGGCATGGAACTGACTATCCGGGAACCCCTCAACGCGGCGTGGACAGGATTGCGGGGATGGGCCGCTCCCGAGGTTGGCGTGAACTCGATGGCGATTCTACGCCTGGCGGAGAGTCGTGGAAATCAGCGGAACCTGTTTCTGGCGTTGTGGTGGGTGTGGACCAGCACGATCACACAAGGCCGCATTGCCGATTCGCAGGTGTGGGCGGACCGCCTTCTCGCGGAGGGCCGGCAAGCCGGCGAAAACGACCTGAAGTGCTTCGGCCATCTCACGGCACATGTCCAGTATTTCTTGAACGGCCAGCTAACCGAGGCTCGAGAACAGGCCGACCTCGCACTCGCGATGTTCGATCCTGGCAGCGCGGAGCAGTGGATCCAGATGACGGGCCATGATTTGCGCACCTTCGTCGAAGTGTACGCCTGCCAGCTCATCTGGATTATGGGCTACCCGGATCAGGCCCGAAAGCTGAGCGACGAATGTGTCGTCCGTGCACGCAGCGAAGGCCATGCTTTCAACCTGGTGTGGGCGTTGACGTTCAGCGCATATGTCTTCGCATATCGGCGCGAGCCCGACCGCTTTCTCGATCGGTTGGGCGAAGCCGATCACCTGGCGCGCGAGCAAGGTTTGGCCTTTATCCATGAGGTCTCTGTTCCGCAAGCCAGCGGGATTGCCGCGTTGCTGAACCATCGTACCGCCGAAGCCATTGCTCTTCTCCGGCGAGGAATTGAAAGTTGGACCAGGACCGGTGGAAATGTGCGCATCCCCCTGATCAAATCGGCATTGGCCGTGGCCACTGAGTTGGAGGGCGATCGAAGCACAGCATTGGAACTGATTGACGAGTGCATCGAGCAGATCGAGCGTCCGTCCGGGCAGGAACGTCTCTGGTTGCCCGAAGTGCTGCGCTGCAAAGGCTGGATCTTGATGCGCGATGGCCGCGACAATGAGGCGGAAGCGATTCTGCGCGCGTCCATTGACTGCGCGCGCCAACAGCAGGCCCGGTCGTGGGAGCTGCGCAGTTCCACCACGCTTGCCACGCTTCTCGTGGAACGCGGCCAATCCGATGCCGCACGCAACCTGCTCTCTCCCATCTATGAGTGGTTTACCGAAGGCGCAGAAACGCAGGATCTGGTCGAGGCCAGAGAATTACTCGAAAGTCTGACGGCTAATAACTTCCACGGTCAACAAAGCAATTGACCACAGGGAATCATACTGTGTTACCTTCATTTTCAAACCCCAAGGAGGAAGAAATGGCCACAAAGAAAGCCTCACCCGCGAAATCGAAGCCCAAGCTTGACCCCGGCCTGTTGCGAGCGCATAAGGCATACGAAGCCGCGATCAATTCAAATATCACAGATCGTGTCATGGCGATGTACGACAAGGATGCTGAGATACTTCAGCCGGGCGGGCCGCTCGTAACCGGCCGCCGTAACATTCGGAAGTGGGTGAACGATTATTTCACGGACTATAAGACTCACTGGAAGAAGGTACCGCTGAAGAATTTTGACATGGGCCAGTATGGATTCGACGAGGGAATCGATACAGCCGTGGATATTTTGAAGAAGGACGGGACGGTCACTCGCTGGGATTGCAAAGGAATCCTTGTTTACAAGCGTCAGAAAAATGGCGAGTGGCTGATCTTCCGCGACATCTGGAACAGTAACAAGTAACTGAAACGGAATCAAGAAACCGCATCTTCAAAGCAGGGGGTCGATCGGTGAACAACAACATACAATTCCTCCTTTCGGCCGACGAAATGCCGAAGGTCTGGTATAACCTCCTGGCGGATTTCCCGGAGCAGTTACCGCCGCCCCTGCATCCGGGAACCCATGAACCCATTACTCCAGACCTGATGTTCGCGCTCTTCCCCGAGGCTCTTGTTGCTCAGGAGATGAGTTCCGAGCGCACGATCGAAATCCCGCAGGAAATTCGCGACGTTTACTCGCTCTATCGGCCCACTCCCTTGCTGCGCGCCGTCCGTCTTGAGAAAGCGCTCGAGACGCCCGCGCACATTTACTACAAATACGAGGGAGTGAGTCCGGCAGGCAGCCACAAGCCCAATACCGCAATTCCGCAGGCTTTCTATAACAAGCAGGCCGGCACAAAGTGCCTGGCTTCTGAAACGGGTGCGGGGCAGTGGGGTTCCGCGCTGGCATTTGCTTGTTCCGTGTTTAACCTGGGATGCACCATCTTCATGGTGAAGGTGAGCTTTGACCAGAAGCCCTACAGGAAGCTCCTTATCCAAACGTACGGTGCGACCGTACATGGCAGTCCAAGCACTCAAACGGAGTTCGGCCGCAAGGTGCTGGCCGATGACCCAAATAGTTCCGGCAGCCTGGGCATCGCCATCTCAGAAGCCATTGAATACACGGTGAAAACTCCAGGCACAAAGTACTCGCTTGGCAGCGTGCTGAACCATGTGTGTCTGCACCAAACCATCATCGGGCAGGAAACCATCAAACAGATGGAGATGGCCGGTGAAGGTCCCGACATTGTCATCGGCTGTGCAGGAGGCGGCAGCAATTTTGCCGGCCTTGCGTTCCCCTTTGTCGCGGGAAAGATCAAGTCCGGAAACAACTATCGCATCATTGCCGCCGAACCCGCTTCGTGCCCATCCCTCACCCAGGGCGAACTGCGCTACGACTTCGGCGACACGGCACAGATGACTCCGCTCATGATGATGTACACTCTTGGCCACGCGTTCATGCCGCCGGTGATCCATGCCGGCGGTCTGCGCTATCACGGCATGTCGCCAATGGTCAGCCACTGCAAGAAGCTCGGCCTGATCGAAGCGGTTGCGGTGCCGCAAATGAAGGTTTTCAAGTCAGGAATCGAGTTTGCGCGAACGGAAGGCATCGTACCCGCCCCTGAATCCGCTCATGCGATCGCAGCCGTAATCGATGAGGCAATTCGGTGCAGGGAAGAAAACCGCAAACAAGTGATCGTCTTTAACTTGAGCGGCAACGGGTTGCTGGATCTCGCCGCGTACGATACCTATATTTCCGGGAAAATGCACGAGACGGGCGCAGACGCTTGAAACGGGAGACCGTTTCGCCAAAATCCACGGCGGCGTTCCAACTGCTGTCAGGCACCGGTCGAACTGTGCGCATCGGAGCCGCTGGAGAGCCCGTCAACCACAGTTCGCGGCAACCTCAGCCACGCTTCGAGGCAGTAGTGTAACCAGCCGCGTATATAGTCGCAGGCAGGACGGCCGCGGTGAATCACTTCATGATGGCAGCCCCCGCCGCACAAATAACGCGCCCAGCAACTTCGGCATGGTTCCTGACGGTGTACATGACGCTCCGTGAGCCACTCCGCTTGCCGCTTTCGATCGACGCCATCGTTCAACGTGCCCATGGCGCCGGCCTCGTCCCCGACGAAGCGATGGCAGGCGGACAACTCGCCATCGGCTGAGACACCCAGGTAACCGGCCCCCGCGCCGCACGGGTACGGCCGATGCGTCCCGCGCTCAATCTCGCGCATGGCGTTCACCATGTTAGCGAATGGATAGCGCTCCGCTTTGAGTGTGCGCCGCTCGAACTCCCGCCCGCAGTCAATCATCTCGCCGAGCATGGTTTCGAGATCCTTACTCTGCATCTCGCCGTTGCCGCTCGGTGAGCTCAACATGGGCGAAAATCCAACGCTATGGAAACCGAGTTCGATGAACTCGTCGAGTGCGCGGCGTAGCTCGAGGTTGGCGGGCGTCACCGTAACCCGCGCCGATACCTGCATGCGGCGCTGAAGCGCAAGCAAGGGCCGAATTCGCTGAAGAATTCGGTCGAAGCTCGCACTCCCACTCTTGAAAGGCCGCAGCAGGTTGTGTACTTCCCGCGGCCCATCCAGGCTAATAGTCACCGCAAAGCCGTGGGCTTCAAAGAATTCCGCATCCGCTTGTGTGAGCAACGTGCCGTTTGTCGTGATCGAGAATGTGATCGGATTGCCGCGACGTTCAGCCAACTGCACCGCGTACCTGGCGGCAGCCTGAAGAACAGACCGGTTGACCAGTGGTTCGCCACCGAGAAAAGCGAGGTTCAGCCGCGCACCGTCCTCTGCGCCGTTCACCAGGAGCTCCACGGCTCGCGTCGCCTCTTCAAGGGGCATATTCTTTCCTGCGCCGCCGAATTCGCCCTGTTGCGCATAGCAATAGGCGCAACCCAAATTGCACTTCTGCGCGATCGCAAGCGAGAGAGCGTGAATTGCGGGTTGCGCCAGCGGCGCATCGTCGATGAGTGGACTTCCCCCGAGTCCTACCTTTTCCAGCAGCGTCGCGATCTCATGCTCGCCGCCGGCCATCACTGCCGCTTCAAAACGTCCGTATAAATCCGCGCCCGCGGCGAACAGCCGGCTGCCGTCGGCGACGAACAGGTTCCCGCCGTGAGTTGTCTTGATCAGATGGAGCTGCGGGACACCCGGCGCGGACGCCTGCATGTACCGCCTGGCCTCGGCGTTACTCACCAGTCACCCTTTGCATCAACGGATCTTTTGGATTCCGGGGCGGTCCCTTCCTTAAAGTCTTTGCCACCCACCTGGAACCTGAGCCAGCGTTCCCACTCGAGAAACAGTTCATCGTAAAGCACCAGCCGCGAGTCGATGTAGTCGTCCGGCACATAGTCGCCGGTACGCTTCATCTGGAACCAGTTATCGCCTTTGCTCAGGCCATTGCCGGCCGGTTCCACATTGATGTAATCCGGCCGGGACGACGCCCAGTAGTAGCACGAACACTCGCGATAGTCGTTCTGCCAGGGAGAACAAAGCCCCTGGGTAAGCTCGCCGGGGCTGGCCAGCGCCTTTGAAATAACGGCTGTGCTGCCGTCGAAGAACTTTCGGACTTCGAACTCGATGGTGACAAAGTTGCGAGTGGGATGGTCGATGATGGGCTGCGGCATGTCCTTCTGGTCGTCGGGCAAGCCCTTGGTAAAGTCGCACAGAACTGTCTTTCCCTGATGGGTACTCAAGAGGTGGGCCAGTGCGTTGGACCACTCCATGGATGCGAGACCGAAAGGATTGAATTGCGTCGTCAAACTGATTTCGCCGTCCACATCCGACGACGCCGGTCCTTTGATGGGAGTGGTCATCACAAACTGCGTCTGCTTATCGATGTGTAAGTGCTTATCCTCTGGCAGCCGGACGCGCAACAATTGTCGACCCACCAGGGCCTTTATCTTCCGGCTTTTGACATCCGGATCGACAGCCATCACCAGATTGTCGTACTCCCGCAGCACGATCCCTTTGAACATCCGCCGCCAAACGGCGCGGAAATCCACTTCCAGGCCAGGGCAGCAGTTCGCCACCGATGTCACGGGGCGAGAACTAATCGGATTGCCGAGAGCTTCATAGTGAAGCTGAGCGGTCAGATTCAGCGCTGTGAGCGAATCCGGGCTGGGCGCGGGAATAACCAGGCTTCTGCCTCGAAATGGCGCTTCCTCCGATACCTTGCGGATGGAATCAATCTGTCGGTAGGTCAGCGCAAGATAGCTGTTATCGGCCCCGCACATGAGCGCAGGCATCTTTCTCCGTCCCCGGTCGGTGAAGTCGGCAACCTCATCGGGACGCCGCAACAATTTCACAAACCACGGCGCAGCGCCGCCGCGTAACGCGGCAAAGACCTGCTCGTGGAGCGTCATGATTCCCAATGTATCCACAGAACCAGGAGCCATGACGGGACGAATGGCGCGCTCCGTATCGGCGGCTTCTTCTTCTGGCATGGAATCGAGCAAAAGGGCCGGGCGGCCCTTGAAATTGTTGCCGTTCATGACTGCCACATTCATGAAGCGCACGGTTTCGTAGGCTCTGCGAACGATGTCAAGGGCGCGATTGCGAGTCACCTCGTAGGGCTCGTTCTTCGGCACCTCCGGCCCGTAGATGACCTGCTCGAGATCGTCAGCCAGGCTGCGAATGAACAGCGAATCCGGAACGACCGCGGGCGGCGCGGCACAGATTCGCGCCGTTGCGGTCAATCGCTTTCCTGTGGGCAAGGTTAAGCGGACTTCAACAAAGCCGTCGCACGCATCGTCCAGATACCCGCGGCTGACCGCCTTGTTGTCATTCAGCCACGATGGAGCTGGAGGCTCAATTGCATACAGCGAGGGCGGCAAGGTTTGGTTCTCGACCTTGTCTGGATCCTTGCCGAATTCTACCCAGTCTTTGGAATCATCGTAGATGGCGCGCTCCGGAGGGATGGCCGGATCGGGTTTGCGGGTCGTTGGGTCTTTCTTGCGATGAGGCCCGTAGATCAATCCATGTGCCGGCGTAAAGCGAAGCCGAATCTCCCCAAACTTCTTGTTCGGACGGATGAAGCGCACTTGCCCGAAATTGATGCGGCCGCCAGGAATGAAGTTCTTCGAAGAGCCCAGGAGCACATGGTTGTCGTGATCGGAAAACCAACCGGTATTCGCGGTCACCTCGTCGTTGGGGTTGCCGGTCCGCCGCATCACCTTGCGGTTCGCTACAGATACTCTCCATTCGACCCTGGCCGCGCTTGCCCCCAGTTTCCTCAGGAGCGCGCCATCAAGCGGCGCCATCTCCTCAGATACGTTCTTGTCCTTCTGCGGTTTCTCCACCACTGCGAAGACTTCCAGAAATGGCGCCACAGGGCGAATTTTCCCGTCGATCTTGAACGAGATCGTCTTCGGAGTCGTCGCGCTGGCTATCTCTCCAGTTGACTCGCGTACCTTCAGCGTCTTCGCCGGGATGATCCTCCGGTACCCAAGCGGCTCGTTGGGGTTGTCTACGATGGTGTAGTTCTCCTGAGGCTCCTTTGCCGAGCCCAGGCGCCCAATTGCAAATGGCGGCAGAATGCGCAACTCGCGGATCTTCATGCGTCATACCTCATAGTGGAGTTCATTCCGGCAAGAATTTGGACGATCCAGGCCTCCGTTTTTTCATCGAGTGCGACGAGCGTCTTGATGTACTCTCTTTCGTCTGGGGTCGGGTTGCTGCTGAGAATCGAGTTGCACGCATTTCGTGAGGCGACGATCGAATCGCGATGCAGACACCAACAATCGACATCGCTCACCGGAAGCCGCGTATTCGACGGCAACTCAAACGGTGGACCCGCATTCATTTTCACCGAATCCGGCGTTCTAGGATCTGCATCGACATCGCGCAACGGCATCTGAAACAACTTACCCGACAATGTCTTCAGTTGGTACATCTCTCCGAAAACCCGGTGCATGAGCATGGCGCGTACGTTTGGTTCGTTGGCTGGTCCGGCGGGATCAATCTGAAAAGTATGCGCCAGATACCGGAAGAGCATCCAGTAGCGCACATTCAGCAACACTGCCCAATTGCGCGTGCGATCGCAGGAGATGTAGCCGTCGGGACAAGGCGCCAGTGGATCGGGGTTGGTGTTCGGATTGATCGCCGCCTGCGCCGCAGGGCTCCAGTCGCTGCTCTGAATCTTTTTGAACTCACGATAGATCTTGATAAAGCGGCGGAAGTGCGTCCATTCCCCCTCCGTTTTGGAGTCTTCGACTCCCTCGCCCTGCAGGCTGATTGCATCTAACGCCGCGAGAGCTTCTGTGCGGGTGGCAACCCGATAAATCAAAACGTGCGAATCGAACTGCGCCTGCTTTTGCACTTCGGCCGTGGCCCCGACGAGATTTCCCGCCGCATCGAGTGGCCGCGGAGCCGGCTTGTAGCCGCGGCCCCACTCATCCCACGAAGCCTGCAGCGAATAAGTTTGAGGCTGGAGCGCACTCTCTGGAATCCTCTCCGTATCTGCCAGCAGAGTCATGATTTGGCGATAGATCGCAGCCACCGGATGCACCGGCAAGGCATCCTTCTTGAGGTGTTGTTTTACCAGCTCCCCGATCTCCTTCCGTTCGGGGAAATCCTCTGACTCCGGCATCTCCGCGTTGACGTAGCAGGCGAGCGAACCCATGCAGAACGGTTCAATATCGAACCATTCGATGGCCCACGGGAACTGATCGCGGTTCAGGCTGAAGCCGGCTCCCAGGAATGTGAGAACGTTCTGCACCGTGATCAGGTGGCCCATTTCTTCGCGGGCCACGGCCAGAATCGATTCCTGCCATTCCTTGACCTTGGGGCGATATTCCGGCGGCACCTGTTTGCCCCCAAGTGAATAGGCAGCGTAAAGATACTGCACCATGAGCGCGTGTTCCAAGGCGGCCCCAAGATGGAGGAGCCATACCAACTGGTCGTGCCAGGTCATTTCGCGCCGCTTGGGAAACTGGTCAGCCAACAAAGAGGTAAGGGGAAGCGAGCCCCGGTTGTCTTGAGGTGTCATTCGATTCCTTCCCAAATTTTCAGCTATGTCTGGTGCGGGCCTGTGTGAAAGGGGAACTAAACGCAAACTATACACGAATTGGTGTGATTTGGCGTACAGGCTTCTGTGCCTTTTCTTCGCGCGCGCGAATCAACAGCCCCTTGCCCAACAACCACCCCGCCAGGGCGAGTCCTGTTTTTATGGATACACGGTCGGACCATAGCAACGCAATTTCCATGGGTTTCATGCCCTTGCGCACTCTCTGAACCAGCGGCGGCATTTCGCAGCCGCCGACAAAGGTCACGGGTCTGTCGAGGGAAGGATGATGCAATGCCGATTTCACGGTCACAAACCCGCCTTCTATGCAGGGCAATTCTACGAACGTGAGGTCCGGTGACAGGGCCAACGGCTCATCCGCGAAGTCACTCGCGGTGAAGGACGGCGCGGCTTCGGCGGGAAAACTCCGTGAAGCGCGCCGCCGCCAGAACTCTGCGTCGCGAGTCGCGGCCGCGGCGCTGTAGTATTCGCCCGCCCAGTTCGAATGACGCTCGGATGCAGCCGCGAGACTCGACCGATAGAACTCCATGGCAGCCGCACTGGATTCCGGCTTTCGTACCAGGGTGTTAACCACCACCGCGCCCGAGAGCGCCGTCTGGATCGCCTTCTGCACTCCGCTCGACGAGAGAGGATCGATCGAGAGCGCCGCATCGCCAACTTTGATGCTGCGATGGGTGACGCTTTCTTCATCGATATATGGTGTTGCATCGGCCGCCTGGATCGGCGAGGCCAAGCGGATGTTCCGGCAACCCTCCAGCAGACCGGACCGAGCGATCAATTCTTGAAATCGTTCCGGTGCATAGGTCCGAGGATCAACGAAAACCAATGTGTTGTAAGTGCCGTCCGGTATTGGAACGCCCCAATACCAGGCATCCGACCCAGCCTCGATGCGGGGCCGCCTGGGAAGATCGGAACCTTGCCAGTAGGCGTAAAACGCAGTGGTTTGCGCTCCGGCGCGGCGCTTGCGACCGCGTGTGGTAAATGCCCGGCCGCTCGCATCCGCGAGAAATCGAGCATGGACGGGGATCGTTTCTCCGCCCCGCTCTATGTTGATCCGCCATCCTTCCGCGAACGGAATGCAACCCCGGAAAATTGCCGGTTGGAGCACCTGGACGCCAGCCGTCCTTGCGTGTTTGAGCAGGAGAGCGTCGAATCTGCCACGATCCACAAGCATGCCCTTCGCCTCTGGATCGGTCCTTTCACGAAGCCCCCCATCCCAGTTCACCAGGACCGACTCCACCGTCGATGCACCCGCTTGGTTTAGGACGTCGCAAGCGCCCGTGGCCTGTAACAGGGAACGCACGCCGGGTGTCAGGGATTCACCAAGGTGTCTTCTGGGAAACTCCACTCGCTCGACAAGGACGACGCTATGGCCCACGGATGCAAGTTGCGCGGCAAGCATACTACCCGCGGGACCACCCCCGACGACGCAGATATCTGTTTGTTTCGCCTTCACGATGACCTCGAACACGAATGGTTCACGGGGCCTGGGGAACATTAGGAGCTTCAGCGCAAGGTAACAGAGCTCCAAACTCCATAATACTTCCACTTTTTGCCTTCCCAACACCTTGAAAGGAGCAGCGGTGCGTGGCTCGCTTGTCGATCGATTCAAGTGCAAAGCTTTTTGGGTTGTATGCTTGGTTTATGCCGCAAGAACCCCACACCAGGAATGCGGATCTCCCTACCGCTGCCCGTGAGCGGCCGGAAGCGCCGCCGGAGAACGGCATGAGCGGAGCGACGCTGCCCATAGGGGCACTGCTGGGGCCTTACCGGATTGACGAGCATATTGGATCCGGCGGCATGGGAGTCGTCTATAAGGCGCGCGACACTCGCCTTGGACGGAATGTTGCCATCAAGGTCATCCCTGCCAAGAACTCCAGCCCCGTGCTTGAGGCGGCTCTCTTGCGCGAAGCGCAGTTGACCTCCTCGCTAAGTCATCCCGGCATCGTGACTATTTATGACATTCTCTTTCACGGCTCAACGACCTGCATCGTGATGGAATTTGTCGAGGGACGGTCGCTGCAGCAGCTGATTCCCGTAAGTGGTTTGGCCATCGACCAAGCTCTTTCCATGGCGAATCTCATTGGCAACGCGATCGCAGCCGCTCACGCTGCAGGCGTGGTCCACCGGGATTTGAAACCAGTCAATATTCTCATCCGCGATGACGGACAGATAAGAATCCTCGACTTCGGACTTGCCAAGGTTTCACGACCATTCTCCCCTGACGCTGAGACGCAAGCCATGAGTCTCTTCGGCGGACTCACCGTGGGCACCATGGGCTACATGGCGCCGGAGCAGGCCCGCGGCGAACAGGTAGACGAACGCGCGGATATCTTCTCATTTGGAGTGATTCTTTATCAGTTGCTCACCGGCAAGTTGCCCTTCCGTGGTGCAAATCCAGTGGCCCTGCTGCACGCCATGCAGATGGTCGATCCTGACCCAATGCGCGATG
>Ga0116127_1001096_pt1 | contig 18099 bp, 31 predicted proteins | sample June2015DPH_16_1_FD_89731 | JGI IMG/M metagenome (GOLD analysis project Ga0116127, IMG submission 89731) | Peatland microbial communities from SPRUCE experiment site at the Marcell Experimental Forest, Minnesota, USA - June2015DPH_16_100 | ecosystem: Environmental > Terrestrial > Soil > Wetlands... | reverse complement strand
CTTACGCCGCGATGCCCTAGTCTCGGATTCCTGCAAGGGAAGCAGTTCCGTCAAGGTAATGGCGGGCGAAAGAATGCCTCTGGTCACGGACCCGAGCACGAGCAAGCGAACCGGGATATTGAATTGTACTAGAAAGGTCACATGGAAACGTACGACATGCATCAAAGTTTCGAGCAGCCAATGATTGTAGGTGAAGCCGTCGCAGGCGAAGCGGCGGCTTGCCTCAAGCAAATTAAGTCTCTCGTGAAGGGAATTTCCACGAACACTTTTGATCTATTCGAACTTCTTTATAAAGCGAAGAAGAACAAGTATTATCAGCCGAAGTTCGAATCTTTCGCAGAATATGCGAATAGCCTTGACATAAAGACTAGCAAACTGTATTATGGGATCAAGATCGTGGAAGTCTGCGAGCAGTGCGAAATTCCGCGGGAAGTCTACGAGCCCGTTGGGCTTACTAAACTTCGCATTATTACACGGGTAAAGGTCGAAGACGAGGGCAAAGATACGACCTTCGAAGGCGTGTCGGTAAAGCTTCTCGTGAAAGATTTGATCGAGAAGAGTAGCACGTGGACGCCAGAACAGTTGGATATGCGAGTTAAACAGATTCAGGGGCTCGTAGGAGATAATGCGAGCGCAGGCTGGATTAACTTCCCGGTGACGTATGCACAGAAGGCCGCTTGGGAAAAGGCGGTGGCTCTGGCGAAGTTGCAGATAGGATCGGTCGGGAAAGACGAGAACACCGGACAGTACAAAGACGCATCCGTCGGCGCATGCGCGGAAATTATTTCCATCAGCTTTGAACAAGACCCAAACAATCACCCGGAGGATGAACATGTACAACTTGCTGATTCTAACAACGATGGATCGGATTCATGTGGGGAGCACGGTGAGTAACCACCTGACATACGAAGCTGCGGAGACTGCGGTTAAGGCATTGGAGTCCGAAAAGGTCTGGCCCGAAATTATGGTGATCAGGCTGTACCGAAAGGCATAACAAATCTCGCATCCGAAAGAGGCTGTATGCGTACAGTTGACACCGCGGTTCGTGGGACGCAAGTGCAGGGATTGCTACGAAAATTCGCGCACATGATCATAGGTCAAGATGAAGCCATTGAGAAGATTACGAATCTTTTGGAAAAATATCTGGGCGGACTGTCTGATTCACGCCGACCCATCGGATCAGCCCTTTTTCTCGGTCCTACTGGCGTTGGAAAAACTGCTGTCGTAGAAGCCCTGTGCGAAGGCTTGTACGGCGATGCAAATCACATGATCAAGATCGATTGCGCGGAATTTCAGCACAGTCACGAAGTGGCGAAGTTAATTGGCTCGCCGCCGGGATACTTAGGACACAGAGAAACCCCTCCGCGTTTGAAACAAGAAACGGTCACCGGCCTGTATACAAAAGAAGTTCCATTCGCAGTCGTTCTTTTCGATGAGATCGAGAAAGCATCCGACGCGGTTTGGCAGCTAATGCTAGGAATGCTTGACCGGGGTGTTCTCACGATGGGCGATAACAGCGTGACTGACTTTACAAAGTGTATCATCATCATGACATCCAACGTCGGTGCACGCGAGATCAATACCGACAATACCCTAGGATTTGGCTATCAAGATGAATTCACCAATAAAGTCATCGAAAACAAAAGTCTCTCTGCCGCGAGATCAAAATTCACGCCCGAATTCCTCAACCGGCTGGACGAAATCGTGGTCTTCAACACGCTTACTCGTACCGATATTGAAAAGATCATGCACCTAGAGTGCGACAAAATCAGAGGGAAGTTGATAGTAAAGGCGGGCACGAGGGTTGAAATCTCGCCTGCGGCATTCAAGGAACTGCTTACGCGAGGATATGACAAAAAGTACAATGCACGAGGAATCCGGCGTACACTCGAAAAAGAAATCATGACACCCCTTGCCCGAGCGATTAGTTCGTTTGAAGTCTCGTGGGGTGATCTTCTCGTCATGGATTACATGGACGGGAGATTCCAGTTCCATAGCCTCAAACAGAAGGTGACCGAGCATGGCGTTATCTGCGAAAATCCGGCAGGCTGTGTACCGGAGAGATAATTGGCACTGCCGCTGCTGCAATTCGACCTTCGGGCTTCATCCGCATCATCTGATATTCAAGAGTGCGGGCGGGCTTGATATCGAGAATAATCTCGTCACGGTTTGCTGGAAATGTCACCGTGCAATTCACGATGGCTCTCTACGAACAGAACGGCATTACGATGAAAACGGCGAGCGAGTTGTCTTTATCAGACTGAAAGGATGGGAACCATGAGTGGGCGAGGAAAGAAAATCAATCCAACTAAGAATCATAGGGCGTGGGTCGAATGGCAAACGGGCAAGAAAATCGGACGCCGCAAGCAGATTTGGGTATGGGATTACGTCTGTACGATTGCTGAGATAACAGCGGGCGGGCATTCCACCGGCCATTGGGAGAAGATATGAAAGTAAAACCGTGGATCATGGCGCACGCGGTTGAACAACAAGCTGTATGACAGGAGGAAACCAATGCAGATGTTCCTAGTAATGCTTCTCACATATATAATGCTGATAGCTCTGCTAGAAGCTTGGGACAACTAAGATGTCTAATCCCTATCTCGATTACGAATTTGTCGGACGTACGGAAAGCGGCAAGACATGTCTGTGGAATGTGAAAGCCAGAGGCAATCATATCCCACTCGGGCAAGTGCGATGGTATGGGGCATGGCGCAAATACGTTTTCTATCCGGCCATTAACACTTTGTTCGATTATGCCTGTTTGCAAGATATCGCTGAATTTTGTCGTATTAACACTCGGAGCCATAATGCCTAAGAAGGTTTGCACAAAGTGCGGGGACGAGAAAGACCTAGAGGGCGGTTTTCATAAAGACAAATCAAGAAAAGATGGTCGATGCTATTGGTGTAAAATTTGTAGTGTGCCTGCTTCATCATCGTGGCGAAAAAGAAATCCAGATCGTATCGCTCAGAAAAATGTGAAATATATCACTTCCGACCCCATTAAGTACTTGTTAGTGCACGCAAAGCATAGGGCAAAAACGAGAGGTATGGAGTTCTCTATTACGGAAAAGGACATAATCATACCTGAGCGTTGTCCCATCCTGAATATACCATTATTTCGAGGACACAGGAATAATCCGAATTCTCCAAGTATAGACAGAGTAAACAACGAAGCTGGATATGTATCTGGGAATGTTAGTGTAATTTCGAACAGGGCGAACGAGTTGAAACGTGATGCCACAATTACCGAGTTGAAACTTCTGGCAAAATGGGTTGGAGAGCAATATGGAACTTAGACCATATCAAAACGATGCGGTCAACGCTGTCTGCGCTGCATACGACCAAGGCTGGAGACATCAGGTTTTATCGATGGCTACTGGCTCGGGTAAAACAGTAGTGTTCTCGGCGTTATACGAGCGACTGAAATCACGCTTAAACGGAAAAATGTTGGTCCTCGCGCATACCGAAGAACTTATATCGCAAGCGGTCGAAAAACTGAAAGCATCCAATTCGATCTTGCGAGTCGATAAAGAGATGGCCGAATATAAGGCCGACACGGGGGCCGCAGATATTGTAGTTGCTAGTGTGGCTTCGCTAGGGCGTAAAAATACATCACGATTGTCTCGTTTTAATCCCGAGGATTTCAGTACAATTGTAATCGACGAATGCCATCACACCCCCGCGGATTCGTATATGAATCTTCTACGACATTTTGGAGTGCTGGAAGATGGGACGCAGAAGTTGCTTTTGGGATTTACTGCGACCCCCTTCCGTTCTGATGGGAAGTCATTAGGCGAGATTTACAAGAAAATGGCGTACGTGTACAGTTTACGACAAGCCATTTCTGCTGGATGGTTAGCCGAAGTTCGGGGGTATCGGGTTGTCACCCAGACGAGCCTAGCCAACGTAGCTATCGCGGGCGGCGATTTCAACAAAATCGAACTAGAAGCCACAATTAACACGCCCGAGCGAAATAAGGCGATTATAGAGGCTTGGCAAAAATGGGGGGAGTCGAGGTCAACCGTCGTCTTTGTCGCCGGTATAGCTCACGCCAAGGCACTTGCTGAGGCTTTTATGGGATCGGGCGTGTCCTCCGCAGCCGTTTGGGGCGATGATCCTGACCGGGCGGCTAAATTACAAGCGTTCCGAGAGGGCGGAATCAAGGTTTTAGTCAACTGTAACGTCCTAACAGAAGGGGTCGATATACCCCAAATTTCCTGTGTTATACTGGCAAGACCTACCCAAAGTTCTGTATTATTTACCCAGATGGTGGGCCGATCTACTCGACTTTGTCCCGGTAAGACTGATGCAGTTATTCTTGATGTGGTAGATATTTCAGGGGGTCATTCACTATGCACGCTACCGACGCTCATGGGTCTACCCGGCGGGATGGATTTAGGCGGGCGAGGACTCTGGGAATCTGTCAAACTGATAGAAGCGGCCCAAGAAGAAAACGTATCAATCGATTTCACCAAACTCAAAGACATTAACAACCTGCAACAATTCATCCAAGAGGTAAATCTGTTCGAAGTCAGATTCCCACCCGAAGTCGAGGCTAATTCTGACTTCATCTGGTCGCGGGCGATAGACGGCGGGTTCGTCATGCGCGTGCCATTGCAAAAAGCCGACTCGACTGGCGTGAAGCCCGGAATTGTACGGATACATAAAAATCTACTTGACAAATGGGACATAGACGGATTCATCAATGGCAGAGCATTCCACGGAGAACGTAGTTCTATCGAAGAGGCATTCGCCGTCGCGGACCAGCAGATCAGAGAGCGGGCACCGGCGTCAGTCATACTCGTCAATCGCAAAGCTAGTTGGATGACTAAGCCTGCTACGAAGGCTCAACTAACCATGCTGTCACGATTGTACAAAGGGAAAATTTGGCCTGAGGGATTCACCCAAGGGCAGGCATCACACTGGATAGACAAAAGGATCGGGGGAAAGAAATGTTAGTAGAGATGCCAAAGGAAGTATGGGAAGCTATCAACAAATTCGGGGAATGGTGCGCGAGCATGTGGTTCAGCAAAGACTCCGAAGACAAAGAGATGGGCGAGCGTGATCTGGCAATCATGGGTCTGGGAATTGCTGGCGAGGCGGGCGAAGTCGTCGAGAAGATCAAGAAAGATATCCGTGACGGTCGGCATATCCCGGTTGACCGGCAAGCGATTCTGAAAGAGTTGGGCGACGTAGTCTTTTACGCAGTCACAATCGCCCGGTATTACGGATTCACATTCAGCGATATTCTGCGAGCGAACTATGAGAAGTTAGAAAGTCGCAGGGCACGCGGAACGGAACGGGGGAGTGGGGACAATCGATGAAGACGAAAATAAAACCTTTAATCGAAGCATGGTTGCAAAGTGGGGTTCTCACCAATAGACTACAAGAAGAGGGGCTTATAATCAATGAATCCGAGGCATTACTGGCGGCAGACTTTATCGACAACGCGTCAGATTTTAAGATTCTAGAATGGATCAATTGACATCCGCCGAAAAAGCAAAAGATCAGCGGCTTCAAAAGATTTACAAGAGATCATTAGCAGAATTCGAAGCCGCAAAAGCCGCGCAAGGAAATAAATGCGCTATCTGTGGCCGGTCTTTTGATGAATTCATGGCGCACCAAGATCATGACCATGCGTGCTGTCCTCCGGGTCGGAAGAAACAGCGAGAATACTGCGGCAAATGCAACCGCGACATCTTGTGCTATCTGTGCAATCGTTGGGCTGTAGGCGGGCTGGAATATTGTCGCAAAGTTGGAATCGAGCCCGCCAGAGTTTTAGAATACGTGATTAAGTGGAACATGAATTCAGTGAAAGGTCATGATGAAAAGCCGACCAAACCGAAGAGTAGTAGAAAAAGCAAGACGAGATAAATTTCAAAATCAAGGACTATGTTTCTGCGGTGAGCCTGTTGATGCCGGTTTCAAACAGTGTCGGCTTTGCTTAGATATGGCGAAAGCATCGGCCAGTAAACGTCGCCAGCGTGCGAACACCTCCGGAGATTGTGTAAACTGTTTGGGCATTTTGGGAAAACGGTTAGCCGGGAGTACTCGATGTGAGGTATGTTATCGTGTAAAATTCCGAAAACAATATGGCATACCCCTTACTGCCTTTGAGAATCTGGTGCACACCATACAAGGAGGGAAATGTGCAATGGCGGGATTTGGCACATGCTCGACGAGTCGAGGATTGGTCACGGTTTCAATTCGCAGCACAGGCTTAGTACCCGACCATGACCACGCAACGGGAAAAGTTCGCATGGCCCTGTGTGTTAATCATAATCATGCTCTTGGGAATCTAGGAGACTCGATAGAAGCCATCAGCCATCTTTTAGAATTGCTCAGGAACCCACCAGCGGAGGTTTTATATGAAAAGACGTAAATCTCCTCAATTTGCGACCAGAAAACACGCCTTTGATGAAGTGATGGCCTGCTATCGTCAGGCACAAGATACGGGATTAGGGGTAGCCTCGATAGACGGGAGTGGTAAAGGTGTATCTAATCCTGTTCGCCCGAGTCTGACCGATTTCCGATGTGATGTAGAAAAAGTCATCAATCACTGCGTTACGTCCCAAGAGATGATCGTTCGCTTTCGGGCGGCTTACATCAATTATAATTCCGAGATTCAAATTGACATCGAACGGTACGCAGACAAAGTAGTAGGATCAGGCAGGAACGGGCTCGAACAAGGAATAGGTGCGCTATTCATCAAGCACGGAATTTATCCGTTGCACGGCAAAGGCGGCTACTTCCATTGCATTCGTCAACCCAGAGGGAACGTATGAGGAAACCTAAGCTGACCGAATACGGGGACTACGCAACGTGGGTGTCCTTCGAAGTCATGGCAAATTATCAAGTCCAGTTGATCATTACTGATGATCTCATGAAATCCGCAAAGGGACGAATAAATTCCTCACCGGAGGAAGCGGACGCATTCTGTTTCCATGTAAAGGGAGCAGGTCGATCCTACATCTTTCTGAGACATGATTCAGATGAGAGCGTGGTCGCTCATGAATGTTGGCACATTGTGCATCGTGTACTGACATACTGCGGAGTAGCCGACATGGATGACGAGATTGTCGCGTATCATCTCGATCACATGGTCGAAAAAGTTTACGAGTTCAAAAAGGCAATTCAATCTAGCACCAAGAAAGAGGCCAGTGATGGTCGCAAAAAGCGTAGAACAAGCAGTCCGAGCAGCAATTAAAGCTGAAATCGGGGACGACGAGACTATAACCTTCAAACAGAAAAATCAACTCAGCCTCAAGTATGGGCTGATCACACCGATCATCCCTGTCGAAGAGTTGGCGTATTGGGAAATGCGTGAGAAAGTGGCAAGAGCATGTGACATACTGGGAGGACGTTATGCACGATAACACCGAGCATACGCATACAGAAGCGTGCGAGACCCCGGTGCAACCCCAACAGCGGATTACTCCGGAACAATTTCGCAAACTTCGCGGGCAATATTTCACCGTCCGGCATCACAAGGTACAACCGTGCGGACATTTGCTCGACCAGATTAACGAGCCGACGTTCCGTAACTGCGAGAGTTGTTGGTTTTGTTTCTTTAACTCACACGCTCAGTTGATCGAAGTTGCCGACAAAGCATTCCAAGAGCAAGGCCCCGCATTTTTGGACAAGATGAGAGGAAAAAAATTCACTCGGATGTTCAAGCGTTTTATGAGCACCATTGCGCGATTGAAGAAGGAGAGCGATGAGCGAGCCAGAGCAGAAAGTTCCAACGACCAAGCAGGAGAAGTTCAAGGCGGTAGCAGCATTGGGGAAAGTGTTGGACAAGGGCAAGACAACCAAGACGTTCCAACGGCAGGGCAAGCAAGTTAACAAACCGATACCCAGTATTCCGACTAACCTACCGTCAGTAGACCGGGTAGTACTAGGGTGCGGCGGCATACCGCGGGGACGCATTATCGAAGTCTACGGTCCTGAGTCCGCTGGTAAGACGGCTTGGTGCCTGCATGTCATAGCTCAGTGCCAGAAAGCGGGCGGCGTGGCCGCGTTCGTAGATGCCGAGCATGCACTGTCGCCTACATTCGCAAATGTGCTAGGCGTCAATATGGACGAATTGATTATTTCTCAACCAGATTGTGGCGAAGAGGCATTAGACATCGTCGAGGGTCTGGTCGAATCACGCGGCGTAGATTTAATCGTTGTGGACTCTGTGACTGCACTTGTACCGCGAGCCGAACTAGACGGCGACATGGGTGACAGCCACATGGGCTTGCAGGCGCGGTTGATGTCTCAGGCGATGCGGAAGCTATGCGGCATCTGTGCAGCGAACGGAATCACTGTGATATTTATCAACCAGATCAGGGAGAGGGTGGGCCTTGTGTTTGGTAGCCCGGAAGTGACGACTGGCGGGCGGGCGTTAAAGTTCTATGCGAGTGTACGTCTAGAAATTCGCCGGGTCGCTGGCAGCAAGGGAGGGACATTGCTGGGCGACGACAAACTGCCATACGGTCATAAAGTCAACATCAAAGCCGTCAAGAATAAGGTGGCGATGCCCTTCCGAGAGACGATTGTGGAACTGCATTATGCGACAGGATTCCAGACAACCGACGATTTGATCGACCATGCCCTGAAAATTGGCGTCTTGACAGGCACCGCGAAATTTGTTATAAATGGAACTGGAAGCAAGTACAACCGTGAAGAACTGCCTCTTGACACTGTGGCGGCAGCGGTGGACAAACATTACGCCGATTTAGTGGCGACTTTACCTACGGGGGAAACCGATGAAGACGAAGAAAGCGATACCGACACTAAAGGGTGAACCGAAGTTTCTTTACACCAGCGAATGCTGCGGGCAGAAGGCCAGCAAAACGCCCTGCGTCAAGGTTGACAAGAAGACCGCGGAAACACAGGGTCTGGGTACTTTCCGCTGCTCTGGCTGCGGGAAAGCCTGCAAATGCGGGCGGACCAAAAATCCACTTGACAAGACAGGAAAAGAGTGATATTCTGAGTCTCAAGTGGGATATGGTCAAGGCCATAGTCCAAACCTAGGCCCACACCGAGGGCGGCGGAAAACCGCCCATGCGTTCTGCAAGTGAAAGGTCTAGTGAAGTATGATCAATCATAGAGTTGCAGCGTGGGTTATCGGGGTGGCACTCGCCTTCGCTCTGGCCGTAGGCAGAGCTTTCGGCGCGGATGTAGACACCATCCCACGACCGAACAATCTAGGTGTCACCGAGACGATCCAGAACGAGAATACCTACCTTCTCGCCATTCCTATCAGTGTCCGAACCGGTGACGGATTCACGACCGTTCATTTCCAGCCATACGCTACTCCGCTCATGTTCGATCAGAAAGTTGTCTTCTGTAGGAATGTTGGCTATATGTTTACCGGCAGACCGATGGTAGCGACATATCGGACCCAAGCAACAATCAAGTATCAAGGAGATTCCTGTCACGAACTAATCTCTGTGTTTGAGGTAAAAGGAGACCGATGATGCATATGTCGGTGGACTCTATGGTCATCGTTGAATTCGTCCTTTGGGGGTTGACTTTCATCGGAGCATTCATTCTGACTATCAGTCTGGGGTTGTCCGCGATATACGTGTACAATAGGTGGATCAAATGAGCGTGAAACATTTCTGGTGGAATAACAATCTGAATAGGTATATCGAGTGCTCCGAGGAAGAAGCGTGGGCACGAGAAGAGGGAAACATGAGTGAAGATTATACGCCGGGACCAGTATATGCCCCGCCGACAAAAAAGCTGCTTACCGATACGGGGACACGGTTTGATCATTTGAATGATCTGTTGGATTACTTCGGTGAGGGGCTCTTGGCAGTGACTAATTCTCTGTTACGCCACGATAATGAATCTGACGAACTGCGTAAAAAACGACTTGAGAACACGATTACCCTAATCCAAATTTACCGCGATCAACTTGCGAACGTCGATGGCCAGAAATGGGATTTCAACAACATGCTGGATAAATGCGTCCCTGAACGTGGCGTTCTTGAAGCAATTCGGAAGGAAAACATTGAACGACAAAAATCTGGGACCGACTAATGACTCGGAAAGAGAAATATCGCCGCACAGCTTCAAAGAATCGTGCGTATCGGACTAGGCGGGCTCTGCGTCTCATCCGTCGAGAACAGCCGAAAAATGTCCACGAAGCCCGAGGGCTGGGAATCGGCGCACTAATTGAAGTAGGCCACGGGGCATTTCGAATGGCATACCGGATTCATGGGACTAAATTATTGATCAAGTTCCCAGTTGAATTCCGTTACAAGGATGGAGATGTCGAAGGCGGGCCCGAAGTGTGGCACGATAAAGAGGGCAAGAATCACACCCGGATGGAGATGAAAAAGATACGGGCGCTACAAGCATTCCCCATCATGAGAAAACACATCCCCCCTGTATACTATTTTAATGCACGGGATGGAGTTGTTGTGACCAAGTATTACCCGCGAGATGGACGTTCAATCTACGCGATTCATAGTCTTGTTTCAGAAATGATCAAAGAATTTTGTGGGGTGGTTCTTGGTGATTTGTCGCCGGATAATATAAGATCTGACCCCTACAACTTAATCTTTATCGATCTTGGATATTAAGGAGGATACATGTACATTGAAGATTACATCGAATTGAAAAGAAATCCGCCAAAGAGAGAAGGAGCCCCCTTGGACGTGGAATATACTGTCCTGTCGCGTGGGAATAAGGCGGAAGTATTCCAACGCAAGGTGGGTACGGTGTTCATCGGTCCAGAGTCTGAATGCCGTCAATACATCTCACAACAGCGTACCAAGCAGGCTATAAAGAAAGCCGAGCGTGGGATGAATCCATTCTTCACCCGATAGGAGTACTATGTATTGGAATGTCCGCAGACTCGCCGTCGTCCGTACTATTGGACAGATACTCGCTCTGATTGTGCAGGTTGCGACGTTCGTTGTCGTACTCTTTCGGTACAAATAAAAAGAGCCCCTCACCAATTAGGCAAGGGGCGGACTCAGTTAAGGAAGAGTCACTGGATTTCCAAAATGTGCTGGCGACGGCAACCAATTTACAGGGTTGCTGTTAAATGTTGGGCTGCCGGGTGGGATCGGGTTTCTGATCCAACTGGCGTCTGTCTGAGGAATCGGATTGCTATCAAAACTTGGATTGGTCGCGGGCCAAGGGTTTCCCTTTCGATAACTGATTCCCGTTTTATTCAAATCTACACGTACTGACCCACAAGGCATGACTTCTCCCTTTCTTTATTCCAATATTCAATATAATCTGCGGCTCTACGAAGCCACTCCGGGTTCTCTCTAAACATACCAAGAGCTCTGTTTATCTCAGAATGCAATAATCGACGCACTTGGCCGGATACATGATCATGATCCACCGATAAACGGGAAAACCTTCCACCTTCGGTCGGTGGCATACCGCTGATAGCACATACACCACCTTGTTCTTTCGACATCTCGTTAAATTTCTCTGGGGATAGGTTATATTTCCCTAAATCTTTCTTCAAGCAATGGGCATCAGAACAAATACCACATATCTTCAAACGTCCTCCTCTACGGGTAACATATCTCACGTTGTCGCTAGATAATTCGTGTCCATGTTTACAATGAGTCCGGGCGAAAGCAATCGCCGCACGTTTGGAGTTGTCATATTTCATTGGTTATTCTCCATTAAACTCTATCTCCTCGGCGATGCGACGACGCAGTAGACCCGCCACAACAGCCCCACCAGCTTTATCCCACTTCTCAAATTCCTGCGCGGCCAATGCGAACTGATTTTGGTTCAGCAATTTCAACATCGTGCTGCCTGCGAAGGCTCCGCATCCGCAGTTGAACGCGAAGTCTACAAGCGCATCGAATTCCCCTTGGGTCAACTGTACAGATACAAGAGCGTTGACATGGTTGACAGCGTTTTGTACATCTTGGAGCAACCACGCATCCGCCTGTTCTTGAGTACATGTATCGCCAAGAGACACTCCCGCAGTATGCCCCCAGGCAATTGTTAGCACACCTTTTGAATCGAGATAGGCAGTCAGTCTACAAGATTCAAACTGCTCAGTGAGATGCTCCCCTATGGAACTATATTGCATATCATCCTTTATAGTTGCGTCCAATTGTTTTGGACACCCGGCATGAGCCCGCCTGACACGGACACAAATGCCTCTGCTTGGTTCCTTGTAGCGATGAATTGGTTTTGCAGAGTGGTCAGAGATGCGCCGGTCAAAGTTCCGCCGCCTGATTGACCTGCGTAAGTGTAGGACCAGACTCCCGTGTACATGTTGAATATCACAGTGAGTGTGTAGCCGTTTGCAGCGGCATTTGGGCCTTGATTCAAAGTCAGGGGGGTACCAGAGAGTGCGGTGCCTATTTTGTAGATGGCTGTTTGTGTGTTACCCTGAAAATCTTGAATCAAAGTAACAAGTGCACCGATGGTGTCGTTTTCTGTCACACCTGCAATAGTAAAAGTGACTGGGGTTGTCAATGTGATGCTCATAGTGCCTCCACTTTGAAGTTATACTCAGTCGTGTCTCCGTTGTATAGGGTAAGCATCGCCATTATAAACGCTCCAGTTTTATGTGCAACTCATATACCATTGCGGTCGAAGTTTGCACGCTCGTGTAGCCGAAAGAATACTGAATGTTGGTTCCGGTTTTTGCATATACTATTTGCGCTCCTCCGATAGCGGTGCCCGTAGTATTCGCAGCCGATGTGACGCTGTTTCCAGACACTGTGGTTTTAGTTACGCTATCCGTGGGAGAAGTGTAGACGGCTTGGAATCCGTTGGTACCTCCAAGCACAGAACTGCCGTCAGAAGCTGTAGTAATATCCGCCGACCAAGATATACGATACATCCCAGTAGCAGGAGCAGAGATCAACGTAGTGGCAGATATGGCCGCACTTTGTGCTGTGAGGTCAACAGTGACGATTTCAGAAGGCATACCTTGAGAAACCGTAGCCGTGCCCGCGTACTCAGTGACTTTTCCCGAGTTGTCCACAGCAAAAACTTCAGTCGTGCCAGCAGACCCTGCATAGCAGTCAATCAGTTTGTTAGACGAACCCTTCAACGATGTTTCCGTTACTGCGATTTGTAAGGCTGTATAGGAACCTGAGGCTGTGCTTGTTTGGTTGATGGTTGGCGCTACTTGGAGAGCGACAAAATTTGCTGTTCCAGACGCAGGTGTGAACCCTAACCATCCACCGAAAGTCCCACCAGTACCCCCGCCGACAGTAACACCAATTTGTGTACCAGACGTGGCCTTCATCAAACCGCTTGCATTCTGCCCTAAAGCAACTACAGGAATTACAGTGGTTCTGTTACTGTTTGATAAATCACCGATTGCTGTGGAATACGATTGACTGGAGGAGCCAACTGACACAAGATTTCCACTGGGGTACAAATCAAACTGGCCAAAGTTTGTTCCACCGTTCTGAAAAAAGGTATGTGTGCCACCGCTAGATGTACTTATGTGGAGGTTGCCGTTATCCGATTCTAGATAACAATTTGAGCCCCAACTGATAAATGTGACTGGAGGGACTGCTATTGTCAGTTGCCCGCTACTTCCAGAATGTCCGATTGTCAAAGTGCTTGCGCCGTTCGTGCCCGCAGCAAGTGACGAACCGATTGACCATGTATCCGCAGCCGAAGCCGAGCCAGTCCAATAGTTCGCAGCCAGTTCATGCAAAGGCGAGGCGTTAGTCGTGCTGGAAGTTGCGACTGTAGTATTTGCCCAAAGCCAGATTACTCCGCTCGTCTGATTGAACGTAGTCGTATATCCCGCGTTAGCGAGAGTGAGATTTGCGGCGGCGTTTCCAATCTGGTCCCACGTAATAGATGTCGATAGAGTTGCCCATGCGGGTTCTCCTGCGACTACAGTGAGTATTTGACCGGTCGTTCCAATTCCTAGCCGTGCCAGAGCAGGCGTGCCATTGGCGTAGAGTAGGTCTCCCGCTGTCGTCAGAGGAGTCTGGCTGAGAGCTATAGAGCCCGCGAGGTCCGTAAAGTTTGGCTGGGTCGCCGTGAATAGTCCTGTTGTACTCGTATAAGAATTCAACCATTCGTGAGCAGTAGCACCGATAGTGACAGGTAAAGTCCCAGTGAAAGCAAATTTGACATTACCCGCAGATGGATTGCTGGCAGTAATGTACGTGCCATCCCCTTCGAAATTCACCGTTGAAGACGAGGTAAGAGGAGTGCCATTCGTTTCGAAAGTCGTAGAAGCCGCGGCGTTCGCGGAAATGTTGTCACCTACGACAGAGAATGTTACCGTCGCAGAGTTAACGAAATTCGCATTAGGGACTGCCGAACCGTTTACGTCAACCGTTGCGGCTGGCGGGAGGGCATTGACCCACTGAGTGCCATTCCAGACAAGGATATCACCGGGTATCAGACTGACGATATCAGTATTCTCGGAGTTGAAGAATGGCGTAAGAAAACAAACAGAGATATTGCCACTTCCGTCAAACTGCCAAGTACCGTTTGTATATCCAGCGATTGCCGCGGGAGTTGAATTATTGAAATTAGCTGCCACGATGACTCCTATGCTACCCGTACCCCATTCACAACTACCGCAAGATGATCCCCTGCCAGAATAAAGTTATTTGCCACAAGGATCAAGGCATCCTCACTTACAGGATTCCCATTCACAAAGATGTCGATATTAGCCGTCTGAGATGCAAGCCATTCGATGTCATTGTTCGCCGCGACATAGGTAGGTACTGTCTTGTCTATGAGGGGATTTGGCGCGATGGGTATGGTTTGTAATCCGATTACTTCGACTGTCACAGCACCGGCTTCCGCCGACAAGTCGCCCCTCAAGGGGAATAGACCTGGGCCGCCTCCATAAATTTCTCTATTCGCCACAAAGCACCCCGTACCATTTCCGAACCTTATCACGAAACTCTTCAATAGACATATTTCTTTTTGCACAATTGCACAGGAAACAAGCAGGAGCCACGTTTTCTTTTGTGCTAGTCCCACCACGAGAAAGCGGAAGGATGTGTTCTAGTGTGATTGTGTTTGGTTGGTTGGGTTCCGTTGTCAACAGTGTAGTACACATATAACATTTATATCCATGATATTCAACAACCGCTTTCCATTCGTATGCGGTTAAAGTCGCAGACGTACCTACATTTCTAGCGGCTTTTCTAGCACTGCTAGCGTCATAAAAGTTCCAACGAGAAGCTTTAGTATCTTTCCCGTATTGTATTGTTCGTATTTTCAAACAGAGCTTGCATTCCCCGATTTTTCTTCCGTTATCTCCTCTATCGTAGAATTCAGATAGGGGTTTAGATACCCTGCACGTACGACACATCATCATACCATCTACAATCAGTATGCGGGGGTAGAATCGTGGACCTAATCCTTTGCATACTCGACATCGTTGCCGTCGTTTTCGGTGTTGACAAATTTGCGATCCACCACATTCGACACAATACGCTTGCCGTTGTCCGTGTTCACATTTTTTATTTGCCACGTAAATCCTTTCTACTTCTGGTCAGTAAATTCCAAAGTGGTCAGTTGGAGTGCGACCTTTGCGCCCTTCTCCACGCCGTTCGCTATGGCGGTCTGCTCGACTATCGTGAGTAGGTTCTGTTCTGCTTGACGGACGGCAAGAGCCGCTTGCTCTTTGGCATTAGTTAATTGGAATTGAGCTTCTCGGATTGCGTACTTCTGCTCATTCGAGAGTGGCTTGTACTTCGGCGTTTCAGTCACTACATTTTCCATACATCCTCCTTGTCGTACAAAATGGTCGGGAATAGTGGAATCGAACCACTGCCGCGTGCGCCCAAGGCACGAGTTCTGCCACTATACCAATTCCCGATGGCTGTGGGTGAGGGATTCGAACCCCCGATAGGCACATTAACAGTGTACTGCCTTACCGCTTGGCTAACCCACATCAAGCAACATCGTCCCCGCTCCATAACACCTTCAGCAAAAATTTATTTCCTCGGTTCAGTATCTAACAAATTGTTTAGGAATGTTGCGCCTATATCCAGAATCGTGGTACCAAACACTAGCGCCATTACAAACCAGCACCCGCCCAGTACCCACAAGGCATAAGCGTCCATCCAAAGACCAAAACGTTCCATAAATCCTTTCTTAAACGCCCACGTTAATCTTTCTTGTGCCACGCCTCTTCTTCATTCTTGAGCGTGGTTACGTCATTACTGATCCGAATCTCGCGCCAAAGAACATAAAGGGACACACATAACCCAAGGATTGAAGCGATACTGCCGATATGGTCAATCACAGTCCGTGACTCCCGCCCCATAGCCCGCCAAGGAAGCCAGACACGAACCCAATCTTGAACCATTTGATCTTGGATTTTCGAGCGTCCGCCTTTATTGCAGCTACTTCTACCTTACACGCATTTGCCTGCGTTGTCAACTGTGTATTCAGCCCCGCGATCTGTGTCGTTTGGTCCGCGGAGAGCCCTAGCGCCTTCTGCCATTCTTGCTGATAATTCCCGGCGAGGGTGGTCTCATCTTTTAGGTTCTGGGTAAGTACTGGCACAGATTCCAAAGCTGCGACTGTGTCATGCGCTTCCTGCGTCGTCACGCTTAACCCGGTTGGTGTGACTATCGGCTCAACCGTCGGTATCAGTACAGCCCATCTGGCGGCAAGTCCAGAAGGCGGCAAGGCAGCGTCCGCTACCACTTGCGTCTTTTGAGATGCGGTACGCTGGGCTATAGAGGCCGCTAGGCTGGCATTCTGGGCGGCAAGGGCCGTCACCAGTGCCGTATACTGGCTCTGCATCTGAGCCGTTTCCTGAGCTTGGGCGACACTATTGGCTTTAGCATCCGCCAATTGCTGCTGGGCAGCGACATTCTTAGCGTCTTTCCTTGCGGAGTCCACGTCAAAATATTTGGACAGACCCCATCCGCCAAAGAGCAGAATCATAGTGAGGCACACTATCCGCTCATGCTGCTTAATCCAAGAAGTTGTAACGGTCGAGACGGTGCCCGCCGTAGTAGTCGTTGCCATGTTTCCTCCTATCGATGACTGGCCATCGCTTCGATTTCAACCGTTGCTCCAACTGCGGGGACCGTTGCGTTACTGGGCATCTGGACAATACGAATGCCTAAATTATAATGAAAAGAGTACGCCCCACCAAAAACAGTAGAAACGTTGATGTCGCTCCCGGCCAGCGCAAGAATCGGCAGTGAATAGTCTTGTATGTTAGATTCATCACTGGGTAGATCGGCCCATGGTCCTCCATATATGGGACCAAGAAACTCCGCACCGTGCTCCTCTATGTTACCTTGCGGATTTGTCCAAGTAAGCGTGGGCTGCATGTATTCCGTATTATTACCATCCGCCCCTGTCGATTCATAAAAGAACGTTACTTGATATACCGTCGTGATAAGCGGAGATGTCGGAAAAGATAAATCCGTAGATGTGTTAACGTTGATAAGTGTCTCTTGCCCCTGAATAAACGGGGAACTAGCCGGTAATGTTACGACCGCGGTAAATCCTGAGGGTGTCTTAAGATGCACATCACCTTGAGAATAATCCAGACTCAGAAAATTCTGGCCGGTATCGTGGACACTCCATGTCAGATTATAGTTCGTGTCATTGAATGGAGAATCCCATAAAACAGGGACGCCGAAATATCCATTGAGGATATCTGTTGCTGTAATGGCATAATCGGCTCGTGCCATCGTTGAAATGTTTGACATATGTCTCCTTACGGCATCGCGACGAGACGCAAACTGATGTTCATACCTGCATGCTCTTGCGAATAACCGGTGCTCTACTATCTCGGAAGGTGCTACTTCCGCTAAGTTTATGTCTCAGAACATGAATTACTTTACCCGTTTCGGAAGGTGTTTTCCTTTAGTACTTGCGTCCCATTCCGCGAGACCCTTCTTACCAAGGATGCCGGGATGCGTATGCATATATCCGGCCTGTGCTAATGATGCAAAAGGGTTCTTGCTTACGAGTCCGCCCGGTCCATCTGGACCTGTACCGTGTGGGCCGACCGCGATTTCCATCTTTACTCCCCGCGTACGGGAAACGATCTTCGTATGTTCCGGCGTTGACATTCCATGGAGTGTCGAACGCTCTGCCTTGCCTGCTCCGTTAGCCATTGCGCTTCCTTCTCTTCGGGGTACTAGGTGT
>Ga0116127_1001084_pt1 | contig 18358 bp, 22 predicted proteins | sample June2015DPH_16_1_FD_89731 | JGI IMG/M metagenome (GOLD analysis project Ga0116127, IMG submission 89731) | Peatland microbial communities from SPRUCE experiment site at the Marcell Experimental Forest, Minnesota, USA - June2015DPH_16_100 | ecosystem: Environmental > Terrestrial > Soil > Wetlands... | reverse complement strand
CATACCGAAATCCCCTTTGGGAATTAGATAGGAAAAAAAACACGAATTTTGTATACAGAGTTCAAAAATTTTAAATTCTCTATAGATCGCAAATATATAAAATAAGCCTCTATACGTTTTTGATTTTTCCATCCCCCCTCGCCAAGCACCTAAAATCAGCCCCCACACACCTCAGCCGACGTTTTGAGCTATTTTTATGGGATACCCCCAAAAATGACCCAAAAAAATTAATTTTAGAGGGATTAATAGAAGTTTGAAAGCGAATGAACGTTAATTTTCGTAGGCAAAGATAAAGTTTTTCCCTTCGCGAATAATCCAATCGGGTCAATCCCAGTCGAATAAATTTTACTGTTCCTGAAAGATTTGTTTAATGCCGAAAATGGAGAGGCTCCTGGATTAAAAACCACCGAACGAGAACCGGTTTTTTCTGCTAAATGTTGTGCAACAGTGGCTCCCAATGAGTGGCCCGTAAATATAATCGGTTTGCCACTATACTTCATTTGGACCGCCCTTGTTGTTTCCATTGCTCGATTTATCCTGTCCGTTGGTGCCCCCGTTGCCACAATTCGTACATCCTGCAAAATATCTTTCTTATCGCTTGGATCTGTTCCTCTGTTTGCTATAATTACATCGGTCGGCCCCACGTATACCGCCGTTCTTTGAGTGCTAATTTGTGGGTCATAAACATAATTTCCAATATTTCCTCTTGCTTCTTTTTCTTTGTATGATTGTTTTGATGCTTCCAGATATATTTTGTCCTGGCTTGGTATTTCTCCGCCACCAATTAATTCATGAGGTGAAGGTGCTTTTTTTTGAGCCTAGCCCCACCGACAAGTCCATCGCCAACAAGCCCATAGCCCTGGCTCTTAATGAACTTGGCCGCATTATCATAGCCAGCCGCATTGGCAACCATTGAGACAGCCTTAGTATCCTTGAGTGCCTTGTTAACCTTGTGTGCGAACTTCTTAAGGCTATCCGCAATGCTACCCCCGAGGAAGTTATCCCCTGCAGAAATACGGGGCTCAATCTTGCTCGAATGGGCCGTTGCATCAAGAATATCCTGAGGAGTAAGGATTGAGTTCTGGACACTGGCTGAGTTATTCTGAACACTAAAGAGACCATCGGCAATCGTAACCACATTAAGAGTGTATCTAATTGGGATAGCTGGGTTGCCATTAATAACAATACCATCAGTGTTAAGATCGCGGCACTGGACCGTAATCTGAAACTGCTTAGTCGTCTGGAGAGAAGGTGCCTCTGCCGGGCTATTAAGGCAAACATCCTCAGACATATTAAGAATCAACACAGGGCCGAGGTAAGTGTTCCATGCCTGCCAGCTCTTATTATAGCCGTTCTTCTGGGCAATCTGATAGAGACCCTGGGCCGGGACTTCAGCCAAAACACCGCTACGATTATCCCAAGTGATACTAATATTATCGATAGCCGCGAAATAATCGGCAGAAGTAACACCATTAAGTCCGTTAAGATCAGAGTTTTGCTGGGAAAGGAAGATCATAAGCCTATCCGCAATACTATTAAACTGAATGTTATTACTCGTGGCAGAAAATGTCCCACCGATCGAGCCAGCAGAGAATGGGCCAGACTGATACGTCGTAATACCCTTGTAGCTATAGCTGACAGACTTAGGGATAATAGCAGTGGGTGATGGCGTAATAAAGTTCATCATGAGCGTCGGGTTGCTAATGACATTAACATCAACTGAAGTGAGAACTCTACCATCGATGGCCGCAGTCTCCGTATCCCAAGACCAGACACGGGTAAGGTTCTGGAGGTTGATATTAAGGGTAAATTGCTGGACACCAATCAATCCACCCTCATTATCCTCCTGATTAATCTCAAACGGCGAGAGAAACAGAGGCTCGCAAGTGTAGAAGGTAAGAGTCGTACTAGTGCTGGTATTAGCCGACACAGTAACAGGAAACCCACCACGCGTGATCTGATGGGCAGTAGAGTTACCATAGGGGCCAAGAGGATTACCAACAGTTCCCAGAAGGCTATCATTAAACAAGCCATATTTCCAAGTAGCATCAGGCATATCGGGCCACATACTAGAGTTGGAGCGGCTAGCATCGTTATTCAGATAGTGAGCCTGAGCATTAATGATTTGGTAGTTATTCTGGGTAATACTGGTACCATTAATATTGACCGTGATAGTATTAGTAACCTGGCCAAGAGGGGCATAACGAGGAGCAGAGTAGCCACTATTAGGCACATAAAAGTTATCCTCACTCGAATTCGTACCGGTCAGAGTAACCTGAAAACCAACAATGGCGAAGACCTGGCGGCCAAGCGCAATATCCGGCGAGGGGGGATTAGCATTGGACCAGCTGATCTGGCCATTAGACGCATCCGAAGTAGTAACGGGGCGCCAAGTGTTAAATGCACCTCCACGCTGGACACCAAACCGGCGATTACCGGAAGGGCGAAATGCCAAACGGGGGTCGATAACAAGAGTGGGTTCGATTTTTGTAGGAGCAGCTTCCGACATTTTTATCAGATTACCTTTTTTGTTTATATATATTAAGAAAAGAAAAAATCTAGGCCAAAAATAAATCAAATCGAGGCGTGTATAATATGTTTTCTACTAAGTGTAGCGTGATTTTTATAATTCTCCTCTACTTTGTGCGATATGTAGACTTCTTGATGAAACAGAGCTTGATTGTGGCTGCCTGTTGGGGTACAAGTAGAATTTCACGGGCCACATTCAAATAATCATTCCACCACATTTGGACATCCAACTGATTAATAGCATTGCCAGAATCCAACATATCACTCAGCCTATACTCGCCAGATGGTACGTAAATGAGATCAGAACGAATCAGATTAGTATCGTTGTCAATTGGGATAAAGTCTGTGATAATTTGCTTCGTAGGGTTACCAGTGCCGGATGAACCAGCATTAAAGGTTTGGCTGAGATTCTGGCCAGTTGTATACTCAGAACGAACAGGTAGGGTATTACTAGTGAAGAAAATACTAGCCAAATCCTGCCAGCGAAATAGGGCCTGAGTCTCAAAGGTCATCTTATAAAAGCCAGTCGGAACAGTAGGATCGAGGGACTGTGTATTAGAGCCATGGAGATCAACAATGGGTAGCTGCACGTCAAGCTTGGTAGGTAGATTCTCGCCATTAAATAAAGCCAGGGGGACATTATCAAAGACGTAATAAAGGGTTGTATTCATGAAGATACTAATAGTGCCAGTTGATTTAAGGTAGTTAGCATCGGCATAAAGGCTAATGATACCCTGATTGAAGAGGAGATAAGGAGGGGCCGATCCAGCCGGGGGTGAAGGAATAAGGGCATATGCATCTGAAAAAGCCTTGTTAATCATCTCAATGAATGCCGTATATGAATAAACAACCTGCCCAAATCCAGGAGGTGGCTCAGGGTTAGCGAAACCATATTGAACCTGGGCTGAGTAACTAATTCCACCAACTACGAGCGTAACCCAATATTGAATAGGGCCAGACGCATCAGGGAAAATGAATATAGGCAAGCTCGAGCCGTCAAGCCTAAAACGAACAATAGTAAGGTAATAGTCCTTAGAGTTTTCGATGATACTAGCATTGAGAGTGGCGTTAAATTTGGCTGGGATGCTATTATTGGTGTTGTTTGTGAGAGTAATATTGTAGTAAAGATGGTCGGGCTTGAGATTATCGGACCCAACCTGGCTAATGGCGATTTTCTGCGACATGGTTTTGATTTTTTATTTGAATCGTATCGACGCTTCACCCCTCTCGATTAATTTTTTTCTTTTATATATTATAGGTTAAGAAAAAGTCAAGTGTAATAATATAAAGAAAATAAAAAAAAATTCAAAACACTAGCCAAAGACCGTTAAGATTGGAGGGGTTGAGCGTCGATACGGTCAAATAATATAAAGAAAATAAAAAAAATCATGGACGAATATAAGAATCGTCTAACAAAAATTTATCTCTCTCAGGCTAAGGCATCGGCTCCATATTCGAATAATCCAGTAAAAGGTGTCGGTTACGTTGGCGGAGGTTTAGTTTCCCTCCAGCCACCCAATATTACATACCCATCTGGCAGTTATAACGCATCCGAGGCTATAGCTATTAAACACCATATTAAGAATGCCAGAGCAAAAACCGGTGGATATTACAAGCACCGATACTCTGTTCCAGCTCATATTCCTGGTGATTATTCTGAGTATATTCACCGAGTGTCGATGGAAAGAATGTACGAAAACGCGAAAAACTTTATCCCAATCGCCGCCGGAACCGAAAACGTAGTTGATCAGTCCGACTTTCTGGCACATCAGGCAGAGGCAGCCGAATTGCCTAGATACGCTAGTGACTTTAAGGATTATCCACCTGGTGTATATCCAAAAAAACCATTTGAATATCGCGAATTTTACACGAGGCCCGAGGAAATACCAGAGCAGGAACTATTTGAGACTGTACCGGGTGTAAAATTCATTGAAACCGATCCAGAAATTGTTGAGAGAGAAAGGCAAAGGAGAATTAAATCTAGGGCTGGATATACCCCTGAAACTCTTAATGCTATCAAGAAATTGCACGGTAAGGGTTTTGTCCGTGATACATCGAGGCAGACATCAGCCCCAGCTCGTGCTATTAAAACGAAGCCCGAAACAAAGACACAGCGGCAAATCGAAAATCTTAATAAGCAACTTGCACGGGCCGAAAATCAACAATTCCTACCTATTGATTATCTTGGAATTGATCCTAAGGAAAAGGCACATAATATCATGGTTGCTCAAGCCCAAAGAAAGGCTTATAATGATCTAAAGAAACAATTCGTAACAATTAAGGAACGTGAAAAACTCAAGGAATTATTCAAGTATCTGTGATTTGATTATTTTTGGCCTAGAATTTTTTTAACCTAGTAATATAATAAAAAAACAATCAGAAAAAATACATCAATCAATCCGTCTAAAAAAAAGAGGGGTTAAGCGTCGATACGATTAAGATGGATTCTAAGATGATGCGCAGACTGGAGAAAATTTATAAGCAGCAGGCACTGGCGGCTATGGGGCATGGATCCTATGGCGGCGCATCTGTTGGAGGGGCATATGTTGGCGGTGCTATGGTTGGGGGACGTAAGCCTGCCAAGAAACATCATGCACCCAAACATGCCGCTCATCACGCAATGCCCCATATGATGCACCCTATGCACGGTATGGCACTTATGGGCCCCCTGGCATATTCTCACCCATCTCACCCCTACCATATGATGATGCATGGAGGGGCTTATGTTGGTGGCAATGTTCATCACAAGCATCACCCTGGCTTTCCTGGCCATGTCGGCGAGCCCCATCACCCTAACCAGTACGCTATGTTTGTTAAGGCCAACTATCCCGCTGTCAAGGCTGCACTCCAGGGAAAGTACCATGGCCGGGAGCTTAGCCGGGCTGTTTTTCAGGAAATTGGGCATATGTGGAGGTCGATGGGTCATAAGTAATCTGACCGTATCGACGCTCAACCCCTCTGACTTTTATATGAATTTTAATTTGGGTTAGATTTTTTCTTTGCTAATAATATACAAAAAAATCTAACAATGTCATTAAGTTTTTCTGCATCAGATGATCCCCAGTCTCGACCCATCGCCATTATTAGAGACGGAATTAACGCCGGGCGGATGCTTTGGCTACATGAAAACCCTCAGCTTACAGGCGGTACTTTGCCAGATTTTGATAACCTCAGCCTGGTTGACCCAAGATCTTATCGCGGATTTAATGCCTCCCAGATAAACCAAGTTCATAAGGCTGTTAAAACTGGTCAGGCTCCCCCTGATGTATTCGCCGATCCGAGGCTAACAAAACTATATTCAAAGGCACAGGAGGATATCGATAAAAAAAGTGGCCGGGAGATTCATCTAGCAACTGGCCATTTCCAGCCTCTGCCACAAAATATCGCAGAACAAAGGCAGGTTTTGCGGGCAGGTGGGCCTTCGGGAGTCGGTAAATCCTTTTTTGCGGCCGAGTTTATTAAGGCCTTTCATGAGATGTGGCCAGAGCGCCGGGTTTTGCTTTTCAGTGGCAAGGAAGAAGACAAGAATTTTGACCATCTGGAGTATATGGATCGGGTTGACGTGGACACCCTTATTAATCCTGAAACTGGCGCAACAACTATGCCAAATGATGCCCTGAGAGATATTATGTGTGTTTTTGACGATATTGAATGCTTGACGGACGGACAAAAAAAGGCTACCTATGAATTGAAAGACCGCCTGCTAACTACTGGCCGATCCTACAATATTCCTATGATCCTTTGCAGTCATATTAATCGGGCCGGCAAGGTAACTCAGATCGATAATAATGAAACAACACACGAATTGCTCTTCAGATCAGGTAATGCCATGCATAATAGGAAGCTTCTGAAGGATTATGTGGGCCTGGATCCGAAACAAGCAGAAAAAATCTTGTCATCTAATAGTCGTTGGTTTTTCATTGCCAAGACTGCTCCTATGTATTGTATTACCGAAACTGGGGCCTGGATTATATAGGATTTGGATTGCGCGAAGATTGCCCCTTATCCTTCAAACCATCCACAAAATAAGCCACTAGTTGATCTGGCGAAAGTGTGTCTGTCGGATCTTCCTTTGCGAATAACTCGGCGAATTCCTCATCATCAAGATGTTTCAGGCCAAGTCGGGCAACACACCATTTACCACAAGTATTCACACCACTCTTCATCTCCTGCAGCTGAAATTCGTTGTAGTTTATTTCTGAAGGTGTGTTTTTTAGCAATTTTGAAAGAACCCTCATATCATCCCATGCTTTTTTTCTGAATTCAACATCTATCCATTCCTGCTCATCATCTGGCTTTATTCCGTAACTATCGAAGAAATATATACGGGGGTAATCCAAATCATATTCGTCAAGGGGTGGGCCGTAAAATACACAGGTCCAATGGCCAACTCCTGGCTTAACCTCGTACAGAATAACCGCGTGCCCCTGTGAGCCCAAAAGTTCTTCGATAGTCTTAAACTTACTCAGTTCCGAATATGGCACGATATGGGCTTTTCCATTGAGAATTCCATTGATTTCCCCGCCAGTCATAAATTCATGAACACTCATTCTGTATTTTTTCTGTTTATTAGATAATTATTTTTACTATATATATAACGAAATAAAAAACCTAGGGAAAAATAAAATCATTACAAAAACAAGAGGGGTTGAGCGTCGATACGGTCATGGCTGCAAATATTATCAAGTGTAACCTCCTTGAAGTCGAAAAGATTAACGGGGAAGCCTGGCCGCCATCCGGTGAGGGTATTGTGATTTCTGAGCAGGATTCTACACCTGGTGACTTTTATCCTGTGTTTGCTTCAGATCTTAATATCAGCACTACGAATCTTGGCTCATCCTCAAAGATTAAGTATACTCCTGAGACTGGCGTTTTGAATGTTGGCACAGTTACTGGGACTAATGGAATCCTGATTAATAACACGGCTGGTTCGGGGGATGGCAATGCTATTCTCATGAACAATATTGAAGGAATTATCATTGAATCTTCCGGGACTGGCGATGCAGGAGATATTGTTTTGGTTAATACTGCCGGTAATTACATTGGTCTTTATACACCTTTGCTAAATATTGGTGACAGTTCTGAAACCACACAATATTCTCTGCCAACTTCTGCTCCGGCTGGCGCTGGATATGTCCTCCAATCTACAAGTGGCGGGGCTGGCGCTACGGTTACTTGGCAGGCACTAGCTCCATCGGTTTCGGTATTTCGGGTGACTATTAATAACTTTTACTGGGCTGACAGTGGTACTTCCGCCGCGATTACTAGCAATTTTAATATTACCCTGGCTGTCACTGGCAATCATTGTGTTCTTACGATTCCTGCAGCTACAACTACTACTCCACTTAATGGTAACCCATCTTTCCTTACGAATGCGGCTATAGTTCTCCCACTTCAATATATGCCTTATGCGTGTGTTACATATGCCCAGGATTATTCTGTGCCGGCCCTTGTTAGATCTACTGCCACAAATCAACTCGAGGGGATTACCTGCCTGAATATTAACCATACTACTAGGGCACTTAGCATTCAGGGATTTTCTGCCATTGGGGGTAATACGCAATCAACCGGTCTTAATCTGGTGGATGATAATGTATTTGTTCCTGCCCAGTCATTTGCTTGGGATTTGGCCTCTTCACTTACAACTACTGAAACTGCTATCGAAATTAAAAACCCAGAATTAGTGGCTGAGGCTCAAACCATGATTGATGACCTTGTGTTAGTAGATTAATTTTTGGCCTAGAATTTTTTTAATCTAGTAATATAATAAAAACAAATCAGAAAAAAATAAACAATCAAACATGTCTATCGGAATTACAACCGGCCGGCGTACTCTTCAACACGAGTTTGGGGTTGGGGGTGAAAGTTGCTCCCTCACCGATCTCCATTCTGTAAGTGGTTATCCTGGATTTACCCTTGTTGTGGATGCTGAAACGCCAACTCCTCTTAATATTGTGAATAAGCAGGATGATGTTGTTCTTATCGGCCAGGATGCTGATACTGTTGAGGGGGCATGTGGTGCTGTTTTTGGCAACCCTGGGCTCACTAGTAATTTTAGCCTTATTGTGAATGGCCTTGCCGGAACAACTGGCCAGCTTCTCACTTCTAATGGGGATGGCTCTTGTGGATGGGCTGCACCTGCCTTTCTTGCCCGTATTGAGGCATTGGAGAAAAAGGCTGGTATTACTCCGCCAGTTGCTGAAGAGGTTAAGCCACCAGTTACAGCTAGACAAGTCATGGGTAAGTTTAAGATTCGCAAGCCTGTTGTTGTGCCTTCTAATAATTATGCTCGTGCCGTTGATCCTGCGCCGGCTATTGCTGTGCCTAATCGTACGGTTAAGCATCCTGTGCGTTTTGGGCAAGTCAAGAAGGTTTGAAGAAATAGTATTAATGAGCTAGATTTTTTCTTTGCTAATAATATAACAAAATAAAAAAGAAAAATAAAGTCATGGCGGCCAATATTATGGTATGTAACGAATTGGAGGCTATTAAGATTGTGGTTGAGGAGCTAGAGGTCTTGGATTTAACCATTGGCGGCATCTCGATATATTCAGAAACTTCGCCAGATCACGCTAATGTTATCGATCTGAATAATGCCGATCCTGGCAAAGATTTACTTGAATATGACGCAACGACTGGCCAGGTAGTGTTACAGGCTACTGAGTCCGATCTAGTAATTGCCAATAAGTCTGTTTCTGCACCAAAGGACTTGACGATCTATAACAATCTCGGCAACGTTCTCATTCAATCCGGCCAGAGTCTAAAGGTTCAAGATACTACCAACAACGACTATATGATTATTGATACGAATGGCGTTAGTTTTAATACTAATGTTATGAGGATGAATATTAATGGCTCAACTGGCGCGGCGGCCCAAGTTCTCACTGCAATTGGGGATGGGACTGCAACATGGCAAGATGGCGGGGGTGGTGGCTCTTCTCCTTATGGCCCTCCCTCACTCTGCTTCGTATCTTCAAAACTCGGAAATGATGCGAATAGTGGTAATTTCAACTCGCCAGTCAAATCTCTCAATCAGGCTTTAACTCTTTGTGGGCCAAATATCCCTACCCCAGGCGCTATAATTTGGTGTTTGGACACCAGCGCCTTTACCGAGCAGATTCAACTATATGGGAATGTTACGATCTACGCCCCGTTTGCACAAATTGACTCTCCAGGTGGTAGTACTATTCAAACTGTCGGAGAAAGAGCGGGAAATACAGTTACGTTCCAATATATCCAGAATAGTAGTGGAGATGGCTATCCTGTTGAGAATCTCACTGGCTATCTTACGGTTAACGCAGTCACTATTTTCCCTGGCAATGGCGCGCCTCTTTATAATGGCAGTGGGAATATCATGGTTCTGAATTGTGAGCAGGGGACATTTGCTGGCGTTCAGAATGTTGGCGGAGGATCGAGAACTGCTTGTTTGCTTGGGATTAATAGTGGCGGCTCACTGGATGCTAATTGCTTCAGTTATTATTCCAATTCATTGCCGAACATTACATGAGAATCTCCAGGAATTGTACTTTACCCGCCTGTTCCGGATATTCGCCAGTTCCTCGGGGGTAGCCATATTCCTTCCAAAAGCTAATACACATCCCAAGTTTAGGAGCGTCTGGATCGGCCCGCATATAAAACTTAAGTTGCTCTTCACCAGGAAAATACCTTGCCGCTGGGTCTGGCACGATATGTTTAAGTTCAAGGGTTATTCCGCCGGCTGGGGTTTTGATGTAAATGTCAGCCCTTCTAACGCCAATTGGAACCTTGCCAACTTCTGGATCATCAAAGACTATTTCAATCTTTTTTTCTGTTTCGATTTCACATTCCGGCAATTCCTTTTTTAGATAGGCTGCTAAAAGATTCTTGTAAGCCCCTTCTAGATGCCTTGAGCCTAGTTTTGTTTGTACCTTCTTTGCCATGTTACGAATTGGCATTATGTAGGTATTAACTCCGACCGGCTTAGTAATTTCCTTACCCCCGCCGACTATTGAGGTAATTAGCGCCATCATTTCAGTGTTTAGAATTGTAGTTGACATTTTTGACCGTATCGACGCTCAACCCCTCTAATCGTAACGCCGCTTAACCACTTTTATTTTTTGTATTTATTATATTATAGGGTTTATATTTTTTTAGGATAATAATATAATAATTTTAAGAGGGGTTGAGCGACGATACGGTCAAAATGTTCACAAAAAAAATACTTGAAATTATAAGGAGATATCAGCTAAAAAAAGAGGACTTTAAATGGCTCTTTAATGCCAATGTGAAATGTATTATCAACACAATGGAGGAAGTGCCTGAGCAAAATTACTTCGATTATATATTCGCCAATGGGTTAATTATCGGACTAAGAAAGAAACGTGCCGGCAAATATGATCCTATATGTTATCAATTAGCTAGGTACGAGGACAATTTAATTCAGCTATACTGTGATGAGGATGAGAGTATATTTTAGCTTCGATAGCGGCTAATTCTCTCTTTGTTTCCTTTATTTTGTCATATAAGCCTATCTTGATATTATTGACATCTGTAGCCCAATCTGGGATATCACAATCAATATAGCCCATAAGATTACAATATTTCACCCTATATTGAACTAGTAGCTTTACGTATCCAGCATCTGTGGCTACATCTACTAGTTCAAGAATTCTAGATATTTCAAACATTTTTTATTATATTGTAGTGTTTATATTTTTTAACGGACAATTTTATTTCTCTCATATTGTTCATTTTGCCATTTCTGACGCGCAGATCTAAACCTACCCCAATATATCTTATCAAAATGTTCCCAGGGTATACATACATTTTGATATTCGCCAGTTCTCAAATCTATCTCACCTTTACCATTAATATTTCCGAGAAGAATAAAATGATTAAATCCTGGCATCACATAATCATGAATCTCATTAATCCCCTCATCAATACATAGTTTATGAATATTATCAATCAAAATCTTCCTATATGGCTCAAACTCATTAATAAAGGCTTCCCTAATATTATTAAGTTTTTTGTTTGATGAAAATGGGGATTCAATCACGCTATCTCCACCCCAATTATTAGCTTCATTAGGCGTTCCCAAAAATAGTATATCCTCAATATTCTCTCCATTATCCATGCTATAAAAATCCCATTCAATATTACTCGGATTATTTATTAATTCCATAATTCTTTCCCTGAGTAGAGTTGCCATTTTTTTTTATTTATATTATAGTGTTTTTATTTTTTTTATTTATATTATAGTGTTTTTATTTTTTTTATTTATATTATAGTGTTTTTTTTTATTAACTTTGAATATTCATTATCGTCTATTTTCATAGTTTCTGTTTTAAATCTATTCCAATATACTTTATCAAAATCTTCATTGCGAATAATATCCTTATGAAATTCGCGTGTTTTTAAATCTATAATATAATAATCAGGATCGCCAATAATCATACGATGTATATATGTAATTGATATCCATTTATATCTCTCATCTGTGCAGCATTTACATATATTATCCATAAATACCTTTCTATATGGCTCAAACTCATTGAAAAAAGCCTTTATATTATTCTCGTGTTTTCTGCTACTTCCTGTCTTATAAAAAGGATAAGCATAGCCTTTACGTGTCCATTTGAGAGCCTCCTCATGTGACCCAAAAAACAGTAAGTCCTCAATCTCAGCTTTTTTAGGATCTAAGTCCCAATTAGGCGTGGCGTAAAGATCCCATTCAATATTACTCGGGTTATTTATCAATTCCATAATTCTTTCTCTGAGTAGTTTTGACATTTTATTTATTTTTTTGTGTATATTATTGTGTTTTTATTTTTTTAGCTAAATAATAAATAAAATAATAATATAATAATAAAAAAAGATGCACTTCCAAAAATTATGGTGGCTTGCCGAAATGAGAAGGCAAAAAAATATGACAATCCCACAAAAATTGGCCGAAATGGTAGAATTATGTAAATATGGCGCGGAAATAAAAAAGGAATATAATATAAAAGAAAAACAATTCGTATATAAAGAGGGTGTCGGCAAAATCAAGGAAGATGCCGATTCAGAGCGTACTGTTTGACAATAGGTTATGGACTATATCGGCCGCTATTGCCTGGTTAGATGCCCATGGATACGTTCATTATAAGGTGGATGTAACAAAGAATAGGATAAGATTCAGGCAATATAACCCAAAGAAATCAGAACACTATAGGACTTTTAAAGATGATGACGATGATAGTATTGAACTTATTGTCGGATTCCCAAATGGAGTACATGATGATTTATTATTATTTTAAAAAGATAGTGCTCTCTATAATATAAAAAAATAAAAATACAGGCAAACATGGAAAGGATAAATAAAATAAATAAGATCGTACAGGGCGAGAAATCAATGGAGGATATTCGCCGGCAGATATTAACTATACCCCTTGTTGAGATAATGAAGGAATCGCCAGGATTTATTGAGTTTAAGGCTGATTTAATTATATTCAGAATTTATGGGGTCGACTCCGAAGAAAATGTTATGGCCTGGGGTAAATATAGCCGGCGAAATGGCATTAGGGGTTGGTTTAATTATTATATGTATCGTGAGTGCATTTTAACTGAGACATCTTTTTCTCTACCTGGTTTAGAATCTCTGACGTATCTTTAAAGAACTTGCCAAAAACACTCTCCCGGGCCACTGTAATTCTGAGGAAGTCCTCCTTATCCTCATCCAAGGAAGCCACGGTATGATTGGCCATGAGAACACGATTTCCGATAAAGTAAAAGAGTCCTTGATCCGCAGATAGAGTTGTTGCCTTTCTCATTGCGATCATCAAGCCGCGTATTGTTTGGTTAGGATCGCAAATATACACCTTTGTTTTTATTGGTATGAATGACTTCTTATCAACAATTAGGAGAACTGGGACCTTAGGGGCATGGGCCTTACGTAGAATCATGGCGACTCTGCGCTGTTCATTTTCTGTTTGATCGAAGATTTCTGATATGCGGATTTTTTTTGATTCTTCCTTAATTGAGTCCTCCATGTTTGTTATATTATAGGCTTATTATTTTTTAGATTAGGTTAATATTAGCCATCTTCGTTCCCCGAGTTAATGCCGTATATAAGAAACCATCCGGCAAATTATCGTAATCCCACTCATGAATACTATATGGCTCGCTAAATGTAAGGCCCTGGGATTTATGAGTTGTAATGCAGTAAAATGGGTCAAAATCGCGGGCATATATGGCATGGCTGAGAGTGTAAGTTTCAATTTCGTTTGTGATTGGCCTAGTTCTTTGTATAGTCACGAATTCTGAATTAATAGATGAAATCGTGTATCTTTGGCCATTCTTATATCCGGCCTTTGTATTATACTTGGCAATGATAGGCATGCCGACAAAATTGCGATGATCCGTGTCTTTAATATCGTAATTCTTTTTGCCCCTGCACTCAATATCACACCATTTTTTGTTTATTTCCTGGCGCTTTCTATTTGTATAGCATATATTCATTCGGCACTCATTATGGGTGAACTTATTATAGTCGACCATTCCCCCATTACTGACGATTTCTTGCTGTTCATCCAGTAGAAGTGCCTGAGGGTCGTTTTCATTTCGCCACCATTTAGTCATTTCCATATACCGATTATCGCATACTTTAAAGATATATGAAGAGTTTTTGGTGTTGAGTTTAACTTCCTCTACAGGCGGCAACTGGCGGGAATCACCAACAAGAATGAAACCAGTATTTTTAAAGGATTGTTTGATTTCATAAAGTTTAGCCAATATCCAATGAGGTGTGGCGAATATCTCATCAATAATAATATAATCGTACTTGGATGAGCGGTTCAGTAGGGTTTCGCGATCGTCGATTTTAACCATATCCTCACCATAACCTAGGGCCGAATGAAGTGTATAAACTGGGTGTTCGGCCAATGTAGATTTAAAGATTGTCATAGCTAAATTTTCCCTTGCTGTGTGAGTCGGTGCCAGGCATAAGATTGATTTACCGCAGTCAAGAAGATGTTTAACAATTTGGCCAGTTTTATATGATTTGCCCCGGCCGGCCCTACCAAAAATATGAAGGCCTAGATTCTTAGGATTATTAAAAAGCTTATTCAGTGGGGTATTTTCATTTATCTCCTTATCCTCATCCCACTCAGAAATATCAACACCAGGCATAGTCTGTAAATCATACCATTGGTTCATATTATTTTTGCTATCCCGACTGAATGAATCTATGAGCTCATTGATAATCTTGTAATTGTCCCGATCATTTCGCCATTTCTCAGTTTCATTATATAACCGGCGTTCTCTGAAAGTGATATCGAACTTAAAATCCCCCTCATATTGGCCCATCTCACCGCGCTCGCAATCCTTCTTGTGTTTGATGATATAACTTGGCCTAATACCTCTTGGATCAATCGCAATAGAATCTGTTGAAATACCATGAAGATAGGGCTTAAAATTACCACCAGTCATCTCAATAATATGCTCAGCCAGATACATATTGGCAAGCTTAGGGATGATATTATGGAAGATTAGGTGATTATTCAGTTTTTCATATGATTTGTTATGATGGATAGAATAAACAACATTTCCATCAAGAGCTTCCATCTTCATAAACAATTTGTTACTTCTTGTATTGACATTCCTATTAATCTTCTCATCAGCCATATAAATAACATCTACCGAATAGTCATCTTTATCCTTAATGATACTAGCCAATTCCTCATAAGTAGTGGCATAAAGGTAGTTATTGTCGACAAGTTTGGCAGATGTAGTTTTTGCTAGGCCGACCATTGAATTATAAACAAGCTTGGCGTTTTTGCCGAATGACTCTTCAATCCAGCGAATATGATTAGTTAATTGGCCGGCGTGATTATATTTATTAACAACCAGGACTTGATCAATATCTTTTACAGTTATGAATTTACGATGGAGTCCTTTCAATACAACCTGTCCGGGGTAAATCGAATAGCCATCAAACATACAGGCTGAATCCTCAAATGAAGGCCCATGAACAATATATAGGTTCTTTGCAAATATAGTCTCACCCTTATATTGTACGAATTCGTCGTTGATGGAAATAATAGGGATGATTGCATTTTCGCCAGCATAAGCATAACAACCAACCATGTCAAGATAAATATGGTGCCGATCAATAAATTCCTTTCGAAACCAACCAATCGCTCCGTAAATATTGGCAGCCGATGATCTGAAATAATTATAAACATCAGGACTAAGGGTAGATTCAGGCAAATAATCCCTAAGACATCCGATTGTAAGAGCCAAACTATGAGCAGACTGACCATTAAATACCAGCTTGTGTTTTGATGTTTCGTTGTATTTATTGATTGCTGCCTCAGATTCATTGGCCATATAACACCATTTGATCATCTTACCATTGTAATAAATCTCAAGAATCTCACCATGCAGAGGATCGTGTCTATGAATATTTGGAATTTCACCCTCGGATATTTTTTGTCTCGTAAAGATATCAACCTCATTTTCAGCAGAATCAACATATGCCATTGTGACGGTTGTATCATCGAGAGCCTCTTGAATTGATGAAAATATCTTGTAAACTGTTGGGTTATAAACAATACCGGCCCTATTCTTGATATCGTTAACTTTATCTCCCCGGCCCTCAATCATGACTGGCTGCTCATACACGTGATCATCAATAATATAAAGAACGAATCCAGGTAGCCGGTTTGATGTCATTTTAGTGTTTTGGTAATCAGTACGCTCAAAAACAGGCTCAGTATGTTCTTTTGTTTTGTTGAGATTGGTGATATCATAAACCTTAAGAAATGCTGGCTTAAATACCTCACAAACTCTATTAATATCGGCCAGAGTAAAGCCCTTCTCAATGATTTGTTCGGCAGTCATATTATCAACGACGTAGGGTTTTACCAATTCGCCAATAATATCGTTATCCGTGATTGGCCGGCTATGCATCCCACGGCCTATTTTATGGGGTGTTTTGTCTTGGTTTTCCTTAAGTTTTGCGCAGAGAAGATCAATTACACACCGACCTCCAGCTTTGTACTCAGAATGATCAATCAAACCATGTCTCTTCAATCTCGTTTGTTTTAATGTGCGATCGGCTATTTTCTTTGAGTCCATAAACACTGTATAAATCAATGGAATGTACAGAAAAGTGTATGTATTGTAAGGGTAATTCTTGATGATTTCGTACTCTTCCCGCAGTTTTAACATGAATAATTCCGGCCTGATATATCCTGCCCTGTGTGTTTTGTATATCAGATTCTTCCTAACACCATGATGTAATGTATCTAATCGCACACTAATGAAATTAAAAAGGTAGTGAATTATATTTCCATCGCTAGCATCTGGGACTCTAACCTCCAGTAAATTCTTAATCTGTTGCTCATTATAAAGCTCACCATCAGTTATAAATTGCTCGGCGGCCTTACGTTTCCAAAAATTCTCTGTATGGTCACTACTAAATGATGCAACTTCTTGAACCTCATCGTAGTTTTTTCTAAGTTCTGTAAGGTATTGGTTGTGTGATAATTCCTCAAGAACCGGCCTAAATCTCTTCTTTGCCTCTGTCTTTTTAGCTCTTTCAACAACTCCTTCTAAAACTGGCTTAAACTTCTTCTTAAACTCCTTCTTTTTGGCACTTTCAACAACTCCTTCAAGAACTGGCCTAAATTTACCCTTAGTTGTTAGTTTTGTGACAGCTTCGAGAAAGTTTAGGGTATCATTTAGGTATCTAACGTTGCGAAGTCGGCGTTTATCCAGCCTGTAGCCGGGTGAAAGTGTTTGAATTTTTTTGATTAATTGATTCGCGTCCATGATTGTTTTTTATATTATTATTTTATTATATCTAAGTGAATTTATTTTTTTGTGGCAAATATAATTTAAATAGTTTTTTGAGTTTAGATTTTATTAATATATTATATAGAAAAATAAAAAAATAATAATATAAATAAAAATAAAAAATCACAATAAAAAAAATGAGGTTTACTTGTGAGTCCTGCGGCAAAATTCACGACAATACGCGTGTCCCAAAGATGTGTACCGGCGAAAAAAGGGCCGATAGATCAACTAAATATGTGTTTAATATCAGGTCAAAAAACGACGCAAATATGCTAGAACAATTTGAAACATTCCAAGAAGCGGCCGATAGACTAGGAGTTACGCGGTCAAAATTCATTTATATTGTTCGAAATGCAGATAAACTTGTTGTAGAATATGAAGATTTTTTGATTACTAAGGTCAAGAAGCTAATAAATGTCGATACCGAGGGTGGAGGATTGAAAAAATACAAAGAAAAGGAAAACCAAATTCATATCACTCCGGAACTATTAGAGAAATTGGCCCCTCTCATTAAGCAATTGGGCGAGGCTGGCGGCGTACAAGAATGATTCATGAATATCGGCGATTTTAAAGGGATTCCACAAAACATATGTACTCCAAAATGACGGCTTATAGGGATTATAAAATTGATCATGTTGATGACGAATAAGGTAATTATTTAATCGCCGTTCGTCATGATGCATCGTAAAATCCTCATATCTTTGATCGCCAAAATGGATTGTATGAAGATGATTATTACGATCTGGAACGTAAACTGTGTATTTTTTAGGCCAAGGTCCGGGATACAGCGTATAAGGAATAACCATTTTTTGTTTTTATTTTAGTATATTATAGGCGAATAATCCCTCTAAAATTAATTTTTTTGGGTCATTTTTGGGAATATCCCATAAAAATAGCTTAAAACGTCGACTGAGGTGTGTGGGGGCTGATTTTAGGTGCTTGGCGAGGGGGGATGGAAAAATCAAAAACGTATAGAGGCTTATTTTATATATTTGCGATCTATAGAGAATTT
>Ga0116127_1001083_pt1 | contig 18360 bp, 14 predicted proteins | sample June2015DPH_16_1_FD_89731 | JGI IMG/M metagenome (GOLD analysis project Ga0116127, IMG submission 89731) | Peatland microbial communities from SPRUCE experiment site at the Marcell Experimental Forest, Minnesota, USA - June2015DPH_16_100 | ecosystem: Environmental > Terrestrial > Soil > Wetlands... | reverse complement strand
TTGCCGAGTTCAGCCAGCATCCGGCGCAATTCCGGTTGAAAAATAATCAGGACGGCCACGGCGAAAAACGCCGAGAACGTGCCCAGCAGCCAGCGCAATACCTTTAAATCGAGAATCGTGGTGACCAGCGCGAGCGCCAGCAACAACACGACAAAACCAATGACCACCGGCCAGCCGCGCGTCCCGCGCAAAAAACGGCAAGTGTAATAAATCACGACCGCGAGGATTAAAATTTCCAACGCGGGACCCCAATCAATCTGGAGATGTGTCCACATTATTTTTTCTTCCGGGCCAGCACGGCCTCCGTCATCCGCACGGCTTGAACCGTTTCCGTCACGTCGTGCGTCCGGATGATTTGCACGCCGGATTCAACCGCCAGGCACGCGCACGCGAGCGACGCCGGCAGGCGTGCAGCCAAATCCGTGCCGAGCAATTTTCCGATGAACGACTTGCGCGAGACGCCAAGCACCAATGGCCGCCTCAACGTTGTAAAACTCCGCAAGGCCGCGAGCAACTGTAAATTGTGCCCGGGCGTTTTGCCAAAACCGATGCCGACGTCCAGCGCAACCTGATCCGCCGTCACGCCACTGGCGTTCAATTTTTCCAGCCGTCCGCTGAAAAATTCGCCGACTTCGCGAACCACGTTCGCATAAACCGGATTCGTTTGCATCGTTTGCGGCGTGCCGCGCGCGTGCATGCAAATGTAACCGGCGCGAAACTCCGCCACAATCCTCCACATCGCATCGTCTTCGCGATTGGCCGCCACGTCGTTGACGATGCTGGCGCCCGCCTGCAATGCGGCGCGGGCGACGGCGGGCTTCATCGTGTCAACCGAAAGCGGAATTTTGACGCGCGACACCAGATGTTCGACCACCGGTATTACACGGTGCAATTCCTCGGTTTCGCCGACCGGTTCCGCCCCGGGGCGTGTGGATTCGCCGCCGAGGTCGAGAATTTCCGCGCCTTGCGCGACCAGTTCAAGTGCGTGCGCGACGGCTTTGGCCGGATCAAAAAATTTTCCGCCGTCGGAAAATGAATCGGGCGTGACGTTGACAACGCCCATGATGAGCGCCGGTCGCGGAAAAACGAATTCAAACCGGCGCGCGCGGAAAATGATTTTGCTGGCAGACACGAACTGATTGTGAACGGATTTCGGCAAATCGCCAAGCGCATCCGTCGCTGCCTGGTGCGATCAAACTTTGGTTTTGAAGTATTTGATTGTCTGCGTCAACCCGTTGGCCAGCGGGACTTTGGGCTCCCAGTCGAGAATCTTTTTTGCGCGGGTGATGTCAGGTCGGCGTTGTTTCGGGTCGTCTTGCGGCAGCGGTTTGAAGACAATTTTGCTGCGCGAGCCGGTGGCACGGATGATTTGTCCGGCGAATTGCAGCACCGTCAGTTCCGTCGGATTGCCGATGTTCACCGGCAAATCGTAGTTGCTCATCATCAGCCGGTAAATGCCTTCAATCAAATCGGACACGTAACAGAAGCTGCGGGTTTGTTTGCCTTCGCCAAAAACGGTGACGGGTTTATTTTTGAGCGCCTGGCTGATGAACGCCGGCACGACGCGACCGTCGTTGAGCCGCATGCGCGGGCCGTAGGTGTTGAAGATGCGGACGATGCGCGTTTCGACCTTGTGTTCGCGGTGATAGGCCATCGTCAGGGCCTCGGCGAACCGCTTGGCCTCGTCGTAACAGCCACGCGGGCCGAGGGGGTTGACGTTGCCCCAATATTCCTCGGTTTGCGGATGGACGAGCGGGTCGCCGTAAATTTCCGAAGTTGAGGCGAGCAGAAACCGCGCGTCTTTGATTTTGGCAAGGCCGAGCGCCTTGTGCGTGCCGAGCGAGCCGACCTTCAGCGTCTGAATCGGGAAATTCAAATAATCAAACGGGCTGGCCGGTGACGCGAAGTGCCAGACGTAATTGACCGGCACGTCGAGGAAAATAAATTCGGTGACGTCCTGCTCGATAAATTTGAAATTCGGGTTGCCACCGAGGTGCGAAATGTTGTCCACCGAGCCGGTGATGAAATTGTCAATGCCGATGACCTTGTGGTCGCGCGCCAGGAGCAAATCGGCCAGGTGCGAGCCGAGAAAACCCGCTGCGCCGGTGACGACGGACGTCGGTTGTTTTTTTTTCATCAAAGGCAAACTGGCATTTCACCTTGCGCCCGTGCCGATAAGCACGGCGGGGATGGTGCGGATCAGGATTTTCAAATCGAGCCACAGCGACCAGTTGTCAATGTATTCGAGGTCAAGCCGCACCCAGTCTCTGAAATCGGAAATTTGATTGCGTCCGCTGATTTGCCAGAGGCAGGTGAGGCCGGGTTTGACGCTCAGGCGGCGGCGATGGGCCAGATTTTCAAAACGTTTCACCTCGTCCACCGGCAACGGGCGCGGACCAACCAGGCTCATTTCCGTGCGGAGCACGTTGTAGAGTTGCGGCAGTTCGTCGAGGCTGTAGCGGCGGAGCCATTTGCCGATGGGGGTGACGCGCGGGTCATTGGTGACTTTGAAAACGGGGCCGCTCATTTCATTCATGGCCTCCAACTCGTGTTTGAACTGTTCGGCGTTGGTGACCATGGTGCGGAATTTGTAAAGGGTGAAGGGCGCGCCATTGAGGCCGGAGCGCTGCTGGCGGAAGAAAACCGGGCCGGGCGAAGTGAGTTTGATGAGGATGGCCAGAATCACGAACAGCCAGGACAAGGCGATCAGTAAAAACAACGCCCCGATAAAATCCATGAGTTGCTTGGCGACGCCCTGCCAGGAGGTTTCCGGCGTTGTGCGAAACACCAGCAAGGGAAAGCCGAGCAATTCGTCGAAGCGGGCGCGCGAAATCTGCGTTCCAAAAAAATCGGCGACCAGCCAGGCTTCGATGCCTTCGAGTTCGCAGGTTTTGATGGCGGTTTCGACCTGCTCGAAATAGGTGTGGCGCGCGCTGATGATCACCCCATTTATTGAATGTTCGTGGAGCATCTGCACGAGTTGTTGCACCGGGGTTTCTCCGAGACTCAATTCGCCCACCACCTCGACGCTGTTGTCCAATCGTTCCTTCAGTTCACGCCGGAGCCGCACAATTTCGGCATGCGTGCCGATGAGGAGGAAGCGGCGTTGGTATTGCAACCGGCCGATCTTGCTGCGCAAAGCCCACCGGACCAGTTCCTCCTTCAGATAGACCAGGGTGAAACTGATACAGCCAAAAAACATTATCATGACGCGCGGTGAAATAAATTGGAGGGCATACATCACCAGCACCAGGCCGATGGTCGTGATGAGACAACCCTTGAAGAGCGGCCAGAGAATGCCCCGCCGCGGGCAGAGAACGGGACGGTTGTAAAAGCCCTGGGATTCAAGAATCAGCGGCGCGGCAGGAATCAAGACGAAGTAAAGCCAAGCCACGTTGCCGAAGATGTCGGGCGGGATCGTGTCAAGGTTCAGCCACGCGATGATTTGCGGATTGGTGCGCAACGTATAGGCAAGCCAGAAGCTCACCGCAAACAGACAGGCGTCCGCCAATTGGTGGATTTGCGTTCGAATCTGGCGATCGCGTCGCAGCATGTCTTTTTAATTTGAAGTGTTTTTTAGAATAACATCCGCGTGCGCATGTATTCAAATCTTTTAGAATTTCAGTGCCCGGCCCGGACGCTGTCTTTTTCCTTTGGCGCCAATTGATATTCCGGCACCGAGGCCGCAATCAATTTTTCCATGCGTTCAAACGCGGCGTCCTCCTCGCCCGGCGCACAGATGGCAAAATACGAAATGTAAGCCCAGCGCTGCAGCACGCCGGCGAACAAAAGGTCTCGGAGAAGATAATACTGGAATTGAACATAACTCGCGGTCTGCTCGTTGTCCGCGACAAACCAAAACACATAAACCCCGCTCACTTCCTGCTTTCGCCCGTCCGGCGTTTGGAGCGAGTTATGGGTGACCCATTTCAATACCGGCAATGTATAAGGATGCTCGCCGCCAATGGGAATATTGACCGCCGTTTTGGAGCCGATGGTCCAGCCTTGTCCCGGCAGGCAGTAATCCGGCCGGTGAATGCTCGTGCGATCCGCGCCCATCAAAACGATGGTGGTGCTGACTCCAAATCCATCGGGTGCCTGGTAGAGACGCCGGACATAAGAGGTGTCTTTTGGGAAGTAACCCAGTTCAACTTCAGATTCCGGCACATTGGTGGAGGTGAAGTCCAGCACGCGCCCCGGCAAGTCCATTTGCATCGCCACGCTGCCGGGAATCAGCGTCGCTTTGATGCCCGGTTTGCCGAGCCTTTGGTGCGCCTTGAGCCGGGTCAACGCGCCGACCGTGCCCGCCATCAACGCGAGCGCGATAAAAACAAGCAGCCATTTGGGGGTTTTCATGAGGGCTCCTTCACGTCCGGCTTCCATCTTCTTTCCATCCAGTTGCCGACCCAGAACACCCCAATAAATGCCGGCAGGTAGGGCACCAGACTGAAAAGCCAATTTTCATGAACGTAATTGCCCCATTTCTGCCCCCCCATCTCCGACACAATAATAATCAACAGCAGCCTCAAAAAATTCCCCAAAACCGCAAAAGGGACCGCCAACAGGATCATTAAAATGCGCTTGGTTGCCGTGCGAAACACAATGAAACCGTAACACGTGGACAGGAGAAAAATGACGATAAGACTCCGGATGCCGCTGCAGGCCGCGGCAACATCATATTGATAAGTGCCCGTCGGATCAATCAACTGCGTTCCCATCCTGACAATATCGATTCCCAAAATCCAGTGGGCCGTCATCGCCACCATCCAAGTTACCATCAAGCGTAAAGGGAAGGTGATGAAATTTGCCGGCCCTCCCAAGGGAATGCAGAAAACAAAAAGAAAGAACGGGAAAACGCTTTTTCGCAGCCACTCGCGTCCCCAAGCCAGCCCCATCAAACCGTAAATGCCTGTAAACAGCGCCACGATGGAAAGGCGCGGCTGCTGAAGTGCGTAACCCGAAACGTGCAGCACCATTCCCGCAACAAGAATCAGCAGCCCCCACCACCAGATTTGGAGGGGCAGCGCGAGCAGTTCCTTGCGTTTCCACCAAAACAGCCCCACCACCAAAAAGGGGACGAAATTACCATGACCATCATCGGAGGCGGGATTGGGGTTGTTATACGACGCATACAAGCCCGTAAACAGGGAGGGCGAGTGAATGTAACCCAAAAGTGAATTGCCGAAAAAATGAAACACCGCCAGCCACGCCACCAGCAGCACGAAAAAAAAGCCCTTGTTGGGCAGTTGCTCCCACGCTTTGCGGTCGAGGAAATACAGCATCAACAAGAACGCGGGCAGAAGGACAAAATACAGCCCTTTGCCCGCCGTGGATATCCTCCATTCTATGGAAGCTGAAGACCATCCGATAAAGGCCAAAAGGACAAGGCCAATTCCGAGCTTCTGGCCCACATCCCATGTTTCTTCATTGTCTTTGGGTTTGTTCATTCGTGCGTAATGTCAGTCTTGAGATAACAGAAGTCCCGCTTTTGCTCAATTAAAATCACTCTTTGCCCTTCGAGTGAATGCTTTTTCAGCCCGAAAACTGCCCGACGATCTTAAGGGAAAACCCCGGATTGCTTGAGAAACAGCGTTTCGCCAGCCGCCGTCGCTCATAACCTAAACGGTAAAACCACTCCATCCGCTTCGCTGCATCCAACCCGGCGTCGCTCGACCGAAAATCAAATGCCATGCGCAAATTCATTGTAAAACCGCCCGTGGCAACTACCTTGATGTCGTGAAAATCGGCCTGCTCCAACTCAACTCAATGATCGGCGACTTTACAGCAAATCGGCAAAAGCTCGTGGCCGGTTATGAAAAAGCCTGCGCGCTCGGCGCGGAGTTCGTCATCGCGCCGGAATTGTTTCTGTGCGGTTACCCGCCGCGCGATTTGCTCCTGCGCGCCGATTTTATTGACGCGAATCTGGCCGCGCTCGCCGAAACCGCCAAAAGCATCGGTCCAATTCCATTGTGCGTCGGTTGCGTTGACGAAAATTCCGAACGGCCCGGACGTGCGCTCCGCAATTCCGCCGCCGTCCTGCAGAACGGCAAAATCATCTGGCGCACACACAAAAGTCTCCTGCCGACCTATGATGTTTTCGACGAAGACCGCTATTTTGAACCGGCCAAAGGCGCCACGCCATTCCAGTTCAACGGCCGCAAACTCGGCATCACGATTTGTGAAGACATTTGGAACGATGAGGATTTCTGGCCAGAACGGCTTTATCGCCGCGACCCGATCAAGGAACTCATCGGGCAGGGCGCGGAAATCATCCTCAACATTTCCGCGTCGCCGTGGCACGACGGCAAGGAGAAGACCCGGCTCGCCATGCTGCAGCGGGTGGCCTGCGACGAGCGCGTGCCGCTGGCACAGGTCAATCTCGTCGGCGCGAACGACGAATTGATTTTCGACGGCCACAGTGTCGCTCTCGATCGCCACGGGAAACCCATCGCATCCGGCAAAGGATTTGCCGAAGACGTTTTCGTTGCCGACATGGATTCCAGTTCGCCGCTGCCGAAAACCGGATGGCCCGCGCGCGAGCAGCAGATTTTTTCCGCGTTGTCGCTCGGCATTCGTGATTACGTTCACAAATGCGGTTTCAAATCGGTGATTGTCGGTTTGTCCGGCGGCATTGACTCCGCGCTGGTGGCGGTGCTGGCGGCGGACGCGCTCGGCGCGGACAAGGTGCTTGGTGTTTCGATGCCCGCGCGGTATTCGAGCAAAGGCAGTTTGAGCGATGCCGAGGTGCTCGCGAAAAATCTCGGCATCCGTTACGAAGTTTTGCCGATTGAACCCGTCTTTCAATCGGTTGAAAAACAACTGGCGAAAGTTTTTGCCGGAACCAAACCAAACGAGGCCGAGGAAAATGTCCAATCGCGGTTGCGTGGCGTGACGTTGATGGCTTTGTCGAACAAATTTGGCGCGCTCGTGCTGACGACCGGCAACAAATCGGAAATGGCCGTCGGTTATTGCACGCTTTACGGCGACATGTGCGGGGCGCTGGCGGTGATTGCGGACGTTTTCAAAACGGACGTTTATAAAATCGCGCGCTGGGTCAACTCCGACCATGCGTCGCGAGCGGGCCGCGGAAAAGTCATCATTCCCGAGGCCTCCCTCACCAAGCCGCCAAGCGCGGAGTTGCGGCCCAACCAGAAGGACCAGGATTCGCTGCCCGAATATGAAACACTGGACGCGATCCTCCAGGCGTATGTCGTCGAAAATTCGGGCCGGGAAGAAATTATAAAACGCGGTTTCCCCGCCCAGGTCGTGAACGACGTCATCAACAAAATCAATTTCAGCGAATACAAACGCCGCCAGGCCGCGCCGGGACTGAAAGTATCGCCGCGCGCCTTTGGCCTGGGCCGGCGCATTCCCATCGCGCAACGATTCCGAACAAAATCTTGACAGGGAAATGGTTGTAACCTAGGTTTTACAGCCAACGACTCGGAAATTGTTTCATGATCATTCTAATTCTGGCATATGTTGATCCCGGCGTAGGTGCGTTGCTCTGGCAAACCATCATAGCGGCTTTTGTCGGCTTCCTGTTCTACCTGAAAAAAACACGGCGGTGGATCGTGGGTGTGTTTCGGAAAATGTTCGGGCGCAGTCAGAAACCTTCGGACACCGTTGCGGAAATTCCCGCCAAAGAAACAATGAAAGCCAAATCTGATGTCCGGTAATGCCACAGTCCGCGCCATCATTTCGCGATCCGGCGGGCTGTTGTTGCTTCTTCAACCAGCGAGTGCTTCGTTTTGTCACCGCGAGCGCCATTCCTGAATTTGAAGATTTCCTGCAAACAAATTGCGCGCGCCAGTTCATTGCCCGGAAAAGAATTGTTTCCACCCGCCGCCTGAACGAAAACGAAACTGCCGCGCTTCGCGAATCGCCGGAGTTGCAGCCGGTTTTTGACGCGCAGTCCATCGGCGCGGTCTTTGAGCATGAACGCATACCGTTTCCGAGCTATCCGCATGAATGGCCGCCCGAAATGCTTTGGGCTGCCGGTCGCTTGACGCTCGAACTCGCCCAGGCCGCGCTCGCGGATGGATTCGGGTTGAAGGACGCCAACCCGCGTAACGTTTTGTTTCGCGGCAGTGAACCGGTTTTCATTGACGCGCTGTCGTTCGAACGCCGCAACCCGGGTGACCCGATTTGGAAACCGCACGCGCAATTTGTCCGCACGTTTCTTCTGCCGCTGCTGGCCAGCCGCCGGTGGGGTTTGCCGTTGGCGGAAATTTTCATGACGCGCCGGGACGGACTTGAGCCGGAGGATGTTTACCGCCTCTGCGGGCCGCTGGAGAAAATCAAGCCGCGAACGCTCTCGCTCGTCTCCATTCCAACCTGGCTGTCGCGCAGGGCCGGCCCGGACGATCAGAAGATTTACCAGCCGCATTTGCTGGCGAACACGGAAAAGGCGCAGTTCATCCTCGAATCGCTTTTTAAGCGCCTGGAACGAACGCTGGATTCGCTCAAGCCGGTCGCGCAAAAAAATTCGGTGTGGTCGGATTACATGGCCACGCACAGCTACGACGACCCGGCGTTTGCGGCCAAGGAAAAATTTGTGAGCGAGGCGTTGCGCGAGTTCAAACCGGCGCGCGTGCTGGATGCCGGCGCGAACACCGGCCATTTCAGCGCGCTGGCGGCGCAGACCGGCGCGGAAGTGGTGGCGGTGGATTTGGACGCGGCTTGTGTGGGTGCGATCTGGAGTCGGGCCCGGGAAAAAAATCTGAACATCCTGCCGCTGGTGGTGAATCTGGCGCGTCCGAGTCCGGCGCTCGGCTGGCGGAACGGCGAGTGCCCGTCGTTTCTCGACCGCGCAACGGGCCTTCACCGCGACGGAGCGGCTTCGTCCGCGCCGGCCGGTGCGTTTGACGGCGTGCTGATGCTGGCGCTGATTCACCATCTGCTGGTGACCGAACGGATTCCGCTTGAAGACATTTTGCGGCTGTGCTATGAATTATCCAATTGGTTACTTGTGATGGAATTTATTGACCCTAAGGATGAAATGTTTCGCCGCCTGACGCGCGGACGCGAACATTTGCATGCAGCATTGGATATGAAAATGTTTGAACAGGCTTGCACGCCGTATTTTGAAATTGTCCGGTCCCTCGCGCTGCCGGGCACCCAGCGCCGGATGTATTGCCTGAAACGAAAGGGCGATGGAAATTGAGCGCGCCCACCCAAACCGTGCCTCCGGCGGAGCATCACGAGGGCACCGTCCGGTTGCCGCAGCCTCTGAAACGCAAAATCAAGGACGGCATCGTGGCGTTGTCGCTGGCGAACGTGTGTTTTTCCACTTCGTGGTTCACGATACTGTTTGACACGGATTGGGGCTACTACAATAAACTGCCGGTCCAGACGTCGTCAACGTTGGCCCTCCTGATAAATATGCTCGGGCTGGCGGCCATGGTGTGGCTGGTGATGCAGGTGTGGCGGCGTTTTCAGAACCGCCTGTTGCATTTTGTTTTGGACATGGCCTTTCTGGGTTTGCTGTTGATTCCGGTGGATTTTGTCCGCACCCAGATCTTTCACATTCTGGACCATCAGGTCGTGATGTTTCTCAAGCAGCCCGTGGTGGTGCTTTGCCTGCTGGTTTTGCTGGCGCTGGTTGTCTGGCAACACCGGCGGGCCGCCAGGATGACCGGCGTGTTGGTGGCGATCCTCTCGCCGCTGGCGTTATTGACCCTGGCAAAAATCGGGTTGTTGTTGCTCGGCGTGATGCACTTGAAACAGGCGGATTATGCGCCGGTTTTGCCGCCGCCGGTGCCGGTCAGCGGGGACCATCCCCGCGTGGTGTGGATCGTTTTTGACCAAACGGACTACCGCATGGCATTTGAAAAACGAGCGCCTGGCGTGCAACTCCCGGAATTCGACCGGCTGCGCGGCGAATCACTGTTTTGTGTCAATGCCTGTTCGCCCCACGAAGCCACCATAAGTTCGATGCCGGCGCTGATTTCGGGTCAACGGCTTTCGGGTGTTGGCGTAGCAAACTCCTCGGATTTGCATGTTCAGGTCGCCGACACGGGGGTCGACACCACCTGGAGCAAACTGCCGTCGGTGTTTGCCGAAGCGCGGGCGCTGGGTGTGAACACCGCCGTCGTCGGTTGGTTCCATCCCTACGGTCGCGTGCTCGGCAAGGGCTTGAATTATTGCCAATGGTATCCATTCCCGATGTTTGAGCCCGCACGCGCAAAAACGGTTACGGCAGCGTTGCGGCGGGAGATCGCTTGCATCGCCTTGCCATTGCATATCCGCCGGTTTTACATCAGCATCTGCCAGGACGGTTTGAAGGAATCACTCTCGCTGGTGACCAACAATATTTACGGTTTAACCCTGTTGCATCTGCCGCCGCCGCATATGCCCGGCATTTATCTGCCGGAAAAGGATCAATTCACTTTTTGGGGCGTGCCCACAACCGTCGGCTACTTTGGAAATCTGGCATTGGCCGACCGTGAACTGGGACAGATGCGCCGGGCCATGGAAACCTCAGGGCAGTGGGACAAAACATGGCTGATCATCAGTACCGACCATTCTTTGGGGCCGTATTCATACATCGGCCAGCCGGATACGCGTGTGCCATTCATCGTCAAACCGCCCGGCGCAAACGAGCCCATCACCTATTCGCCAAAAATCAACACCATTCTGACTCACGATTTGATTCTGGCCATTCTTCGCGGCGAAATAACCAGCCAGCGGGAACTTGTGCCCTGGCTCGACAAACATGGGAAGCCGTTGCCGACGCTCAGTATAGGAAAACAGACGTAGCGACCGGGGGCCGCCATGACTTTTTCCATCATCACGCCGAGTTTCCGCAATTCGCGCTGGCTCAAACTCTGCATCGCTTCCGTGGCCGACCAGCAGGGTGTGGAACTGGAGCACATCGTGCAGGATTCCTGTTCGGACGACGGCACGCAGGACTGGCTGCCGCAGGACCACCGGGTGCGCGCCTTCATCGAAAAAGACTCTGGCATGTATGACGCCATCAACCGCGGTTACCGCCGCGCGCAGGGCGACATTCTCGCTTATCTCAACTGCGACGAGCAATACCTGCCCGGCGCCCTTAAAACCGTGCGCGACTTCTTTGACGCTCATCCGGAAATCGAAGTGGCCCTTGCCGGCACGATTGTCGTGGACGCCACCGGCAATTACGTGTGCCATCGGCATGCCATGGTGCCGCATCCGCGGCACATCTGGTTCCGGTTTCCGATGCTCACCAGTTCGGTTTTTCTCCGGCGGCGGGTCATTCAGGAACGCGGCCTTTTCTACGACACCCGCTGGCGCGCCGTGGGGGATTTCCATTGGGCGCTGACCTTGTTGAAAAACAAGGTGCCGATGGCCGTCTGCGATGCATTCACCTCCGTCTTTGCCGAAACCGGCGGAAACTTTGGTTTGCAACCCGCCGCCGTTCGTGAGATAGACGCGACTCTGGCGATGGCCCCACGGTGGGTGCGTCTGCTCCGCCCCGCCTGGGTTGTCCATCATCGGCTGCGCCGGCTGGCCGCCGGCCATTTTTTCTTGAAACCCACAAGTTATTCCATTTACACGCTTAACAGCCCGGCGCAGCGTGTCTCATTCGCCGTGCCCAAACCCACCGCCATCTGGTGGAACCGTCTGTAACCTGCTTGATGACCTGACGACCATCCTTAACTTCCAACTCCCGGCTTCAACCGCCAACTCTGATTTCAAGTTATGCGCAGAAAGAAAGTATTTGTGAGTGGTTGCTTCGACCTGTTGCACAGCGGTCACGTCTGCTTCCTGGAGCAGGCCGCGGCCTACGGAGACGTCTGCGTGGGAATCGGCTCCGACCGCACCATCAAAGAACTGAAAGGGCGTTACCCGGTCAATACTCAGGAGGAACGCAAATACATGCTTGAAGCCCTGAGGCACGTGAAAGCGTGTTTCATCAACCAAGGCTCGGGAATCATGGATTTTCTGGAGGAATTGGACCGGATTTCACCCGATTATTTCGTGGTCAATGAAGAGGGGAACACCCCTGCCAAGTTGCAGCTTTGTCGGCGGCTGGGAATCCAATATGTCGTCTTGCAGCGCACCCCGCGGACCAATCTTCCCGCGCGATCGACAACCAGCTTGCGGCGAGAATGCGGGATACCCTATCGCCTGGATCTCGCCGGCGGCTGGCTGGACCAGCCTTTTGTATCGAAGCACGGCGCGGGATCGGTCCTCGTCATTTCGGTGGAGCCGTCCATTGAGTTCAATGAACGCAGCGGCATGGCGTCCAGCACCCGTCGCCGGGCCATTGAATTGTGGCCGACGGACATTCCCGGCGGAGACAGGGAAAAACTCGCAAAAATGCTCTTTTGCTATGAAAACCCGCCGGGTACCAGGGAATTCTCCGGCTCTCAGGACGCCCTGGGGATTGTGCTTCCCGGCTTGAACCGGCTCGATTACCACGGTGGTTATTGGCCGACAAGGATCACCCCGGTGGATGACGAAGAAATCCTCCACTGGCTTGAAGAGCATCTCCATTGGGTTCCGCTCGGCCCGCGCCAGTCCGGTTTTCAAGTGCTCAAGGGCGCGCGGATTACGCCGGCGAAGGTTCGAGCGCTCGCCTCCGCGGCGGATCATTGCTGGGATGCCATCCGGGAACGGGACTTGGCGGAATTTGGCCGGCGTTTTCGCGAGTCATTTGAAGCGCAGGTCAGCTTGTTCCCGAAAATGGCAGACCAAAACGTGCGGTCAGCGATCGCACTGTATGCGGAAAAATCGCTGGGCTGGAAACTGTCGGGAGCCGGCGGCGGCGGTTACCTTGTCCTGGTCAGCCGGCACGATATTCGCGGGGCAATCAAAATCAAAATCCGCAGGAAAGGCCAAGGTTGAAACGGCTGCTTGACAACCGGAGAGATGTCTCTGGCCATCGTCAACCGGCACCGGCGTTCACTGGCCACCGCTGTTTTTTCCGCGGAGGATCGCGAATGGGATTGTCTCACTGTCCTCCGTCAGGCAACTTGTCGCCCCGTGAAAAACAAAATGTCAGCCGCAGGCGCAGTCATCCGGCGGAACAGACTTTAAAATGAAAATAAAAACCGTTCACTGTGGAATGAAGGTGAAATGAAAAGGAGCTGCTGACATGGGACTTCTCCGCCTGCTTCTTGCCGCCGCCGTGGTCGCGGAACATTCAACGCCGATATTCGGCCTTACCTTTACCGGCGGTCATCTGGCGGTCCGGTTGTTTTTCATCATTTCCGGGTTTTACATGGCCATGATTTTGACCACCAAATACACCGCCACCCGGCCAAATCGTTACTGGCTTTTCATCAGCAACCGGTTTTTGCGCATTTATCCCTGCTATTATGTGGTCCTGCTTTTGAGCCTGGCGTTTTACGCGGCGGCCTCGTTTTACCTGCACCACCCCGCCGACCGGCTTGTGCTCTGGCAGACCGCCTGGCGGCACGGCCAGATCTGGGGACTGTTCTTCGTCAGCCTCTGCCAATTGACGGTCGTCGGCATGGATGCCGTCTGTGTTTTTGTCTATAACATTGCGCAGGGAATCCATTTGCCGGGCGCAGACACGGCGGCGGCCAGCGTGGCCTGGCTGCCGACGGCGGGGGCGGATCCCTCGGGCATTGTTCCCGCCTGGCGGTTTATGTTTGTGCCGCAATCATGGGCCATCAGCATCGAGCTGCTTTTTTACCTGGTGGTTCCCTGGCTGATTTCGTGGCGGACCAGAAATTTGGTCCTGCTGGGAAGCTTGAGCCTCGCGTCCTATCTCGCCAACCGCCTTTTTGTGTATCCGGCCTTGTCCGATCTGCTGGGCTATTTCTTTTTCCCGTTTCATCTGTTTTTGTTTATTCTTGGGATGCTGGCCTGGCGTTACTCGGAGGTTTTCCTGGCCCATGTGCCACGCCCTTTAAAAATCGCCCTGGTCGCCGCGATGTTTGGCGCGCTGGCCGTTTCCCAGTTCCTGTCCGTCGCCCCCAGAAATATCGTCTGCATCGCCCTCATGGCTTTGTCGCTGCCCATCTTCTTCAACTGGACGAAAGACAGCCGCCTTCAAAGATGGCTTGGCGACCTGGCCTATCCGATCTACGTCTGCCACATCCTCATGAAATGGGGTTTGCTCGCGCTGATGGGGGTCAGCAAAACCCGCCTGACCAGCCCGCCGGGATGGCTGCTGTTGCTCTGTGCCACCGCAATGGCCGCGTTGCTGATGTGGCTGGTGGACCGTCCGGTGGACCGCTGGCGGCAACGGCGGGTGAAAAGTCTGCAGCGCCAGCCCCGGCCCGCCGCGGCAACCTGAAGCCGCTCAGGCGGTTTTTTGCGCGACCAATCTCTGGAACAACGCCTCGTAACGGGTGCAAATCACGTCCCAATCGTAATGGGTTTGGACCCGTTGCCGTGCCATTTCCCCCAATCGCGTCGCCAGTGCCGCATCGGCTGCCACCTTCTGAATGGCCGCCGCCAGGCTCTTTTCGGGGTCGGAATGGCTGAAGGTGATTGCCGTGTCCCCGACCACCTCTAAATTCCCCGGCGTGTCGCGCACAATCACGCAATTGCCAAAACCCATCTGGTCCAGCAGCACCGGCCGCGTCGCGTCTATGGCCGTGGGCAACAGGAAGGCCCGGGCGTGAAAGCTCAGTTGCTGGTAGGCTTCGCCGAACAAATAACCGGTCATCAAAATATTTTTTGATTCCGCCGCGATGGACTTGAGTTTTGTGATGAATTTTTGCTGGTACGGCGCGTCGCCGACGACCACCAGCGGAAGGCTGGCGCCGCTGGCCTGATGGGCGGCCATCGCCAGATCCGCCGCGTTCTCCGGCGTCAGGCGCGAGACATAAAGAAAATAATTTTTCGGCGTGAGCTGGAATTTTTTGAGCCAGTCCTCGCCGGGATTTTGCGTCACCGTGTTTGCGCCGTAGGGAATCAATTCCGCGTCAACGTCATAAAGCTCCCGGTATCGCCTTTGGATCGAACCGTTGTCGGCGACGACCGCATCCGCCAGGCGTGATGCCCAGAACTCGCTGCGGCGCAGCCACCACCGTCCAAAACCGCTCCACTTGGCGCGGGCAAAATCCGCGCCGTCAACGTTCACGATGGTTTTGGTCCCGCGAAGCCTGGGAACAAATGACAGCAGGCTGTTTCCCACCCCGCAGAAATAAGCAATGTCGAAATCCTTGCCCAACGCATGCAAAACGCTGAGAAATGTATGAACAATGGTGTCGGTGGCTTTTGTCGGAATGGTTGGAAGCTGGACAATGCGCACGCCTTTATAGGATTTTTCGCCATACCGATTGAACGGAATGCGATTGTAAACGGTCACGCTGTGCCCGCGTCGCGCCAGGCGGACGGAAAGCTGCTCAACAAAAGTTTCGAACCCCGAATAGCACGCCGGGATGCCGCGCGTGCCCAGGAAACCGATTCGCATCAATCCAATCTAAGAAGCTCGTTTGCCAAGTCGAGCGTTCTTTTTCACAAGAACAGGTTTGGATGGGCGCAACCTGGCCACCCGCACCATACTGGCACGCTGGGAAGCGTGACGCCGCTGTGGAGGCAGGCATCCTGCCTGCCAGTCGGCGCGGCTTCCAGCCGCGTGATCCTTTTGCCGTGGTGCGGATGTCAAAGTTGCGCCCCGCCCCAAGCTTTTGGGAAATTCATTTTGCGCGTTCGCCGGCAATGGGCTAATTTCACGCCGGATTTTTCACACATTTGGCCATGTCTGACCTGTCATATCGGCTGCTCCAAGTTTTCAATCGCCCCCTGGGGGGCGGCGGCGAGGAATTGGCCACGCAGGAAATCGCGCGGATTCTTTCCAAGGACCCCGGCTTTGCCGAAGCCATTTTCCAAAGCGCGGAATGGACCGGTCCGCAGGCACCACCGCGCTGGAAGCAGGCCGCCCTCACTTTTTACAATCCCCACGCCATCCGGCGTCTCCGTGAAGCGCAGGAAAAAACCGATGCGCAGGCGTGGATTTTGCACAATTACATTCCGGTTATATCCGGCGGCGTTTTCCGGGAGGCGCGGCGGCAGCAGGTCCCCATCATTCAATACATCCATAATTTCCGCCCGTTTTCGGTAAGCAGTTATCTTTGGACCGGACAGCGGCTCGACCCGGCACACTGGCCGGCAAATTTCGTCCGCGAAATTTGCTATGGCGCCTGGCAGGATTCACGGTCCAAGACGGCGTTTCTCGCATCGTTTCTCGCCACGCTTCATCTCACGCGGCAATTCCGCGCCATCAAGGCGTGGGTGGCGGTTTCAAAGTTCATGCGCGGAAAATTCATTGCCGCGGGTGTCGCGCCTGAATCCATTTTCCAGCTTTACAATCCCTGGTCCACGCGTTGCAAGGATCCGGATTCACCCGAGGGCGATTACTACCTGTTTCTCGCCCGTCTCATCGAGGAAAAGGGGACGAAGGTAGTGGTGAACGCATGGAATTTGTTGCGCCAACTGCAGCCAAACAAACCGCCGCGCCTCATTATCGGCGGTGATGGACCGCTCACCGACTGGGTGAAGGCGGCGGCGGTGGAAAATCCGCTGATTGAATTCCGCGGTTACGTCACCGGGCACGAAAAGGACGTTTTGATTCAAAATTCCCGCGCTTCCATTGTGCCGTCCATCTGGTGGGATCCGCTGCCGTATGTCTGTTATGAAGCTTATGATTTCGGAAAACCGGTCCTGGCTGCGACCTCCGGCGGTTTGACCGAACTCGTGCAACATGGCCTAACCGGGTTTCATCACGTGCCGGGCGATGCCGAACAACTGGCACGGCAGGTTTTGGAAATGGACGCCCACCCGGAAATGCGCCGGCAAATGGGTGCCAATGGCCGCGCCTGGCTCGCCGCCCATACGCGGGAAGAAACATGGAAAAAGGGGTTCTTTAAAATCGTTGATTACGCCGTTGGAACAATGCCCGAAAAAGCCCGTGCCGGTTCCCGCCGCCGTCCGGCAGTGACCGGGGCGGCGATTGGGATCGAACCGGTCGTGCGAACAGGGACGCAACCGGGCCGACTTGGAACGAAGCCGAATCTGCTGATCTTTGAACTGCGCATGATGGGGGACGCCGTCATGAGCCTTCCCTTTATCCGGGCCGCGCAGGAGAAATACAACGTCTTTGTTTGCTGTCAGCCATCAGTCAGCGAAGTGTTCCGGCCCCTGCTGCCGGAGGAGCAGGTCATCCCCTGGCGCCCGTTCTGGATGGATGAGGTCGCACAATACAACTCCGCGAAAAGCAAAAACGCCGGGATGAAATCCGTGTTTCAGCGTCTGCAAAATATCGAGGCGCAAACCGCCCTCAGTGTCTGGGCCGACACGCGGGTCCATATCTTGATGGCCCTGACGGGCGCGGAGACGCGGATTGGATTCCCGATGGAAAAAAGAAATTTCTACGCGAGCGAACTGCCGTGGCGGCACCGGCAGATTTACATCGGGAAAGGCATGAACCTCCTGGGCGGCCTCTGTCTTCGCCGGGAACTGCTCACCCAAAAAATCCACCGCAGCGATTATTACCAGCATCACATTGAAGATTGGCGGCAACTGGCTGAAATGCTGGGTTTGAAATGGAGCACGGATCTCCCCTGGTTTTCGGCTCCGGCAGCTTCCTTGCCGCCAAAAGTTTCCGAATGGCTGCAGGCGGCGCGGTCTCAGCGGCAAAAGATCTGGCTGCTGCATCCCGGCGCGCGGCGCCCAAGCCACCGCTGGCCCGTTGAAAGGTTCCGCACGCTGATCGAGCAGACTTTCCTGCACCGGGGGATTCCGCTGATGGTCATCGATCCGATCGAGTCGCCGCTTCCCCGTGAATGGGTGCCCGGGACTTTGATTTATCGCCCTGGCAGCTTGACGGAATTCTTCAGCATTGTGAGCGCAATTGATTACGTGGTTTGCAATGACACCGGCGTTTCTCATGCCGCGGCCGCGCTCGGCAAACGGGTGGTTTGCATCTTTGGCGCGACTCTTCCCCAGTGGTTTGCGCCCTATCACAACCTGGATCTGGTCGTCCAAAACGATGTTTGTCCCCATCGGCCCTGTCTCGACCGTTGCGTCATGCCCTCTTACATCTGCCTCGAAGCCGTAACCGTTGAAATGGTAAAACAGCAAATGGAAAAATTGTACTCCCCGGGTCCGCAGCCGGCTGGATTTCGATCTGCTTAAATCTGAAAAACGCAATCGGGATGGCCGCCAAAAGGTGCCCGTCCTCCGTAGCAGTACTGCGGAGGGTGGACAAGGAGCGCAAAACTATTTCTTCTTGTTCTCCTCCTCGTCCCTTGGCGCTCAATATTTTCGCCGCCTCTTTGCAGTGCTATCCCATGACATCGTTCCTTTCTGAGAAGATTTTTTACCACGGATGGACACGGATTCACACGGATGGGAAAGAGGGGAGCACAATGCTTGACACGAATCGCGCGAATT
>Ga0116127_1001079_pt1 | contig 18377 bp, 14 predicted proteins | sample June2015DPH_16_1_FD_89731 | JGI IMG/M metagenome (GOLD analysis project Ga0116127, IMG submission 89731) | Peatland microbial communities from SPRUCE experiment site at the Marcell Experimental Forest, Minnesota, USA - June2015DPH_16_100 | ecosystem: Environmental > Terrestrial > Soil > Wetlands... | reverse complement strand
GCAAGTCCCTCAAAACCACTGACCGCCAACTTGCAGAACGAAAACTTTCCGTGTTCCGCATCAAAATTGGCCGATTTGGAGATTTCACCCGTGACCGGGGCACTACTTTCATGGAACTGGCAAAAGACTGGCTTGACGTGGCCAAAGGCAGGCTGAAACCGAGTTCAGCAAAATCAGCAGAGTGCTGCCTCAACCAACTCAAGAAGCACTTTGGAATTCTGCCGGTTCGCAATATCACCACCGCGCATTGCCACGAATGGGAAAAGAACCGTGGTGCCAACATCAGTCCTTCATGCTTCAACCACGACCTGACTCAACTGATTGCAGTCCTCAATTTTGCCGTCAAAGAAGGTTTGTTGCTGGAAAATCCGGCATTGACGATCAAACGCCGCAAGCTCCCCAAACGCAAAATCACCATCCCAAGCAAAGAAGATTTTACCCTGCTGCTCACGACAATGCGTTCTTCTGGTCGTCGAGCATGGCCGGGTGCTGATCTGGCCGAAATTTTGGCATACAGTGGAATGCGCCTGTCTGAGGCTACGGCATTGCCTTGGGGTGACATTGATTTTGAGCGCGGCCAATTTACTGTGACCGGGGGAGCCAAAGGCACCAAAAACCATGAAGCCCGGACAGTCCCGCTCTTTCCTGCACTGCGCTCCCTGTTGGAACGAATCCAAACCGAGCATCCGAATGAAACCGCTCGCAACCAACAGGTGATTCAGATTGCCTCTGCCAAAAAAGCTATCGGCACCGCCTGCAAAAACGCCAAGCTGCCCCATTTCCATCATCACCTGTTCCGGCACTTCTTCGTTTCACAGGCAATCGAGGCCGGGGTGGACTTCAAAACGATAGCTGCATGGGTGGGCCACAAAGACGGTGGTGTGCTGGTGGCCAGAACGTATGGGCATCTCAGGGATACGCATTCGGCAGAAATGGCCAAGCGGATGACTTTCTTCGCTTCCTGATTCATCCACCCCGCTCCGGGCAATGATGAATCAGAAGTATTATTTATGAGTTAGATAACTAACATTTCTTTTCACTTGGCCAGCCGGAAGCCGGGGAGCACTTGAACGTCAAGGGCTCAGGCTTGAACATGCCGTCCTGCTTCCCCGGTCACGTCCCTGAACTTAATCCGGGGACAATGAGTGGAAAATCATCTGCCTGCCGTGAAATCCTCATGCGTGAAATTGGAACAATCGTTCCTGTAAAGCCAGCTTTTACCGTGGGCAAAATGTCAGAATGGTATCCAAAAGTTTCGCCAGATTTTTTGGGGAAGTGGTGAGAAAACACCGAAAGGCTAGATTTATGAGTCAGGAGGAACTGGCGGAGCGAGCGGATTTAGCATCCAAGATGGTTTCACTCATTGAACGCTTTGAGCGAAATCCGACCGTAAATGTTGCCGACAGCATCGCAGAGGCAATGAATGTTCCATTATGGCGTTTGATAAAAGACGCAGAGGATTTACGGAAAGAAAGGGCTTTGTCAAAGGCCAAGAGGTAGGGAACATTCGTTCCACATTCGTCACATTATTTTTCTTGCGCTCTTCCGGGTTTCTGTCATGATCACCCGTTAGTGTCGTGCTGAAATTTCTCTCAGCACATGGGGAAATTCCAGCACGGGTAAAAAACAAACTACCAACGATAGGGAGTCTAATGAATACGATAAGTAGAGAGTTGTTTAGAGGTTTTTCAGTTATCACCGCATTGATCACGTTGTCAGCAGGCGTTGCAACCGCTCAAAACGCGCTTCAATTTACCGGGGTCACGGCTACGGATGAACAAGCAATTCGCTTAACTTGGGCAAGCACCAACTATGAAGTTTATCAAATCCAGTGCGCTGATGCGCTTGCCGGCAATGCAGACGGCAGCACGGCTTGGCAAACGCTCTACGATGATTACCCATCTCAAGGCACAAATACTTTCTGGCTCGACACCGGCAACTACAATCTTGCTCCATCAATTTTGCACCCCAAAAATATGCCGATGCGGTTCTATCGAATACTTGATAAGGGAGCCGATACACTTTCGGATGAGCCAATCGTTTCTGTCACCTCACCAACAAGCGGCACAGCCGTTTCTGGTGAATTGACAATTAGCGTCACCGCCGCCACTGACCAACCCGTTATTTCGGGAACAAAACTTTATGTGGACGGTCAGGAAATGCGCCCTGCCGACAGCTTCACAAACTGGACTGATAGTTCAACAAATTATGAGGTGGACACTTACAGCATCAATACGTGTGAATGGGGAAATGGAACCCACACGTTATTTGCAATCACTGAAAACCAGTCTAGTTTCAGCGATGCAATGAATTCGTCGCCGGTTTATACTGGACATGCTGTGTCAACTTTTGTTCCCGTAACGTTTAGCAATCTTGTTACACGGATTTCGTTCTCACAACCGTCCTTTGATCCTTCTTCGGGACAAACGCAGCAAGTCAGTGCAGTTTTTGCTGCTAATGCGAATTGGACGCTCCAAATTCAAGACGTGAACAGCAACATAGTGCGAACAGCATCGGGCAGCGGTACTTCTATGTTGTTTAATTGGGATGGGAATGGAAATGGTGGTACAAATTTGCCCACTGGAATTTATTACTATTACATTTCAGCCCAGACCAACGGCCAAGCATTCCAGAGTTCAGACAGCGGTGGTGGTTCTGCCGGTGGAGAACCGCCTATGCCTATGTTTGCGTCCGCAGCCTCCGGTGAATCCATTGAATCCCCGGAATTATGGGCCATGCCCGCAGACGGTTCCAGCGCAGCCGTTCCGTTGGCATTGTATCCGCCGGGTTTTGACACAAATGATTTTCTAATTTTTGAGGCTTCGTGGTCTGACATGCAACCGCAGCGAATGTCGGCGCTGACAGCGACAGCGGCATTTAGTTACTCAATGGACAGCAGCAGTTCTTACAGCGGCTCGGCTTCTCAAAATTCTCCGGCGACTCCACAACGACCGCCAAACAATCCGGTTAGAGGGGCTGCGGGTACATTTGCCATTGCCTATCAGACCTTCACTGCAAACGGGCCAAGCGGATACCACCTTAATGCACCAGCCAATCCACAATACTTTCCGAAGATCAAGATTGAAGGCAGTTCCGGGGGAACGTTCCTGCCCCGACCTCGCCATAAATTGGAGGCGGATAATTTCGTATCCGAAATGCAGCATTGGGGATGGTCTAAAAGTTTTGTGAAGGCTGACGACCAACTAAGACTTTCAGACATGCAGGGCAGCGGAACGCCTTTCAACCAAGTCAACTTGGGCGTTTTTCTTGGGCATGGCACTTATGGCACCACGGCTGACTATTATGCAAATGCGTGCAATCAAATGTATTTCCCCATTACTTCTGGAACTGGTGCTCAATGGTTGCGAATGTCCGAAATGAATTTGGGTGGTGCCGGAACAAACGGCCTCAAATGGATGGCGCTCAAAACTTGTGTCAGCCTTTATCCATCTGACTGGCAGAGTATGCAGTATTACGGTGTCTATCCGTATAACAACAATCTTCACCTGCTTTTGGGTTCAGCTACGGACAGCGCCACCAGCGCCAACTTGTTACAGTTGTGGGCGAAATATATGAATTGGGGGACTTCGACCAATTACAATCCGCTGACGATTCGTGCCGCGTGGTATCAGGCAGCGAAAGATGCTTACAAGAATGTTTCTCTTCCTTCCGGCACGACTATAAAATTCGTCGTTGCAGGTGATACCGCCTGCTTCGACGACAAATTACAACTCAACTATCTGCCATCGGGCAGTTGGCAGTATGACACGCCAGTCACCGTTTTTTCCAATTAAATGAGAACGCCAATTTTCTTAATTTTATTTCAAGCGTTTTCCGTAATGGGTTTCCCTGAAAACCCCAGATGGAAATATACCGATGATACACCCATACCAGCACGCGCCGATCTTGACGTGCGCTGGGATGTTAACTCGAATGTTCCAACGAATAAATGGCCAGCCCAAATGTGGATTTACCAACTAGCGCCTCGAAAGCTTCCGCCAAAAGTTATTTCAAATTTAATGCAGATGTGTTCTTTTACAGAGAAGGATAAAGTGCAGCAAGACTCTAATGGAGTGATTTTCAAGAGTCCAGACAGCTTGCGAACCTTGACGATTTCCTTTTCATCGGGAAATATCCGCTACAACATGCCTGAGCCTCATTCGGTATTGAAACCTAATTTTTTTAAGGGCGTTCCGAAAACAATGGAGATGCCGAAATTAACAAAAAATTTCTTGCATAGAATTGACATTAAGCTTTCCGAAATACAAAAAAACACTAATGGCGTTCCCAATTTTTGTTTCTCTGATCGGGGTTACATATATCTCACAAATCATACGTTTATTACTAACACTTGGGCGCGCAACGTTGTTTTTCGTCGTTCAGTGGATGGAACGGAGGTAATCGGGAATGCCGGATACTGTGAACTTGAATTTGGTGAACACAACCAGATTTCTCAAATTGATTTTTCATGGCCGGGTTTGGAACCCTACAAATCTGCGCCAACTCTTAGACCGCAAGTGATTATCGAACTGATACGTCAGGGCAAGGCAAGGCAAGGTGCTACATTTGACAATGTTGGTGACATTGACTGGAAGAATGTCAAAAGCGTAACGGTTAAACAGGCTTGGCCGTGTTACTTTGCCGGAGATTCCGATTTCCTTTATCCTTTCTTGGCGCTTTGGACAACTGTTGACACCGGGCATGGAGGCGTTGAAGTTGGGATAGACTGTCCTATCATTGACGAGACCAAACCATAAACTTTAAGTCTCCCCAAATCCCAATGCCCACGAACAGGCAGACCGGAAATGGCCTGCCTGCTTCGTTTTCAAGATGTTGAAATCAGTTCTGAACCGGCACAGGCTCAGACACAACCTGCGCTGCAATCATTGAGGCAAGCTGCCCCTGCAAATTCCGTTCACGGTCTCGGTAAACCAGTAGGACAGCAATGGATTTCCGGCTGTGTCGTGAAAAATCCAAAACTTCTTCCAACCCAATCCCATTTTCGGCTGCCACTTTGCAAGCTTCCGTAATGGCTGTGTGCCGGACTCCATGTGGTCTGGTTTTCAGTCCGTTCTGCTCCCCCAATCCCCGAACAATTCTGTAAATACTCACACCAGTCAAACGCTCGCCCTTTCCAGCCCGATCAAAATTATGAAAGAGTGGGCCTGCATCGGTGCCTCGAATTTGCAACCACGCCTGCAAAACTGAGATGGTTGGTTCCGGCAGGCTCAATTGCTGTTTGGCAGTTTTGCCTTTGCCCATGACATGGATGAGCTTGCGCGATAATTCCACGTCAGCAAAATTCAGTGAAACCACTTCACCCGTCCGCAGAGCCAAATCATACAGAAGCCGGAGAATTGCAGTATCACGGATGGATTTTTTCGTCTGTTTCTCAGCCAAGGTTTGCAGCATGGCCGAAAATCCTTTTTTGCCCGGCCCTTTGGTGTCCCGGTAAGCCTCACCCTTAACGTTCTGAATATCCAGTGACCAGTCCACCAAGCCCAACGTCTTGGCCAGTTTTACCAGTGACCGCACAGCAGCCAGCCGCCGATTGACTGTCGCTGACTGCAAACCACGTTCAACCAGGTGGGCACGGTATTTCAGCAACAGCAAATTTGCCTGACCGTGCCCCTGTGACAAAAGAACACGGGCAGCAGCTTCAACAGCTTTGGTTCTCGTGAACAACTGAAAATCAGTCAAGTCCTGCCGATATGCTTTTAACGTCTGTGGGCTACGACCAGACAGAAACGCTTTCAGCAATTCATCAATCCCGATTGGGTCGTTCGTCTGGTGCGTCGGAAAACTGGTATGGTTGGGAACTGACAGCATGTGTGAGAATTTTTTCAAGCAAGTCCTTTACGGCAAAAGCGTCTTTCCTGTAAACGGTCACGGCCAAAAGTTTTGAGTCAACAAAAACGGCCCAATGACGGCCATGTTTCTGGATTGTCACTTGTTTTGGATTTGCAGGCACGGAGTCAGGCTACGTGTCAGCCATCCAGTGTATAACGGAGTGCCCGGCTCCGATTCACCCTACGGGCAGCACTCCCATTGATGATTGCTATCTCATGCTTGGGTTAAAATCACCCCTCGGATGATCCGGTGAACACCGTTTTGTTATCTGGCACCAAGTTTACAGGTCATCCACGGGGTTCCGGCTGACCAGTGGTTTTGACCAAATGCTGATTTCACGCTCCGCTCACCCGTACCACCCCAACGCGCGTATGCACCCGCAACGCGTAGCGCCGGAGAGGGGAAGCATTGGGACTTCAATTCCTCAGCCGTCTTTCAGCTTCCGACTGACGTTGTTTTCCAAGTTTCGTCAGTGTCCAATTCAAATTTCCGGGGTAGTCAATCTTGGTCAATGAAAGCACTTCAGCTTTTTTGTGGTCGTCAATTTTAACGTCAGCTTGGTAGTAGTAGTTTCCCAACCACTGGTCGTTCAAGGCATTGATGAGTTCGTGTTCCACAATTAAAACTCCGCCTTTTTCATTTGGTGTAAAAACGTACTGTGTAATGCGTGGAGTCAACTGCTGTTGTTGCAGTGCAATTTCCACTGCCGCCAGTGCAACACTTTCATCGTTTTGACTTGTCGGCAGCAAAACAGGCAGCAACAGAAATATCGCTAAGGCCAAAATGCAGATCGCTGCAAATTTCTTTTTGTTGAATTTTGCCCCACCACTCCTGCTTCTGTTCTGTGCTGATTCCAAAGTCGGGGCATTTTCTGTTGTTGCTGCCGGTTGTTCGGCTGCGCTGGTCTTTACAGGAGCGCCGCTTCGCAAGGCATTAACCAGTCCAACCACCAATTCCATGCTTTGGGGCTTTGGTGTTGTGGTGAGAATCTTGTGCTTGCCATTGATCTTGAGCAATTTTGCCAGCAGACCTTTTTCATAGACGATTTCCTGAATCTCAGACAGTGGAACCATGCCATCGGATTCGCCCATGTTGTGCCAGTAAAGGGCCTGCTCTGTGACCGCAAAGCCATCGGCTGCATTTCCAGCAAAAACGGTTTCATTCAACACGCACAGAATTGTCTCGCCATTTTCCTTTGCTGTTTTTGCATAGGTCGCAGTGACCTTTTCCATCATCTCATGTGGGATGTTGGGGTGGAATGTGATTTTGGAGTCGTCAATTTTGGTTTTGAATGGTTCGACAATTTCAAGCGCAACGGTTGCTTTGGAAGTTGGTAGGATTGATGCAGTTGTCATGGTGGTTGTTTTTTGTATGCGTACCACAACCACGGAACAGAAGGGGCGCGAACCTAACACACCCCGACCTAGGTACCGCCAGGCACCCTCACGAGAATGTGCCAAGCCGCGCCCGATTAGGGCGTCAGCTCGGCTGGTCTCGTGAAGAAAAACTGGCGGTTTTAGGTCAGACCGCAGCCAAAAGCTACGCAAATTTTAGTTGTTTGTTTTGTTTACATAAGTTCGCAGGCCATAACCTAATTCAAAATGATGGCGCTGTGAATTCTAATTTCCAGTTTCACGGTCGAGCAAAAGACCACACGCTTGATCAAGGACTTGGTGGACAAAATGGCCAATGGTAGGTTCTTCCGAAGCAGTGGAACCGGCCACATTCAAGCAGGTCAGCCGGTTGTAAACGATAAAGGAAACCAGCATCATTCCCGGCATGGGTGTTTTCCGATTGATGTGCAACCACGGCTTTTGATGTTTCCGGGCCAATTTCACCGTCAGCTTTGAACGGCCACCCAACTTTGCCGACAGGGTGAAAATGACCGTGCCATTGGAATGCAAGACATTTTTCCCGGCGCACTCTGAAAAATCCTCATTGCTGGTTTCCTCATGTGAAACTTCGTTGGTGACGGCCCAATCCAAAGCAGCCCGTTCTGCTCCGGCTTGCCCACTGGCCATGATCTGAGGAAAGGTCATACGGCACGTTGAGGGCTGGCCAAAAGACCGAAAATTCAATCACGATTTTGCCAATCGTGTGCGTTGGGCTGAGGTCATTTTGGAAACCTCAAGGCAATACGTGTAGAACGTGGTGTAGGTGCCTGGAAAACTGTTCTCGGCCAGCACCTCGTAAATTTCCCGGTGTGTTGCGCCTTCTCGCTTTGCACTGGCAATCAGGCCCCAAATTTCTGCAATGAATTGTTTCATGCAGTTAACAATACGTGGCCGTTCCCCGCTGTATCCTGATTTGAAAAATTGCCTCCGATCTTGAAACCTAACACGGCAAGCAGAAAAGTGATTCCAAGAATGAGGGGTTACAAAACAGGTTACAAAATCACCTTGAGGACTGTCCTGCACATCACCGAAAGCATTTAAAATCAATTGTTTGGAGCATCAGTCTTTGAGTAGGAGAATAAATTTACAAAACCGTTGCTCTACCGCTGAGCTAAGCTGGCATCTCCACCACCCACATTTTTTGCTTTGTCCGGTTTCCTGTCAAGCTTGCCGGAATAACATCACGCCAATCCGGCGATAAGCTGTGCCTTGACACGGGGGGTTTCATGGCTATCCTCGCACGTTCCGGTTTTTCACCCGGAAGGAAGCCGAATTAATTTATGAAACGCCAGTATCAACCATCGAAAATCCGCCGCAAACGGCAGCACGGATTTCTTAACCGCAATTCGAGCAAGAGCGGCAAAGCCACGCTGGCCAATCGCCGCCGTGTGGGCCGCAAACGCCTGACGCCGGTTTAACCCGCCGCTCATGCCCGCCCAGTCCCCAGACGCTCCCGCAAAGCGGGACCGGACGCTCCCGCAAAGCGGGACCAGACGCCTGCGTTTGGGCCGCGACTCGCGACTCAGGCAAAACCGGGATTTCGCGCGCGTGCGGCAACAGGGCGAGCGTCTGGCGCTCGGCTGTCTCATCGCCAACTGGCATCGCCTGCCAGACGGCGCGTCGCCGAAGCTCGGCGTCGTCACGAGCCGCAAAATGGGCGGCGCGGTGGAACGCAGCCGCGCGCGGCGTCTGCTCCGCGAAAGTTTCCGGCTGCATCAACATGAATTGTCACAACCGGTTGAACTGGTGCTGGTCGCGCGCAATTCGATTGCCGGACGCGATTTTGCCGGGGTCGAAAAGGATTTTCTGGCCGTGCTCCGTCGTGCGAGTTTGCTAAAGAACTAAAATGAGAGATGCCTGCCAAACTGGCGTAGCGGCTTTCGGCAGAAAGCCGCATTCCTTGATTTTTCAAACAAAATCCGGCGGTCTGCCGACCGCCGCTACGATTTTGATTATCGCCATCCGCGTCTATCGCTGGACGATTTCACCCGCGCAGGCATTTTTGTTTGGACCGGCCGGCGGCTGCCGTTTCACGCCGACGTGCTCGCAATACGCGATGGATGCGATCCGCGAACACGGCGCCCTGGCCGGCGGCTGGCTGGCGGTGAAGCGGATTTGTCGCTGCCATCCGTGGGGCCGCTGCGGGCATGACCCGGTGCCACAGACAGAATTGAGAATTCAGAATTCGGAATTCGGAATCACCCCGGAGCATCCCCGTTAATTTATCATGGATCGAACTGGAATTATTGTTGTCACGCTCTGCGCCATCCTGCTCGTCTTCTGGTTTGTCGAGCAGCAGAAGTATGCTCCGCCGCGGCCGCAACCGCAGTCGGCGACCAACACGGCAACTGCCGCGCAAACCGTCACCGCAAATTCAAACGCCGTTTCGCCCCCGCCCAACGTGGTTTCGCTTCCGGTTTTCGACACCAACGCGCCGGAAGAATTGCTGGTCATCACCAACGCCCGTGCCCGTTACACGTTCACTTCGCGCGGCGGCGGGTTGAAATCGGTGGAATTGCTGGATTATCCCGAAACCGTTTCGCCGCGCTGGAAAAAGAAAGTGGCGAAGGACGGTGTGGCCACGCTGAACCTGCGCGCCCCGATGCCGGTGCTGGCAATCCTGGGCGATCCCAGCCTGATCGGCGACGGCAATTTCATTTTGACCACAAACGCCGACGGCGTTCGCGCGGAAAAGTTCCTTACCAACGGCCTGCGACTCTCGAAAGAATTCCATCTCAGCTCAAATTATCTGGTGAACGCGAGCGTGCGGCTGGAGAACACTTCGGACCAACCGCTCACGCTGCCCGCACAGGAATGGGTCATTGGCACGGCCACGCCCATGGGGCCGGATGATACCAGCTACACCTTGAATGAGGGGGTGATGTGGTTCAATGGCACGGGTGTGCAGGACCAGTCGTTGGGATGGTTTTCCGGCTCAGGCTTTGGCTGCTTCCGCGGCGCGCCGCGTTCGGAATATCTGGGTGGCTCGAACAACGTGGTTTGGGCGGCGGCGCACAATCAATTTTTCGCGCTGATGGCAATGCCGAAGGAACCCGGGGCGCAAATCGTCGCGCGCCCGGTGAGCCTGCCGCTGTTCCCGAATGTCGAGCCGGTGCCGGGCACGCCAGCCTTGCAGGGGGTGCAGAGCGCGCTCATTTATCCCGCCGCATCCCTGGCCGCGCATCAGGCAGTCGAACGGCAAATCGTCCTCTTCGCCGGACCAAAGGAATATCGCCTGTTGGCGCGCATCGGGGAAGGGTTTCAAAACCAGGCCGACCTCGTGATGAATTTCGGGAAATATTCGGGATTTTTTGCGAAGGCGCTGTTGCTGGCGATGAACTGGCTGCACGATGTGACCCGGCTGGGGTACGGCGGGACGATTGTGTTGATCACCGTGATCATCAAGGTGGTATTCTGGCCGCTGACGGCGGCGAGCACGCGTTCGATGAAACGGATGCAGGTACTCGCGCCGGAAATGCAGGCGCTCAAGGAAAAATACAAGGACGACATGCAAAAGTTCACCCAAAAGCAGTGGGAACTTTATCGCAAGCACAAGGTCAGCCCGATGAGCGGCTGTCTGCCGATGGCCATTCAAATGCCCGTGTTCATCGGCTTTTACACGATGATCCGCAGCGCCATTGAGCTGCGCGGCGCGCGTTTCCTGTGGATCGCGGATTTGTCGAAACCGGACACGCTGTTCATGATTCCGGGAACCAATTTCCCGTTCAACCTGCTTCCGTTGCTGATGGGCGGCGCGATGTTGTGGCAATCGCATCTGACCCCGCCATCGCCGGGCATGGACCCCGCCCAGGCGAAAATCATGCGCTACATGCCGTTGATGTTTCTGGTGTTTCTTTACAACTACTCCTCCGGCCTGGCGTTGTATTGGACGGTCAACAACGTGCTGACCATTGTGCAAACGAAGCGCACGAAAATGAACCAGGCCCCGGTTTCGCCCCCCGCAGTTTCAGTATTGACGCCGGTGTCAAAAAAGAAAAAATAAAAGGAAAACTGAACCCTCAACCCTCAACTCTCAACCCACCGATGCCCGCGCAACCGAAAGAAACCCTGGAAAAAATTCTCACGTCCCTCGGCTTCCCCGCCACGGTCGAGGAACATAAACTGGAGGAGGGTGTTTTGCTCGACGTGAAGACGGACGACGCCGGCCGGCTCATCGGCCGTCAGGGTCAGACGCTTTCCGACCTGCAATACATCACCAACCGGCTCCTCTTTCAGCAGGATACCAGCACGCCGAAGGTCATGGTGGACGTGGGCGGCTACCGCGCACAGGCGCGCGAGGCCCTGGTGAAAAAAGCCAAAGACGCCGCCGAAAAAGTCCGGCGCTGGGGCGACACGGTGGAACTGGAGCCGATGACGGCGTTTGATCGCCGGGTGGTGCATCAGGCGCTCAAAGACGATCCCGACGTGGAAACCCACAGTGTTGAGGTGGACGGCACGGACAAAAAAGCCATCCTGCTCCGGCCAAGACACTGACAACAGTTCTTTGGCGAAGGGGCGGGTGATGCGAATCCCTCGATTTCTACCCTTTTCAAAAAAAGAGCGCGGACCCACTGTCCGCGCTCCAAATCATTTGGGGCCCCGTGTACCCTGTCCCTCCGGCTATTGGTCAACGATGTTCAGCTTATAAATCGGCGAAACCGTGCTGGTGGACTTGGGCGCCGAGCCAACGGCGTTGTATTTGTAGTCGAATTTGAAACGATAGTCCACGGAGTTGACCCCCGGCGGCACCGGCACGAAGCCTTCCCAACGATTTTTCACCAGCGGCACGGGACGCAAGGGATACAGTTCGCCGTTGACGAGGACGTAAGGTTGAATGGTTTCCCAACGCAGCGACTGTTGCTGGGAATTAAAAGCAACTTCAACCGGATAAAGGTTGCTTGCAGTGCGCGTTTGTTGCAGCGGCGTCAGGCGCGTGAACATCCCGGCGCAACCGGTCAGCAACAATACCGATAGAACTGGCAGAAATTTTTTCCACATAATGGGGGAGCATTACACCAAGGCCGCCGGCTTGTAAAGCCGGATTTCAGCCGGATTTCATCGCTTGAAGTGCGGCTCATTTCCCGGTAAAAGTCCCTCCTCTATGAATTCTTCAAACCAGACCGCACCGGTTTCCAGTAATTATCGTTGGGTCATCTGCGCGCTCCTGTTTTTCGCCACCACCTTCAACTACTTGGATCGGCAGGTGATCAGTTATTTGAAGGAATTCTTCTGCGCTCCGGCGGCGCAGGGAGGTTTTGGCTGGTCCAACACCGATTACGCCAATTTGACCGCCGTTTTCACGGGCGTTTACGCCTGCATGACGGTTCTGGCCGGATGGTTCATCGATAAAATTGGAACCAAGCTGGGACTGGCCCTGTCGCTCATCGTCTGGTCAGTCTGCGGGATTGCCAACGCCTTTGTCGGACGGTTGGTGATGATGCACGTTATTATCCGTAGCGCGTTCGCCGTTGGTGAAGCCGGCAATTTCCCCGCGTCCAACAAAACCGTCGCTGAATGGTTTCCCAAGCGTGAACGCGCCCTGGCCACAGCCATCTTCAACAGCGGCTCGAATTTTGGCGCCATGGTGGCCGCCCTCTTCGTTCCCTGGTGCATGGTCTGTTTCGGCGACCAGAAGGGGTGGAAGATGGCCTTCATTCTCACCGGGGCCGCCGGTTTTCTTTGGCTGATTTTCTGGTTCTGGCTCTACGACACACCCGGCAGACAGAAGCGGCTTTCCAAGGTTGAATTCGATTACATTCACAGCGACGAGGAAATCCCGGTCACGGATGCTGCCGCCGACAAAGGGAAGCTGGCCTGGTGGAAGCTCTTTGGCTACCGCCAGGCCTGGGCGTTCTTTTTTGGCAAGTTCATGACCGACGGCATCTGGTGGTTCTACCTGTTCTGGCTGCCGGATTATTTGACCAAACAATTCAACATGACCAAAACCCAGGTCATCCTGCCAACATTCATCGTCTATGGCGTGGCCATCGTCGGCAGCATTTACGGCGGCATCATTCCCATGACCCTTATTAAAAAAGGCATGCCGGTTTACCGGGCGCGCATGACGGCGATGTTCATCATTGCCTTGGCGCCACTGGCGGTATTAGCCACCCAATACTTTGGCAACGTTGAGCATTTTGGGAAAATGGCGTCCGTGTTGGCGGTGGCCATGATTTGTATCGGGTGCGCCGCACATCAGGCGTGGTCGGCAAACCTGTTCACCACGGTTTCCGACATGTTCCCGAAGAAGGCCGTAGGCTCGGTCACCGGCATCGGCACCGCGGCTGGCGGCATCAGCGGCGTGATCATCCAGAAGCTGGCCGGCAGGCTTACGGATGCCTTCAAACAAACCCCGCAGACCGCCTATCTCATCATGTTCATCATTTGCGCTTTGAGCTATCTGATAGCCTGGGGCGTTATGAAGGCGCTGGTGCCCCGGCACAAACCGATTACCGATCTGTAAACCTGGCGACAAATCAAAAAGACCGTTGAGGCGAAAACACCTCGACGGTCTTTGATTTTCCCATCGCGTTGAACCCACACCGGAAAAACAGGCCGCAGCTCGCGGAACTGATCCGGGGCGTCTGCTTATTAAAGCCAAAGCACAAAGTCGCCAAGGACGCAAATGGGTAGCGCCTTCGCGTAAATTTGCGGAATTCGTGTCAAGAACTCTGCGTCTTCGCGTCTTGGCGTTGAATGAATTTGAGTTCGGCTCGTCGGCCGCCTTGCCCCACCGTTTTTCCCCTTCCGCCCGGACAGGCTGGAAGCGTTGTGCCACTCTGTTTTGCGGCAAATAAATGCGGCGGCGCGCACGGCTTGTCCCGCCATAGCGGTGCGACGGCGGAAGTGACGCACCCCACCTTCACTGGTCTGGCTCTCGACCTTCGACTCTCGGCACTCGACCCTGTTTGCGGCTGAAATAGTTATCGCATTGCCTTCGCTCAAAACAAAAGCGCGGGCCGAAGCCCGCGCCTGAATCTTTTGGGTGGGGACGCCGCGCTGCGGCGTCCGGTCGGTGCGGCGCGCCGACCCTACCTTACACCGTGTAAGTCGTGCTGGCCGTCGTACCGCCGTGACCCGTCCAGTTGGTGTGGAAGAATTCGCCACGCGGTTTGTCCACGCGCTCGTAGGTGTGCGCGCCAAAATAATCGCGTTGTGCCTGCAACAGGTTCGCCGGCAACCGTTCGCTGCGGTAGGCATCGTAAAACGCCAGCGCCGTGCTGAACGCCGGGACCGGAATGCCTTTCTTCGCCGCCATGGCCACCACATTGCGCCAGGAACGCTGGCAGTCCTTGATCGCTTTCCGGAAGAACGGATCGAGCATCAGGTTTGACAGCTTGGCGTTCTTGTCGAATGCCTCTTTGATTTTGCCGAGGAACGCGCTGCGGATGATGCAGCCGCCGCGCCACATGAGCGCAATGCCGCCGTAGTTCAGATTCCATTTATGTTCCGCCGCCGCCGCGCGCATGAGCATGTAACCTTGCGCGTAGCTGACAATTTTCGACGCGTAAAGCGCCTGGCGGATGGCTTCGATGAATTTCTTCTGGTCGCCTTTGATGGTGGGCTTCGGCCCTTTCAATTTCCTGGCCGCGGCGACGCGTTCTTCTTTCATGGCCGAGACGCAGCGCGCGTAGACCGCTTCTGCCATCAGAGTAATGGGAATGCCGAGTTCCTGCGAAGAAATCACCGTCCATTTGCCCGTGCCTTTCTGCCCGGCGGTGTCGAGAATCTTGTCCACCAGCGCCGATCCATCGGCATCTTTGAAAGCGAGGATGTCGCGGCTGATTTCGATGAGATAGGAGTTTAATTCGCCTTTGTTCCATTCGACAAAAACTTCGTGCATCTGGTCGGGCGTCATGCCCAGGCCGGTTTTCATCAGGTTGTAGGCTTCGCAAATCAACTGCATGTCGCCGTATTCGATGCCGTTGTGGGTCATCTTCACATAATGGCCCGCGCCGCCTTCGCCCACCCAGTCGCAGCACGGCGTGCCGTCGTCCACTTTGGCAGCGATGGCCTGGAAAATCGGTTTGACGTGCGGCCAGGCGGCGGGCGAGCCGCCGGGCATGATGCTCGGACCGCGACGCGCGCCTTCCTCGCCGCCGCTCACGCCGGTGCCGATGTAAAGCAACCCCTTGCTCTCGACGTATTTCGCGCGGCGGATGGTGTCCTCGAAGAGCGAGTTGCCGCCGTCAATGATGATGTCGCCGGCTTCGAGCACGGGCAGGAGATGTTCGATGAACTCGTCCACGGCGGCGCCGGCCTTGACCATGAGCATGACGCGGCGGGGACGCTTGAGCAGCGCGGCCATTTCCGGCAGCGAATGCGCGCTGATGACCTTCGTACCTTTGGCCTCGTGGTTGAGGAAATCGTCCACCTTGGACACGGTGCGGTTGTAGGCCACGACGGTGAAGCCGTGGTCGTTCATGTTGAGAATGAGATTCTGGCCCATTACAGCCAGACCGATAAGTGCAATATCAGCTTTTGGTTCCATAAAATTTATTTGCCAATTCAAAAAATGGCGCGGGAGTATAACCGGAACAGCCGCGCAGGGAAACAATCATTTGGCTCCACCCGCCCATTTACGCGGGTTCTTCGCCTGCCCAAGTCCGTGCCGGCCTAGACCCCGCTGAACGCGGCGAACCCGCCGTCAATCGGGATCACCACCCCGGTCACAAAACCGGAGGCTTCGGCGGAAGTCAGCCACAGCAGCGGGCCGACCAAATCCTCGGGCGTGCCAAACCGGCTCATGGGTGTGTGCGTGATAATGGTGTTGGCGCGCGGCGTCAACGAGCCGTCCGGCTTGGTCAACAGGGTGCGGTTCTGGTCCGTGAGAAAGAAACCGGGCGCAATGGCGTTGACGCGGACGCCGACCTTCGAGAAGTGCACCGCGAGCCACTGCGTGAAATTGCTCACCGACGCCTTGGCGCCGCTGTAGGCGGGGATCTTGGTCAGCGGCCGGAACGCGTTCATCGAAGAAATGTTGATGACGGTGCCTTTGCCCTTGCCGGCCATCTCGCGGGTGAACGCCTGGGTCGGCAGCAAGGTGCCCAGGAAGTTCAGGTTGAACACAAACTCGACGCCTTTCGGGTCGAGATCGTAGAAGGTGATGATTTCCCTGGCCGCGCCGGCCAGGTCTTCCTTGCGCAGGTATTCGAGGCTGGTCGTGCCTTTGGGATGGTTGCCGCCCGCGCCGTTGAGGAGGATGTCCACCGGGCCGAGTTCCTTCTTTACCTTGTCGTTGGCCGCGACGAGGCTCTGTTTCTCCAGCACGTTGCACGCAACGCTGATGGCTTTGCCGCCTTCCTTGCGGATCTGCGCCGCCACGACCTCGGCGGCTTCCTGTTTCAAATCCGCCACGGCAACTTTCGCGCCGCACGCCGCCAGCGCCCGCGACAGGGTGCTGCACAAAACCCCGCCGCCGCCCGTCACGAGCGCCACCTGGTCCTTCAAATTTACTTTAAATGGAATGTTCATCCTTTTTCCCTCTATGTCTGGTTTGTTGTGGTTTGTTCTGTCAGTCCTTAAATCGTCCCCGATACGCCCACAGCCCGAGGGCGGGGTTCGAAATGTAAAAGATTTTCTCGCCGTCAGGCATCGTATTCCAGCCGTCCTTGAGTTTGGCCGGATCGTAACGCTGTGTCATTTGCTTCAGGTCGGCGTAGCGGAAGTTGACGCTCTCGATTTCCTGCCGCGTGAGCTGGCCGGGGCAATACGTGATGTTGAACCGGCCTTCCGACGAGCCGTGAATGAAATGCGCGGCCGCGCTGAGATTGTTTTGCAACTCGGCGTTGGCCTTCACCGCCGCCAGCGTCGCGGGCGTGCCGCGGTAGCCGTATTTGCGGATGAGACGGTCAATCTCCTTGTCCTCGCCGAACTCCTTCAATCCTGGCGCAAGCACAATCAACTCGCCGCCGTCGGCCATGGCCATGCGCGTGCGGTAGATGCTCTTGTTGCCCAGCCACGTGCTCTTGAATTCGGAGGGATCCAGGTGAACGATTACCTTTTGGAGCGGCGCGTCGAGCATCTCGAAATTGACCTTGAGTGAGAGCGCCGCGCCCTTGTCAAAACCGGAAATGTCATCGCTGATGTAAAGGCCGCGCACGACCAGCTTGCCGTCGTCGCCGCGCCCCACCACCGTGTGGACATAGACGATGGGCAGATGCTTCGTGAAATGTTCGGAGGCGTAGTTGAGGATGCGCCGCACCGGCGTGTCCGCGCGCCCCATCATCCGTTCCATGCCATAGGCCGCGCCGACGAAATGGCTCTTGTTGATGCCTTCCTGGCCGCCGGTGCCCACGAAGATGTTCTTGTTGTAACTGGCCATGCCGACGACCTCATGCGGGACAACCTGGCCAACGGACAGGATCAAATCGTGTTTGCCGGTCCAGATGAGATTGGCCAGTTGGGCCGGCCAGGGAAAATCCACCGCTCCGCCCGAGACCTGCTTCACGAAATCTCCTGGCACTTCGCCAACGGTGGTGATGCCCGTGCGCCAGTTGTGGACGCGGAAGAGGCTTTCCGGCACACCGGCGAACATCTCCGTGATCTGCGCCGGCGTCATTGGCGTATGCGTGCCCAGCGCCGGCAGAACGTCCGTCAAATGTGCTCCATAATAATCGTAAATGAGTTTGGTCAACACCCCCGCGTGGGAATGAAAGCGGGTGAAATCCGGCGGAATGGCCAGCACCCGTTTGCGCGCACCAAGGCGGTCAAGGGCTTGGAACAACCCCTTGCGCAATTCAGCCAACGGCAGCTTGTCTTCCACGGAACCGCGTTCGTAATAAAGCATAAATTTTCAGTCTTAGTCTGTCTTATCTCATGTCTTAAATTATCTCACTAAAATCGTGGTTTGCAACGCTTTGAGATAATTCAACAACCTGGACATCGGGTGGTTGCCCCTTAATTGCGTCTGAAAACCAGTAAAATGTCTCCAAATGTTGGCGGGTTGTAAAGAAATTTCCGGAAAATCAGTTTGGTTTAACAGTTCACATTTCATTTTTTTTGCAGACAAACCGCGGCGCTTTTGCCAATCATGTCCGAGGCTGCTGAGCCGCCCGGACATTTTGAAATTTTGTCCGGGAAATGACACAGCCGGAAATCTTAAATCGCGAGGAAAACAGAATGAAATATGGT
>Ga0116127_1001063_pt1 | contig 18656 bp, 24 predicted proteins | sample June2015DPH_16_1_FD_89731 | JGI IMG/M metagenome (GOLD analysis project Ga0116127, IMG submission 89731) | Peatland microbial communities from SPRUCE experiment site at the Marcell Experimental Forest, Minnesota, USA - June2015DPH_16_100 | ecosystem: Environmental > Terrestrial > Soil > Wetlands... | reverse complement strand
GGTCATAAGTCAACGTGTAAAAACGGGAGCATTCCTTTTTGTAGGTCATTTTGGAAAACTTACCAGTACGGTCTTGCACTCTGCCCTTAACTAGAATGATGGTGGTCTCTGCCTCCAGCAAATCCACACCCTCAGCAGCCTCCGCCTTCTCGTTTCTCTTTCTGTGGATTAGGTAAACAGCTTCAGAAATATCTGTGATTTCGCGGTTACCACGAAGGGTTCCGTGGGAGTCCTTGCGGACTTCTTTGAGGTCCTCCGCCTCCTTGTTGCTCTGCCCAATTACGATGATGATGCAGCGATACACAATCGCCAGTTCTTCTAAGCGACGCATCGTCCTTCCCTCAGCCTCAACCACGCTTTCTCTTCCTATTGGAGAAACGATACGGTGAAGTGTATCAATAACAAGACGCGTCGCACCCGTAGCACGGAGAACCATTTCGATAAAGTCGAGAGCCTTCTCCCCATCACTTACTGGGAGACTGTGGCCAACATAGAATTGCATTTGAGCTCCGCCATCTAACGGCTTCGAAAGCTCATCCATTGTTTCCTTATAATCTTGTGGTGTTATAAGCCCGGCCCTATCAAGGCCTTTAGGAAGCCTCTTGGGTCCAACGATTTGTGCTGCAACCAATGCAAGATATTGGCTATCCCTAACTTCCGGAGAGTACACAACAACCGTCTCTCCGCGTTCAGCCTCGTGCAGCATGGCCTGTGTTGTGAATACCGTTTTACCCGTGCCGCTGTACGTTGAGTAGAAGGTCACAACACTGCCGGGGGCGCAGTAGCACATGTTGTCCAGACTTCCGAATTGAAAGTGAAGACGACGAGGGTCCCCAGCAGCATCTGTTCCACTCTGAAGGCTGGCGTCTCGAAGTCTCGTGAGCAGTGATGTAAAGCCCTCGACCGGCGTGCTCAGGGCAATCTTAACAAGCTCGTCGACTCGCTGTTTAAATTCAGAAACGTCACCTCTGCAGTTCTCCTTGAAAAACTGGTTTGCATCTTTCGCACCTGGCCATTCAATGAGGTAAGTATTTTCCCCCAGCTCTCTTTGCAGGGTCCGCATTGCTGCGTTTCCTGCTCCCCCATCGTTATCCCCAACCAAGAAAACTCGTAGCCCTCTCTTCATAATTACCTTGTTCTCAGGTGTGAGCTTAGAAGATGCGTTCGGAATACTCAGCGCACGGTATCCGGCTTGCTCCATAATACACGTGTCAAATTCCCCTTCTGTTATGAAGAGGTCCTCAAGAGCGTTTGCCGCCTCGGCGTTGAAGAGGGCCTTTGCGTCCATACCAGGAACTTGAGAGAAGGCTTTAGTGGCAATCGAACGCATCTTTATTGCAATAACATCCTCCCCATCAAATCTTGGAAAGCATATCCAGCCAAGATTACGAATGCTCTCGTCGTCAACGTGACCCTTGTGTGTTTTTGTGAAACCAAGGCGCATGCGCTTGGCAGTATCCTCCGTGATACCACGCTCTTTTAGAAGCCACGCGAGCGCCTCTTTATTAGAAGAAAGTGCCTCTTCTTTGGGGAGCCAACCAGCCATCGATAGTCTTTGTTTCGGCTTAGCATCTCCAAGATTAGGAAAGGCGGTGGCGACCCTCATAGCCTCTTCTGACCACGCAGCATTCTGGGCAAAGGTAGCCGGTGGAATACTGTTCTTGCTTCCGTCATGAGGGGCGCATGAGTATCCTTTCAACTTTTCAAGGGCGTCTTTCTTGCTGCATTTATCTCGAAGTTCAATAAAGGTAAGTACATCCCCTCCCTTTCCGCATCCTTGACAAAAGAAAACTTCACACCCATCTTTGAGCTTTATGGCAAAGCTCGGAGTGTGTTCCCCGTGTAGCGGACAGCATCCCCAATATTCAGAACCCCGCCGTTCAAATTTTACAGTTTGACTCGCCACACTCAGCAATGAAACTTCTTGTTTCAGTTTCTGGATTTCACTCGCCATCTGGCTCATTCTCCTAAGAAATCTTTAATGTCGACTGCTTCCTCTGTTTCCTTCTTGGAATCAGTCTTAGCACGAGCCGCCCGCTCATCCCTGTGACGCTGCTCATCTGCGGCCAATCGTAAAATCACATCATCGACCGTGCGGATTATTTCGGGACTTGTTATAGCATCAGGAATATTTTCAGCAACAGCAGCCGATTCAACCATAACCGGGTCACAGGTTTTATCTTCTGACATTCGTTCAATGGTTTTCTCAAGCTGCTTCAAGAAGAGGCTGAACGGCTCTCGAATGTTATTATCCCGCATCCACTGCTTCGTTCCGTCAGTTGCCCATTTATCAAGTGCGATGTGTACTCTTCCAGCACCAAATTGATGGCAAGCTTCCTCGTATCGGGCTACGGTATGTTTGTCCCTTCCAATGACTAGGTCCTTTCCGTGCCACAATCTTCTGAAATGTCTGAAGTCTACAGCTTGAGCGGGGTCCGGGGCAGCAGCCCCGAGATCAGAAGCGTCAGCCGCTTTTTCGTTTGGATGCGCGGTGACTTGGGCTGGACTTGAACCGGGCCGGACTGGCCCGGACCCGGCTTGAACCGGACTGGACATGAGCACTGGGACCCCATCAGATTTCTTCTGGGTGGCCACTGGGTCCCCACTGGGCTGCCTATCTTGCCAACGTTTATCTGCGTTTTGTTTACCTTCTTCTACACGTTTTACTGCGGCAGTCCACTCTCCATAGAGAGTTTCATTTCGGCGTCGCGGGCCATACTCCGTCTCAACAACGGGAAATTTGGCCAGAACTAATTCTGATACAGTGGACACCCGCGCCATGCGTGCCAATAGCACGGGGCTATCTGGAAGGCTGGCGTCCTTACCTCCCAACCATGCGGCAACGAGCAGTAAAAGATACTGCCCGACTTCTTCGGCGGACATGATCTGAACATCCTCCGAAAAGTAGAATTTCTTTGCGTGAAAATCAAATCTCGTAAGATCAGCCATTATCTTCCTCGTAATTCCCGTCCAACCACTCCTCGCCCTTCTTGCTCAGATTTTTATCACGTTCTTCTGGGCGGTTCAGGCATATCCATCTCATGGAGCAGAAGTTGCACTTTTCGTTCGGAAAACGGACTCCCGGCTGCTTCTCATAGAAGTCCATCTCATGCGCCCGGACCATTTCGACCGTCGTCTGGGCAACCGATTTGCCCACGTCGTTCATCTCCTCCTCGGTCAGCCTGGCCGCCGCGAATTGAATCCGCTGCTTGGTGACATCCTGGTCGGATACCGCAGTTATACTCCCACCTGCCCGGCCCGCGTCAAGGAAATTCGAGATGAAGGCATCCCGCACCTTCCCACGGAGCCCTTTCGCCCCGGTTTCGAACTTCTGCAGGGTATCCCAGCTTCCGAGGTAAACCCACATTCGCCCGGCTTCATCCGGCTCCCCGGTTTCAATCACGAACCCTTCCCAACCGGCCCACAGTTCGCCAGCGGGGGCCAGTGTCGAGACTTTGTCGCCCTTCTTGAGGCTGTGGCCCCGTTTCACGAACCAGAGGAAAGCAACGTCAGGAATCCGCGTCTGCCAGGCGTACTCGGCAAGCTGCGGGTCAAGGGCCACAAGGTCGGACGGGAAGTCCTTACCGCTAGTCTTAACGTCAATGATCAGCTCCCGCGTCCGGTGTGTCGGGCACGGTTCATATTTCGGACCGTCTGCCTCCAAAGAACAACTCCACCTCACGGCGCAGTCATCACAGCCTGCCGGAACCGGTGGCTGCCACGGTAATGATTTATGGTCCCACGCCGGAAACGAAAGAATGTCGAGGATTGCCACGTTCTCCAGGGCGTCCAAATTCGTGCCAGGAAATATCTTCTTTCGGAGCTTCTGCTGGAAGAGAGGATTTGTGATCGGCAATCTCGGAGCCCTTATCTCGTAGAGTTTCATCATCTGCTGTCCCGTACCCAGCAGCTGGTCCCAGCTTCCTTCGCTGGCGGTATAGATTAGCTTGTCGAATTCCGGCAGCAGTTTTACATCATTCCACATGCGCTTGAAGCACTCAATACCCGAGCCTTCCTTGCGGTGGTTTTCCTCGTAGGCTTGAAGCCCGGCTTCAATGCACCGACCGAAGAGGGTGGCTGCCCGCTGCTCCTTGCTCCACCAGCCATGGACACGGGTCAACTGAAACTCTCTCGGGCAGTGCTTGAACGTCTGCCGTGAAGAATAGGAAGAGTGGGTTACGTCCTTACCACTGCTGTTTCTATAAAGAATATTCATTGCCACACCAGTACTTTCATAAGTTGCCGAGCCCTCTGAGATGGCTCCTTAGTAAGAAAACCACATCCAATCGCCCGGCTATAATCAGGTGGAGTTTTAAATTGGCTGGCGGTGGCGTCCAATCGCTGATGTGTTCTTGTATTGTAAAGGTACCAATGCGTATCTCCCTCATGTCGAATTCGCTTAGGAACCCATCCTTCTGCTTGCCCACCGAGCAAGTGGTAGAGTGCTTCGCTTGTTACGTAGCAGTTTCCTCTCATTGCCTTAGTAGACCGAACCCCTCCCACTGGTCGATGGTCAATTCCTCCCCTTCGCTGGTTTTAGGCAGCTTGTGCCTAATGAAAATTGAAGCCACGCCATTCGCCGAAACGAATAGCTTCTTTGCCGCCCGGCTGCACGCCACGAAAAAGATACGCTTCTCTTCTTCAAGCTCACCACGCACATGCGGCAGAACATCCACATTAACACCAACCACGAAAACATACGGCCACTCTTTCCCCTTGCTCTGGTGGATTGTGCTCAACGTGAGTGCGTCCGTTCTCGCCCGGAGAGCACGCTGAACCTTGCCGGTCCATTCGAAGAACGTCTGCACGGAGCCTTTCTTGCCCGCGTATTCAACCAGCTTCATAATGTTGTCTCGCGGGTCATTGTCGACGTTCTCTTCCTTGTTGTCATCTTCATCATAGGCTGACAGGACGCCGAACCGATCAAGAATTCTCCGCATGCCGTCGACGCCGTTCAGATTGCGAACGTCCGAGCGCAGGTCCCGCAGCATGTAGTTTATGTTGTGAACCGTCTCGGCCTGGTCACCGTGGTATCGGGAGAGAAGAGATTGTAAACTCTGGTCCGGATTGTCATCCTTCAATTCCTTCAGGAGGGTTGTTATTCCCTTGTGTTCTCGGGTATCAGCCTTCCGGATAAATTTGGTCGCCTCACATCGGGCTGTAAACATGCGCAGGATGTTCGCGTCTGTTGGGAACACGACGCTGCCGACTATAGCGAGCACGTCCTTGACTTCATGCTGACCCCAGAACCCACTCTTTCCCAGGAGCTTGTACCGCAGGTTCTTGTTGGCGCATTCGTTTTCGAACGCGGCCAGCTGCCGATTCGTTCGGGCGAGGATTGCCGTGTTGCCCAGGTCCTGGCACGACTGTATGACGCCGGTGGCTTCTTCATCCTCACGGCCATACAGACGGAAGGTCGGCTCCACGCCCTGCTCGTTGGGCGTCTGCAAATTCAGCACCGTGTCATTCTGGAACGGTGCGATGCTCTTCACATAGTCAACGATGGCCTTAGTGCTCCGGTAATTGATCGATAGCGGGAACGTCACCGCATCCGGAAATACCGAGCGAACATGCTCCTCAAGATTGCCCACAGCTCCCCGCCACGAATACATGTTCTGGTTTATATCGCCGACGAAGAGGCAATTTCCGTAGGCTTCCGTGATGGCCTTTATAACGCGAATCTGCACCTCGTCCGTGTCCTGCGCTTCATCCACCTGAACGTATCGGTATTGGTTGCGCTCCCGCACGTCAGCCCGGCGTTCGAGAAGCCGTGCCGTCTCGATCACGATGGAGTCAAAATCCATAACGCCCTTTTCACGCAGGGCATGCTCATATCGTTTGTAAGCCTCGATGAATTCCTCTTCTCCATCGTTCTCAACGTGCTCGACGGCCCTGGCCGGTGAAATTCCGCAGCGCTTCATTCGGCTAATGAACGAGCCCGCGTCCTTCCACTTCACGCCGGGAAGATGTCGGCAGATCATCGCGAGCGTCCGGGCCGCTTCAATCGGCAGACAGAGAGGGGCTGGATTGCCGTGCCAGTCCGTCTTGATCTTGAACGGCAGAGCCAAGTATTCTCGCTTGATGAACCCTAGCGCCCACGAGTGAAATGTGGTGAAGATTTTATCTTCGATGTCCTTGAGATTCGCCCGGTCAGTCATCTCCCGCGAGCCCTCCTTGGTGAAGGTCATCGATAGAATGTCTTTCGGACGGACGCCCTCCCGCAGCAACGCTTGGATGCGTTGCACGATGACGGCTGTTTTACCGGAACCGGGAGCGGCCATGGCTACGGCAATGCCGTCGCGGAAGTCGACCACTTTCTGCTGGTACGGATTTAGAACAACTGGCTTACTTTTTCTCAATGGACTCCTTGCTCGGAAGTCGTGGTAAATTGGTTGGGGAGGCAGGCGGTTATTGAACGGAAGGTAATTGGTTGCACCAATTGCATCTCCGGTTGTCCTGCGTCCAGCAGGGCCATCCCTGCGGCTGACCACATCTCAGCTTCTCCTCAAACTCGTTTATGATGCGGGCGCTATTCCGCCTGTCACGCCCACACCCCCACCTTGCCACTAACGGCAGCGGAAGTTGTGGCAAGACCTAGAAAGGAATATCGTCGTCTGAAATCGGAGCATCCGCTCTCGGCGCTTCCTGTCGAGGAGCCGGTGCCGCTTCCTCTTCAGAACCTGAACCGCCGCCAAACGTGAAGTCCTTCACGGTTACAACGACTCGGGATTCCGCCTCGCCGCTCTTCTTGCTGATCCATGCCTCGGATGCCACGGGTCCTTGTACTGCGACCACGATGCCCTTCTTGATGTATTGGGAAAGGGACTCGGCTCGCTTCTCCCAGAGAACACACTTAATCCATGTGGCTGGCCGCTTGACGCCGGTGTCCTTGTTTTTACCGTTGTCAATGGCGATGTTGAAGTTAGAGACGGCCTTGCCGTCCTTCGTGTAATTGAGTTCAGCGTCGCCGCCAACCCGTCCTACAAATACGCAGCAGTTCATTTGGTCTCCTATACGAAAAGTTTCCTGTGTGGAAGAGTTTCCTGTTTGCGAAAATCTCACTTGGCCATGTTAAATAACGTGGCCGTGTTATTTCACGGCCTTGACAATCGCTGCGGCGTCTTCCGGCGTCGCGTTTTCGAGAACTGTGAGCAGCCTTTGAAAGTCTGCCTTGCTTATCTGTTTCAGGCCGGTCTTTCCAGAACACTTCACCAGATAATTCTTCACGCCGTTTGCACAGTCGATATCCTTCATCCCAGTCTTGGGGAGTTTGTCACGGATAATCTTCGTGGCTCGCTGGTTGATAAAGACCGCATATTCGGCTGGTGTGGCCGGGGCATCACCAGTTTGGACCGGAGCCGCAGGCTGGACAGCCGTCGTCGGTGGCTTCGGGGAAACCACAGGCTGGGCAGGTGAAGCAGGCGCAGCCGCATCCAGAGTAGGGATTTCAGGCAGTCGCCGGGTCTCATTCTTCGGTTCCGGGGGCGTTGTATTGGCGAATAATCCGCCCTCAGCCGGGGCTGGCGTGGCTTGAGCGGGCTTCGGAGCCGGTGGCTGGGGCTTTGCCTCGACCGGGATGTCAAAGGCACACTTCGCACCCGGCCCACCATTCTTTTCTTCAGTGAGTGCCATCTCTACAACAGGTGCCGTCGTCGGTTGTGGCTTCGGGGCAGTGCCAGTGTTTGCAGCCGCCTGATTGACGGCTGGAGCAACCACCGGCTTCGGCGGTTCCATAACCGTGCGCCCGGCGTTGTCCGCCAGCTCTTTCAGCGTGTCCGGTTCTGACTGTGGCTCGGTATGTTCGAACTCTTCCGAGATGTAAAGGTTTCCACATTCCTCGGGAGCGACCAGTCGGTGTCCTTGCGCCTCGGCGCACTTGGCGAGTTGTTCTTCGCCACGCGTCGCCCACATGCGATTCGGCTTGCCATCAGATTTCAGCTGAACGTAAGCCTCGAACCGTGCCGTGGCGAATACCGGCTGACGCCATCCCTTGCGGTACATTTCGACGCCGACCGCGTGCGGAATGCGGCCCAGAGGGATGTCACTCTTGATGGTCGGGTTACCGTCCGTGTCGCCGTAGTAGTAAGTGAACCGCCCGTATCCTTCGAAGTTTCCGGAGCGCTCGGAGATCAGGCGCAGGGCGTTAATGCCGGTGATCATCAAGACCTTCTGCACCGTGACTTCACGCTGCAGCTTCTGATCGTACTCCTTCGAATTCTGCAAGCGAAAGAATACGTGGACGCCAGGAATCAGCGCTCGGCGCTGGCACTCGTTAATGAAAAGATTGAACTGATCGTCAGATGCATTCGGCGCATAGGCCGAACGGTAGGCCGCTTTTTGCTCGGTGGTGAAACAGAGAGGTTCCAACATGAAGTCCTCCAACCGTGAGCATAATAACACGCCGGTCGGGAGGGAAGCAAGTTTATTTATCGTGCTTCGCTGGGCACCGCTCGATTCATCTCTTCGGTTGTCATGTAAACCAGGTCGACATTGTAAAACTTCCTGGCTCTCCAAATACAAAGAATCGTTGCCAGAGCTTTTTCATCGGTTATCGCCATCCCATGAAATCTTCATTTCCTTCAAGTAGGCGATATCCGCCTCAGCGTGTGGGCCAACCAGCTTCACCGTACCCGCGCTTTTGAAAACAGCCTGTTCCCTTGGCGGATTGAAAGCATTGAAAACGTCCTGTTCCCTTGGCGGATTGAAAGCATAGATGTCTGCCGGGACCGTCTTGAAGTACTGTGACCGCCGCCATTCATCGGCCTCGCGGGCGACATTCTCGTAATGCTTGAGAATCCAATTATTCGAACGTCGCTCACCATAAACCGGGGAGGAGGGTCCGTGCTCGCAAGAGTACTTAGTGCAGGCCGGGCAGGGCAGATTGGGGTTGTCAACACAGGAGTGGTGGTCGCCCGTGCGCTCAACTGCCTGCGAGAAACCGCTCAACAACACGTCCTTGACTATTCCCTTGCACTTCCAGCAGAGCATCCCATTCATGGCAACTCCGCCACATTGTCGGCACGTAAAGGCCGGGCCGTAGTCTGGTCCTAATCCGTGGCAATCTTCGCTCATAAGTCCCTCGCAAGTTCCAAGGTGATACTCAGGTTACCTCTGTTGTCAAAATCTCCGTGCTTTTTCACGGCGTCCAATATCATCCGGTAAAGGTCCGCCATCTGCGGATTATCGTTGCGCTCGGCTTCGGTGGCGTGCTCGTCAAGAGCCTGCACCATGAAGTCGAGGTGATACTGCGCACATTCCCTGACCCTTGTTATACGGCGGTCCGCGAGGTACTTGCGCTGAAAATCCTTCAGCTGTTCGGTCATAGTTCCTCCTCCTCTGGATGCGGCATTGCAGGACCGTTGTGAAAGGGGTTGCGTTCCCAAGTATCGAAAGGCGTACAAATCCACGCCCGCTCTCGGTTATCCATGCCGAAGTTAAAAGCGTATTCCTTCATAGCCTCGGAAGGAGTCGCTACGTGGTCACGAACTTGAGTGTTAATCGCCATTATTTTACTCCCTTTGCGAAGTACAATTCGCCGCGTTTTTCCAGCTTGCCTGCGGCTACTAGTGCCGACATAATCTGTTCGTACTGCTCAAGCGTGCAACCCGCCGACATTAGCATCGCGTAAATTGTCCCACCGGGCGTACCAAGTTTTCCTGCTGTCGCTACGCCGTCAACAATCGCGTCGCAAATCGCCTTGAGGGCCATCACTGCTTCGACTTTTTGTGTGCTTGTCATGGTCCCAGAATACTCCTTCCCAGGTGGCCGTCAAGGTCACCTAAGTAACAATCGTAACCACCGGGCGGGGCCGCTTCGTGACGGCGGCGAAGAAGATAGTGTAGCTCTGCCCTCCGCACGTCAGCTCCTCTTCGAAAGCCTCAGCCGGGTGGCCTGTGACCGCATGCAGGCTGGCCGCGAAAACCTCGGCGTCCTCCCGCGTAGGAAGGATGAAGAGGTCAAGCCCGCGTTCATGTGCCGTCGCTCGCGTCATTTTTGCACCCATGATGATACCGGGAACCAAATCCCCATCCGGGGTTCCTGCCCGAGCAGGACCCGCTCTTCACCGATGGTCTTGGTGCTCGCCGCCACGATGCGGTATTCCCGACCGTTGCGGGCGTCGATTGCCCACACCTGCCAGCCGAGCCTAATGGAGTTGCGGATGGCTTTCGCTTCGGTTGCCGCGTCGTGTTTGGTTTCGGTTGTCATGGTCACAGAATACTCCTACCCCGGAAGGAGTCAACGTCACTGAGGTAACCAGCCGGGCGGTTACGAACGGCCCACTTGACAGCCAAGGTATAATGGTCTCATGAGCACCATAATGAAAGACGGCAACCGTGTCTGCAACGGCACATGTCATAATGCCACCAAGCCTCATTGTACTTGCATCTGCGGAGGGAAGTTTCACGGGGCGAACGTGCTCCGAACCAAGTCCGCCGAGCAGGAAGAGATGAAGCAGATTCTTTTGGCGAGGGTCGTCCTCCAGATTGAACAGGGCCTTGACGCCGTATCGAAGTCAGAACTCGACCAGCCGCATTTTGATTTCGGGCCGGGCGAGTGATGGCGTCCATTAAACGCATCCGAACCGCGTATGCCGCCTACCTGGCGGACGGGAGAGCTAATGGCTGGAATAAAGAACTCAGAAAGCTGCGCCGAATGTCACGAGCAAATAGTAACAACGCGCCACGGGAAAAAGCTCAACCGGTGCGACGATTGCTATCGCGCTGATGTTATCGACAGGCTAAAGGCCCGCAGGGTCCGGCGCACACTCAAAGATGGTTCCATCGTTCAGTACTATGACGATGGCTGGCGGGTGGGCTATCTTTTGAAGATGGGGCCGAGCCGAGCGACCATTCAGCCCATCGGCGGAATAGAAGGCATCTGCCCTGAAGTCCGGGGCGTAACACTGACAGACATAAAACCGGAGATTTGCACCTCCGCGAAGTACCCCACGGTGGAGGACTATTACCGTATGACCAAGAGCAAGGTTGTTCCCGTCCTGGTTGCTGGCCGGGGAGCTGTACAAGTGGCCTTCGATACGGTCAAGAAGGCGGAAGCAACGTTGGCATCCGTTCCACTCACCTTTCCAGATAAGCCGTGTATCCCAACGAAAACAGCGGTCTTCACAGACGTCGACCTTGCCTTGAAGAATGACTACTCTCCGGATTCCATAAAGGTGCTGGAGGGTATGACGCCGAAGAGCGTAACGCCGAAAGGCGTATTCGGAGCTCCCAAGCATCCCCCGATTGATGAGGCGCTGGTACTCAAGATGAACGCGGAGGGTGCGAAGATTAGCGCAATCGTTGAAGCCGTCCGGGGCCAGCGAGCAGCCGGTGGCTGTGGCAACCTGGTCCGTAAAATCCTTGAGAAGGCCAAAGTTTACAAACGACCATCGCAGAGAGTATAATCACTTCGGCTCATTATGGGTTTCTTCACGGATGAAGAAGTCGCAGCGATATATGGAGGGCGAAGGCCGCCATCTCCACGAGATTACCGTCTCCCGACCGCGTTCCCCTCGCTCAATAAGGCAAAGCGCATTTGCCTTGATCTTGAGTCGCATGACCCTTCCCTCGGTGATGGTAAGGGACCTGGCTGGCGTCGGGGCGCATACATCGTCGGCTTCGGTCTTGCCATTGTGGACCGCAAAGGCGTCTGCGAATTTTCGGAATATTACCCACTTCGACATAAGGGCGTTCAGAACCTGAACGCCGAGCGCGTCTGGGAATGGATAACCACCGAGACCGCGTTCTATACCGGCGAGATCACCGGTGCCAACCTTCTCTATGACTTTGATGGCTTCCAATACCAAGACCTTTACGCCCCGTTAGCGAAGTTCCGCGACGTACAATGGGCGGAAGCGCTGCTTGACGAAAACGCAATGAGCTACAAGCTCAACGCCCTCTCGCTCAAATATCTCGGCATCCCAAAAGTCACTGACCTACTCAAGCAACTATACGGGCCGGGCTATATCGAGCGCTTTGAAGAAATACATCCAGGCCACGCCCGCGATTACGTTCTGGGAGACATTCACCAGCCGCTGCAGGTTCTCAACGAACAGATGAAGCAGCTCCGCAAGGAGGACTTGGAAGAGTTGTTTTTCCTCGAAAGCCGCCTGCTGCCGATGCTTCTCTACATGCGCAGACTGGGTGTGCGGGTTGATCTGAACAAGGCCGCCAAGATGAGCGGGGAGCTCATCAAGGTCCGTGACCAGGCCATCGGCGACATCGCAACGATGTCCGGCGTCGAAACCAACTACGATAATTTCGGCAAGCCACAGCTGATGAAGGCCATCTTCGATAAGCTGGGAATCAAATATCCATATCTCGTTCCGGACCCGCATAAAGAGGGCGAGACCCTAATCATCCCAGCCCCCGACCCGAATTGCAAAGATGAAGTCCTTAATGCCTCCGTACTCAAGAAATGGGAAGAGGCTCGCGACGGCGGGGGCAAGCCGAGCTTCCGAAAGTTATGGCTGGATGAAGGTCTCGAACATCCGATAGCTGAGTTGATCGTGAAGGCCAACGCGGCTGAAAAGGCTCGCGGAACCTTCGTTGACGGCTACATAACAGACAACGCCATCGGTGACCGCGTCCATTGCGAATTCCATCCTCTCCGAAAGAAGGCGGACGAGCATACCAAGTCAAAGGGCACTATCACAGGCCGTTTTTCCGGGGCCAATCCGAACCTCCAAAATATCCCCGCCCGCGATGAATGGATTGGTCCGATGTGCCGCAGCATGTTCATTGCCGACGAAGGAGCAAAGTGGTGGTCACAGGATTATTCTCAGATTGAATACCGCATGTTGGTTCACTTCGCCGTAGAGAACAAGTGCACAGGCGCTGAAGTGCCGCAGCAGATGTACCTCAAGAATCCGAAGACCGACTTCCATGACGCCTGCGCTGAGATGATGTACAAAGAGAAATGGCACAAGGCCATCGCTGACTTTGCCGAAGGACGAATAAACAAAGATGAAATGAAGGCGATTCATAAAGCACTCCGCAAGCCTGCCAAGAACCTGAACTTCGGCATGGTGTACGGCATGGGAGCGCCACTCCTGGCGGCACAGCTCGGCCAGACGAACGCTGACGGCTCGCCGAACGATATCGCCACGGAAATCATGAAGGATTACCATGATGCAGCTCCCTACATTCGGGAACTGAACAAGATATGCGTGAGCGAGGCTGAAAAGAAGAATTTCATCACCACCATTCTGAATCGCCGTGGACGCTTCCCTCTTTGGGAGCCGAAGTACAAGGAGAAGGGTAAGCAGTACGAGCCCGCATGTCCATATGAGGAAGCGCTCGCCAAGTGGGGTCCGAAGATTCATATCGTCGGCACGCACAAGGCTTTGAACAAGAAGTTGCAGGGCTCGGCGGCTGACTTGATGAAGCTGGCAATGGTTATAATGTGGGAGGCGGGTATCTTCGACCCCGGCAATGACATTACCTGCGTCCTGACCGTCCATGATGAATTGAACGGCTCGTTCATACCGTCCGCTCGCGGCCTGGCTTCGCGGGCGGAGGTGAAGCGCATTATGGAAACTTGCATGCCTCTTCACATCCCGGTGTTAACCTCCGGTGAGACCGGTAACAACTGGGCCGAGGCTAAGTGAGCCAGAGCATTTGTCACACTTAGAAAAGTAACTCTTACTTCCACGGCAGTAAACACCATGCGGGCACTTGTGAACTTGTCTTCTAGTTTCATCATAGGTAAGGACTGCCGTCATCTTTCCACACACCCGGCATGGCATTTTATTCTTGTCCCAGAATCCCTGCTCCTTACGGCACTCAAAATCATTTCTTCTTCTGAAGTAGCGATTGCATATAGTACACTTCCAAGGAAGCTCGACATTTCCGAAACGGTCAACGTGGCCGGGCGTTAGTTTTAAGTCGTGTTTCATTGTCCCAGCCTCTTGGTTCCGTTTATTCCGACCGCTTGCCCGTACACCTTGCCCGCAGCAAAACCCGAACGATTGTATGCTCGGGCAGGTGCTCCCGTGGTGGTGTACGGGTAGAGCTCCTTGAACTTCTTCTCTACCGCTTTTTCCATCTGGTCGATGCGGATAAGTCCCTGCTCCTGTGCGCCCGCCTTGAGCTCCATCTGCTTGTGGACTATGCGATGGTAGATTGCGCTGGCGAAGCCCAGCTTGAAGCTGCTGATGTAGGACCGGCGCTGGTTAATGATGCAATTTCTGTCCGCCTCGTTCGGGGCCATCTCGATGCACGCCTTGCTCAGGTAAGTGAAGAGCTCGGTCGCGGCCTGCCGGTCAGTGGCCCGGCCCACCACGGAGAAGGTGTTAGAGTGCCGCATCTTGAGAATCTTGCAGAAGTTAGCCTTCGCGCAAGCCAGCATGAGGATGCCAATCCAGTTATCATGCGTCCGCTTAATCGGAAGGTCGAGTGTTTCCGTCGCCGAAAACACGTCGCTCATAACCGGCTCGGCTGCTTCCTCGGCAGCGAATTCCACCTCGGTCATATCCAGCTTGTGACGCAGCAGAAGCTCCTGCGCCTTGGCGGCGAACGCCTCGGCTTCCGCCAGGTTGCCTATCTCACGGGCGGATGCCGCGTGCGCCATAATCTTCCGCAGCTTGTCAATTACGTTTTCCATTATTATATCTTCTCCTGTGAAATGACATTATCGTCGGCAAACCTGCAGTCAAAGCAGGAGTGCTCCGTTCCAATCTTGTAATGAAAGTGAGAAGCGCATTGGGCGACGTGGCCGCAGGAGTTGGTGACCAAGGTCCAACCCGGCCCGCTATCGTCAACCGATACAATCTTGCGCTGTGGTCCGCACTGGTTCCTTACGTTAACTCGTAAGCCGCGCTCGTGGTCGATAACGTTAGCCATTATCGTACCGCCTTTTTAACCGGGACTATGCTCACGAAACCTTCCCAGCGACCCGCAATCAATTCTTCATTGACGCGGTAGTTAATCGGCTGGCCGTTGTGAGTGCCGCTCAGAAGCTGGCTGCGGCGAAAGTCAGGTGTTACCTGCTCCATCTTGATTTCGGGTTTGGCTTCGTTCTTCATGGTCACAGAATACGCCTACCCAGGCAGGAGTCAACATCACCAAGGTAACCTCGGAACATGTTACTAACTACCGACGTTTCGTAACACCCAGCCTGGTTACCACCGTGACCTTGACCATTTTCCTGGGCAGCGTATTCTGTGACCATGACAACGGGACGCAAACACGAGACGGAAATGAACGAAGCCGAAAAGGCCGCCTTGACCGCCCGGATTCGGGAGATAGCCGAGACGGTGATCAGCACCCACGCAGCTGACAGGATGACCCAGAAGGGCGTCACCGCCAAGGAAATCGAAATCTGCCTGCGGTACGGAAACGGAATCGAGATTCACAACGAGCAGGGCGAGTTGAGGGCGGTTGTACGTCACGCCTACGGACGCCCCAAGGTTGCGATTTGCGTAGTCATAGGATTGGAAACCGGCCTGATAGTTACGACTTGGAAGAACGCCGGGTCCGATAATCACAAAACCCTTAACACTTACGCCTACGGCTGGAAAGAGAACGTCGTCAGCCTGCTGGCTAAAAGGAGCGCATAATGAGAAACGGTGAGCGGTACACCACGAAGATTGACGGTGAGAATCGAATCGCGGTAACACGACGCAGCGACCGAAACAGCATAAGTTTTTCCTTCACGGAATTAACTGAAGGAATGAGCCGGAAACAGCAATGGAACCTGCTTAACCTGACGCCGGAAGGCACCCGCCGCCTCATGCGAAAGATTGCCCTTGCCGCCGCGAAAGAATGCGCCGAATACTGCTGGGGCTAGGTAACCACCACGATGTGAAAGCACGGCTGGTGGACTTCCTCCTCCACCAGCGCCCGCCCAGAACCCTGAAGGTAAAACAGCCGCCATTCCAACCAGCGTTTCTGGGTCCGGGTCAGCCCGCTCCAGGCAATGTCAAACGCCAGGCCGGTCGTATGGACGGACGCCTTTTCACCGTGGGCCGGGGCGGCGTTCCGGTTCCAATGCCGCAGCCGGTTCTGAAACCGGACGGTCCGGACGGCGGAGGTTAGCCGGAGAGGTCTATGAAAATCGGTATAAAACGCCTGGGCTAAGTCGAGGGCCAGTGCCGCCGCTTGGGGCTTTAAATAGCCGTAGCGCCGGGGCACAGCTGGCTTCAGGGCGATACTTATCGGGAGGGTGACCAAGGACCCGTCCGCCACGAGCTCCTGCAGCTCGGCGTCAGTTTGTATCCTGGGCAGCCCCAGCCGGTCCGCCTCGGCGTTCTGGGCCAACAGGGAGCCCTCCGTGGGGAATAACCGGGGCTTTGGGGCGTGGTTGCGGGAGCGACAGAAGGCCGTTCCGCAAAGTATAAGGCCAACGAGCGTTATCGCCGTGACGCGGGCAATCCGAGTCACGATGACCGGTGCAAGTGCAGCCTTCCATATTTGGGCTACTCCCATTCCCAAATTCTACGCCTTGAGGAGTCCCTTGTAAAGGTTAAATAGCCGGATGAAGTCCTTCACCGCTCTGCCGTCAGAATCGAGGCAGTCGGCGTAGCTGTATTCCTTCATGTAACGCCGGGTGATGTGTTCGACAGCGGGTATGCGGTCATATCTATCGCGCAGTGCCTTCGTGCCAGCGCCGCACCACACCTCGCCGTGAACCGCGTCGTAGTCAGCCTTCTTGATTTGCTTGAATTCCTCAAGCGACGGTGGCTTGACTCCAACGGACGTATAGAATCTGGACAGGAGTGTATCTTCGAACATCCGCTGCCATTTTGTTTTGAGATCATGAGGAATGTCGTTCGTGCAGCACTCCGGCTCGTCGTGAAGCAGCCCGTGGAATTTCAAGTGGGGCGGAAGAAGATCAGCTACCACCATCGAATGCAGGCCGACTGGAAACCACTTTTCTCCGTTACCGCAGTACCGGCATATTCTACAAAGACTCACTGCCACCGATTTGAGCGTCGGTGCACTATTTGGTTCTACTACACCGCCGAACGTGTGGAAGATTTCTCGGTGCATTGGGTTTCCTCCAAGGAGTATACCAACTGCGCGGCCAACGACACGAGCAACTCGAAAAACTGTCCCGCCGTTCGAGATCCATCAAGACGAGTCTGCATTGAATACATAATTGCGTCGAGGAGCTCTTGGTAAGTATCGACTTGTGGGTCACGACCGTTGTTCGTTCGAAGGTAGGTGCCATACTTCTTGAAGCCCATCTCGGCACGGTCCTTCAAATCTTTAACCAGCGAAATGTATGCAATTGGTCCGAGACTACGGTTCTCCTCCATCGCCCGGAGCCTGCGGAGAACCTGTTCCAGTACGATTATGCCGTCCCCGGTCGGAGCTGGCTGTTGTTTTGTCGCTATGGAATCTAGCATTGGTGCCTCCCCCTAATGTACTTGTAAAGTGTGACAGCCTGCGCCTTGAGGAGTGTGGCGTCAGGTGGGTCGACCACCGTCAAGTAGAAATCCGCCGCCCAGAATTGGAGGGCTGTTTCGGTCGGGTCATTGGGGTCCCGGTCCGGGGATATATACATGCTGCCGTCAGCATTCAAGCTGTTGACCCGCACCACGTATCCGCCGACGTTTCTTATGGCCGCGCACTCTTGAGGCATCCGAAGGTTCGGGCACATGGCCACATCGAATTTATCTTCGAGGGCTTGCTCGACCACCCGATTGACCCAATAGTTCTCGTCCACTTTCCGCATTTCCTTACCGACGTCGATGAGCACCTGCAGCTGTTCCTTGGTCATATCGACGCGGTTAACCTGTGGAAGTCGATTTTGCTTGATGCACATCTGCAGAATCATTGCGCCGACGTCGTAAATGCCCACGGTTCTGCACTCACACTTCTCGGCGTATTCCTTGATGGCCATCGTGCATTCAGTCTTGCCGTGGCGTGCGCGACCGCTGAATCCAATGATAATTTGCTCGCTCATTTATCCTCTTCCTCGACCGGGGGCATTACCTTGTCCCGAGTCTCTGTGAAAATCTTCTGGGCCACGTCCGGATGCAAAGTAAGGAACTCGACGGCGTTGTCCAAACCCTGTCCGATGCGCTCCCCTTTGTAAGAATACCATGACCCTGACTTTTCCGCCACTCCATGTTCGGCGGCGAGCGTCACTAGGTCATAAATCTGTGAGAAGCCCTGACCGTAGACCATTCGGACTTCAGCCTCGCGGAAAGGAGCGGCGACCTTGTTCTTAACCACCTTGAACTTGTTCATGGACCCGACAACGGTTTCTCCGTCCTTGATTACCTGACCCTTCCGAACCTCGACCCGGATGGAGGAGTAGAACTTCAGCGCCCGGCCACCCGTGGTAACCTCCGGATTGCCGAACATGACTCCAATCTTCTCTCGGACCTGGTTGATGAAAATAAGGCAGGTTTTGGACTTCGATGTGACCGCCACCAGCTTACGCATGGCTTGTGACATGAGCCTGGCTTGCAATCCCATGTGGGAGTCGCCCATTTCACCATCAAGCTCCGCCTTGGGAACGAGGGCAGCGACCGAGTCAACAACGAGAACGTCGAGGCAGTTTGTCTTGATGAGAGCCTCGGTAATCTCCAGCGCCTGCTCCCCGTTATCCGGCTGAGAAATAAGAAGCTCATCGACATTGACGCCGAGTGCCCGCGAGTACTTCGGGTCGAGAGCGTGTTCCGCGTCAACAAAGGCCGCCATCCC